>LNFM01024233.1_pt1 | contig 11445 bp, 10 predicted proteins | sample 596031 | NCBI WGS metagenome assembly LNFM01 (sample SAMN04254537, study PRJNA301005) | activated carbon metagenome | isolation source: dual media filters at the Ann Arbor, Michigan drinking water treatment plant | place: USA: Ann Arbor | reverse complement strand
TCGCCGGGACATGCACGTTCATCGCCCAGGTCAGCGGCACGTCGCCGGTGGCGCCGAACTTGCGGCCAGCCATGAACATCACGTTGTCGGCCTTCGGCAGGCGCTCGAGCGCGCCGCGATCCAGAAGGTCGGCGGCGATCGGCTCGACGCCCGCCGCGACGAGGCTCTCCCGCACGCCGGGCTCGCTGAAGCGCGCCACGCCCATGATCCGCTTGCCGGGCGCCGCTCGCTTGGCGAGCCGGGCCAGGGTCGGTCCCATCTTGCCGCCGACGCCCAGCACCAGGATGTCGCCCGGCACCTTCGCGAGATCGTCGATCAGCGCCGGTGGAGGCGTCGTCATGAAGTCTTCCATGGCTTCGACGGTCTCGAAGCGGGACGGAAGCTTGTCGATCACGTCACGACCTCCCTGTGTGGTCCATCCTTCGAGACGGCCGCTACGCGGCCTCCTCAGGATGAGGATCTTGTTGGACCTTCGGTCAAGCTCGTACCTATGACGTGCCCTCCCCGGCCATCGGTCTCATCGAGGTGAAGTCCATCGCGGCGCCGACGGCGAATCCCGGCACATCGAGCGATCCCAGCGCCAGCCGGCCGCCGGCCGCCTTGAGGCGGGCCGGCTTGCCTGCCTGCTTCTCGTAGAGATCGGGATGCGCCGCGACGAAGGCGCGCTGCTCGCCCTCCGGCGCGAAGCTCATGCCGTCGATGAAATGATGCGCATTGCGCTCGACATGGGTCAAGGTCCTGCTGCACGCTGACGCCAGGCCACGTCGTCAGGTCCTCGGCCGACATGAAATGCCCCGGTCCCAGCCGGGCGACGCGGGCGGCGTTGAGGATCGACTTGTAGAAGCCCTTGCAGCTCTTGCTCGAGACGCCGGCATAGCCGAGCTTCAGGGCCTGCGGGAACGACGACAGCTCGCCGTCCGACTCGTCGATGATCACCGCGCGATGCCGCGCCAGCGGCTCGACCGAGCGCGACAGCGCCACCGCCCGCTTGATCGGCTGCTCGATGAACAGGATCGAGCTGGCGAGTCGCGCCAGGGATGGCGTCGCCTCGATCCTTCGCCACAGCTCGACGATGCCCTCGACGTCGTCGTACTGCTCGTTACCGTCCAGGGTGGTGCGATAGTCGCCGGCGCCGGCATCGAGCACGGCGGCGATGCGGCCGAGGCGCTCGAGATCAGCCCCGACATCTCCGCTAACCTTCAGCTTGTAATAGCGGCCGCCATAGTACGAGACGACCTCCTCCAGGGTTTCCGGCAGGCCGTCATCGACGCGCTCGGACGCCGGGCGGTCGGCCGCCGTCAGGGGATCGACCAGCCCCACGGTATGGCGCACATCGATGCCAGGCTGGGGCCTCAGGCTGCCCAGAAAGCTTGCCAGCGTCGCATCCTCGATATCCGGCGTCAGCGAGGTCGCCCGGATGCCGGGCACGTTGTGCCTGATCATGGTGGCGAACGACTGGCCGGTGGCATGCCCTACGGCGTCGAGGATCGCGCGGTCGAGCAAGGCCGGGCCGTAGCCCGCCACCAGCGGGTTGAGACCCAGCTCGGCACCGCGACGCTGCTGCTCGGCGCAGGTCCCGGCAAACAGGTCGAACGGCGTACCGAAGCCGTGCGCGCGGTAGAGCTCGATGGCGAGGCCGAGCGCCTGCCGGAGCTGCTCGAGGTTCTGGGCGTCGGTGAAGTCGGGGCTCTTCTCGAACCACTTCGCCGCCAGCGCCTCGGCCGCCACACCGTCGCTGGTGCGGCCATCCGCCAGCGCGATGCGCACCCTGATCACCGCCTGGGTGGCGTCGGTGACGGTGATGACGCCGAAGCGAAAGGCAAGCCGCATCGTCACATGCCGCTCGTAGCGCTCGACCTCCTCCAGCTTGACCTTCATGCATGCTGCTCCAGCAGGCCCGCGACATAGCCGATCATGCGCGCCGCGCACGTTGCCCCATCGGGCTCATAGACGAATGGTTCCATCGCGACCCAGCCGCCATAGCCGGTTTCGCGCAGCGCCCGGACGACCGGCGCGAAGCGATCATCGCCCTGGCCGGGGCCGCGCCGGTTGCGATCGTTGAGCTGGACATGGGCCACCAGGCCGGTCGGCATCCAGCGGCGGATCGCGTCGGCCACCGGCTCCGGTTCCATCAGGCTGGCCGCGAGCGTGTCGACCATGGTGCGCAGGGCCGGATTGCCGAGCCGCCGCACGATCTCCGCCGCCTCATCCAGGGTGTTGACGAAGTTGCAGTCCGGGGCCGCCAACGGCTCGATACAGTACGCAACGCGCGCCGTCGCCGCGCGCTCGCCGGCCAGCAGCCAGGCTTCCTCCGCGCGCGACCGGTCGTCCGCGTCCGACGCGCGGCGCTGCGCCGGCGAGCCATGGACCAGGTAGGTTCCGCCGAGCTCGGCGCAGAGATCGACCGAGGCGCAAAGCACGTCGACGCTCCTTCGCCAGACGGCGCGATCCGCGCTGGTGATCGACAGCCCGGCCGGCGCCGCCAGCAGCCAGTGCAGGCCGCTCACCTCGAGGCCGGCATCCCGGCAGGCGCGGCGGATGGCGGTGCGCCCGGCGGCCGGCATGCGCCAGCCGCCGTCGCCCAGGGTGAACGGCGCGAGCTCGAGCCCGTGATACCCGAGCCCGGCGGCCAGCGCGCATTGACGCTCGAACGGGAGATCGCGAATCACCTCGTTGCAAAGAGAAAGCTTCACCGTTCCTCGCGTCGACGAGCAAATCCGCCTTCTGTCACGGCGCCTGCTGGGGCATGATATCAGCGACATGAAAGCACTGAACAGCGCCGTCTCGCCACGCGTATGACGAAATTCACGCTGGCAAGCCGCCAATACTGGCCGACGATCGTGCTGTTCGCGATCCTGCTGGCGAGCTGGCAGATCGCGGTGAGCTTTGGCGGCATCCGCGAATACCTGCTGCCGTCGCCGCTCGCCGTGTGGAACGCGTTGTGGTTCGGCGACACGAACTGGGCGCAGCATGTCTGGATCACCACGCTGGAGATCATCGGCGCCTTCGTGCTGGCGGCCGTTGCCGGCATCGCGCTCGGCGTGGCGATCGCCTGGTCCCCGCTGATGGCCAATGCGCTGGTACCTTTCCTGGTGTTCGTCAACACGTTGCCCAAGGTCGCGGTGGCGCCGCTTTTCCTGATCTGGATGGGCTACGGCATCTTCCCGAACATGCTGATGGGCGCGTTGATCGGCTTCTTCCCCGTTGTGATCAACACGGCGGTCGGCCTGACCCAGATCGAGCCCGACATGCTCGATCTCGGGCGCGTGTTCAATGCGCCGAAGTGGAAGATCTTCGTCAAGATCCGGCTGCCCAATGCACTGCCCTACATCCTGAGCGCGCTCAAGATCACGGCGACGGCGGCCGTGGTCGGCGCCATCGTCGGCGAGTTCGTCGCCTCGCAGAGAGGCCTGGGATATGTCATCGTCACGACCCAGAGCAGCATGAACACCTCGGTGGCGTTCGCTGCGCTGATCTGGATCTCCGTCGTCGGCCTGCTGCTGTATGGTGCCGTCGTCCTGGCTGCCCGCCTCTGGGCGCCATGGGCCGAAGGCGCCGAGTGAACGGGGAACTGCAACAGGAGCGCATCATGATACGCATCGCCTCACTATCACTTGCCGCCCTGCTGGCGGCCGTCACCAGCGCGTCGGCGCAGGAGAAATTCACCTTCGCCCTGAACTGGTTCGCCGTCGGCGACCATGCCGCCTATTGGGTGGCGCTCGACAAGGGCTACTACAAGGCCAAGGGACTCGACGTCACCCTGGAGAATTCCAAGGGCTCCGGCGATTCGATCGCCAAGGTCGACACCGGGCGGGCCGATGCCGGCCTGGCCGATGCCGCCGTGGTGATCGCCTCGGTCGGCCGGGGCACCACTGTCAAGACCGTCGGCATGGTGTTCGACAAGACGCCGCTCAACATCTTCAGCCTCAAGTCGAGCCCGCTCGCCAAGCCCAAGGATCTCGAGGGCAAGACGCTGGGCGCGCCTCCGGGCGACAGCCAGCGCCAGATGTTCCCCGCCTTCGCCAAGGTGAACGGCGTCGATGCCTCCAAGGTCGCCTGGGTGAACATCGAGCCGGCCGCCAAGATCGCCGCCGTGGCCGAGAAACGCATGGACGGCGTCGGCGACTACTCGACCGGCCTGCCGCTCTACGAGAAGGCCGCCGGCAAGGGCAATGTCGTAATGATGCCGTGGGCCGATTTCGGCTTCGACATGTACTCGATGTCGATCATCGCCAGCGCCAAGACGATGAAGGAGCGTCCGGCCGTCCTCAAGGCGTTCCTCGAAGCCTCCTACATGGGCTGGCGCGATGTGATGGCCGATCCCAAGGCCGCCATGGAGATCTTCAAGAAGCGCGTGCCCGAGGTCGATGTCGAGGTGATGACGCCCAACATGATGATCGGGCTCGGCCTGATGAAGACCGACCGCTATGCCAAGAACGGCATCGGCTGGATCGACAGGACGAAGATGTGCGAATCGGTCGACCTGGTGAACACCTACATGGGCCTGCCGAAGAAGGTCGCGTGCGCCGACGTGTACTCGACCGACTTCATCACCAAGGTCGACATGCCGAAGTAGTTCCGGGCCAGCGTGAACCAGTCCCTGATCGGCCTCGACCGGGTCGATATGACCTATGCGACGGCGAGCGGCCCGGTCGAGGCGCTCGCCGGCATCTCGCTATCGGTTGGCGGCGGGGAGTTCGTCTCGCTGGTCGGGCCGAGCGGCTGCGGCAAGTCGACCTTGCTGCGCATCGTCGCCGGGCTGCGGCCCGCCACCCTCGGCACGGTGATGGTCGCCGGCCGCGCGGTGCGCGACCCGATCCCCGACGTCGGCATGGTCTTCCAGGCGCCCAACCTGCTGCGCTGGCGGACCATCCTGCAGAACGTGCTGCTGCCCGCCGAGCTCGCCGGCAAGGAGGTCGGGAACCTCCGGCTGCGGGCGCACGAGCTGCTCGACATGGCCGGTCTCCATGGCTTCGCCGACAAGCTGCCGCGCGAGCTGTCGGGCGGCATGCAGCAACGCGCCGCGCTCTGCCGCGCGCTCCTGCTCGACCCACCCCTGCTCCTGATGGACGAGCCGTTCGGCGCCCTCGATGCCATGACGCGCGACGACATGGGGCTCGAGCTGCTGCGCATCTGGGGCGAGCGCGATCTCGCCCGCGAGGCGCGCAAGACCGTCCTGTTCGTCACCCACTCGATCGCCGAGGCCGTGTTCCTGTCCGACCGCGTCGTGGTCATGACGGCCCGGCCCGGCCGCATCGCCGCCGACGTGACGGTCGACCTGCCCCGCCCGCGGACCGTCGAGCTGCGCGCCTCGGAGGCCTTCGGCCGCCTCAGCCTGCTCATCTCTCGCACCCTGACCGGCCGCGCCCACGCGGTGCTGTGATTCTTCCTCCTCCCCAGCTTCGCTTCGCTGGGGAGACCCCCAGCACGCCGGCGCGCACCACGATGCTGAGAAAATGGCGCTCTTCTTGTGATTCCACATCCCATGAGCGCCACTTTGGCGGAGTTTACTCCGCCACCAGTGGCGCGCTCCCAGCGCATTTTCATAGGAGGAGTAGACACACCTCATGTTCCTCTCCGCCCGCGAAGCGGGGGGAGAGGCTAGGAGAGGTGGGTCATGTCATAGGGCCGCTGCCGGCGAGGCGATCAATCCCCATCCAGGCATCGGTGGTGTCGCAACCACCCACCTCTCCTCCCCCACGCTTCGCGCGGGGCCCCTTCCTCTCCCCCCGCTTCGCGGGCGGAGAGGACTCGTGAACGACTTCTCCCATTTCGACGCCTTCCCAGCGCAGCTGGGGAGGAGGACCTGAGGCTTTGCGCCCGCCCCCGTCCCTTGTTAAGACGCCGCGGAGACAGCCAGGAGGACCCATGTCCGTTGCCGCCACCCCGATCAGAAGCGCCGCCAAGGGCGTCAGCTCCGACGCCAAGCCGTTCGACTGGGAGGACCCGTTCTTCCTCGACGACCAGCTCACCGACGACGAGATCGCGATCCGCGACGCCGCGCGCGACTACTGCCAGGAAAAGCTGATGACGCGCGTGCTCGAGGCCAACCGGCACGAGAAGTTCCATCGCGAGATCATGAACGAGATGGGAGCGCTCGGCCTGCTGGGCTCCACCCTGCCGGAGAAGTACGGCTGCGCCGGCGCCAACTATACGAGCTACGGCCTGGTGGCGCGCGAGGTCGAGCGGGTCGATTCGGGCTACCGCTCGGCGATGAGCGTGCAGTCCTCCCTGGTGATGCATCCGATCTATGCCTACGGCACGGAAGAGCAGCGCGTGAAGTACCTGCCCAGGCTCGCCTCCGGCGAATGGGTCGGCTGCTTCGGCCTCACCGAGCCCGATCACGGCTCCGATCCGGGCGGCATGAAGACGCGCGCCGTCACCGTGCCCGGCGGCTTCCAGCTCTCGGGCTCGAAGATGTGGATCACCAATTCGCCGATCGCCGACGTCCTGGTGGTGTGGGCCAAGCTCGACGGCGGCGCCATTCGCGGCTTCATCCTCGAGCGCGGCTGGAAGGGCCTCGAGACGCCCAAGATCGAGGGCAAGTTCAGCCTGCGCGCCTCGGTCACCGGCGCCATCATGCTCGACGAGGTGTTCGTCCCGGCCGAGAACCTGATGCCCAACGTGGCCGGCCTCGGCGGGCCGTTCGGTTGCCTGAACAACGCGCGCTACGGCATCGCCTGGGGCGCCATGGGCGCGGCCGAGTTCTGCTGGAAGCAGGCGCGCAACTACACGCTCGATCGCAAGCAGTTCGGCCGGCCGCTCGCCGCCAACCAGCTGATCCAGAAGAAGCTCGCCGACATGCAGACCGAGATCGCCCTCGGCCTGCAGGCCTGCCTGCGCGTCGGCCGCCTCAAGGACCAGGGCCACGCCCAGCCCGAGATGATCTCCCTGATCAAGCGCAACAATTGCGGCAAGGCGCTCGACATCGCCCGCGTCGCCCGCGACATGCACGGCGGCAACGGCGTGTCGGACGAGTACCACGTGATCCGCCACGTCATGAACCTCGAGGCCGTCAACACCTACGAAGGCACGCACGACGTGCACGCGCTGATCCTCGGCCGCGCCATGACCGGCATCCAGGCCTTCTCTGCCGGCGCCTAGGTAGCCGACCTGCCGCCCGCCGGCGACATTGCGATCGTGGTCGCCGGCGCCCTGGTCGGCGGCTTCGTCAACGGCCTCACCGGCACCGGCTATGCGTTGATCTCGCTGGGGTTCTGGCTGCAGGCCATGCCCCCAACCATTGCGGCGCCGCTGGTCGCGCTGTGCTCGGTGTGCGGCCACGCACAGGCCCTGCCGTCGATCTGGCGCGGCGTGCGCTGGCCGCGCCTGTGGCCGTTCCTGGCGGCGGGATTGCTCGGCGTTCCGCTGGGCACGCTGCTGCTCGAGCACGTCCACGTCCAGCCGCTCAAGGTCGGCCTCGGCCTGTTCCTGATCCTGTACAGCGCCTGGATGGCGTTCGTCCGCTATCCGCCGCGCGTGCGCGGCGGCGGACGTCTCGCCGACGCGACGGTCGGCCTCACTGGCGGCGTGTTGGGCGGCATGGCGAGCCTCAGCGGTCCGGCACCGATCATCTGGGTGCAGCTGCGCGGCTGGGGCAAGGACGAGCAGCGCGGCGTCCTGCAGCCCTTCAACATGGCAATCCTGCTCGCCGCGCTGGTGTCGGCGGGAGTGGCCGGCTTTCTCGACCGCAGCTACCTGATCTGGGCGGCCATCGCGGTTCCCGTCAGCCTCGCCGGCACCCGGCTCGGCCTGCTGCTCTACCGCCGCGTGAACGATGCCGCCTTCCGCCGCCTCGTGCTAACACTGCTCGCCCTGTCGGGAGTGACGCTGATCGTTTCGGCACTGCGATGAACTCGGCTCGATCGCTGTTTGCGCTCGTCTTCCTGGCGATCTGCGGGGTCGTTGGCGCGGCCGGCATCGCCCTGCGTCCCGACCCGCGGTCCGCAGGCCTCGTCGATGCACCCCGGTCGCCGCCGGCTACCTGGCCCGACTACAGCGTCGGCGGTGGAGGCTTCGTCACGCCAGCCATGCCCGACGGCGAGCTGATCGCCTACGGCTATCGCCTGGTCGCCGAGACCTACGCCGTGATCGGCCCCGAGGTCGGCGATCCGGCAGTGCGCTTCGCCGGCAACAACCTCGCCTGCAGGAACTGCCATCTCGACTCCGGCACGAGCCGGACCGGGCTGCCCCTGGTCGGCGTCTTCAAGACGTTCCCGAAGTTCTCCGAGCGCGACCAGCGCGTCATCTCCCTGGCCGAGCGAATCGACGAATGCATGACGCGCTCGATGAACGGCCGCCCGCTGCCCGACGAATCACGCGAGATGAAGGGGTTCGTGGCTTTCCTGCGCTACATCGGCGAACCGGCGCCGGTGCACGCCGAGCCTGCGCCGGCCGCGCCCATGCCGCCCGACGCCGCTCGTGGCGCCGACGTCTACGCGACGGTGTGTGCCGTCTGTCACGGCACCGACGGCCTCGGCAGGCGCACAGGCGCGGTTGGCGATGCGCGTGGCTACGAGTTCCCACCACTGTGGGGACCGGACTCCTTCAACGATGGCGCCGGCATGGACCGCTACCCGCGGATCGTCGGGTTCGTCCGCCGCAACATGCCGCGCGGCGTCGACCCGCAGCACCCGGTGCTCAGCCTGCAACAGGCCTGGGACGTCTCGGCCTACGTCATCGCCCAGCCGAGACCGCACTACGGCACGGCGAGGTGATACATGTTCCTGGTAAGAAACTGGCGGCTTGCCGCCAGTTTCCTGGCTCGGTGGGTCGGCTCTCGGGCCGGTTGGGAACTCCTATGAAGATCGGGGCGGGTACCGCCCCGATCTTCCCAGCACCGTGGTGCGCGCCGGCGTGCTGGGCGTCTCCCCAGCGAAGCGAGGAGGACAAAGATTCACCTCGGCCGCGCGATGTACATCGTCCCGAACTCGTCGACCGGATGGTGCACTTTCTCTATCGAGAACCCTGCCCGGTCGGCGGCCTCGCGGAAGTAGGTCTCCGTGAACCCCAGCTCGAGCCAGCCGCGGCATCGGGTCGACCACACGCTGCCGCCGTCCAGACGCAGGCCCCAGGGCATGGGCAGCGAGTCCTCGATCGGCTCGGCGGCGAACAGCACCTTGCCGCCGGGCTTCAGCCTGCCGACGAGCGCCGCCAGCAGCGCCCGATGATCGACGCTATGATGGAACGACGCATCGAAGACGATCGCGTCGAACTCGTCCTCGAGCTCCGCGACGCTGGCGAAATCGCGACACAGAAGCCGCGGCGGGTTGGCGAGACCCCTGCAGCGATGCGCGACCATGTCGAGATAGTGCGGCTCGATGTCGATGGCGGTGACCCGATAGCCCATCTGGGCAAGCGCGACGGTCGTGTTCCCCCAGCCCGATCCGAGCTCCAGGATGGATGATCTCGACGGCAGCTCGAGGGTCTTGATGATCAGCCCTGTCAGCATGAGTTGACTGGAGACTGTCTTCCAGCTCTCCGTGAAGTATGGAAACGGCAGTGAACCGGGGTCGCTGCTCGGGAAGGTGCTGCGCTCATTCTCGATCCTGTAGGGACGGCTCGCGATCAGCTCGTAGAGGCCGAGCTGGTAGTCCGTGTACTCTTTCGAGAACGGGTCCGCCGGCAAGCTCGCCAGATCGACGACGTACCTGAACGACCCCAAGGCAGCGCGCAGCGCGTCATCGGAGATCGCGTGCGCCGCATCCGCCTCCCTCAGCACCACGTCGAGCTCGGCAATCGTCGTGATCTCGCGCACCCCGGGCTCGGCCCTGGCCGCGGGAAGCTCGGCGACGGGTTGCTCGGGTGGCAGAGGCGGCGCATCGACGGGTTGCCCGACAGCAGGTGCCTCGTCGACGGCAACCGCGGCCAATGGTGGCCGGGATGGCGCGGGCGAACGATCGGTAAACCAGCGCCGCCAAAAGCTGCCGGAGACCATTCACACCGCCAGGTATCTCAGGCAGCCGGCCCGCTCGAGGATTGCCGTCAGGCCCGGCGCCGCCGCAGCCGCCTTGTACTTGCGGCGGATCTCGGCCAGCGACCGCGCATGGTACTTCTGCGGCGTCTGCGACCATCCTGCCCCGCCCAGGGTCGTCTCGAACGACTTGTCGTCCCGGCCGATCGCCGCGTCATTCGCCGCCGACCACGGCAGGAACAGGCCCCCCACTTCCTTCTCGAGCACCGGCAGCAAGGTCGGCGCCAGCGCGTCCCACGCCTCGAACGGGCCATCCGCCGCCGGCGACACCATGCGCTGCACCCACGCCATCACGCTGGGCGACGAGGCCCGCATGAGGGCGCCAGGCGTCGGATCGGTGGCGGCCTCGTAGAGTTGCCCCCAAAGACCGAGATCGGCCATCGCCGGCCGGCCGCCGAGCAGGTACGGCCGCTTCGCCAGATGAGCCTCCAGCAGCGCCAGCACCTGCTTGAACGACGCCTCGATCGTCGGTCTGGTCGTGTCGCTCGAACCGACGAAGCCCAGCCGGCCGGTCATGCGCTCGGCGACGGCGGTGCGCGCTTCCGCCACCGCGAGCGGACCCTTGGCTCCCATCATCTGAAGCGCGATGCGTTCCGCCGTCGCCCAGGCGTCGGGCTGGTAGAACCAGCGATAGTGGAACATCCACTTGTTGCCCCACTCGTCGCCGTACTCCTCGAGCAGGGCGGACAGGAACGCGAGGGTCGGATCGGCCGGCACGATCGAAGGCTCGGGATGACGTGCCTCGAGCTGCTCGATGATCGGCGTCGAATCCTGGATGGCGATGCCATCCGGCGTCACGACCAACGGCACGAGCGGCAGCTTGGCGTATTTCTGGAACTCGGCCTGCACGGCAGGCGAGCGCGGGATCCATTCGTGCGGCAGGCCCTTGTAGCGGCAGTAGGAGCGAACCTTCACCGAGTAGGGTGACAGCTCCGAACCGAATATCCTGAAGTCGGACGACATGATGATTACCTTCAGATCCAGCGCTTGCGCTTCAGCCAGATGAACAGGGAGATCACGATCGCCACCACCATCGTCCAGAAGAACGCGTAGCCGTACTTCCAGCCGAGCTCGGGCATGTTGCCCTTGTCGGTCTCGAAGTTCATGCCGTAGATGCCGGCCAGGAAGCTCAGCGGCATGAAGAACACGGTGATGATGGCCATGGTCTTCATCACCTCGCTCATGCGGTTGGACGCATGCATGAGGTAGACTTCCATGAGGCCGTTGGTCATCTCGCGGTAGCTCTCGACCAGCTCGAGCACGGCCAGGGCGTGGTCGAAGCAGTCCCGCAAGTATGTCCGCGTCTCCGGCATGATGAAGGGCACGTCCGGCCGCATCACCGCCAGCACGGTCTCGCGCTCGGCCCACTGGATGCGGTGGAACGCCACCAGCGCGCGCCGCGCCTGGTGGATATGGTTGAGCGTCTCCCCGGTCGGATGCTCCAGCGCCTCGTCCTCGAGCTCCTCGAGATG
>LNFM01023570.1_pt1 | contig 11446 bp, 14 predicted proteins | sample 596031 | NCBI WGS metagenome assembly LNFM01 (sample SAMN04254537, study PRJNA301005) | activated carbon metagenome | isolation source: dual media filters at the Ann Arbor, Michigan drinking water treatment plant | place: USA: Ann Arbor | reverse complement strand
CCCCCTCCGCCAGATTGAGTTGTGCTTGACGCGCCGCCCAGGCCGCTGCCGAATACACCTGACATTGCGGAAAGCTGCTTGTAAGGCAGGTTCTGCTGTTCCTGGAACTGGCTGAAATTGAAGTCCATGCCCTGCTGCGCCTGGTCCTGCTTGATCTGACCCGCTTTAAGCATTTGGTCGGCGTCGGTGTAGGCCTGATTGCCAAAAGTTGGTGCAAGGGACAGGCCCTGCAGTTGCCGCGCCCGGTCGCCGTCATATGCTGCGCCGTACATGCCGGTGGCAATGTCGGCCATTTGTGTTCCTGCGGCTTTTTGCTGGTTCTGCATCGTTTCCGTCAGCCCAGCATTTCCGAACGAACCGCTGCGCGCCATCGCCGTTTCGGTCTGCGGTTTGACCATCGTGTTGAAATTGTCGGCTACAGAGCCTTGCGCCTTGGACACCAGCGAATCGAGGTATGGATTGGTCTGCCCACCGGCCAACACACCCTGTAAAGCGCCTTCGGCCTGATTCATCGTCGCATTGCCATTCATGGCACGGTTTGAAATCTTGTCAATTGCGCTGGTTTGCGTACCGTTGAGGTCTGCAAAGCGCTGGCCCCCATAAGGCGTAAAGCCCTGGTTGCCGAGATTGATGGCTTTGGACGTGTAGGCGCTCGCCAGCGGTTTCAATTCGTCCGGAATTGATTGTGTGGTTTGGCTTGTGCCTCCGCTATTACCGCCGCCACCACCGTAACGCATGCCACCACCAGGCAATCTCTCAGTGGCGCATGAGCCAAAGGGCTCACCAGCGGCGTAAAGTTGTTTTCTGGAAAGTGTCATAGCTCGACCTCAACAATTTGATAGACAGACTTGAAGCCGCACTTGGCGGCGTACAGACGGGCTTGAGCTGGCCCGGCAGCACATCTGAGGCGCGAGCATCCGGCGCTTGTTCCGATGGTTTTGATTTGTTCGAAAAAACGCTCAAAGTGAGCGCCAGGGGCCACAAGATCAGTGACGAACAGAACGCGCATGTTTGGGAGCTGGTCAACGCGGATCGCGCCCCAGCCGACCACTTCGCCTGCGTCAACCATCCGAATCAGTGATCGCTCGCCGCGACTTAAGATCATCTTGAGCTGGTCGCCGGTTATCTCGCCGCCTGATGTTTCGCACGCTTTTGCAAGGCATGAGGCACCCTCCACCCATGCGCGGTCGATGAAGTTTGGTGGGACGGTTTGCAGTTCCATCAGTTTCCCGTCAGACATCTGGCCTGCACCCATGTGCCCGGCGTGCCGCCCACAACACAGACGAATTCTTTAACGATGTACTTGGCACCGGGAGCGCCTAGCTCAGTGATTGCGCTGTTGGCAATCGTGTCGTTCTGGGCATAGGTGCCGGTCGTAGGAACTGCGGCCATGGCGTTGTACTTGGCGATGCCCCGGCCCTCGCTTAGGTCGTTAACCTGCCGCGCATGCTCCCTCAGCTCACGCTGCATCTCGGGGTCTTTCAGGGCTACCCGGGGGGAAAGGCTCAGTTTCATCGCTGCCCCTGACTGACAAGCACGGGGTTTATGCCGGTAACACGGCACGCACCGATAAAGTCAAAACGCGCTCGGTGCCAGCGGGCCGACTGTCTCAAGTCAAATTTGCCGTCATTAAGCGCGCCCGTCGCGCCAGTCGTGAAAGTGTCGCCCGAGTTCATTTTGTTGAACGCTGTCGCGGTTCCGGATGTTGGCCCCCTGCCGGCCGCGTACCTCAAGCGAACTTGCTTAAGCAGCGTCACGGTCTGGTCATCGCCAGCATCCCCTGTTGTGAAGGAACTCGCGCCGGGCGCACCTGTCAGGCTCTGCAGTTGATGGCTGGAGTTGAAGATGGAAAGAGCCGCGCCACCTGATAGCCAAAACTGCGAGTCGTAAGAGACATTTGGCAAGGCGTCGAAGCTCGCGCCGTAAGTGTCCCAAGTGTCAAAGGTCACCCCCGGGCTGATGTAGTTGACTGCCGCCTCAATTGATCGGTCCGCCCTGCCCCAACGCCCGGTTTTGACGTGGTAGACGAGAGCCGAATCGCAAGCAGTCGAGGTTCCGGCGCAAAAGAACACCCACACCCGGTTTTGCTGTCGGTCAAACACGCACTTGGTTTTAAACAGGCTCTGCGGGTTGACTTGATCGTAAAACCACTGCCGCGTGAGGTCGTTGCCGATGGGGGTTGGACGTGTGCCGTCGAATATCCACATGTTGTCAGGGCCAACGAAGAAGTGTGAACCGTCTATGTCGCACAACGCTTCTTTGCCCACGCAGCCGGCCTCGCCACCCGACACGAGCAACCAATCCCATACAACTGGCGTCCCAACGTATTGGCCTAGGTACATGGAACGATATTTGTAAGCCACGGCGTACTCACCCAGGCGAAGGCCTGCCGTCATCTCGCCTGGAGTCGCCACCAGCAGACCTCGATTGGACTGCGTTGCAATGGCGGGGGTCCAGTCGGTGTCGTCGAACAATGCGCTGCAGTGCCAGGCATGCGCGGCAAAGTCGGTGTTCAGAGCCATCACGAAATTGCCCACCGAGAAGATAACCTCAGCCACAGGGGCGCCAGCAATATCAGCGAAATTACCGCCCGACAAGCTGCGCTGGATCACGTCCACCCCATTTGCAACCAGACTGGCATCCCCGAACTGCGCAAAGCTAAAGCGGGTGTCTGCGCCGCCTGTATAGTCGCCAACCCTAGAAACATCGCTCCATGTGCCGCTTGACAGCTCAAACAGCTTGGCTGCAGTCCCGGCAAAAAAGCGGCGCGTGCCATCGAGCTTTGTCGCCACCGCTGCTCCCCGGCAGTCGGCAAGTAATGCCGGAACGTCAGCCGGCGTTACCGGGCTTGGCGCGGCCTCCATGCCTGACGTGTAGGGAATGAATTGCTCGCAGTCGGTGATGACGCCAGGTGTCGGCGATTCAACATCAGGAGCGAAGCCTAGGAGTGGGGTCACTTGCGAATCCTCAAGCTGCCGCCGCTGACCAAGCCCTTTTTACTGGAGTTTTCGGCTTTGCCAACCGCCGCGTCATACACGCCTTGCCACGTTGCAGCGCGCGGATCGTCGATCATGAACAATGCGGCCTGCGCCAGTGCGCCGTAAAGGTAGATTTGAGGGCGCTTGGTGAGCAGGAAGTTCGTCGGCGTGACAGAGAGCGGTTCGAGCTGCTTGTAGTAGCTGACCGGGACGTTCTGGGCGACGGATTGAACACCCTCCAAAAGCAAGTTCTCGCCTTCGGTGCTGTACCGCTTGAGCGGCGTTCCCGCGTACTGCGCAGAGGTGGCGCGAAGCATCAGCGGGGCGGAATATTCAAGGGGCTCGCCATTGGCGCCCATGATGTTCTCGAATTCCAGCCAGCCAGCGGGCAATGCAATGTAATCCTGCCCTGGCACCGTCACCAGCGTGGCTCTTACCAGCATTTCACGCACACGCACATCGTCAGCAATGAAAGATTCGGCAATGGCGATGAAGTCCGGGATCTGCGGCGTCAGGTCGGCGCGGTTAATCCACGATGCAACAGAGGCTTGCAGATCGGTGTAGTTTGCTAGCGCCATGGGTTACTTCAAATAGGGCGCATAGGCGCAAAAAGCAGGGTTTTGCCGGAAGAAGCTCTTGACAGCTGCGGCGCGCTCTTTCCGGTCTTTGATGAGGCAAATGCGGTCGTAAAAGATCGGCGGGATATAGCCGACTTCTCGGCCCTCGCCCCAGTTCTTGCCATCGTTTCGCTCGCGCATGGCCTGGACGTGGCGGAGGATTGGCTCCATGTCCTGCGTCTTCTGGACGATGATCTGGTCGCCCTCAAACTTGAGGACCGTCCGGATGCCGGTCGCAGGGTCCAGCCCTTCCTTTGCTCCCAAAGAAAAAGGGCCTCCGAAGAAGCCCTTTTTGGTTTGTCAGCTAAGCTGTTTAGCCGCCGGTCAGGTCAGAGATTTTGAAGCTCGACTGCTCGGATTTCATGCGCAGCGTCGCGTCAACCAACACCTGCGAGCGCGTGTTGTCGCCGCTCGGGCCGAGCAGTTTGGATTGGAACGAGCGGAGGTAAACAATGTCGCCCTGTTCAGGGCTAACGCCGAACACATCGGTCGAACCAGCCATGATGTAGTGGGGGACAATCTCCATGTCGCCAAAGTCGGACGTGTAAACGTCCGCGCCACCCACGATGCGGCCCTGCATCTTCTTCTCGACATGCACGCGGTTGGCGGCAATGCCAGTGAAGCCAGAGAACACACCCTTGTGGTTGGGCGACATGTACACAGCAGGCGGGACTTCACCGCTGGCGATGTAAGTCGCCTGAACCGCCGCCTTGAGCAGCGCCTCGGTCAGTGCGCGGCCTGTACCAGCCACAGGGGCGGTCGTTGGAGCGCCGGACGTGTGCGCTGTGGTCGAGCCACCAGCGCCGTGCTGTGCGTTGGAGTACAGCAGAACGCCCAGACCACCAGACTTGGAGGCAACGCCACCAGAGCCAGCCACTGCGGGGTTTGCCGAGACAACCATGCCCTCCATATCGCGCTGCAGTTCCTTGTACGCTTTGGCCTTGTAATAGGCCATTGCAGACTTCATGCCAGCCTTTTTTACAGCTTCGGCACGACCAGACACGCTGATGGTGTCCTGGAATATCTGGCAGACATTGGCAACGCGGACGGGCGGCGTTTTCGCGCTCGCAGTTGCATCGTCACCGTCAAGCGCGGCATTATCTTTGTTTGGCGTGCGCAAGTTGTCGCGCTGCCATTCGTGGTAGGTGTTCTTTTTCGGGGTTGGTCATCGTGATCTTGTCGATCAGGTCCTCACGGACGTTCGTGTTTGCGGTGAACCGCGTGTAAGTGTTGGTTGGGAGTGCCATTTGGCGTTTCCTTTAATCGTTGTTGCCGATGAAACTGGCCAAGTCGTTCAGACCGGCGTTACCACTGCGGAAACGCGCGTTCAGCTTCTTGTTGGCCTGCTCTTTTTCGGGCACTCGCTGCCGTGCAGCCGGTAGGCGGGGGGCCTCTTTCACCTGTTTGGTGACGGCACCCTTTCGCTTCAAAAGCTCGCGGTATGCAACCGCGTCACGCATCACCTGGACGACTTTCGGGTCGTAAACGGTGCCGAGCACATCGGCGCTGATGCCGTATTCCTCGGTGACAGATGAGTAGATCTTTACGAGGGTCGGTTTGTCGATCCCTTTGCCGCCGAGCTCTGCCCATGCCGCATCAAATGCTGCTTTTTGCTGTTGTTTCTGGAGTTCTTGCGCACGGGTCTGCTCTTGCTTCATACCCTGCTCAAGTTGACCCAGAACGCCACGAATTGCGCTCTGCCGCTGGCTTTCCGCCACCCATGCTGCCGGGTCGGTTTGAGCCAGTTGTGCCATCTCGTTTTCGTTTCTCAGGCCCGCGAGTTGACCGATTGCCGCATGCGCCAGTTGCGCTTGTTGGATGTAGAAGGTTTGACCCTCCTGCACCCTCGCAATAGCTGCGGCGTCTACGTCGCGCGTCCTTGTCGCCAGTTCCTGCGTCTTTCGGGTGTAATCCGCGTGACGGAGGTAGCTTTCCTTGACACCTTTTTCGTCAAGCTCAACTTCTACCGGCTTGCCGTCCTCGCCAGGAACGGTGAATTTGAATTTGAGGCCGCTTGTCTGCTTGGCGTCGTCTGATTCGTCCGTTTCATCGGAGTCATCAGCGGCAGGGCTGTCCTCGTCGGTTTCAGTAAGAGCGGGATCCGACGAATCGGGCGCGTCATTACTGTTTGGTGAATCTTCTTTTTCGTCGGCCTCTTGGTTATCGACAAGAAAATCAACCAGGTCATCACCAGCATCGGGGGCCGAATCGGCTTGTCCATCCAGCATATGAAGTGCTTTCAAAAACCCACTTTCCTTTGCACCAAAAGCGGGGAGGCATGTCTCTCGACAGAGGCCGGGTATGGCAGGTGCCTGCCGGTTAACCTATCGCGCGCAAGGCCCTCTTGATCTTTCCTTCGGAGCGCGCGCCGTCAATGTCAATCTTTGCGTTTGCCAGCTTCCCGGCTTCAAACATGCCGCGAAGCGTGGCCTCTACCTTGTCGGTCAGCTTGGCCGCTTGCAGTAGCAGCATCTGGCCCTCACGGTCGCGGATTGGGCAGGCCTTCCACTGGCGTGTCACGTCCTCACGCATCAGGCGCAAGGCCTCGTTGAAGGCTGGGTTGTCCAGCACTTGAGCGGCGTGGACGCCCATATTTGATTTTTCTTGTTCGCTCATGCCGGGAATCCTTGGTTCATCGGGTCAGGCGCTGGCTGCGTCATGGCATTGGCAAGATCGCCGGCAATCTTTGTGTCGCTGGCAATCTGCGCCGTGTCCCGCCGTGCGCCAGCCGCAATCTCGGCAACAATAATCCGCGTCTGGTTGTCTTGGTCGGTCTTGTAACGCTCTTGATCCAACTTCGCCAGTTCAATCTGATAGTCGTATTGCGCCTGCTGGCCCTGGCGTTCGGCGTCTCGGGCATCGTTTGCAGCCTGCAGCTCCAGATTCGCCCGGACCTCTTGCAGCTTGGCGTCGGCTTCCATTTGGAGCTTTTGCATATCCTGCTGCGATTGAGCCTGGAACTTTTGCACATCGGCCTGGGCGTTGATCTTGGCAACTTCAACCTGGGGTTGCGGCTGGGGTTGCGGCTGGGGGAATTGCGCGTCTGGGCCGGGGTCTTTCAGGAATTCGCCCACGTTCTTAAAGCCTGACAGTTGAATCAGCTTGGCGTTTGCTGCGTACACCTGTTGCGGCCCCACGAACATCGGACCTGCAGGGGTTGCCATCACCTGGCCTTGGCGGGCAATGATGCCGTTCAAACCCGCAATCTGCTTTTCGGTGTCGCCCGTGCCAAGGCCTACGTTGGCCGTCATGTCGTAAGCGTCGGACCACTCGTTGGGGTCAATGCTGACAAACTCGCCGCGCAGCTTGTAGGCCACTGGCTCCATGTCGCCTTCGGTCATCAGGCGCAGAATGCCCCGGAATATCGGCTTCACAACCGTTTCAGCCATGATGCGGGCGATCAGCTTGATGCGCGCCTTGGCTGCGTTGGAGGTAAGCTGCACCTCAGTAGCCGACCTGTCCATGCGCAGGCTGTTGGGATCCATGCCCGTTGCCATCTTGGACACGCCTGTGCGCTTCTCGCCCATACCTTCCACGTACTCAAGCAGGGGCAGCATCTGATTGCCCACAAACTGCGTCGGCTCAAGGCCAATCGCGCCTTGCTGGTTCTGGCGCAGGATCACACCTGGGCGGTTGTCCAACAGGTCGTCCACGTTTGCCAGTGGAGCGCCATCGCTGTTGACCAGCACGGTTTTACGTGGGTTGTTGGCAAGGGCTGCATTATTCACCACGCCGCGCGTCAGCTCGGTCTTAAGCATCTGCAGATCAGACATGATTTCAGCAACACTCATGCCGTCCCAGCGATGCTGCACCAAAATCGGCGAGCCGGTAGCTATTGGGACTTCATCGCATTCGTCGTTACTCAGGATGCGCTCGGCTAGACGGCACACCTGGCGGCGCTCAGCAATGCCGTCACCGTCATAGTCCACCAGCACCCATTCCATGCGGAGGAAGCCTTTTGTTCGGCTTTCGTCCTCGGTGTCGATTTCCAATGTATTCGGCACGTCATCTGCAATGCCACGGCGCGCACGGCGCTCGTCTTGCGATTCAATAGGGTTCGGCTCATCACTGGCCGCAAGGTCTGCAGCGGTAACGTCCTTAAAACCCATCTGTTTGAGGTCGGACAGCGAGACTTCCAGAATGCGCGCCACATAAGGGCACTCATCGAGCATCGGAGAAGTCCAATCGCGCTGGACAAGCAAGCTATCGGGGTCAAACGCCTCTACCCGAACAACTCGCTTCTCCGTCGGGCGACTGATGATGGCGTTGATGGCCGTCATCATCATGGGCTGACCATCAGGACCGATTGCAGGCAGACCCGTCGCGGGGTCAACCATTGGCTGCGGCACTTCCTCAGCGCTGGCAAGCTTGTCGCCATCCTGCATGATCATCGCCAGCAACTCTGCGGAGGCGCCACGAACCGGAATCTTATTGTTCTTACGAATCGTCTCTTTGCGCCAGTGAACAGCGCAATTCTTGCTCAGCAGCGCGTCCTTGAACGCCGTGTAAAGCGTCAGAAAGCCGTTGTTCTGCTTGTAGAAGATGTAATTACAGGTGTCGGTTGCCTGCTGCGCACCCTTGGCGTCCGCCGCCTGGGTCGGCTCAAACTCAACGGCGTTATCGGTGCTGACAAACATGTCCAGCAGTTCTGGCAAGATCCATTCAACCGTGTCTTGCACCTCAGACGTGACGATGGACGACCAGCCTTCTTCCTCGTTGCCGTAGGGCTGGCGGTAGTACTCCTTTTGCGACTCCCGGCGCTCTGGCGCGAGTGTCCCCCAAACGAATTGGGCAGAGTTGTCTTCCAGCTCCTGCAGCATGCTCAGGAGTGACTTGTCTTCCATTTTTGCCACGGTTTACCGCTTCTTGGTGTAGGTGCGCTTGGCGACGGGCTCAGCCGCATCGGCAACCGACGCACGCACTTCCACATGGTTCGCTGTCACCATGTTGGACGGCGCTTCAATCGGAGCAGTGGCCACAACGCCCGCCGCGTCCTCGATGGGCGATGTTTTGGGGAACGGCGGCACACCTACGCGCTGCGAGCCGTCCGGGTAGGTATGGGTGATGCTCTTTGGTGCTTCGTCTGACATGTCTTGTCCTCTCGGGTTAAGCGATCATTCGTTTTTTGTAGGCGATGGGCTGCAACTTGCCCGCGTTGCCCATTTCCTCAACAGCCATAGCGGCATAGCGGAACATGTCCGCACCGTGGCTGTATTCGTCGTGTAAAGGCCCAGCAGGCTCACGCGTGGCCTGGTTGATTGCTCGCTGGTAGCGCTTTAAGCACTCCTGCAGACGTTTGGTCTTCTCGTCGTCCATATAGACGCGGGGGAACATCATCCTTGCGGCTTTAATTCCCTCTTCCACGTCTAGCTGTGGCAATACCTGCACATTGCGTCCCATCGCCTGCAATGCTTCCTCTGTGCTTTTGCCTGTCTGCGTGTTTCTCGCCCTGCCGTCATGCGGAATAAAGTCCGTGCCCCAGCGGTAGGGGTTCTTCTCAATCTGCGCGATGTAGCTGTCTAGCGTCCGGTGGCTGTCTTCGATATAGCCGATGCAGCGGACCTCAGCGCTTTGCCGTTGCCACAGCCCAATGGTCATGGCGTCATTCCAGCCCAAGTCCCAGACTGTGTGGACTTTCAACAGCGGGTCATACGGCACTGGCCGGACCCGCTTTTCCTCGATCATCCGCACGACCTCATGGCGGTAGATAGCGCCCTCAGCCACTCGTTTTGGCTGGCCTTCCCAGATATTCTGGTAATTCTCTGGGTCGCGGTTCAGCGTGTCCTGGCGCTCCTTCTCAAGCACCGAAGGAAACCATGGGTTGTCCTTCCAGTTCATTTGCACCACAAAGGCGTATTCTGACTCTTCCGGCCTACCCAGAACAAACCGTTTGTAGGTTTCGTCCGTTTCCATGTCTGGATTGAGCGTGATCCAGATCTCCGAGCCATCCTTGCGAATCGTGGGCGTCAGCACGTCCCAACTTCGCTTGGTGACAACCTGCGCCTCCTCGGGCCAGACAATATCAACACCTTCGAAAGACTTGATTGACTCAACCGTGTGCTGCGCCAGGCCAGCGAACAGAAACAATGTCCCGTTCTTGCCGCGTATCTCAGTCTCAAACACGTCATAAAAGGCCCCGAGGCCCATTGCCTGTATCTGGTCAACCAGCAGGCGGTGAACCGAGTCCTTGATTGATTTTTGAATCTCTCGGGCGCAAAGGATGCGCAACGGCTTTTGAGCGCCAATAATCAACAAAGCGCGGGCAACAGCCCACGACTTCCCAGAACCTCGCCCGCCGTGCAGGACCTTTAGCCGCTTGGGCTTGAACAGGCATTGCAGCTTGGCGGGAAACTCGACGTTCATTGCCCTACGAACTTGACGGTCAGGCTTTGTTCGATTGGCGGCAAGTCATCAGCACCACCAAGCGCCAGCTTGTCGCCGTAAACCTTGGGTCGGAGCTTCCCAGCCATCCATTTGCGCGAGTCAACCCGCAACCGCGAGCGGGCGATTACGTCATGGTCTGTCCGGACATTGCCGTCGTCGTCCGTGTAGGTGTCGTTTTGCCCGTTGTCAGCAATCTCAAGAATCTCGTCAAACAGCACATCAGCTTGGATTTCCCTCGCGCGCGCGTATTGGTCCGCGAAGTCTTTGTTCTGCGACAACCACTTAAAAACCGAAGATTTGGCTGGCATCGCGTCATCGGCGCAGATTGCCCTCAAGCTCTCACCATCGGCGATGCGCTCACATATGGCGCTGACAACCTCCTGGTTGTAATCTGTTGGTCTTCCCATGATCTTTCCGACTCCTTGCGGTTGGTCGTCCTTGGTTGTTAAAGCCCATCGGATTTACCTTGCGGCTGGGCTAACCGTTCGCGCTACTCCTGATGACGGGAGCGCATTCGCTAGGGATAACGCCAGCTTTGCCCGGTGGCGTCCGCATCAGGTTTGCGGTCATGACGGGGATGTAAAAATGCCGCTGCAGGATGGTCCTTACAGCGGCGAAGGTGGGCGATGTGCCCTACCAAGGAGAGTTAGGTGCGGGCGCGGTCCTAGGCTAATCAAAGCTGTTGGGTGTTGGACCGGCCCGACTTAAACGAAAAAACCGCCTCCGGGGCGGTTTAAACAAATTCTGGAGGCGACTATTCACTGAGGTCTACCGCGCGGTACGAATCCGCTTGGGCGTCAATCTCGCGTGCAATTATGCCACAGCCATTTATCTTTGCAACCTTTTTTTGATGCTTTGTTGGGCCCGGCTCACACAATCATCAAGATAATTCGCCAGCCGGCGCCCCGCCTGACCGTGGAACAGTTTGGCCTCACCGGTGCCGCCGCACGCCTTGCACGCCTTGTTTGACAGTGCGGGCGTGCCGGGAATCGTCTGGTACTGGCGCCCATGGCAGACCCGGCAGGACTTGGCCAGCCACCAAGCGATAACGGCGGTGGCCACCTCGCCCGGGTGTTCCATATCCCACAGCGCCGCTTGGTGGGTGATCTGCTCATGCACCGCGGGCAGGGTTTTCAGGCCGATCTGCAGCAACCGCACATCCGTGGCGCTCGGGATGCCGGGCGGAATGCTGCTGCCGTCGTACTCGGTGTGCAGGCGCATCAGGGCGGCGCCCAGGCGGGACGGGCTCCAGCCGACGGCGATCAGCAGGCCGGCCGCGCCGGTGGGGCTGTCCTCCCTCACCTCCATGCGCAGGTTTGAGCTGGTCACGGCGCCGGAGTAGCTTTCCTCGATACCGGGTTTGTCGGTGGTTTCTGTTGCCATGTTCCGTCCTTTTAGTTGTTCAGGGTGCTATCGCGTAAATACCCGGCTTCTTTGACTTATCCAGCGTCAGGAGTCCATGCTTCA
>LNFM01012106.1_pt1 | contig 11446 bp, 11 predicted proteins | sample 596031 | NCBI WGS metagenome assembly LNFM01 (sample SAMN04254537, study PRJNA301005) | activated carbon metagenome | isolation source: dual media filters at the Ann Arbor, Michigan drinking water treatment plant | place: USA: Ann Arbor | reverse complement strand
CCACCACCGGCACCGTCAGCAAGTCCTTCAGCAGCGCGTCGCGCATCGCGTCGGCGTCGATCTTCTCCAGCTCCAGCTGCACCGCGGCCACGTCGACCTGGTGGTAGTGCAGCGCGTGCAGGGTGGCCGCGGTCGGGCTGGGCACCCAGGCGGTGTTGGCGCCGGCGCGCGGGTGGGCGATCTTCTGCTCCAGCATCGCTGCCATCAGGTCGGGCATGGCCCACATGCCCTTGCCGATCTGCGCCTTGCCGCGCAGGCCGCAGCTCAGGCCCACCAGCACGTTGTTGCGCTCATAGGCCTGGATCCATTCGCTCGTCTTCATGTCGCCCTTGCGGCGCATGGGGCCGGCCAGCATGGCGGTGTGCATCTCGTCGCCGGTGCGGTCCAGGAAGCCGGTGTTGATGAAGGCCACGCGGCTGGCGGCGGCGGCGATGCAGGCCTTGAGGTTGACGCTGGTGCGGCGCTCCTCGTCCATGATGCCCAGCTTCACCGTGCTCTCGGGCAGGCCCAGCATCTTCTCGACGCGGCCGAACAGCTCGGCCGCAAACGCCACCTCGGCCGGGCCGTGCATCTTGGGCTTGACGATGTAGACGCTGCCGCTGCGGCTGTTGACCACGTGCTCGCCGTCGGGCAGCGCGCCGCGGCGCTGCAGGTCGTGCAGCGCGATGGTGGTGGTGACCACGGCGTCGAGGATGCCCTCGGGGATCTCGCGCCCGCTGCCCCACAGCACCGCCGGGTTGGTCATCAGGTGGCCCACGTTGCGCAGGAACATCAGGCTGCGGCCGTGCAGGATCACGTCTTCTCCGCCCGCGCCCATGTAGCGGCGGTCGGGGTTCAGGCCGCGCGTGAACGTGCTGCCGCCCTTGCTGACCTGTTCGGTCAGCGTGCCGGTCAGGATGCCCAGCCAGTTGCGGTAGCCCAGCACCTTGTCGGCGGCGTCGACCGCGGCCACGGAATCCTCGAGGTCGAGGATGGTGGACAGCGCGGCTTCCAGCACCACGTCGCTGACTCCGGCGCGATCGCCCTTGCCGATGGGCGTGGTGCGGTCGACAAGGATGTCGATGTGCAGGCCGTGGTGGCGCAGCAGCACCGAGGTCGGCGCCGCGGCGTCGCCCCGGAATCCGGCCAGTTGCGACGGGTCGGCCAGGCCGACCACGCGGCCCGAGGCCAGCGTCACCAGCAGATGCCCGCCGTCCACGCGGTAGGCGACGCTGTCGCGGTGGCTGCCTTCGCCCAAGGGGGCGGACTGGTCCAGGAAACGGCGCGCGAAGTCGATCACGCGCGCACCGCGCACCGGGTTGTAGGCGCGGCCGCGCGCGGCGCCGTCGCCTTCGGGCACGGCGTCGGTGCCGTACAGCGCGTCGTACAGCGAACCCCAGCGCGCGTTGGCGGCGTTGAGCGCGTAGCGCGCGTTCAGGATGGGCACCACCAGTTGCGGGCCGGCCTGCAGCGAAAGCTCGGCGTCCACGTGCGCGGTGGTGGCCTGCACCTGTGCCGGCTGCGGCTGCAGGTAGCCGATGCGCTCGAGGAAGGCGCGGTAGGCCGCCATGTCGGTGATCGGGCCCGGGTGCGCCTGGTGCCAGGCGTCGATCTGGCTCTGCAGCCGGTCGCGCTCGGCCAGCAGCGCGGCGTTCTTGGGCGCCAGGTCGCGCACGATGGCGTCGAAGCCGGCCCAGAACTGCGCCGAAGCGATGCCGGTGCCGGGCAGCACTTCGTCGTCGATGAAGCGGTGCAGGATGTCGTCGACTTGCAGGCTGTGGATGGTGGTGCGCATGGCGTCTGGTCTTTCTAGGCGTCAGGGGGCGGGGGGGAAGTGGGCCAGCACCTCACGCAGGCTGCGCCCGCTGTGGGTGGGTTGGGTGTCGAGCTGTTCGGGCGGCGCGCCGGCGCGGTTGACCCACAGCGTGGTGTAGCCGAACCAGGTGGCGCCGATGGCGTCCCAGGCGTTGCTGCTGACGAACAGGATCTCGCGCGCCGGCAGGCCCAGGGCGGCGGTGCCCAGCGCGTAGGCGGCCGGGTCGGTCTTGTAGCGGCGCACCGGGTGCACGCTGAGCACGTGGTTCAGCAGTTCGGCAAAGCCGGCGCTGCGCACGGCCACGCCCAGCATCTCGGGGTCGCCGTTGCTCAGGATGCCGGTGGGCACGCCGCGCCGGTGCAGCTCGGTCAGCACCTCGCGGTTCTCGGGGAAGGCGCTGAGGTGGCGGTACTGGTTCATCAGCCGCTCTTCGGCCGCGGCGTCCAGCGTCAGTTGCAGCTTGAGGGCGGCGTAGCGCAGGCCGGCGCGCGTGAGCTCCCAGAACGGGCGGTAGCGCTCGCTGCCGCCTTGGCCGCTTGCGCCGGCGCGGCCGCTCATGCTCACCAGGCGGGTGTATTCGATCTGCTTGTCGCGCCACAGCTGCGCCAGGCGCTCGCCCTGCCCGGGAAACAGCTGTTCGGCCAGCAGGGCCACGCTGTACACGTCGAACAGCGTGCCGTAGGCGTCGAACAGAACGGCCTTGAGCTTCATGCCCGGACTGTATTCGATACGTGGCTGTTCATTAAGTGCCCAATGAGTGCTGTATTCATGCGCTGGATACGCATAATGCGCCTGAAATGGACAAGCTCAAGCAGATCGAGTCCTTTGCCGCCGTGGCCACCAAGGGCAGCCTGACGACGGCCGCGCTGGCCGAGGGCGTGGCGCCCGCGGTGATCGGTCGGCGCATCGACGCGCTGGAAGAACGCCTGGGCGTGAAGCTGCTGCTGCGCACCACGCGGCGCATCACGCTCACGCACGAGGGCAGCGCGTTCCTCGAGGACTGCCAGCGCCTGCTGGCCGATCTGGCCAATGCCGAGGCCAGCGTCAGCGCCGGCGGCGTCAAGGCCAGCGGCCATGTGCGGGTTACCGCGCCGGCCGGCTTCGGCCGCCGCCACGTGGCGCCGCTGGTGCCGGGCTTCGTTGCCCAGCATCCCGACGTGAGCGTGTCGCTGAACCTGAGCGACCGCGTCGTCGACATCGTGAACGAAGGCTTCGACTGCGCCGTGCGCGTGGGCGACCTGCCCGACAGCAGCCTGGTGAGCGTGCGCCTGGCCGACAACCGCCGGCTGTGCGTGGCCGCGCCCGCCTACCTGGCGCGCGCCGGCACGCCGGCCACACCGGCCGAGCTGACGCGCCATGCCTGCCTGACGCTCAGCTCCGACGTGAGCCAGTCGCGCGGCTGGGCCTTCAGCGTGGACGGCGAGATCCAGCACCTGCGCCCCGGCGGCCCGCTGGACTGCAACGATGGCCAGGTGCTGCACGAGTGGTGTCTGCGCGGCCTGGGCATCGCCTGGCGCAGCACCTGGGAGGTGGAGCAGGACGTGGCCGCCGGCCGCCTGCAGGTGCTGCTGGCCGACTTTGCCGCGCCCGCCAACGGCATCTACGCCGTGTTTGCGCAGCGCAAGCACCTGCCGCTGCGCGTGCGGCTGTGGATCGACTTCATCAAGCACAGCTTCGGCGACCCGGGCTACTGGGCCGCCGCGGCCAGCTGAAACCGGGGCCGCGGCGGCCCGCCGCCCAGGCGTTCAGGCGCTGCGCACCTCGATGCGCCGCGGCCGCGCGTGGTCGGCTTTGGGCAGCGCGATGCGCAGCACGCCGTCGCGGTACTGCGCCTCGATGCGATCGGCCTTCACCGGCACCGGCAACTCGATGCTGCGGCGGAAGCTGCCGTAGGCGCACTGCTGCACGCGCCAGCGACCCTGAGGGGCGCAGCGCTCGATGCGCTTTTCGCCCTGCACCGACAGTGTCTGGCCCTCCAGGGTGAGCTGCAGGTCCTCGCGGCGCATGCCGGGGGCCTCGATGCGCACCACCAGCTGCTCGCCCTCGTCCAGCACGTCGGCGGCCAGGAAGGCCCAGCGGCCGGGCCGTACCCAGGCGTCGTCGGCGTCAGTCGTCTGCGGCGCCGCGGCCTCGGGCCGGAAGCGCGTGAGGGCGTTGCTGGCGCGCGTGCTCAGTTCGCGCCAGCCCTCGGACAGCGACTCCCAGGCCTGACCCGCGCCCTGCTTCAACTGCTCTGCAAAGTTGGTCATGGTGTGACCTCCTGAAGTGCGCGCTGCTCCGGCTCCCGCATCAACCGACGTTGACGGTGATGCGCCGCGGCTGCGCGTGCGCCTGCTTGGGGATGCGCAGCGTGAGCACGCCGTCCTTCAGGCTGGCGTCGATGCGCGCGCTGTCGAGCTCGCGGCTGAGGGTGAAGCTGCGGCGGAAGCGCGGCACGCGCAGTTCGGCGTAGACCGCCTCCAGGTTCTCGGGGGTCTGCGGCTGCACGCTGCCTTCGATGGTCAGCGCGTCGCCCTCGACCTTGAGCTCCAGTCGGTCGCGCGGCACGCCGGGCAGGTCGGCCAGCAGGGTGATGCCCGACTCGTCTTCGTAGACGTCGCAGGCGGGCAGCACGGCCCGCGCGCTCTGGTCTTCAGTGGCTGCCGCGGGGGTCTTGGTGGTCAGGGTGTCGCTCATGATGGTTCTCTCCTGGGTGCGTCACTGCACGCGTCATTGCACGTTGATGCGCGTGGGTTGGGCCGATTCGCGGCGCGCGATGCTGACCTGCAGCACGCCGTCGCGGTAGCTGGCGTTGACATGTGCCGCGTCCACGTCGTCGGGCAGCGCGATGGCTCGGGCAAAGCTGCCGTTGGCGCGCTCGCGCGCATAGACGTTGACCTTGGCCTTGCCGGCCGGGATGGCGCTGGCGCGTTCACCGGCGATGCGCAACACGCCGCGGTCGACCGTGACCTCGATGCGCGCCGGGTCCAGGCCGGGTGCGAAGGCGTAGACCTCGACGCTGTTGCGGGTGCGGCCGATGTTCACCGCCGGCAAGCTGCCCGGGGCGACCGAGCGGATGCTGCTGGGCAGACCCGAGGCGCCAAACAGGTCGTCGAGTTCATAGCGCAGGCGTTCGAAAGACCCGAACAGGCTGTTCGGGCGGTTCAGCAGGGATTCGTACATGCGGCACCTCCGTGGCAGTGGTTGCGGTCCGGTCGCGGCCTTGCGCCCGGCTCGCCGCAGTAGATAGGAGCCGTGCGGGCGCTTTCAAGAGGGCATGAAAAAGGGCGCCGAAGCGCCCTCTGGGGTGTGGCCTTGCGGCCGCGTGTCCTGGCTCAGCCCAGCCGCGTGAAATCGCGGCTGGGCCTTCGCGAGCCGTTCGCCTCCTTCCGGAGGCTCACGCGCACGCTCAGCCCTTGGCGTCGGCCATGCACTTCTTGATGTGGCTGGTCTTGGCGGCGCCGGCCAGCTTCTTGTCGGCGGCCGACTTCTCGCAGGCCGGGCTGACGGCTGCCTTGGGGGCGGCGCCGGCGTCCTTCTCGCACTTCTTCATGAAGCTGGTCTTGGCGGCGCCCGCCAGCTTCTTCTCGGTGGCTTGCGCCGCGCAGTCGGCAGCAAAGGCCGGGGCGGCGAACAGGCCGCAGACGACGATGGCCAGGGTGCTGATGGTCTTGTTCATGGGAGTCCTTGTGTGGGTTGTGAGCCTGCCGCGTCTTGATGACGCCCGGCAGACGCTCAACGCGCGGCGCGGTACTGGCGATGACCGGCGCCTGCGGCGTGGGCGCCCGATGACGTTACAGGATGCGCCGCGGATGGGCCAGCGCCTCGTGCGCCGCGTGCAGCCGACGCACCAGCACCTTGATGAAGGCCTTGTCGAACAGGTGCCGCGTGGACAGCGACAGCCGCTCCATCGTCTCGGGCGTCAGCGACACCGTGGTCGCCGCCTGCGACACCAGCACGTCGGCGGTGTGCACGCGCAGCTCGGGGTTGGGCGCCAGGTAAGCCATCTCGCCCACCGAGCTGCCCGCGCCCAGCGACGCCACCTGCTTGCCGTCGCGGTAGACCTCGAGCTTGCCCTGGGTGACGATGTGGAAGCTGTTGCCTTCATCGCCCTTGCGGAAGATGGACTGGCCGTAGGTGTGGCGCCGCCAGGTGGCTCGGCGCACCACCTCCCAAAGTTCGATGTCACCGAAGCCGACAAAAAATTCCTGCGAGCGCAGCAGCGTGAAGCGCTCGGAGTCCAGCACCTCCTGCACCGTGCCGGCCGGCGCCTCGTGCGCCCCGCCCAGCGACGCCAGCACCTGCGCGAACTCGTCCCACTGCGCCGGGCGCAGCTCGCGTTCCTTGGCCAGGCTGCGCGCGATCAGGTCTTGCAGCGCCGGGGGCACGCCCTCGCGCAGCGCCGCCAGCGGCGGCGGGCTGGCGTGGTAGATCTGGTGCATGATGGCCTGTTGCTGCACCGCGTCAAAGGGCGGGCGGCCGGCGATCAGGTGGTACAGCACGGCCGCCATCGAATAGATGTCGGCGCGGCAGTCCAGCGTGTCGCCGTCCAGCTGCTCGGGCGACATGTAGGCCAGCGAGCCCACACGGAAGATCTGGGTGTGGTCGGCGCCGCGGTTGAAGACGCTGCCGAAGTCGGTGAGCTTGACGTCGGTGATCTGCTCGCCGTGCACCTTGACCAGCAGGTTGGCCGGCTTCACGTCGCGGTGGATGAGACCCTGGCGGTAGCAGTAGCCCAGCGCGTTGGCGCACTTGAAGCCGATCTCGATGATCTGCGGCAGCGCCAGCAGGCTGTTGGCGCGGCAGTAGCGGCGCAGCGTCACGCCGTCGACGTACTCCATCACCAGGTAGGGCGCCTCGGGGTCGTCCACGGCGTCGAGGATCTGCACCACGTTCGGGTGGCGCAACTGGCCCACCAGCGCGGCCTCGGCGTCGAAGAAGCGCCGTTGCAGCGCCGCCTCGCGCGAGTCGGGCACCACGGCGGCGCGCACGCGCTTGATGGCCACGTCGCAGTTGCGAAAGGGGTCGTGGGCCAGGAAGACCTCGCTCGTGGCGCCTTCGCCGAGCTTGGTGCGCACGCGGTACTTGCCGATCTGCTTCGGCACGTCGGGGCCGCGTTCGGGCGTTTCCGAGACGATCAGGGTGGGTTGGCTCATGGCGCGGTGGCGGGCAGGGCACCCGTGCGGCGCATCGTAGCGTGCCGGGGTGCAAAAGTAGAATCCGCCGATGATCCAAGCCAAGCAAGCCTTGCGCGACGCGCTGCGCCAGGCCGTGGCCGGGCTGGCGCAAGCCGCCGGTGCCACGGCGCCCGAAGCCGACTTCGAGTCGCCCAAGCAGGCCGCCCACGGCGATCTGGCCATCACCGTGGCCATGTCGCTGGCGCGCGCGCTCAAGAAGAACCCGCGCGACGTGGCCGCGGCGTTGGTGCAGGCGCTGCAGCAGCAGCCGGCGTTCCAGCGCTGGGTGCAGGCGTTGGAGGTTGCCGGCCCCGGCTTCATCAACCTGCGCCTGGCCGCCGCCGCCAAGCAGGCCGTGGTGGCCGAGGTGCTGGCCGCGGGCGATGCCTTCGGCCGCCAGCCGGCGCACGGCCGCCGCGTCATGGTCGAGTTCGTCTCGGCCAACCCCACCGGCCCGCTGCACGTGGGCCACGGCCGCCAGGGCGCCCTGGGCGATTCGATCTGCAACCTGTTCGACAGCCAGGGCTGGCAGGTCACGCGCGAGTTCTATTACAACGACGCCGGTGTGCAGATCGGCACGCTGGCCACGTCCACGCAGTGCCGCCTGAAGGGCCTGAAGCCGGGCGACGCCGCCTGGCCCGAGCAGGCCTACAACGGTGACTACATCGCCGACATCGCCACGGCATTTGCCGCCGGCCAGACGGTGCACGCCGACGACCGCGCCTTCACCGCCTCGGGCGACGTGCAAGATCTGGACGACATCCGCCAGTTCGCCGTGGCCTACCTGCGACACGAGCAGGACCTGGACCTGCGCGCCTTCGGCGTGCGCTTCGACAACTACTTCCTCGAGTCCAGCCTGTACACCGACGGCCGCGTCGACGACACCGTGCGCCGCCTGGTGGCCTCGGGCAAGACCTTCGAGGACGGCGGTGCGCTGTGGCTGCGCAGCACCGACTACGGCGACGACAAGGACCGCGTGATGCGCAAGTCGGATGGCACGTACACCTACTTCCTGCCCGACGTGGCCTACCACGTCAACAAGTGGGAGCGCGGCTTTGCCAAGGTGGTCAACGTGCAGGGCAGCGACCACCACGGCACCATCGCGCGCGTGCGCGCCGGGCTGCAGGCGGCCGGCGTCGGCATCCCCACCGGCTGGCCCGACTACGTGCTGCACAAGATGGTCACGGTGATGAAGGGCGGGCAGGAGGTCAAGATCTCCAAACGCGCCGGCAGCTACGTGACGCTGCGCGACCTCATCGACTGGACCAGCCGCGACGCGGTGCGCTTCTTCCTGATCAGCCGCAAGGCCGACACCGAGTTCGTGTTCGACGTCGACCTGGCGCTCAAGGCCAACGACGAGAACCCGGTGTTCTACGTGCAGTACGCGCACGCGCGCATCTGCTCGGTGCTGGCGCAATATGGCGGCGAGCGTGACTTCGCCCATGCCGACCTGGCACTGCTGGCCGCACCCGCTGAAGCCGCCCTGATGCTCAAGCTGGCCGAATACCCCGAGATGCTGACCCGCGCCGCGGCCGACCTGGCGCCGCACGACGTGGCCTTCTACCTGCGCGAGCTGGCCGCGGCCTTCCACACCTATTACGCGGCCGAGCGCTTCCTGGTCGACGACCCGACGCTGGCGCGGGCGCGCATGGCGCTGCTGGCGGCCACGGCGCAGGTGCTGCGCAACGCGCTGGCGCTGCTGGGCGTGTCGGCGCCGCAGCAGATGCTGCGCGAAGCCCCGCCGGCCGAGGTGGTGGCATGAAGGCGCTGCGCCAACGCGGCGGCTTCGTCATCGGCCTGGTGGTGGGCTTGCTGATCGGCCTGGCGCTGGCGCTGGCCGTGGCGCTGTACATCACCAAGGCGCCGATTCCGTTCGTCAACAAGGTGCCGCAGCGCACGGCCGAGCAAGACACTGCCGAGGCCCAGCGCAACCGCAACTGGGACCCCAACGCGCCGCTGGCGGGCAAGGCGCCGCTGCGGCCGGCACCCGCGGCCTCGGCGGCCACGCCAGAGGTTGCGCCACCGGCGTCGGCCGAACCGGCCAAGAGCGGCACCGAGCGCCCGGCCACGTCGACGCGCGACCCGGCCGCCATCCTGGCCGGGGTGCCGACGGCGGCCAAGGCCAGCGCGCCGGCAGCGGCCCAGGCCTTCGACTTCTACGTGCAGGCCGGCGCCTTCACGCGCGGCGAAGACGCCGAGCAGCAGCGCGCCCGGCTGGCGCTGCTGGGCCAGATCGCGGCGGTGTCCGAGCGCGAACAGGCCGGCCGCATCGTCTACCGCGTGCGCATCGGCCCCTTCGACGCGCGCGAGCAGGCCGACGACCTGCAGGGCAAGCTGCGCGAGCAGTCGGTCGAGTCTCAAATCGTGCGGGTCGAGCGGCGCTGAGCGCCACCGGAACTCGCGCGCGTTGGCGCGACTCCACCCCTGTCATCCACGGATTTCCGCGAAAGGTTCTACATGCAACGGCGCGATTTCTCCAAGCAACTGGCCGGTGCCGGCCTCGGTCTGGCCCTGACCGGCGTGGCACGGGCGCAGGCTGGCGCGCCGGTGGAGGGCGAGCACTACGTGCGCTTGTCGACGCCGGCGCCGGTCACGCTGACCTCGCCCGACAAGAAGGTCGAGGTGGTCGAGTTCTTCTGGTACGGCTGCCCGCACTGCTTTGCCTTCGAGCCGCTGCTCGAGACCTGGTCGCACAAGCTGCCCGCCGACGTCTCCTTCCGGCGCGTGCCGGTGGGTTTTGCGCTGCCGCACCAGACTCACCAGCGGCTGTACTACGCCCTGGAAGAGCTGGGTCTTCTGGCCACTCACCACCGGCGCGTGTTCAACGCCATCCATCAGCAGAACGTGCGCCTGAACACCGACGCCGAGATCGCCACTTTCATGGGTGCCAACGGTGTGGACAGCGCCAAGTTCAGCGCGGCCTTCAAGTCCTTCGGCGTCAGCACCAAGGCCACGCGCGCTCGGGCGCTGGCCGATGCCTACAAGATCGATGGGGTGCCGGCCCTGGGGATACACGGCCGGTTCTACACTTCGGCCTCGCTGTCGGGCAGCCACGAGAAGACCGTGGCGGTGGCGGATTTCCTGATCCAGCGCGCACGCCTCAAGCGCTGACGCGCACGCCGGCCCATTTGGGCCTAATGTCACGCCGTCGAGTGCGGCGGGCGCGGAAGTTGCGGCTATACTGCCATGCAATTTCCGTGCCGAAGTGATCCCCGCCCCCGCCCCCACCATCCCCCTGCTGCCCCTGGCGCTGCTCGCCGCCGCGTTGCTGGCCCCCGTGCCCGCCCTGGCCGAGAAGGCCGACCGCAGCAAGCCCATGGTGGTCGAGGCTGACCGCTCCGGCAGCGTGGACCTGCAGCGCGCGGTGGTGGTGTATTCCGGCAACGTGGTCATCACCCAGGGCACGCTGCTGCTGCGCGCCGAGCACATCGAACTGCGCGAGACCCCCGAGGGCTACCGCGCCGCCACCGCCACCGGCGTGCCCGGCAGGCCGGCGCTGTGGCGCCAGCGCCGCGACGGCGTGGACGAGACGGTGGAAGGCTCGGCCGACCGCATCGAGCTCGACGGCCAGGCCGACACGCTGCGCTTCACCGGCAACAGCGCCGTGCGCCGCCTGCGCGGCAGCGTGGTGGCCGACGAGATCAGCGGCGGCACCATCGTCTGGGACAACACCTCCGAGGTCTTCCGCGTCGAGGGCGGCACGGTCACGCCGGTCAACCCCACCGGCCGTGTGCGCGCCATCCTCAGCCCGCGTGCCGCGGCCTCGGCGCCGCCCGGGGCGCCGGCCGAACTGCAGCCCAGCCGCGGCCTTGGGGGCCGCCCGTGACGGCCAGCGTCTGCGGCCTGTGTGCCCGCGGCCTGCGCAAGAGCTACGGCCCGCGCACCGTGGTCAAGGACGTGCACCTGGCGGTGGGCGCGGGCGAGGTCGTGGGCCTGCTCGGCCCCAACGGCGCCGGCAAGACCACCACCTTCTACATGGTGGTGGGCCTGGTGCGCGCCGACGACGGCCAGATCGACATCGACGGCCGGCCGATCCAGGGCCTGCCCATCCACCGGCGCTCGCGCCTGGGGCTGTCCTACCTGCCGCAGGAGGCCTCCATCTTCCGCAAGCTCACGGTGGAAGAGAACATCCGCGCCGTGCTCGAGCTGCAACTGGGCGCCGACGGCCGGCCGCTGCCGGCGGCACGCATCGAAGAACTGCTGAACGGCCTGCTGGCCGACCTGTCCATCGAAAAGCTGCGCGACTCGCCGGCCCCGGCGCTGTCGGGCGGCGAGCGGCGGCGCGTGGAGATCGCGCGCGCGCTGGCCACGCAGCCGCGCTTCATCCTGCTGGACGAGCCCTTTGCCGGCGTCGACCCGATCGCCGTGATCGAGATCCAGCGCATCATCGGTTTCCTGCGTTCGCGCGGCATCGGCGTGCTCATCACCGACCACAACGTGCGCGAGACGCTGGGCATCTGCGACCGCGCCTACATCATCAGCGAAGGCAGCGTGC
>LNFM01012105.1_pt1 | contig 11447 bp, 12 predicted proteins | sample 596031 | NCBI WGS metagenome assembly LNFM01 (sample SAMN04254537, study PRJNA301005) | activated carbon metagenome | isolation source: dual media filters at the Ann Arbor, Michigan drinking water treatment plant | place: USA: Ann Arbor | reverse complement strand
GCGGCAAGGGCGAACGCGGCGACCAGGCCGCCTCGCAGCAAGGGCGTGCGGGCCTGCGCCTCCAGCACGCCCTGCCGAACGCCCGCATCGTCTACGTCTCCGCGACCGGCGCCACCACGGTTCACAATCTCGCCTATGCCCAGCGGCTCGGCCTCTGGGGCGGCGAGGATTTCCCGTTCTCGACCCGGGCCGAGTTCGTCGAGGCGATCGAGGCTGGCGGCGTCGCGGCGATGGAGGTGCTTGCTCGCGATCTGCGCGCGCTCGGCCTCTACACCTCCCGGTCGCTCTCCTATGACGGCGTCGAGTACGAGTTGGTGGAGCACCAGATCACCCCCGAGCAGACCCGCATCTATGACGCCTATGCCGGGGCTTTCTCCATCATCCATAACAACCTGTCGGCCGCGATGGAGGCCGCCAACATCACCGGGAGCGGCGGAACGCTGAACCGGCAGGCGAAGTCCGCCGCACGTTCCGCCTTTGAATCCGCCAAGCAGCGCTTCTTCGGCCATCTCCTCACCAGCATGAAGACCCCAACGCTGATCCGCTCTATCGACTGCGATCTGGAAGCTGGCCATGCCGCCGTCATCCAGATCGTCTCCACCGGCGAGGCGTTGATGGAACGGCGCTTGGCGGAAATCCCGACCGACGAGTGGAACGACGTGCGGGTCGACATCACGCCGCGGGAATATGTTCTCGACTATCTCGCCCATTCCTTCCCGGTTCAGCTCTATGAGCCCTTCACCGACAGCGAGGGAAACCTGTCGTCGCGGCCCGTCTATCGCGATGGCCAGCCCGTCGAGAGCCGGGAAGCCGTCGCGCGCCGCGACCGACTGATCGAGACACTCGCTTCCCTTCCGCCGGTCCCCGGCGCCCTCGACCAGATCGTCCAGCGCTTCGGCACGGACATGGTGGCGGAAGTAACAGGCCGGTCCCGGCGGATCATCCGCAAGGGCGAACGCCTCGCGGTCGAGAACCGGGCCGGATCGGCGAACCTCGCCGAGACCGCGGCCTTCATGGATGACGTCAAGCGTATTCTGATCTTCTCGGATGCTGGCGGGACCGGGCGCAGCTATCATGCCGAGTTGTCGGCGCGGAACCGCCGCCTGCGCGTCCACTATCTCCTCGAACCCGGCTGGAAGGCGGACGCGGCCATCCAGGGGTTGGGCCGAACCAACCGGACCAACCAGGCGCAGCCACCGCTGTTCCGGCCAATCGCCACCGACGTGAAGGCGGAGAAGCGCTTCCTTTCCACCATCGCGCGGCGTCTCGACACGCTCGGCGCGATCACGCGCGGTCAGCGCCAGACCGGCGGCCAGGGCCTGTTCCGGCCCGAGGACAATCTGGAAAGCCCCTACGCCCGTGACGCGCTGCGGCAACTCTACATGCTGCTCGCGCGCGGCAAGGTCGAGGGTTGTTCCCTTCAGATGTTCGAAGACGCCACCGGCCTCAGCCTGATGGACTCGAACGGCATCAAGGACGAACTGCCGCCGATCACCACCTTCCTGAATCGGCTGCTGGCGCTGACCATTGATCTTCAAGGCATCCTGTTCACGGCGTTCGAGCAATTGCTGAACGCCCGCATCGCGGGAGCCATCGCCAGCGGCAGCTACGACGTGGGGCTGGAGACGCTGAAAGCCGAGAGCTTCACCGTCACCGACCGCCGCACCATCCACGTCCATCCCGGCACCGGCGCGGAAACCCGGCTGCTCACGATCACCCAGCGTGAGCGGAACCGGCCGGTCACGCTCGATCAGGCGCTCGATCTGCTCTCGGATCGCCGCGCCTTGCTGCTGGTCAATGACCGCTCGGGCCGTGCCGCTGTGCAGATCCCGGCGCCGTCGCTGATGCTCGATGACGGCGAGATCGAGCGCCGCGTGCGGTTGATCCGGCCGATGGAAGCTACCCAAGCCTCGCTGAAGATGATGGACGAAAGCCATTGGGCCGAAACTGACCGTGAGACCTTCGCGGCGGCCTGGAATGCCGAGGTGGCGGAGATTCCCACCTTCACCGACAGCACCATCCACGTCGTCTCGGGCCTGCTGCTGCCGATCTGGAAGCGCCTGCCGAACGAGTCGACACGCGTCTATCGCCTCCAGACGGATGCGGGCGAGCGCATCGTCGGGCGCCGCGTTTCCCCCGCCTGGGTCGCGGGCGCGGTTGCAACGGGCGCGTCCTCACTGTCACCCGACGACGCTTTCGCGGCTCTGCTCGACGGCAAGACCATCCTCGACCTTGCCGAGGGGCTTCAACTTCGCCGGGTCCGCATCATGGGCGCCAAGCGCATCGAGCTGTCGGGCTTCACCGACACGATGCGCGACCGGCTCAGCGCCTACGGCCTGTTCCACGAGATCATCTCATGGAAACTCAGGATGTTCGTGCCGACCGATGCGTCGGGCGCAACGATCCTGGCGAAAATCATGGAGCGCTATGCCGTCGAGCGCATCACCGGGCGGGAGGCTGCCTGATGCCCCGCAACGACGCATCCGATCTGGCGCAGCGTCTCGGCCGGCAGGCCGAGGCGGTGTGCCGGCACTATCTCTCCAACGGCCACCGCGAGGGACGCTATTGGCTCGTCGGCGATGTCCAGAACACGCCGGGCCGCTCGATGTTCGTCCGGCTGACCGGACCGGAGAGCGGCAAAGGAGCAGCCGGCAAATGGACCGACGCGGCAACAGGCGACCATGGCGACCTGCTCGACGTGATCCGGGACTCGCTCGGCCTGGTCGACTTCAAAGACGTCGCCGATGAGGCGCGCACCTTCCTCAGCCTACCGCACCCCGAGCCGGAACCATCGCGGCGACAGCGACCGGCGACAGCGCCATCCGGATCGCCGGAGGCAGCGCGACGGCTGTTCGCCATGTCGCAACCGATCACGGGCACAATCGTGGAAGCGTATTTGCGCAGACGCGGCATTACGGCTTTGCCCGGAACCGGATCGCTGCGTTTCCACCCACGCTGCTACTATCGCCCGGATGAACACTCGCCGACCGAGACCTGGCCGGCGATGATCGCATCCGTCACCGACCTCGACGGCAGGATCAACGGCGCGCACCGCACCTGGCTCGCACCGAATGGCGGCGGCAAGGCGCCGATCGACACGCCCAGGCGAGCGATGGGCGACCTTCTCGGCAACGCAGTCCGGTTCGGGGTGGCTGGCGACGTGATGGCAGCCGGCGAAGGCATCGAGACCATGCTGTCGCTGCGCGGCGTTCTGCCCACCATGCCGATGGCGGCTGCGCTCTCGGCGGCGCATCTGGCCGCCATCCTGTTCCCTGGGACGCTGCGCAGGCTCTATATCGCTCGCGACGACGATCCCGCTGGAGATGGCGCGATGGCGGCATTGATCGACCGGGCGCGAGCGGTCGGGATCGAGGCGATCACACTGTCGCCGAGACTCGGGGACTTCAACGAGGATCTCCGCGCCCTTGGCCCTGATGCCCTGCGAGCAGCGCTTCGCACCCAGATCGCACCCCATGACGTCGCGCGTTTCACGGGTCTTGCGGCATGATCCGGGACGGAGGGATGGGACCGGCGGCAACGCCGGTTTTGTATCCTGTCGGACGGCAGCGCTTCCCGATGGTGTCGGAGAGGACCGCGCCCACGGCCTTCTGAGAGGGCGATCGGGGCGGCAAACGGCCCGGCTCGGCAATGGCTGCGCCCGATTCTTTTCCGCCGGCGGCGAGCCGCCTTTGCATCGCGAGGCAAAACAATCGGGCTTCGCCATCCTCCGCTGCGCTTCGGCCCCTTCGGTTCCCTGCGGGGTGCAGGGCCGGTCCGCCCGCCGCCTTTCGTCGCCACGAAGGCCGCGATGGGCGCGGCCGATCCGACGAAGGGAAGCACCGATGACCACCGACCACGACGACACCGGCTACGAGCCGCCGCACACTTCATCCCCGACCGATCACGTCCTTTCGGAACTCCAGCTCTACGGCTATCGCCCCTTCCAGGACGAACCCGACCCGAGACCGCTGCCTGAAGCACAGATCGTCGCCGGCGCCGTCTCCGATATCTTCGATGCCCTGGTCGCGGCCATGACCGACACCCGCCTCGAACCCGACCTCGAGGACCTGCTCTGGTCGACCGTCAACCTCTTCCACCGCGCCAACGAGCGGATTGAGCGCGAACTCGACGACAATGAGCAGGCGCAGCGCCGCAGCCAGCGGGAACAGGACGGCAGCGAGATCAAATCCGTCGAGCTTGAACGCTTCACCGCCGAAGGACAGACGTTGATCGAACGCCGCAACTGCATGGAATTCTTCCGCGACCAGGCCGCCGACCACTTCGAACGCCACACCCACTCATCCTGGCGGCCGCGCAGCGGATCGATGGTCAACCACCGCAATCTCACCTCGGCCATGATCGATAGCCGCGACTATATCGCCGCCAAGCGCCGGGCCGACACCGAAGTGCTTGTACCGGCGGGCCCGAAGATCGCCGTCACCGGCGGGCTGGACTTCAACGATCACCGCCTGATCTGGGATCGGCTCGACAAAGTCCACGCCAAGCATCCCGACATGGTGCTGCTGCACGGCGGCTCGCCGAAGGGCGCCGAGTTGATCGCGGCCAAATGGGCCACCACTCGCAAGGTGCCGCAAATCGCCTTCAAGCCCGACTGGACGCGGTACGCCAAGGCCGCCCCCTTCAAGCGCAACGACGCGATACTTCAGATCCTACCGATCGGCGTGATGCACTTCCCCGGCACCGGCATTCAGGACAACCTCGCCGACAAGGCGCGCAAGCTTGGCATTCCGGTGTGGAAGTTCGGGACCGGTGGCGCGTGAGCGCCACCTAACCAAGTTCGATGCCCCAGAATTCCAGCACGCTGAGAACCTCCTCCTTCGGATAGTGCAGGAACGCAGCGTTCTCGAGCTCAGCCCTGATCTTCCGCTTGCGCTTGGTGATCTCGCGCGCAATGCGCTCGCTGAACGGCGCCGTACCGGGCGGCAGCAAACCGGGGCGATCGGCACACGGCCAGCTCTTGGGATATCCCCCTGGAATCCACCCGGACGCCACCCTTGCCGCCTGTTCGGCGACCGAGGGATGCTCACAAGTCCATCCATAGAGGTGGAAGGCGCAGACCCGAAGCATCGCCTTGATCTCGGGGAGCGTGTCGGTGAAACCTTTCAGTGGTGTGGGCAACCACACCATGTTCGCCACGCACGAAAAATACCGAGGGTCCTGCACGACGCTGCTCTGCTGCGCGAACGACGGATCGTCGTATCCCCAGATATGGCAGACGGTCCAATTCTTGGGCTTGGGCGTCGCCACGTCGAGGGCGGCCACCAGCGCCTGCAGCGCGGCGACGTTGCCTTCAAACTTCTCGGCGGTGACGCCGGTCGCCTTTCGGGTGTTGGTATAGCGGCGATTCCATCCCGCATCGTAGAGAGGCCGCCCGCGAGCGGTGTGGGGAGCCCATACTGGCAGACGCCGAAATGTCTCCGGATTGACCCACCGCGCGGTTCGCTCAATCAGCTCCACGACCGCCGGGATGTCGTCCCGCAATGCCTCATTGCCATCTGGTATGTAGAATCCGTCAGTCACTCTCCGCCGCCATCCTCATGTCATCTGCCCCGGCCGCACGAGGCGGATCACAATTCCGGTGTGAATGCTGAGCGGCAGAGCTGTTTGAGAGATCATTCTTCTACCATCTCCGCGAAGCGACGCACCATCCCCCGCTCTCGATAGCGCTGATCCTTGGTCCAGCCGATGGCCTGATGCCATCAACCCGCAAGGGGTCGGCTTACGCACAGCGTGCCGCCGCTCACGGCTTTGCCTCCGCGGTGATTGCGGCCCTCGGCCGAACACATCGGGCGCCTGTCGCGCGGGGGATGGTCCCCCGCCTCCAAGACAGGAGCCGGAACGATGTCCCTCAACGACGCTCACGCCTTCGCCCTCAGCCTCGCTGCCACGCTGATGGTTGTCATCGTCATCTTCCGAGCTGGCGACGGCAGCCTCTCGGTCGTTCCCGCCGTCGAATACGACGGCGACGCCACTGCGATCGTCCATGAAATCGATCCCTTCGCCTTGTAGACTGTCGCGAAGGTCTTGCGCGCGGGAGCGGAAGTCCTACGGGATTTCCACTCCCCTCCTCGCTCGATTTCGACTATGCTCACCTCGCGCCGTGGTGGTGGTGGAAGGCGCGACCGTCAGACGTTTTCTCACGGGAGACCATCGCCATGATCTTCATCGGCATCCTCGCCAGCATCGCGGCCATCGGCACGCTCTGCTGGCTATTGTTCACGCTTGCCGTCTTCGCCCTGCCGCTCTTTGCATGCGTCGCCGCCGGCATGTGGGCCTATGATACCGGCGCCGGTTGGCTCGGCGGCTTTGTCGTCGGCGCCGTTGCAGCCGGTTTGACCTACGGCATCGGCCAACTTCTCCTCGCCTTCGTGCGCCCGGTCTGGCTGCGGATCGCCATCGCGCTCGCCTTCGTCGCCCCGGCGGCGCTTGCCGGCTATCATGCCACCCACGGCATCGTGAAACACACGATGCCATCGGAAACCTGGCAAATCGCCTTCTCCGTCATCGGCGCGGTCGCCGTCGGCGTCACGGCGCTATTGAAGATGACGACGATCGCCACGCCCGGACCGGGTGGCGGCAGCGTCGCGCACGGCTGACGCCCCAGAGCTGCGGGCCGGAAGCGACACCTTGGTTTCGGGTGTGATCCTGACGATCCTCTATGTCTGGTAGCGCGATGTGTTGATCGTGATCTTTGCTCAGGTCGCGACCGATCTATGGGGTCTCATGCGGCCCGTATGAGCAGCTTTGCTTCATGGGCGGAGCGCGTCGACGGCGCGTCTGAAGGGCGGTGTCAACGGCGTTGGCCTGGATCGCGGAATGGCGACTCACGACTGATGCGCACCACGGCCTGCGCACAGAGCGCGTCATCGACGGCGTGAATCGTTGCTGTGATCTCGTCGGTTGCAGCGAGGTCGCCACGTTCTCCGTTGCTCGGTCTCTGTCCGGTCGACCGCTCCAAACGGCCTCTTCAATGGGCTGATCTGGCCGAAGGTCGGCTACGCCTCGATCGCCTATGCGGCAATGGCGCCAATCGACTTTCTTCCCCTGCCGGCTGCGCCGTCATTCCTCGCGAAACAAGAAAGTCGCCTAGCTGCCATCCTCCGCTGCGCTTCGGCCTGCGAGCAGGTGCCGCGTCGATCGCCTCCGGCCTGTCGATCGCCATCGAGGCCGCAATGGTGCGGGCTCGGAACAGAGTGCAAGGAGAACTATCATGGCGACCATCGGCACCTTCAAGAAGTCCGGCTCGAACGAGTTCACCGGCCAAATCGTCACCCTCAGCGTCCAGGCCAAGAATGTCCGCATCGTCCCCGAAGCCAGCCGCTCCGGCGACAACGCCCCCAGCCACCGCGTCTTCGTCGGCCGCGTCGAGATCGGCGCCGCCTGGTCCAAGCGCAGCAACGAGGGCCGGGATTACCTGGGCCTCAAGCTCGACGATCCGAGCTTCACCGCCCCGATCTACGCCAACCTCTTCGACGACGAGGACGGCGAAGGCTTCAGCCTCATCTGGTCCCGCCCCAACGGCCGCCGGGCCGACTAACCCGCCCGCGACGCCCCGCCCGATCCTCGGGCGGGGCAAGCCCTTCAAGATCCGCCAACGCGTGCGAAGCCGCTTTCAAAGATGGCCCGAACGGGCCGGCCTTCCGGCTTTGCACATTGTCGGCTTTACGGTTCGGCGGCTTTACGCGTTTTCGTCGGTTGCCTGGCTGGCCAGTCCTAGCTGAGCATGACGAATGGATTGCGGTATACAACAGCCGAGTGAGGTCCTGAGAATGGCTGAGGCGCTTCCGAAGGTTGATCGTGCGTTCTTGAGCGTCCTTGTGCGCGGTGCCGAGAAGACGTTCGACAACGCCGAGAAGCTGTTCTTCGAGGCAGAACTTTTGGCAAAAGCCGGTGCGACGGCACGAGCGCTCTGCCTTCATCAGATTTCGCTCGAAGAATGCTCCAAAGTCGAGAGTATGGGCGCATGGGCAACCAGTTTGCTATCGGGCCTTGAGGCCGATCAGAACAAAATTCTAGCCGCCTTCAGACGCCACTCCTCCAAAAACAAAAGCAATGCATACATGCTGGAGGGATCGCAAGCAGAGAAGGACGCCAAGGCTCGCGGCGATTGGGAAAAGGTGCGAGAGGAATTCGAGAAGCTACAGATGGAATTCCACCAAGCATCAAACGATGCGAAAAATGCATCTTTGTATGTGGACTGGAAGGACGGTGAATTTGTCTCGCCAAGTGAGCAGATTACACCAGAGATGCTCACGTATATCATTCAGAGAAATCAGAAATTTCTTGGATACGCCTACAACAGCTTGAAGATGCTCAAGCGACTGGATAAGTCGCCCGAGGACTTGCAGGACTTGATTGTTGAATTCATTGAGGCCGCGGAGAAGATGCGTGCCGATGAGCCCGGCGATGTGATGGCTGCGAGTAACGAGCTTGTCCAAAGATTCTTGGATGCGGGATTGAAGAGGTTCAGAAGCAAGTCGGACTAACGGGCAAACCGGCGGGTGCGTGCGCCAAAATTGCGACGCGACTCGTGTAGAGTCATGTTTCAGCGTCCTCCACGGTCTCATCGAGAAGGGCAACGGGCTTCACATCCAGCGCTTCCGCCAAATGCCACATCGTCAACAGCGTGACATTTTGCTGGCCTCGCTCCATGCCGCTCACATAAGCACGGTCCACACCCATCTTCACGGCGACCGCCTCCTGGCTCAGGCCGGCCGCGATGCGATACCTCCTGACGTTGGCTCCAAAGATCCTGCGAATGTCCATCCGCAGGATAGGAGACATATGTGCATTATATCGCTACGTGTTATAATACACGGCCGCGAGGCTTGCGCGCGATGCCGCAAGTGGGCTGGCGCGATGCGTGAAAAGCATCGGGAAATTTCAGTTATCGGTCTGGTTTGCATTGGCGATGCGGATACGATTGATTAACCAAGGAAGATGAGCGCGGCGATGACTGTCATTACCTTCCAGGATCGTCCGCCCGACGGCGACCGCCTGACGGGCTATGACGAAAACCATCTTGCTCTCTATATTCGGCTCCTTGATGCCGCCGCCGAAGGCGCCGACTGGCGCGAGGCGGTGCAGATTCTTTTCGGGCTCGATCCCGACCGCGATCCCGATCGCGCCCGAATGGTCCATGACAGCCATCTCGCTCGCGCCCGTTGGATGACCACCACGGGCTATCGCGAGCTCCTCCGTCCCCGCGTGTCTTAAAGCAAGACACTCCTCCCGGTTGTGTGGGGGCATCACGCCCCGCAGTTTCGGGGACTTCCGCCGCGCCTCGGCGGCGGCGAGGCTTGGCGTGCAGGGGGCCACTCAGAGCGCGGACGAGGAGACGCGTATGGCCGAGCCGCCGGATTGGCGATTGCAGACAACCGAACGCGCGCTGAACCGGCTGGAGCGGCAAGGGTTCGCGTGGGAGTTTCTGCGCCGGAATCCCGACTATCGCAGCGACTATGACCGTCTGCGCAGCACGCCAGCCAGCCGCCCAAGCGCTTCATTGCCCCATAGGAGCGCCCCCCTACAATGGGGGTTGCGATTTCCTGTTCGATCCCGACCGCTCCGCTAGTGAAACCGCGATCTTCTGGCGGCCCGAACTTGTCGCCAGCGTTCTGATGCTAGAAGCCGCGCCGGCCGTCTTTCGAACGGCCGGGCGGCTCGAACAGCTCGAGCTGACCCACGCCACCCTGCACGCGCAGCCCGGCGGTGAAGGTTCGATCGTACTAGCCGATCCCGACGGTGATCATCATTTGGTCGCCGGCGCCATCGACCCGGCTCAACCGCTCGCCGTCCTGCTGCCGCTCGACGACAACTTCCACATCCGCGCCGAAGCGGCATTGCGATTCCAACGCCGCCTAGCTGGACGCGCCGCCGGTCCGCTACCGCGCGCGCTCGCGCTTACGCCGCGCCACCGCCTCCGCTTGGTCCGCATGGTGCGCGCGCTCGATGGCCGATCCGCGGGCGCGACCTATCGCGAAATCGCCGGCGTCCTATTCGATACGCCCGGCCAGTCCGCCACCGAATGGAAAACGTCGCCCATCCGTGCGCAGACGATCCGCTTGGTCAAGGACGCCCAGACAATGATGCGCGGCGGCTATCTCCGCTTGCTCGCCGGCCGCTAACCACGCGCCAGCTCCTATCCACCATCGCCGAGGGGGTACGCGCTCGCAGGGGTCTCACTCCGTCATCCACCCTGACGCCGGTGGTTCGCCATCGTGGTCGCCGCTTCGCCACTGCACGCCGGCGGGGCAGCCGATGCCCCGGAGGCCCCAATGTCAGCAGCGCGACTTGACTCCCCGCCACGCTATCTCCGCACACCCGAGGCGGCGCGCTTCCTCGGTCTGTCTGGTCGCACGCTGGAGAAGCACCGCACCTACGGCACGGGACCGGTCTATCGCAAGCTGGGTGGCCGCATTGTCTATGCGCTCGACGATCTGCAAGCTTGGGCCGATCGCGGCACACGGCAGTCGACGTCGGATCCGGGCCACGGTGTTGTCCACCCTGCGAAGCGACAGGCGACGCCCGCCGGGGGAATGCCCGTGCGACGCGGCGGCGCGTCATGATCGTCGCGATCCTCAATCAGAAGGGTGGCGTCGGCAAGACGACGCTCGCGCTGCACCTCGCCGGTGAATGGGCTCGGCGAGGAAAGCGCGTCGTTCTCATCGACGCCGATCCCCAAGGCTCGGCGCTCGACTGGTCGCAGCAGCGAGCGCGCGAAGGCCTCGAACGCCTGTTTGGTGTCGTCGGTCTGGCGCGAGATACGCTTCATAGCGAAGCGCCGGAACTGGCGCGAAGCGCCGACCATGTGGTGATCGACGGGCCACCGCGTGTCGCCAGCCTGATGCGGTCCGCTCTACTTGCCGCCGACCTGGTGCTGATCCCCGTGCAGCCATCGCCTTTCGATGGCTGGGCGTCAGCGGAGATGCTCTCGCTGCTCGGCGAGGCGCGGATCTACCGCCCCCAACTCGCCGCCCGCTTCGTGCTGAATCGGTGTGGAGCGCGCACCGTCATCGCGCGCGAGACGGCCGAGACACTCGCCGATCACGATCCGCCGGTACTCAGCAGCACCATCGGCCAGCGCGTCGCCTTCGCCGACGCGGCGCGGTCCGGCCGCCTCGTCTCGGAAATCAACGAACACAGCCCCGCCGCGCGCGAGATCACCGCACTCTGCGCCGAGGTCGGGAGGATCGCGCCATGACGGAGCGATCCCACAAACGTGCCTTCACTGCACGTCCAGCCGATCCTGAGAGCTGGGTGAAAGCCCCCGATTCGCGCCCCGCGCGCGGCGGCGACGCCGCGAATTTCACCGCACGCCTCACCATCGACGTCACGCCCGACCTGCGCGGCCAGATCAAGATCGCCGCGTTCCAGCGCGGCGTGACTGTCGCCGACATGCTGCGCGAACTGCTCGCCCGCGAATTTCC
>LNFM01012103.1_pt1 | contig 11447 bp, 6 predicted proteins | sample 596031 | NCBI WGS metagenome assembly LNFM01 (sample SAMN04254537, study PRJNA301005) | activated carbon metagenome | isolation source: dual media filters at the Ann Arbor, Michigan drinking water treatment plant | place: USA: Ann Arbor | reverse complement strand
TGCGACAGCAACAGCGCCACACCGCCGCCGATGGTCAGGCTGCCGGCAAGCGATGCCACCGGCCCGCAACGGGACGCCAGCCGCGCATATGCCAGCGCAAACAGAGCCGCCGCCCCGCACGCGGCCACGCTGCCGACCGCGCTCGCCGCCGCGAACGCGGCACCCCGCTCGTGCGCCAGCCACAGCAGGGCCGGCGCGGTGATCACCGGCAAGCCGGCCAGCATGCCGGCCAGCCGCCGGCCGAAGAGCTGCGCCACCATCAACACGGCAGCCACCGTCACCGCCGTCAGCATCGCCTTGTAACCCCAGTCCATGTCGCGCTCCGAACGGACCGAAAAGGGGTCCTTGCTTCTCGTTACGAGAACGGCGGCTGGCAGCGGACATCGGGCGCTGTCGATCTTTCACACGCCCGCGCGGCGGTGACCTCGCACGGCCAGGGGTCATGTCGCGACAGTCATGCGCCGGAGCCCCACTTGCGGCAGGCCACGCCGGGCGGCTGCGATACTCGACCGTCGCGACCGCCACCTCTCTTGCATGGGCACCTCCGTCACGCTGGCCGACGTTCACCGCCGCTTTGCCGAGCGCGACGCGCTGGCCGGCCTGTCGCTCGACGTGGCCGCAGGCAGCTTAGTTGCCCTGCTCGGCCCCTCCGGTTGCGGCAAGACCACCGCGCTGCGGCTGGCCGCCGGCCTCGATGCGCCGACGCGCGGCCGCGTGACGCTCGGCCATGACGGCGCGCCGCCCGTGGTCTCGTACGTGTTCCAGGACGCCACGCTGATGCCCTGGGCCAGCGTGATCGACAACGTCTGGCTGCCGTTGCGCCTGCGCGGCACCACGCGCGAGGAGGCGCGCGCGACGATGGCACCGCTGCTCGACACCCTGGGCCTGACGAGCTTTGCCGACGCCCTGCCGCATGAGTTGTCCGGTGGTCTGAAGATGCGCGTGTCGATCGCCCGCGCGCTCGTCACGCGGCCCGACCTGCTGCTGATGGACGAGCCGTTCGCCGCCCTCGACGAGATCACCCGCCAGCGCCTGAACGGCGAACTGCTGGCGCTGTGGCAGGCACAGCGGTTCACCACGCTGTTCGTCACGCACAGCGTGTTCGAAGCCGTGTTCCTGGCGCAGCGGGTGGTGGTGATGAGCGGGCGGCCGGGGCGCGTCGTGGCCGATCTCGCCGTCGACGCGCCCTACCCGCGCAGCGCGGCGTGGCGGCTGGATGCCGCCTACGCGCGCACCTGCGCCGCCGCCTCGGCCGCGCTTGAAGCGGGCTTTGATAGCGCGACCGCCGGGAGCGCAGCATGAGCGCCGCGGGCGGGTTTCGCAGCGCAGGATCGGCGCATCTGGCCCATTTGGCGCAGGCGGCACTGCCGGCGCTCGTGTTCGCCGCAGCACTGCTGGCGTGGGAAGCCACCGTGCGCCTCGCGCAGGTGCCGCCGTACATCCTGCCCGCGCCCAGCCGAATCGCGCTCACGCTGTGGCAGAACTTCGGTTCGCTCGCGCCGGCCTGGTGGTTCACGGTGAAGATCACCTTCGGCGCACTGCTGCTGGCCGCTGCCGGCGGCGTGCTGCTGGCAGCGCTCTTTGCGCTGTCGCGCACGGTGGAGCGCGCGCTGCTGCCGTTTGCGATCACGCTGCAGGTGACGCCGATCGTGGCGATCGCGCCGCTGATCCTGATCTACGTGGAGAGCACCACCGCGGCGCTGCTCATCTGCGCATGGATCGTGGCGTTCTTCCCGATTCTGTCGAACACCGTGATCGGGCTGCGCGCGGCGGATGCCAATCTGCGCGATCTGTTCACGCTGTATCGCGCCAGCCCGTGGCAGCGGCTGCGCCTGCTGCTCGTGCCCACCAGCCTGCCGTACTTCATCGCGGGCCTGAAGATCTCTGGCGGGCTGGCGCTGATCGGCGCGGTGGTGGCCGAGTTCGCCGCCGGTGCGGCCGGACGCGAGACGGGGCTCGCCTCCCGCATCCTGGAGGCGAGCTTCCGCACCGACATCCCGCGCATGTACGCTGCCCTGGTGCTCGTCGCGCTCACCGGCGTGGCGATCTTCGTGCTGTTCAACCTGCTGTCAACCTGGCTTCTCGGGCGCTGGCACGCGAGCGAGAAGCGCTGAACGGAACCCCGCGATGAAACTCTTCGCCACGCTGGCGCTGACCCTGCTCGCCGCCAGCGCCGCCGCCCAGGCGCCGCACAAGGTCGTGTTCGCCACCAACTGGAAGGCGCAGGCCGCGCACGGCGGCTTCTACCAGGCGCTGGTCGACGGCACCTACAAACGCGCCGGACTCGACGTGGAGATCCGCCAGGGCGGGCCGCAGGTGAACAACCGGCCGCTGCTGCCGGCCGGGCGCATCGACTTCCTGATGACCGGCAACCTACTGCACTCGTTCGACAACGTGAAGCAGGGCCTGCCGACCGTGGTGGTGGCGGCGATGTTCCAGAAGGACCCGCAGGCGCTGATTGCCCACCCCGGCCAGGGCTACGAGACATTCGCCGCGCTGAAGAACGCGCCGGTGGCGATGATCGCCAAGGATGGCCAGTTCACCTGGTGGCAGTGGCTCAAGGTGCAACATGGCTTTCGCGACGAGCAACTGCGCCCCTACAACTACAACCTCGGCCCGTTCCTCGCCAACAAGCGCGCCGTGCAACAGGGCTACTCGGTGGCCGAGCCCATTTACGTGGAGAAGCAGGGCGGCTTCAAGCCGGTGGTGCACCTGCTCGCGGACCAGGGCTTCTCGACCTACAGCACGCTGATCGAGACGCGTGTCGATCTGGTGCAGAAGAACCCGGATCTCGTGCAGCGCTTCATCGATGCGTCGATCCTCGGTTGGGTCAACTACCTGTACGGCGACCGCAAGGCGGCCAACGCGCTGATGCGGCGCGAGAACCCGGAGATGAGCGAAGACGAACTGGAAGCGTCGGTCGCGCTGCTCAAGTCGCAGGGACTCGTCGACTCGGGCGAGGCGCTCGCCAACGGCATCGGCGCGATGAACACGACGCGCATCAAGTCGTTCTACGAGAGCATGGTGCGGGCGGGGCTGTACAAAGCCGGGGAAGTGGATCTGGCCAAGGTGGCCGACACACGGTTCGTCAACCGGCGGGTGGGAATGGCGGGGGCCCGCTAACACCGTGTTCGGCGCGGGTGCGGGTCGAGGCCAGTACCGCAACGCGCGCATGCGCGGCAAGTTCTTCGCGGCACTGTCATAAACGGCGCGAGGATCAGCGACGCCTTACGTGACGTGCCACGGGCGGGGTTGTAAGACACGGAGACGGCGAACCTGGCAGCGGTGAAGGCGAAGTTCGGCAGCGGCAAGGTTGGACGGGATCGAGAGCGCGAGATGCGCGTCAGGCGCGGCGACGCTAGCACCGATGCCACATCGGGATCAGGGTGGCGCGACGCGCAGCTTCGGCCGGAAGTGCGGCCCAGCGCCCGACGCCACCAGCAGCGGCTCTGCCCGACGACGCAGTGGCGCTGCCTCCGCGGGCGATCCAAAGCGGGTAAGCGCCATCGCTAGAGCGAGCTGTGCCTCGGCGAGCCACGGGCTGACGGCGGCATGTGTTGCCTCGCGCAGCTTCAAGGCCGCTCGTAAGGTTTCAACCGCGGCTGCATCGTCCAGTGCGAGCTGTGCCAACCCGAGCGCAAGCGCGGCGTCCGACTCCAGCGCGCCGAACCGATCGCGCACGGACGACTCTGCCAGCGTCTGCCGGGCGGCTTCGGCAAGCGACCGTGCTCGCGGCGCGTCGCCCGCCTGTATCGCGGCCAGCGCAAGAAGGACCTGCTTCTCGACCGTCTCCTGAACCAGCGGCAGCGATCTCGCAAAGCCAGGTAGAACAACTAGGTCCAACTGCTCGACCGCGGCCTCGGGTCGGCCGGTGGCCAGTGCCAGGCGCGCCTGTGCCAGGCGAAAGCGATTGCGCACCCAGGGCTGGAGCGTCATTGAACGCTCCATCGACACCGCCTCGTCCAATAGCCGGCTCGCTTCAGCGTATCGGCCGAGTTGCAAGGTAATCAACGCCAGCAGGCGAATCTCGTTGGCCAGCACCCAACTGCCCGCGTAGTGGGTGCGGCTGGGCGCCACGCCCAGCTGAGCCAGGCTCAGTGCCTCCTTCAACTGTCCTTCGCCGAGCAGAGCGGTGGCCAGCGCGATCCGTGCGCCCGAGGTGAACGTAGGATCGCCCTCGCCCCGGGTGCGCACGATGGCCGGCAGCACGTTCGCCAGAATCCGTCGCCCCTCGGCACGCTGGCCAACGGCAAAGAGCACCGTGCCGTAGCGGCGCTGCGCGGATAGCGTGGCGATGTGGTATTCGCCCAGCTTGTCACGGCTCAGGGCAATTGCCTCGCGAAAAGTAGCGTCGGCAGCGTCGTAGTTCATCAGCACACCCTGCAGCTCGCCGAGCACCACCAGCATCGTGACCAGATTGCTCAAGGATACGTCCGGGCCTTTCTTGTATTCGGCAACGGCTTCGCGCTGCAGCGCCTCGGCCTCGACCGGCTGGCCACGTTGTGAGCGGGCGCGAGCCGCGAACGTCAACGCGGCGCTCAAGCGGTCCTCGGAATCCACGCGGTAGGGGCGCAGGATCCGCACCGCCTCGTCTGCTGCGGCCTGCATTTCTTCCAGCGACCCGGTTGCGTGCAACTTGGCGATGGTTGACATCATGTCGCCGCGTCGGCGCGAGCTGGTCTCTCCGATTGCGTCAAAGATCGCTCGCGCTTCCAGCAGCAGCGGCAGTCCGCGCCTGGCACTCACCTGCGATCCGCCCAGGTACCACGCCTGGGCAATCAGCGCCTCGGCCACACGTGCGTCGCGATCACCGTGGACTTTGCGCAGCACCGCAACGCGCTCGGCGGCGAGGTCGGCCGCTTTCTCCCCCACGCCCAGACCGTCGTACAGCGCGGCGATGACATTGAGCAGCTCTGCGCGGCTTTCCGGCTCGTCTTGTAGTGACGTCGCGATTCTCTCGGTACCGAGGTCGAGCAACTGCCTTGCCGTGGTGGCCTGGGCTTTCAGAGGGCTCGGCTGCGACATCGAGTTCGCCTTGAACAGGTCCACCAGAAACCCTTTCACTGCGTTCGCGCGCTGGCTTGCACGCTCAGCGAGGACGGCCTTTTCGCGGGCCTCGCGCGCCTGCCAGATTGCCGTCACTGCGGCTGTAGCGAGGAGCGCTATGGTGATGGTTGAAGCAGCGATCGCAAGTTTGTGGCGCTCGACGAACTTTCGCAGTACATAGGCGCGGCTGTCCGGTTGCGCGCTCACCGGTTGCCCTGCGATCCAGCGCTCGATGTCCTCACGCAGGCTGTCCGCGGTGCCGTAGCGTCCTGCAGTGTCCTTCTTCAACACCTTGTTCAGGATCGCGTCGAGGTCTCCGCGCAACGCAGCCTTCGTCGCCGGCACCGTGGCTACCTCGCTGGCGCGTGCAGGGTCGACGCCGGCGATCGCCTCTTCCAGTTCGGCTGCACTACCCCGCTTGAGCTTGTACGGCTTGGCTCCCGTCAGCATTTCATAGGCGACCACGCCCAGGCTGTACACATCGCTGGCGGTGCCGATCGGCTCGCCCTTGATCTGCTCTGGACTGGCGTAATCCAGCGTCAGCGCCCGCCCCGCCAGCTGCGTGAGCTGCGTCTCCTTCGCACTTTCGCCTTCCATCAACTTCGCGATGCCGAAGTCAAGCAGGCGCACCTGGCCGTCGTCGGTGACGAGGATGTTGCTGGGCTTCAGATCCCGGTGCACCACCAGCCGGCTGTGGGCAAAGGCGATCGCCCCGCACACCTGCAGCAGGAGGTCGAGCCTGGCGCGCACCGACAGCCCGCGTTCCTTGGCGTAGGCGTCGATCGGCTGACCTTCGACATATTCCAACGCCAGGTAGGGCCGGCCGTGCTGATCGACCCCGGCGTCGTACAGGCGCGCAATGTGCGGATGTTCGAGGCTGGCCAGGATGTCGCGCTCGCGCGCCATGCGCTCGGCGAGACCGCGGCCCCAGGCCTGGCGCGGCAGCTTGAGTGCCACCTTGCGCTTGAGCGTGCCGTCGGCGCGCTCGGCCAGCCAGACCGTGCCCATGCCGCCAGCACCGAGCTCAGACAGCAGACGGTACGGGCCGACCATGGCACCCACTGCTGGCTCGCCGAGCGGGTCGACCGCCGCGGGACCGCCCGCAGCAATGCGCGGCAGCGTGGCGAGGAAGTCGCCGGTTTCGACACCGGTTGCCTGCGCCAGCAAATGACGCAACGTGTCGCGGTACTGCGCCTGATCGCCGATCAACGCATCGACAAAGCCCGTGCGCTGCGGTGGCGGCAGCGCGAGCGCCTGGTCGAGCAGCGCGCTGACCGCGGGCCAGGAGTCGGGCGTCAGGTGAGCGAGCGGCGAAGTCATCGCATCGGACAGTGACGGGTGCAGGGGTGCACGCGCGGAGGCGAAGGGCACGGTCGATTCGAGCATGCCGGGGAAGTCCGGATCAAGCGAAGCAACGACGTCATGTCCGCGTTGACGCGAGTCCTTGCCAGACATACGGAATTCGGGCGGCGATCCGGACATCGCTCCGGGCACCTGTGCGCCGCCGCCGGCAGCTGGCGCGTCTAGTTTCCGTCCCGCCGCACGGCGCCATCGGTGACGCGCAACCGCCGCTGCATCAACGAGGCTCGGGCAAAGCGGCTGCCGGCAGCAGGTGCAGCACGTCGCTTGCCGAGCCTGCGCCTATCGCCAGGTACGCGCCGCGCTGCCATTGACCGGACAAGTCGCGATAGTGCGCGGACAGCGGGTGGCCGACCTGGCCGGTGGCATTGATCCACGCGCCACCCGGCTGTGCCAGATCGAACACCAGCCGGATGCCCGGGCCGTGCACGGCGGCGAACGGAGAGCGAGGGTGGCCCGACAGCGCCGCCACGCTGATGGTGTGCGTGTCACCGCCGCGCGGCAAGCGCTGCTCGAACCAGCGCGCCAACACCGGCACCTGCGACAGCGGCCGGTGCTCGAGGCGGGCGACATGGACTTCGCCCCAGCGCAGGCCAAGCACATCGCGTCCACTGTCGCGCGTCAGTTCCTCGACTGCGGCATCGAGCGTCTCGGCCGCCAGCTCGGCGCAGGTCTCCACGCGGCGGGTGGTGATGTCGTCACACCAGTCGCGCGCGCGGGCGCGGCCGGCCAGGACGTTGAGCATCGCCTGCGTCATCTCGCCGCGCAGCAGTTGCGCGCCAGGCTCGCCCAGGTCGTCGCCGAAGATGCGCAGGCGCAGAGCGCGCAGCCAGGCGTGCAGCAACACCGGTTCGGGCGCGGCGGCGTCCATGGTGCCGTCCCAGGCGAGCAGGCGCGCCAGGGCCAGGCGCCCGGCTTCCGACTGCGGCTGGGTGTCCTTGAGCAGGGCGACAAACTCACCTGCGGCGAGCGAACGTTCATCGGTCTGGATGCGCTGCATGGAGGCGAGGTCGTGCTTCTCACGCGCGGCGAGCAGGCTGTCGATCCGCTGCGCGCGGAAGGTGGGCGCGAAGTTGTGGCCGACATAGTGCGGGTAGCCGACCGGCGTGGCGTCGTTGTTGGCGTTGATGACCCAGCCCGATGCAGACGCACGCACCGACGGCAGCTCGGTCGACGCAAGCATGCCGGTCCAGTCATAACGGGCGACCCAGCCGGGCGCTGGCACCACGCCGCGCAGGTCGTGCGCGGCACCGCGGCGTGGCACGCGGCCGGCCATCTGCAGGCCGGCGTCGCCCGCGCTGTCGGCGTAGACGATGTTGACCTGCGCCAGCGTCCACTCGGCGGCGGCCGCGCGCAGTTGCGCAGCACTCTGCGCCTGGTTCATCGCCCGCAGCGCGCGCAGCGAGTGGTCCGGCTGCGTCAGCGCGCCCCAGCGCACCGCGAGCACGAAGCGATCAGCCGCGAGGTCGGGTTGGGCCATCGCATCCGACAGCACCGGCCCATGACGGGTGCTGCGCACGGTGACAGTGATATCCGACGCACCCTTGACGCGAATCGTCTCGGTGCGGGTGTCGAACGGCACATAGCCGTCGGGCGTCTGGTAAAGCGCGGGGTCGGTCGGGTGCAAACGCTCGATGTACAGATCCGAGGCGTCGCCATGGGTTGAGGTGAGCCCCCATGCGACCTGCGCAGTGCGGCCAAGCACGACATACGGCAGCCCCGGCAGGGAGGCGCCGGCCACCTGCAGCCCAGGGGCGTCGATGCGTGCCAGCATCCACAGCGACGGCGACACCAGCGCCAGGTGCGGATCGGCCGCCAGCAACGGCTTGCCGCTGGCGCTGCGCGCCGCGCTGACGGCCCAGGCGTTGGACCCGATGCCGGCGCCGGCCTCGATGTCGCCCAGCATCGGCAGCGCCGCTAATCGCTCGGCCTGTTGCGACAGTTTGGTCGGCGCGCCGTTGCCATTGAACACGCCGAGCAGGCGGTACAGCTCGGGATAGTCGGCCGTCGGCACAGGCGCGACATCACCCGGCGGCGGGCGCAGGTCGTTGATCTCGGCGAGCGAAAAGCGCGCGGCCAGGCGCAGCCGCGCCAGTTCATCGCGCCACTCGCTCGACATGTCGAGCGCCATCATCATCGCCCAGCCGAGCGAGTCGAGCGCGGTCCAACGTTCCGGCGCAGGCGCACGCGTGATGAGGAACTCCGGCGGCAGCGGGCCGCGGCGCGTGTCCAGATGCGCGTTGATGCCGGCGACATAGGCCTCGACCATCGCGCGCGTGTCGGCGTCCATTGCGTCGAGCAGTTGCTGCGCACCGCGCATGATGCCGAGCGTGCGCAGCACCTTGTCGGTCTCGACACCCGCCGGTCCGACCAGTTCGGCCAGGCGCCCGTGCGCGATGCGCCGCGCGAAGTCCATCTGCCACAGCCGGTCCTGCGCATGCACGTAGCCGAGCGCGAACAGCGCGTCTGCTTCGCTGGCGGCAACGATGTGCGGGATCGCGTGCGCGTCGCGCTCGATCTTTACGGGCGCGCCGAGCCCGGCGACCTGCAGCGTGCCGGCATGCCGCGGCAGGCTGGCCTGCCCGTACCACAGGCCGGCGGCGATGCCGGCCGCCACCAGGACAAGCGCGCCCAGACCGAGCGAGTGCCACACGCGTACCCGCATCAGCCGCTCCGCTCGCCAAACAACGGCTGACGGCACTGCACCCGCTCAGGCTCCGTAGCGGCGCAGGCCGTCGAGATCCTCGATCAGGATCGAGCCGTACTCCACCCGCAGCAGGCCGGCCTGCTGCAGCGTCTGCAGCGCCTGGTTGACGCGCTGGCGCGAGATGCCGGCGAGGTGACCGATCTCTTCTTGCGAAACCTCGACGCGTGCATCCATACCGGGATACAAGATCGGATTGAACAGACCGGCCACACAGCGCGCCACCCGCGCGTCCGGATCATGCAGGCGCTGCGATTCGAGCATGCCGATGAACTGGCCGAGCCGCTCGTTGACCTGCACCAGCAGATAGCGGTTGAACGGAATGCTGGTGTTGAGCAGCCACTCGAAAGTCCGGCGCGGGATGCGCGCCGCCCGTGACGGCCGCAGCGCCACGACGTCGTAGCGGCGCGGCTCGGTCTTGAGCAGGCTGCCTTCGCCGAAGAAGCTGCCGGCCGGCATGCTGGTGAAGGTGGCGGTCTTGCCGTCGGGCGTGGTGACGATCATCTTCATGAAGCCGTCGAGGACGCCATACCAGGCATCCACCGGTTCACCATTGCGACACAGGTAGCCACCCTCGGCCACGCTCAGCGCGCTGGACTCGGCGACCACGCGCGCGAGTTGGTCGGCAGGCAACAGCGACCCCCAGCGGGTGGCGCGGAGAAACTGCTCGAGGGTTTCGGCCGGCATGAGCTACGTAATTACGAGGAGAGGCTGCGAGACTTTCCAGGAGGTTTGTGCAACTGCACATCGATTGTCGCCGCATCGATGTCATTCTGACCGCGGATTGTCGCTTCGGCGACAGCACGGCCCGCGCGACAAGACTAACTTGCGCGCTCCGATCGGCGCCCCGGCGCCGACGGCACAGATCGAGTGACGGCCGCCGGTGCATCCATGCGCCGCGGACCGGAAACCGCCAGGAGACCTCGCATGGCATCGCCGTCTGCGCAACCCAGCGCGGAGCCCGATACCTTTCCGCGCCTGCTGATGTATCACGCCCATTGGCGTGACAAGCATCCGGCCTTGCGCGAAAAGAACCTTGGCATCTGGCAGACCTTCACCTGGGCGCAGACCGCGACCGAAGTGAAAAAACTCGCCGCCGGCCTGCATGCGCTGGGCTTCAAGCGTGGCGATCACCTGGCGATCATCGGCGAAAACCGGCCGCGGCTGTACTTCGCGATGATGGCGGTGCAGTGCCTCGGCGGTGTGCCGGTGCCGATGTACCAGGACGCGGTGGCCGGCGAGATGGTCTACGTGTTCCACAACGCCGAGATCAAATTTGCCATCGTCGAGGACCAGGAGCAGATCGACAAGCTGCTGGAGATCCGCGAGCAGCACGCCGACCTGACCCACCTCATCTACGACGACCCGCGCGGCCTGCGCCACTATGAACAGGCCGGGATGATGAGCTTCGATGCGCTGCTGGCGCGCGGCGAAGGCGTGCTGGCCAGCCAGCCGACGCTGGTCGACGACGAGATCGCCCGCGGTCAGGCAAGCGATACCGCGGCCCTTTTCTACACCTCCGGCACCACCGGCAAGCCCAAGGGCGTGGTGCAGACCTACGCGTCGCTGATCGACCGCGCGCGTGCCTGCACCGAGATGGAGAACCTCACCGTCTACGAGGACGTGCTCGCCTACCTGCCGATGGCATGGATCGGACAGAACATCTTCTCGTATGCGCAGGCACTGGTGACCGGCTACACGGTGAACTGCCCGGAGTCGCCCTCCACCGTGCTCAACGACCTGCGCGAGATCGGCCCCACCTACTACTTCGCACCGCCGCGCGTGTTCGAGGGCATGCTCACGCAGGTGTCGATCCGCATGGAAGACGCGAGCGCGGTCAAGCGTGCGATGTACCGCTACTTCATGGAGGTGGCGAAGAAGGTGGGCGGGCGCATCCTCGATGGGGAGCCGGTGGGCCCAGGTGACCGCCTGCTCTACGGGCTCGGCAACCTGCTGGTCTACGGTCCGCTACGCAACGTGCTCGGCATGAGCCGGGTGAAGGTGGCCTATACCGCGGGCGAGGCGATCGGCCCGGATCTCTTTACGTTTTACCGCTCGATCGGCATCAACCTCAAGCAGCTGTACGGTTCCACCGAGACGGCGGTGTTCGTCTGCGTGCAGCCCAACGGCCAGGTACGCGCCGATACCGTCGGCCCCCCGGTCAAGGGGGTGGAGATCCGCATCACCGACACCGGCGAGATCCTGCTCAAGAGCCCGGGGCTGCTCAAGGAGTACTACAAGAATCCGCAGGCCACCGCCGAGGTGCTCGATGCCGACGGCTGGTACCACACCGGCGACGCCGGCTGGCTCGACACCGACGGCCACCTGAAGATCATCG
>LNFM01012102.1_pt1 | contig 11449 bp, 9 predicted proteins | sample 596031 | NCBI WGS metagenome assembly LNFM01 (sample SAMN04254537, study PRJNA301005) | activated carbon metagenome | isolation source: dual media filters at the Ann Arbor, Michigan drinking water treatment plant | place: USA: Ann Arbor | reverse complement strand
ATGACGATGGGGCGTGCCATGGGGCCCCTCATCGATCTTCCTCGGTCCGGGACAGGCGGCGGCGCGTCAGCGCCAGCAGCATTCCCATCCCGAGGGCGATGGCAACCACGGAAGACCCGCCATAGGACACGAAGGGCAGCGTCATGCCCTTGGTCGGGATCAGGTGCAGGGTGGAGGCCATGTTGATGAAGCTCTGCAGCCCGAACTGCGTCAGCAGCCCGGCGCAGGCCAGCACCACGAACAGGTCGCTCTCGCCCAGCAGACGCACCAGGCCGCGCACCACGACGAAGGCGAACAGCGCCAGGATCACCAGGCACACCACCAGCCCGAATTCTTCACCCGCCACGGCGAAGACGAAGTCGGCATGCGCGTCCGGCAGCACGTTCTTGATGCGGCCCTCGCCGGGACCACGGCCGAGCAGCCCGCCATTGCCGAAGGCCTCCAGCGCCACCTCCGCCTGGTAGTTATCCGCATCGGGGTCGAGGAAGCGCTGCACGCGGGTCTGCACATGCGGGAAGGCGAAATAGGCGCCGACCGCCGCCGCCACGCCACCGGCCGCGGCGATGATCACGACCATCATGTTCAGCCCGGCCACGAAGAACTGCGCGAAGAACACGGCGGCGACCACCAGAAGCATGCCGATATCCGGCTGGCGTTGCAGCAGCACGGCGCTGGTGATGAACAGCAGCACCGCCAGCACCGTCGCGCCGTGCCGGCGGTTCAGCTTGCCCTCCGTGATCAGCCAGGCCGCGACCACCGCGAAGCAGGGCTTGAGGAATTCCGAAGGCTGCAGGGACCCGATGCCGGGCAGCGCAATCCAGCGCCGCGCACCCTTGATCTCCGCACCCACCACCAGGGTTGCCGCCACCATCACCAGGGCGCCGCCAAGCCCGAGCCAGGCCAGCAGCCGCACCTGCTTCACCGTCAGCATGGAAACCAGCACCATCACGCTGGCGGCCAGCGCCAGGTAGGCGATCTGCCGGATGAAGAACATGTTGCGCGAGGCCGCGCCGATGCGCTCCGCCACCGCCGGGCTGGCCGCCAGCATCATGACATAGCCGAAGCCGATCAGCGTCAGCAGCGCCGCCAGTGTCCAGCGATCGACCGTCCACCACCAGCGGCCAACGGTCGAGGTATCGGCGCGAGAGACCTGCATCATGCCGCCCACCCCTGATCCGTGGATGCCATGGCCTGCACCAGCGCGCGGAAGCGGTCGCCCCGCGCATCGAAGCCGGTAAACTGGTCCCAGGACGCCGCGGCGGGGGACAGCAGCACCACATCCGTGCCGGTGGCGCGCGCGGCGGCGGCGGCGGACGGCACCGCGGCCTCCAGCGTCTCCGCCACCTCATGCGCCACGCCATGGGCCGCCAGCGTCGCGGCGAAGGCGGGGCCGTCGCGGCCGATCAGGATGGCGTGGGCGATGCGCGGGAAATGCGGCACCAGGCTCTCGATGCCGCCTTCCTTGCCGGTGCCGCCGGCAATCCAGACGACACGGTCGTAGGACGCCAGCGCGCGGGCCGCGCTTTCGGCATTGGTCGCCTTGCTGTCGTTGATGAAGCGCAGCCCTGCGATCTCGCCCACCTGCTCCTGCCGGTGCGGCAGGCCGCCGAAGCTGCGCAGGCCGCGCGCCACATCATCCCGCGTCAGGCCGAGCGCCAACGCGACGGCGGCGGCGGCGGCCGCGTTCTGGGCGTTGTGCGCGCCGGGCAGGGCAGGGGCCTCGCGCAGATCGGCGATCTCGCCATCCGCATCGCGCAGGCTGCGACCTTCCGCCCAGATGCCGCCCGTCACCACATGGGTGCCGGAAATCGGGATCATCCGCGCGGCCAATCCGGCGCCCATTGCTGTGGACAATTCATCGTCCTGACCGAGCACGGCGAAGTCCTCGCGGCCCTGCCGCGCGAAGATATTCATCTTCGCAGCAGCATAGCCGGCCATGCTTCCATGACGGTCGAGGTGATCGGGGCTCAGGTTCAACATCACCCCCACCTTGAAGCCGACGGCGGCGATTCGCTCCAAGCTATAGCTTGACATTTCGAGGGTGTAGAACCCTTTCGACCCCAACATATTGAGTCCCAGTGCCGCGGGGCCGAGGTTGCCACCGACTTCCGAGACCCGTCCCGCGCCGACCAGGATGTGGTGCAGCAAAGCGGTGGTGGTGGACTTCCCGTTGGTGCCGGTGATGCCGAGAAAGGCCGCCTCGCTGCCGCTGGTACGCACCGCGCGATACAGGAATTCCACGTCGCACAGGATCGGCACGCCAGCCGCCCGCGCCGCCGCGGCGGCGGGATGCGGCTGCGGCAGGGTGTGCGGGATGCCGGGCGACAGCAGCAGCGCATCGGCCGTGAAGCGGCCCTGGGACGGATTGCGCAGCACGAAGCCCGCCGCCTCCGCCGCCGCGCGCGTGGCCGCGCCATCATCCCAGCACGTCACCTCCGCCCCCCAGGCGCGCAGCCGCGCAGCCGCCGGCAGCCCGGCGCGGCCGAGCCCGACCACGGCAATGCGCTGGCCGGCGAAGGGGGCGAAGCCGCTCATCGCAGCTTCAACGTGGAAAGGCCGATGAGGCCGAGGATCATGGCGATGATCCAGAAGCGGATCACGATGGTGGCCTCCGCCCAGCCCTTCTTCTCGAAGTGGTGGTGCAGCGGTGCCATCAGGAAGACGCGCTGGCCGGTGCGCTTGAACCAGAAGACTTGGATGATGACGGACAGCGTCTCCACCACGAACAGCCCGCCGACGATCGCCAGCACGATCTCATGCTTCGTCGCGACGGCCACCGCGCCCAGCGCGCCGCCGAGCGCCAGTGATCCGGTATCGCCCATGAACACGGCGGCCGGCGGCGCGTTGAACCACAGGAATCCGAGGCTGGCGCCGATCAGCGCGGAGCAGAACACGGCCAGTTCGCCCGAACCCGCCACGGCGTGAAGCTGCAGATGATCCGCGAAGATGCGATTGCCGACGAGATAGGCGATCAGCGCGAAGACACCCGCCGCGATCATCACCGGAACGATGGCCAGGCCATCCAGCCCGTCCGTCAGGTTCACCGCATTGGACGCGCCCATCATCACCAGCATCGCCAGGATCGGGAAGGCGAAGCCGAGCGGGATCAGCAATTCCTTGAACACCGGCAGCGCCAGCTTGTCGGCCAGTGCCTCCGGCATCAGCAGCATCAGCCACACCGCGGCGACCAGGCCGATCACGGCCTGGGCGATCAGCTTGGTGCGGCCGGAGACGCCCTTGGTGTTGCGCTTGGTCACCTTCAGCCAGTCATCGGCGAAGCCCAGCGCGCCATAGCCCAGCGTCACCATCAGCACGCACCAGACGAAGCCGTTGCGCAGGTCGGCCCACAGCAGTGTGGATCCCGTCAGCGCCAGCAGTATCAGCATGCCGCCCATGGTGGGCGTGCCCTTCTTGGTCAGCAGGTGGCTGGCCGGACCATCCTCCCGGATCGGCTGGCCGCCATTCTGCTTTGCCCGCAGCCAGCGGATCAGCATCGGGCCGAAGAACAGCGCGATGACCAGCGCGGTGATGCAGGCGGCGCCGGCGCGGAAGGTGACGTAGCGCACCACGTTGAACAGCGCGAAATTATCGGCCAGCGGGGCGAGGAAGTGGAAGATCATGTGGTCGGGCTTTCGCGCAGCGCCTGCACCACGGTCTTCATGCCCGTCGCGAGACTGCCTTTGACAAGAACGGCATCGCCATCCCGCAGCGCGGCGGCAACCAGGGGCGCCAGCTCGGCGGAGGTCTCGGTCCACGCGCCGATGCGCGCCGGAGGCAAGGCCTCCAGCGCATGGCGCATCATCGGCCCGCAGGCGAAGACCAGGTCCGTGGCGTCCGCGATATGCGGCGCCAGGCCGGCATGTTCATCCCGCGCAAAATCGCCCAGTTCGCCCATCTGCCCGAGGACCGCCACGCGCCGCCGCGCCGGCAGCAGCTTCAGCAACGCGAGTGCCGCGCGCATCGAAGGCGGCTGGCCGTTATAGGCCTCGTCCAACAGCGTCGCCTGGCCGCCATCCGGGGTGGCGATGGCGCGGCGGTCGCCACGGCCCTGCAAGGCGCGGAACCCGGCCAGCGCGCCGGCCACCTTCGCCACATCCACGCCCAGCGCCGCCACCGCCGCCAGCGCGGCCAACGCATTGCCGGCCATGTGCAGGCCCGGCGTGCCGAGCCGGAATTCCAGCCGCGTGCCCAGGATCTCGGCCGTGACGTGGCTGCCTTCCGCATCGGCCACCACCGCGCTGGCCAGCGCGTCGCCGCCTTCGCCGAAGGTCACCACCCGCGCCGCGCCCGCCGCGCCCGCCGCGCTCCGCAGCAGCGGCAGGAAGGCGCTGTCCGCTGGCAGCACCGCGACGCCGCCGGGCATCAGGCCGGACAGGATGGCCGCCTTCTCCCGCGCAATCGCCTCCAGGCTGCCCATATGGCCGAGATGCGCCGCGGCGATGCTGGTGATGACCGCGACATGCGGCCGCGCCAGCGCCGCCAGCGGCGCGATCTCGCCCGGGTGGTTCATGCCCATCTCGATGATGGCGAATGCGCTGTCCCGCTTCATGCGGGCCAGCGTCAGCGGCACGCCCCAATGGTTGTTGTAGCTGGCGACCGCTGCATGCGTCGCACCTGCCACGGACAGCAGCGCGCGCAGCATTTCCTTGGTGGTGGTCTTGCCGACGCTGCCCGTCACGCCGATCACACGCGCGGCGCTGCGCGCCCGGGCCGCCTCACCCAGCGCGCGCAGGCCCGCCAGCGTCTCCGCCACCAGCAGCAGCGGCGCATCCGGCGCGACGCCTTGCGGCACATGGTCCACCAGCGCCGCCGCGGCACCGCGCGCCAGCGCATCGGCCACGAAGCCATGCCCATCCCGCGCATCGCGCAGCGCCACGAACAGGTCGCCCGGCGCGACGCTGCGGCTGTCGATGGAGACGCCGCTCACGGCCACCTCCGCCGCCAGCGTCCCGCCGGTCGCGGCCCGCAGCTCCGCGCTGGTCCACAGCGCGCTCATGCCAGCCCCGCCGCTTCACGCACAGCGGAAGCATCGTCGAAGGGCAGGGTGACGCCACCTATGGTCTGGCCGCTCTCATGCCCCTTGCCCGCCACCGCCAGCACATCGCCCGGCCGCAAGGCCGCCACGGCGCGCGCGATGGCACCGGCGCGGTCGCCGGCATCGATGCCGCCGGGGCAGGCGGCCAGCACTGCCGTGCGGATCAGAGCCGGATCCTCGCTGCGCGGATTGTCATCCGTCACCCAGCAGCAATCGGCCTCCGCCGCGCAGGCCGCGCCCATCAGCGGACGCTTGCCCGGATCGCGGTCGCCGCCGGCACCGAACAGCACATGCAGCTTCCCGCCCGGCGCCACATGCGCGCGCAAGGCCCGCAGCAGGCGCTCCAGCGCATCCGGCGTATGGGCGTAGTCCACATAGACCGCTGCGCCATTCGCCAGCCGCGCCGCCAGTTCCATCCGCCCGCGCACGCCCTGCAGGCGGGGCAGCAATTCGAAGACGCGCTCTGGCGCCATGCCGGTGCCGATCGCCAGCGCCGCCGCCATCAGCACGTTGTCCGCCTGGAAGCGGCCCGGCAGGGCAAGGCGAAGCCGCTCCCGCAGCCCGAATCCCTCGATGGTCAGGTCCTGGCCTTCCGGCAGCGCCGCCTGTGCCACCAGGCGCAGCGCCGCCCCATTCTCGCCCACCGTCAGCAGCCGCAGGCCGCGCGCGGTGGCGATGGCATGCAGCGCGTCGCGCGTCGCGCGCTCCATCTCCGCATTCGCCACGATGCAGGCGCCGGGTGGCAGCAGCGTGTCGAACAGCCGCAGCTTGGCGGCGCGGTAGGAGGCCATGTCGCCGTGGTAGTCCAGGTGGTCGCGGGTCAGGTTGGTGAAGCCCGCCGCGGCAAGCCGCACGCCATCCAGCCGCCGCTGCTCCAGCCCATGCGAGGATGCCTCCAGCGCCGCTGCGCCAAACCCGGCCTGTGCCAGCGCAGCCAGCGTGGCATGCAGCGCCACCGGGTCCGGCGTGGTCAGCGAAGGCCCTTCCGGGAATCCCGCGGCGCGCAGGCCCAGCGTGCCGAGCGAGGCGGCGCGCTGCCCATCCAGCGACCACAACTGGCGCAGGAAATCGACGCTGCTGGTCTTGCCGTTGGTGCCGGTGACCGCGACCACGATCTCCGGCTGCGCCGCATGGAAGGCCGCGGCGAGCAGCGCCAGCGCACGGCGCGGATCGGCCGCCTGCAGCAGGGGGCGCGCGGCCACGCCCTCGGGCCAGGCGGTGCCCTCCGGCGCCAGCACGGCCACGGCGCCGCGCGCCACGGCATCGGCGATGAAGCGCCGGCCATCCGCCTGCGCGCCCGGCAGCGCCGCGAACAGATCGCCCTGCGTCACGCTGCGGCTATCGGCCGTCAGCCCCCCGATCGCCGGCAGGGCGCCGGCGGGAGGGGACAGTCCGGGGATCGCGCGCAGCAGGTCACCAAGGCCGCGCGCGGACAATGTGTCATTGCGGAGCAATGCTCGCCTCCCGCAACAAGGCGGGGCGCTGCGCGGCCTGGCCCGGGGGCGTGGCGGCGCGGGTGGGCGAGGCGGCGGCGGGCGCCGTGCGGGGCGCGGCACCGGCGCGTGCCGGCGCATTGCCGCGCGGACGGCCGGGCTGCATCGGGATGGCGAGGCCGGCCTGGATCTCCGGCGCGCGATCCGTCTCCGGCGCCATACCCAGGATGGGCGCAACGCGGCGCACGATCTCGCCGGCCGCGGGGGCAGCGACCCACCCTGCGGTGGCGAAGCCGTGGCTGCGCGCATTCGGCTTCGGCTCGTCCACCATCACATACAATGCGTAGCGCGGCGCATGCATCGGGAAGGCGCCGACGAAGGCGGCGATGCGCTTGTTCCGCATGTAGCGGCCACCCGGCCCGGTCTTCTCCGCCGTGCCGGTCTTGCCGCCGACGAAATATCCCGGAACATCGGCGCCGCGGCTGGAGCCATCCGTCACCACCAGCCGCATCAGCCGGCGCATGGTGGCCGACGTGCCCTCGCTGATCACGCGGTTGCCCTCGGCCACCGTGCCGGGCGGCTGCGCCATCAGCGTCGGCTGCCGCAGGATGCCGCCATTCGCCACCGCGCTGGCGCCGGTGATGACATGCAGCGGCGAGACGGAAATGCCATGGCCGAAGCCGATGGTCAGCGTGTTGATGTCGCGCCAGGCATTGGCGCGCGGGATCAGCGGCAGCGCGACCTCCGGCAGCTCGACCCCGATTCGGGAGCCCATGCCCATCCGCACCATGAATTCACGGTGCCGCTGCGGCCCGACCGCCGCCGCCATATGGGCGGAGGCGAGGTTCGAGGAATAGGCCAGGATCTCCGGCAGCGCGAGCCAGCGGTTCTTGCCGCGGAAGTCGTTGATGGTGAAGCGTCCGTAGCGAATGGGGCGGGAGGCATCATAGCCGCCCCACACATTCACCGTGCCCAGCTCCAGCGCCATGGCGGCGGTCAGCAGCTTGAAGGTGGAGCCCGGCTCATAGACGCCGACGGTGGCGCGGTTGAAGCGCGGGTTCTGGCCCTGCTCATCGGCGCCCGGTGCCACCGCATCCACGCGCGCCGGCTCGGCCAGGTCGAAATCGGGCAGGGAGACCATGCCGATGATCTCGGCGCTCTGCACATCCATCAGGATGCCGGCACCGCCGATGCCGTTGAAGTCGGTGATCGCATGCTGCACGGCATCGCGCAGCGCGAGCTGCACGCGCACATCCAGCGACAGGCGCAGATCCTCGCCACGCCGCACCCGCAGGCGCTCGTCGAAATAGCGCTCGACACCTGCGGTGCCGTTGCCGTCCACATCGACGCCGCCCAGGATATGCGCGGCGGCGCGGCCCTGCGGGTAGATGCGGCGCTCGGCCTGCTCGAAATACAGCCCCGGAATGCCGAGCGAATTCACCGCCTGCTGCTCGCGCGGCGTCAGCGCGCGGGCGAGATAGGCGAATTGCCTCTCGCCGGTCAGCCGGGCCGCGACGCGCTGCTCATCCAGCTGCGGCAGCACACGGACCAGCCGGCGGGCCACGCTTTCCGGGTCGATGATCTCGCTCGGATTCGCATACAGCGCGGTGATCGGCAGCGTCACCGCCAGCAGCTCGCCGTTGCGGTCGGTGATGGCGCCGCGGCCGGGCAGGTGCTCGGCGGGCGGCGTGTTCTGCCGCACCATCGCGGCCAGGCGCTTCGGCTCGGCCGGCGAGATCAGCGTCGCATCGGCCAGCCGTGCCGCCACCACACCGAACAGCAGCGCGAAGCCGCCTGCTGCGATCAGCAGGCGGGACCGCGTGCGTTCCAGCACCGCGCGGCGCACCAGCTCCGGCTGACCAATCCGCACCAGGTCGGTGCGGGCGGGTGCGGCAGCATGGCCGATGGTGCGGCCGGCGGGCAGGGCATCGCGGTCGGGCGGGTTCGGCGACATCGGCGGCTCAGCGGGCACGGGGCGGTGCAAGCCCGCCCTGATTGTTCAGCGTCGCCGCGGCGGCGGCGGAGGAGAACGGCACCGGCGGCGCAAGCATCGGCCGGCCGATGCCGAGCGATGTGGTGCCGCCCAGGGCGGAAACATAGGTGGGCGCGGCCGGCGCGGCCTGGGTGGTGCGGACCGGCGGCGCGCTCGGCACCGGGGCGACATGGATGGCCGGGCGCACCGTCCGCGCCGGAGCGGCCGCACGCTGGACCGGCGCCGTGGGCGCGGCGTCACGCAGCGGCGCGGCGCGGGCCGGCACGGGCGGGGCGACGCGCGGCTGTACGGCGCGCTGCGCGGCCATTGTGGCCGCCAGCGCCTGCGGGGCGGGCGCTTCTTCCTCGGCGCGCACAGCCTCCGGGGCCGACGGGCGCGGCGCGGTCGTGCGGGCAGCGTTGGTGGGCGCTGCGGCCGGCGCTGCAGCGCGCGGGGCGGGGGCTGGGGCCGCCGGTGCCGGGGTCTGCGCGGCGGCCAGCATCACCGCCGCCTCCGGGGCGTCCGGCGCCGGGCGCTCCGGCACGAACAGGTTGGGCGGCCCGGCGAAGGCGACGGCTTGCGGCAGGCGGCGGACCATGTCCGGCAGCCGGGTGAATTGCGTGGGCTGCATCGGCTCCAGCGGCAGGTGGCGCAGCGCCACCTCCCGCAGCCGGCCGGGCTCGTTCAGCAGCGCCCATTCGGCGCGGAGGATGGAGGTGCGGTCGCGCGCCTGCTCGATCTGCCGCCAGACCTCCCGCAGCTCGCGGTCCTGCGTCGCGACCTGGTGCTTCACCTGGTACAGCCAGGCCCCGGCACCGGCGAAGGCGCAGAAGCAGAGGATCGTGAAGGGCCGGATCATGGCGTGATTCCCTGGCTCATCGGCAGGCGGCGTTGCAGGCCGCGCAGGCGGGCGGAACGGGCGCGCGGATTGGCATGCGTCTCCGCACCCCCCGGCCGCAGCGCGCGAAAGGTCAGCAGGTCGAAATCAGGCGCCGGCGGCGGCAGCAGCGCGGCAGGGTCGTGGCGGGATGCGGTGCCGGCGCGACCGGCGGCGCCGACCATGGCGCGCTTCACGATCCGGTCCTCAAGCGAGTGGAAGGACACCACCACCAGCCGCCCGCCCGGCGCCAGCAGTGCCTGCGCCGCGGCCAGGCCGCGCTCGATCTCGCCGAGTTCGTCATTTACCGCGATGCGCAGCGCCTGGAAGGACCGCGTCGCGCCATCGATGCCGGAGGGGTCGCGCGGCACCGCGCCGCGCACGATCTCCGCCAGCCGCGCGGTGGTGGTGATCGGCGCCACGTCGCGCTCGCGCAGGATGGCGCGCGCCACGCGGCGCGCATGCCGTTCCTCGCCGAGGTCGGACAGGATGGTGACCAGCTCGCGCTCGCCCATGCTGTTCACGAGATCGGCCGCCGTCGCGCCGTCCCGCCCCATCCGCATGTCCAGCGGCCCGTCATGGCGGAAGGAGAATCCACGCTCGGCCTGGTCGATCTGGAAGGAGGACACGCCGAGGTCCATCACCACACCGTCCAGCGCATGCACGCCGCGCGCCGCCAGGCTGTCCAGCATGTCGCCGAAGCAGGTCTGCACCAAATGCAACCGCCCCGGATACCGCGCTGCCAGCGCGGCGCCGCGCGCGATGGCATCCGGGTCGCGGTCCAGCGCCCACAATGTACAGTCCGCCGCGGCCAGGATGGCGGCCGCATAGCCGCCACCGCCGAAGGTGGCATCAAGATAGATGGCGCCATCGCGCGGCTGCAGAACGGCCAGAACTTCCTCCAGCATGACGGGGAGATGCGTGCTCATGGCACGGCTTTCGGAGTCGTGTTGAGCCCTGATGCCGCAACGGTCAGGCGCAATTCGCGCGCCCGCTGCTTCGACTCGAGCACATGCGCCCGGCCGGCCGCCTCGTCCCATATCTCGAAACGATTTCCCTTGCCGAGGAAGACCACCTGGTCGCCCAGCGTGAGCTCCGCGATCATCTCCTGCGGCAGCACCAGCCGGCCCTCGCCATCCAGCTTCAGCATCTCGCTGCCGGCGATGAGGGTGGTTTCCAGCAACTCGCGCTCCTCGGAGAAATGCGGCAGGGTCTCGATGCTGTCGACGATCTGCTGGAAAACCGGGCGCGAACGCGCTTCGATGCAGGGATGGGTATGGGCAATACGAAAGACGAGCTGATTGGTGGCGGCAGCCTCCAGCTCTGCGCGGAAGGGCGCGGGCACGGAAATGCGGCCCTTGCGGTCCAGCTTTCCTGTATGCGTGCCCACGAATTGGGTCATCGCGCGATGCTGCTGCCCCCCTGCCCGATGAAGTCCCCGTTCAGCGGTCGGCGAGGCCCCCCGACCTCGCCGACTCGCCCGACCATCCCCTGGAAGCCCGAGATGCCCCCCCGAGCAGGGCCCCGCATGGGATAATCAGGGAATATCCGGGATTTTCTGGGCAAGCAAGCTAATTCCCGGCACGAAGCCAGTCTGTCCACAGCTAAAATCATGCCTTAACAGTTGATTAGCGTCACGTTCTGCCGGAAACGCAGAGAAAACTGGACGTGATCGGGCTGAGGTGCATGTATTCGCGCTTTGTTCTTATCCCGGCATGCGCGGCGTGGGGATCAGCGGAATCGGTGGCGTCGGCTGGCCTGTAAGCCGGGTTCTGTCCATGTCTCGAAGCACTGGGCCTCGCGGCACTGGACGACCATTCCTCTGGAGCCTGCGTCGCCGCAGGCTTCTCGCGGCCAACCCGGGTGACGGGGCGAGAATGCCCCTGCGTCCATCCGCCCCGAAGGTTGGATCACGCCGGCCGCCCCTATTCGGCCTTGCTCCCGGTGGGGTTTGCCCTGCCTCCCACGTTGCCGTGGGAGCGGTGCGCTCTTACCGCACCCTTTCACCCTTACCGCGGGATGAACCCTTGCGGGCGCATGCCGAGGCGGTTTGCTTTCTGTGGCACTTTCCCTGGGGTTTGACCCCCGCCGGTCGTTGACCGGCACCGTATTCCCGTGGAGCCCGGACTTTC
>LNFM01012101.1_pt1 | contig 11449 bp, 8 predicted proteins | sample 596031 | NCBI WGS metagenome assembly LNFM01 (sample SAMN04254537, study PRJNA301005) | activated carbon metagenome | isolation source: dual media filters at the Ann Arbor, Michigan drinking water treatment plant | place: USA: Ann Arbor | reverse complement strand
ACCTGCCCGCGCAGCTTCACCGTCTTGATGCGGAACCCGGCCGGCAGTTCGCCCGCCGCGGGCTTGAAGCTGCTGGCGCGAAGGAACTCGAACTCGGCGCGCTCCGGCAGGAGCGAGTCGATTTCGCAATACACGATCTTGTTCCCGGGCGCGAACTCGCCCTTCTTTGCGACCACCCACCAGCCGAGTACGCGAATCTTCTCGATCGCGTCGGCGTTGGGAATCGCTTCCACAGTGTTGACGGTCTGAACGCTCGCGAGCGTGCGCATGTGTGCCCTCCGTCCGGCCGCGGGGTAGCGAAGGAGCGACAGCGCGCCCGGCGCGCCGGTTCGCCGGAATACACTTGCGGTGCGGCGCGGAACCCGCAACGCTAAACGCATGGGGAAAGTCATCGTTCTGACGGGCGCGACGCGCGGGCTGGGGCGCGCGCTGGTGTCGGAGTTCGCTTCGCAAGGGCACACCGTGATCGGGTGCGGGCGCGGCGCGGACCACGTGCGCGCGCTGCGCGAGCAGTTTCCGAAGCCGCACGCGTTCGCACAAGTCGATGTGACCGATTCGTCCGCAGTGGAGGCGTGGGCGCGCGAGGCGCTTGCGGCGCACGGCCCGCCGGACCTGCTGGTGAACAACGCGGCGCTGATGAACACGCCGGCCCCGCTGTGGGAAGTGCCCGCGAGCGAATTCGCGGCGCTCGTGAGCGTAAACGTGATCGGCGTTCACAACGTGATTCGCGCCTTCGTGCCGCACATGGTGGCGCGGAAAAGCGGCGTGATTGTGAATCTGTCTAGTGGTTGGGGGCGCAGCACTTCACCGGAGGTCGCGCCGTATTGCGCGAGCAAGTACGCGATCGAAGGGCTGACGCTCGCGCTCGCGCAAGAGCTGCCATCGGGCATGGCCGCGGTGCCGCTGAACCCCGGCGTGATCGACACCGACATGCTCCGCCAAGCGTGGGCCGACGGCGCGAGCGCGTACCAGAAGCCGGAGGCGTGGGCGCGCCGCGCGGCCCCGTTCCTGCTGAACCTGAGCGCGAAAGACAACGGCCGGTCGCTGAGTGTGAGTTGAACCGAACGGAGCGCGCGATGGTCCGCTTCTGCGTGTTCGCCGCGGGTGTGTTGTGCGCGGGCGCGCTCGCGCGCGGCACCGCCGCGCCGGTGCCCGAGCACCTGTTCCCGAAGCGGGAACCGCTGTTCTTCGCGGTGCGGCCCGGCGATTCGTTCGTGTTCGTGCACAACGGCCAAGAGTACAGCGTCACCATTGAAAGCGCCGAGCGCACCGAGGGCGGCTACAAGGTGGTGCAGAAGGGCAAGCGCGCCGACGGCACGACGTACGAGCAGACGATGCTCGTGACCCCCGCGGGCGTCGGCACGATCCGCTACAACGGCGACGAGTACCCCGAACCGCACGTCTGGCTCCGCGTGCCGCACGTCGCCAACAACAAGTGGGTCACGAAACCGTACGGCACCGAGTACCGCTACAAGACCGTCGGCTGGGAAGACGTGACCGTGCCCTACGGCAAGGTGCGCGCGCTGCGCGTGGAGCGCACGACCGACGACGGGAAGGGGGCGCTGGGCGTCTACTACTGGGCGCACGGCCTCGGGTGCGTGAAGTGGACCCTCGGTACCGAGGGGCGCGAACTGAAATCGTTCACCCCGGCGAAACCGGAGGCCCGCAAATGATCCGTGCGGCTGTGGTAGTGTGCGCGCTGGCGCTGGTTGCCGGTTCGTTCGGCGCGTCCGCGGCCCCGGTGCCCAAGCACCTGATGCCGAAGGACGAACCGCTGCTGTTCCCGACGAAGGTCGGGGCGCGGCACGTTTCCATTTGGAACGGCAGAGACTTGGTCGAAGAGGTCTCGAAGGTCACACCCGTGGAAGGCGGGTTCGAGGTCGAAACCGAAACGGTCTCCGACGACGGCACGCGCAAGCACTGCCAAACCGTTGTGGCGTCGAAGCGCGGCATTCTGTGGACGCACTACGAAGGGAAGAAACTCGACCCGGCGTGCTGGGCCGTCAAGTTGCCGCACGCCGAGGGCAACTCGTGGCAGGCCAATTGGGGCGGGCAGGTGCGGACGCTCACCACCACAGGCTGGGAGGAGATCGAAGTGCCCGCGGGGAAGTTCCGCGCGATCCGCGTGACCCACGACGAGAGCGGGAAGGGCAACCCCGATTCGTCGATGTGGTACGCGCCCGAGATTGGCTGCGTGACGTGGTACTGCACGAACTCGAAAGTCGGCCGCCCGCTGAAGTCGTTCACGCCGGGGAAGTGACCGCGCGAGGCGGAAGCGTGAGCGACGGTCTTGGTTCGGCGGCACAGGCTTTCCAGCCTGTGCTGATTTGAAATGCACAAAGGCCACAGGCTAGAAAGCCTGTGCCACCAGACAAAGACGAGAACCGTCGCTCGCGCTTCGCGGCTCGCTCTTGTGTCACTTCTTCAGCGCGTCGGTCACGAACGTGAACAGCATCTTCGTCGCGGGGTCGTCGGGCTTGCCGAGGTCGGCGTTGATGCGGCCGTGCGTCGTGTCGCGCGCGCCGAACACCGTCACCGGCACCGCGGCGTCGTTCAGCACCTTCGCGAAGCGGCGCGCCTGCGCGCTCACGTCCGGGTGCTCGGCGACGTGCAGCAGCAGGAACGGCGGGATGCCTTTTCCCTTTGCGACGTGCGTGACGGCCGAGAAATCCTTGTGCTTCTCCGGGTCGTTGCCGAACTTCTCGCGGTGGCCGAACTTGGCGAACTCGAACCCGTGCGCCTTCCACCGCGCCTCAGCGACCGCGATGATCGCGGGCACGTCGTAGGTGTCGCCGTCCACCGGCACGCAGCCCTTCAGGATGTCGAAGGAGAGCTTTTCGGCTTTCAGGTAGCGGTCGTCGGTACAGAGGATGGCCGCGAGTTGCGCCCCGGCGGAGTGGCCCATCACGAACACGCGCTTCGGATCGCCCCCGAACTCGCCGATGTGGCCGTGCGTCCACTTTAGGGCTTTCGCGCAGTCGCGGATGATGTCGCCCATTTCGACCGCGGGGAGCAACCGGTAGTTGGTGCTGACGAACACGAACCCGCGCTCGGTGAACACCTTCGGCTTGAGTTGTACGTCCTTCTTGTCGCCGGCCTGCCACCCGCCGCCGTGAATCCAGAACACGACCGGCAGGTTCTTGCCGCCCGCGGGGAAGTGGACGTCGAGCACTTGGCGCTCGTGCCCCTTTTCGACGTAGGGGATGTTCGCTTTGAGTTCTTGGGCGCGCGCCGAAGGAGCGAGCGCGACGAGTGCGAGCAGTGCGTACCGCATGGCGGAACCTCCGGGAGGGGAACCGCCGAGTGTACCCGCGCGGAAGGCGCGTGTGACGCGCGAAAATGGCAGGGGACCGCGGCGCGTCGTTAGGCGTCAGCGCGAACGGCTCGTGCGCCGTGGCACTGCCGTTCGCGCTTACGCCGCGCGCGCCGCGGGCTGGTCCGCGTCGTCGGGCCAGTCCTCGAACCGCATCGGCAGCAGCCGGCTCACGCCGCTCTCTTGCATCGTCACGCCCCACAGCCGGTCGGCGGCGGCCATCGTGCGCTTCTTGTGTGTGATCACGATGAACTGGCTGCGGTCCAAGAAGTCGCGCAGCACGCTCGCCAGCCGCTGCGTGTTCGCTTCGTCCAGCGCCGCGTCCACTTCGTCCAGAATGCAGAACGGCGACGGCTTGTTGCGGAAGATGGCGAGCAACAGCGCCACCGCCGTGAGGGTCTTCTCGCCGCCGGAGAGCAGTGAGAGTGCCCGCAGTTCCTTGCCCGGCGGGCGCGCCGTGATTTCGATGCCGGACTCGAGCACGTCCGTCGGGTCTTCGAGGATGATGTCGGCCTGACCGCCGCCGAACAGCTTGCGGAACAGTTCTTGGAAGTACCCGCGGACCGCGGCGAGCGTGGTGGTGAACAACTGCCGGCTGTCCGCGTTGATGGCGTCGATCACCTGTTGCAGCGACCCGCGGGCCGCGTTCAGGTCGTCGTGCTGGGCTTGCAGCGCGTTGAACTCGCCCTCGACGCGCGCGAGTTCGTCGAGCGCTTCCATGTTCACGCTGCCGAGGCGCGCGAGCTTGCGCTTCAGGTCGTCGATTTCGGATTGCGCGGCGGCCGGCGGGGGCGCGTCGGGCGCGTCGGGCACGGCGTCCAGTTCGAGCGCGTAGTCCTCGCGGATGCGTGCGGCGACCGCGTCGCGGCGCGCGGAGATGTCGTGAACGGCCAGCTCGCGGGCGTGCGCGGCGCTCTGCGCTTCCTGCCAGCCGTGCCGCAGCGCGCCGAGCCGCTCGCGGGCGGTTTCGCGGTCGGCGCGGTCGGCGGCGGCCTTCGCGGTGAGGTCGCCGATCACGCGCTCGCGGGCGTCTTTCTCGGCGTACGCGTCCGCGGCGGCGGCGCTCGCGCGCAGCGCGTTCAGCACCGTCTCGGCGCGCCGGTTCTTCGTACTCTGCTCCACCGACTGCAGGTTGACCGCTTCGACCTTGCGCTTGCGGGCCTCGGATTCGAGCTGCGCGGCGCGCTCGCGCGCGCGATCGCGGTCGGCCGCGGCGCGGCCCAGCGCCACCTGCGCCGCGGTGTGCGCCTGCTGCCGGCGCTCGCGCTCCCCCGCGCCCTCTTCGGTCGCGCGCTTCAGTTCGGCGAGCCGCTCCGCGATCTCCGCCGACGCCTCTTCCGCGTCTTCGGCTTCGGCCCGCGCGGCCACCCACGCGGCCTCGCCCTCTTGCACCTGCCGCTCAAGCGAGCGGCACTCCGAGCGGTTCAGGTCGAGTTCCGCGTCCAACCCTTCCACCTGCTGCCGCTGCGCCGCGATGCGCTGCATCAGCCCGCCGGCTTCGTCCGAAAGGAGCGCCACTTCGGCCCGCACGGCCTCGATGACGCCGTCGGCTTCGTCGGCTTGGCGGCGCAGGTCCGCGAGTTCCACTTCGGCGCGCGCCACGTGCGACGACGTGGCGCGGTACTGTTCGCGCAGGTCGCGCAGTTCGCTTTTGCGCGACACGAGGCCCGCTTCGGCCCCGGCCTTGAGCGGGCCGACCGTGAGCGCGCCGTCCGGTTCGAGCAACTCGCCGGACCGCGCGACCGCGCGGCACTCGGGGTGCTCCGCGCTCAGCCGCCGCGCGTGCGCCAGCGTGTCGGCGACGAGCACGCGCCCCAAAAGCTGTTCGGGTAGCCCCGCGGCGTCCGGGTGCTCGCACGACACGAACCGCGCCAGCGCGAAGGGGTTGGGGGCGCTGGTCGGCCGCTGACACGGCACGAACCCGACGCGCCCCGCGACCTCGCCCGCCGCCGCCGCGACCGCGTCCGCGGTGCCCGCCCGCACGACGAACCGCTGTGCCGTTTCGCCGAGCGCGAGTTCGACGAGCGGTGCGACTTCGCGCGGCACGGTGAGCAGGTCCGCGACGAGGCCGAACACGTCCGGTGCGCCGGACAGGCGCTCCACCACCTGCCGCACGCCCGCGCCCAAGCCCTCTTGCGACCGCTCCAACCCTTCGAGCACGTCGATGCGGCCGCGCAGGTCGCCCTGCCGCACGCGCAACTGTTCGAGCCGCGTTTGGGCCGCTTCCGCGCGCAGGTCGAGCGCGTCGCGGTCGGCGTGCAGCGCCGCCACCCGCGCTCGGGCCGCGGTCAGGCGCGCTTGCACGTCGGCCCCGGCTTGCGACAGGCCGTCGAGCGCCTCCGCGAGCGCGGCCCGCTGCGCGCGCTTGTGGTCGGCCGCGTGCAGCTTCGCGGTGTACTCCTTCTGCATGCGCTCCACTTGCGCGAGCGCCGCGTTCGCCGCGCTCCGGCTCGCCGCGGCTTGGCGCACCAGATCGAACTGCCGCGAGGAACCCTCCGTGCTCTCGTGCTCCAGTTCCGCGAGGTGCGCGACGATCTCCGCGAGCGCCACCCCGGCCGCGTTCGCGTCGTGCTGCACTTCCGCGAGGTGCTCGTCGGCGCGGGCCGCGTCGGTCGCGGCGCGAGCCGCGTCCGCTTCCACGGCCTTCGCGCGGAACCCGAGTTCGGCCCGCTGTCGGCCGAGCTTCAGTAGTTCCGCGTCGAGCGCGTTCGCGGCGGCGCGCTCGTGCTTGAAGTTGGTTTCGTGCGCCGCGATCTGCTGCCGCGCGGTCGCCAGTTGGGCCTCGTGGTGCCGCAGCGCCTCTTCGCCCCGCGAGACGGCCCAGTCGAGTTCCTTCGCGCGGCGCTCGAGCGCTTCGGCCTCGGCCCCGGCGTCGCTGGCTTCGGCCTTCAGTGCCTCGAGCGCCGACCGCTCTACCGCGAGCGCGGCAGTAAATTCGCGGTACTCGCGGGCCCCAAGGCCGACGCGCAGCTCGCGCAGCCGGTCGGAGTGCTCCTTATACTTCTGGGCTTTCGCGGCCTGCATGCGCAGCGTCCGCAGTTGCCCGTCGAGCGCGTCGAGTTTGTCCTTCGAGCGCGTGAGGTTCAGTTCGACTTGCGCGAGCTTGCGGAGCGTCTCGTGCTTCTTCGCCTTGAACCGGCTGATGCCGGCGGCCTCGTCGAAGATCTCGCGCCGGTCCTTGGTGCTCGCCTGAAGCAGTTCGTCCACGCGGCCCTGTGCGATGATCGTGTAGCCGCCGCTGCCGGCCCCGCTGCCGCGGAGCATCTCTTCGATGTCCTTCAGGCGGGCCATCTGGCCGTTGATGAGGTACTCGCCGGTGCCGTCGCGGTACACGCGGCGCGTGAGTTGCACTTCGTCCGCGTCGATGCTGAGCAGCCGGCGGGCGTTGTCGAAGGTGACACTGACTTCGGCGAGGCCGAGGCTCTTGCGCGACGCCGACCCGTTGAAGATCACGTCGGCCATTTCGCCGCCGCGCAGGTTCTTGGCGGAGCGCTCGCCCAGAATCCAGCGCACGGCGTCGACGACGTTACTCTTGCCGGACCCGTTCGGTCCGACGACGCCCGTGATGCCGGGCGCGAAGTCGAACCGCGTCTTGTCGGCGAACGACTTGAAGCCTACGAGTTCGAGGCGCTTCAACATGGGAGTGATTCGTTATTGGTTATTGGTCATTTGCTGACGGTCATTGGCTATCGCCGTTCGCGCGAGATCGACGCGAACAACCAACAACCAACAACCAATAACCAATAACTACTTGCCGGCCGGCACCACCGCGGGGTCGAGCACCGCGGGCGCGTCGGGGGCGCGCTTCGGCCCGAAGATGCGGCCGGGGTCGCGGTTCAGCGGCGGGCGCGCGAGCTGCGCACCGGCGGGCGGTACCGATTCGTCGGCGGTCGCGGGCAGGTTGAACCCGTTCGCGGCCACGTCCGGATTCACGGTGCCCACCTTCGCCACCTCCGCGTTCGCCCGCGCCAGCGTCGTATCGATCTTGGCGAACCCCACCAGTTGGTGCAGGCTCATCTCGCGCGGGATCGAGTCCACCACCAGCTTCCCGGCGATCAGGTCCGCCCGCGCCGCGCGGCGCACGAACTCGATGGCCTCGGCGTAGCCCCCGCCCAGCGCGGCCATCGCGCCGAGCACGCCGGCCACGTTCGCGGCGCACCGCACGTCCTTCACCTCCGCGCCGTCGCGCCCCTTCACCACGCGGGTCACCTTCGCGAGCACCTCGCCCTCCGGCACGGTGACGGTGAAGTCGCCGCCCACGGCCATCGGCGTGCCCACGTCGCGGAGCGTCGCGCCGTTGCCGAACACCACGATCTCGCTGCGCCCCGCGGTGCTCAGGTGAACGGCCGGCGGCGCGTCCGGCGCGACGCGGTGCAGCCAGTACGAGCGGTTCATCAGCGTGCCGTTCAGCGCCGGGTGCCGCTCGTCGGCCAGCCGCAGCGCGATGAACGCGCCTTGGCGCAGCTCCGGGTCGGCGCTCGCGAGCATGTCCACGAGCCGGTCCGTGGCGACCGAGTCGTCGATCGACGCGAGCGCCTTCAGCGCGTGCGCGCGGAGCGCCGGGTGGTCCTTGGCGAGTTGCGCGAGTTCGGTCGCGCCGTCGGTCTGGCCCAAGTACGCGAGCGCCTCGGACGCCGCGAACCGCACCCACGGCGACGGGCTTTCGAGGCCCAACCGCAGGCTCTTGCGGCAGTCACCGCCCAGCGCTTCGAGCTTCACCGCGGCCACCAGCGCGGTGGTCGGGTCCATCAGTTCGTCTTCGAGCATCGTGCGGTAGTCCGCGCCCACGGAGGAGTACGGCACGTGCCGCGCGGTCAGCAGGAACCGGTAGTGGTTGTGCCGGTAGGTGTACGGCACGTTCAAGAGCACCAAGTCTTTGGACTTCGCTTCGGCCACCTTGCGGTTCGGGTCGCCGGTGCCGTGGAACGTGGCGTTCAGCCGCTCGGCGATGCCGCTGGCGATGCGCACGTTCTGGTCGTTGGGGTTCAGGATGAGGTAGTACGGGCGGTTGTCGGTCACGGTCGCGCCGCCCGCGATGAACCCGGCCTTGTACGCGGGGCGGCCCTGCTGGTCCACGTCGGCCGCGCCGGCGCGCTTCGGCGCGTCGGACTCGAAGTTCCCGGCCACGAGCGGCCCGCCGGCCTTCGCCCACACCTTGCCGAGCAGCAGCACGCCGGGGTTCGTGGGTGCGGTGCCGCGCACCGCGGCGCGGATGTTGCCCGAACTTTCGCTCTCGTACAGGTCGCACGGGAACAGCACGCCGCCCTGCAAGCTGGTGGTCTTGCTCTCCTCGGGCAGTGTGACTTGCACGTCCACGCGCTCGCCCTTGCGGGCGCCGGGCGGGATCAGCACCGTCACGAGCACCAGCGACGTGCTGCGCTCCGGGTTGTCCAGCAGCGCCTTCACGTTGATCTGCTGGTCGCGGCGCAGTTTCTTGAAGTCCTCTTCGAGCTTGCTGCGCCAGCCGCCCTGCGGCGGGCTGCTGCCGGTGCCCGCGAGTTGCGACACCAGCGCCACGCCGCTCGCCAGAATCGGGTCGGTGTTGCCCACGGTGGTCTTCGCGCCCACCGTGACGACCTCGCCGTCGCGCGGGTCGTCGTTCACCTGCGCGCGCTTCTGCACGTCCAGCGGCTTGTCGCCCGATTTGCACCCGGCGGCACCCAGCGCGCCGGCGGCGCACGCGAGCAGGTGGCGGCGGCTGAGGCGCGCGGCGCTCCACGGGTTCATGCGTTCGTCCTTGAACGGGCCCGGCGCTCCGCCCGCGTCCCCCCGGACGCGGGTCGGTCGTCGTGCGTTGGCGTGTGTGTGCGGCGGGCCTCATACCCGCGGCCGTGTGTGCGTCAAGTGAAAACTTGAGCGGAACGGGTGGCAAACGTGGGGTTGTGCGCGCGCCGGCGGGAGCTATACCGGTGGGCGAAGCGATCCGAGGGGGCGAACCGATGGTGCGGCGAATCGCGGTGTGTGCGCTGGTGCTGGCGGGCGGGGCGCTGTGGGCGAAGCCGCCGGGCCTGCCGCTGGACCCGCGCGCCGAGGGGCGCGAGTACGACCCGGTGGCGCGCGACCACTACGCCCCCGTTCCGCCCGCGGCGCAGGGCGAGCCGGCCCCGCCCCCGGTGCGCGCCGCCCGCACGGCCGGCGCGGTGCTGGCCGCGGTGCGCGTCGGGCGCGGCTGACCGAACCGGCCCGATTACCGCAGCGCCGCCGGGGCCTCGTAGCTCGCGGCCTTCGGCGGGCGCACGCCCAGCCACTTCGCGAACACCCGCGCCAGCGCTTGCGGGGTCGTAGGCTCGTTCGACTCCAGCACCGGGATGCCGTCCCCGATCACCCAGAACGGGACGTGCGTGTCGTACGCGTGCGGCGCGCCGTGCGTCGTACCGGGTTCCAGTTTCTTCGAGGGGATGCAGTACGGCGCTAGCGACACGAACACGTCGCCGCTCCGCGGCGCGTAGTACGACTTGCGCGCCCGGACCAGCACGTCCGGGTCGCCGGGCGCGGCCGGCTTCTCGATCTCGGCCCGCGTCAGCGCGCGCTCGACGTGCGGCTGCTTGGCGAGGAACTCGGCCACTTCGCTCGCGATCTCGCCGTGCCCCTTCCCGCTCGCCTTAACCGACGCGCTGTGCAGCACCAGCCACGGGAACGAGGCCAGCGCCCACGTGCCCGGTTTGCCGTCCGCGGTGCGGCTCGCGGGGTACTTGGCGCTCATGTGCTCGTTCAGCGCCTTCAGCAGTTCGCCCGTGTCCACGCGGGCCGCGTTCGGGGCGATCCCCTTCGCGCGCGCCACCTCCGGCAGCGGGCACACGCCGTGGTCGGCCGTGACCGCCAGCACGTAGCGGTCCTTCCCGACCTTCTCGTCGAGGAACGCGAGCAGATCGGCCATCAGCAGGTCGGACCGCAGCGTGACGTCCAGCACCTCGTGCGAGTCCGGCCCCCACGTGTGCCCGATCAGGTCGTTCGACGAGAAGCTGACGACGAGCAGGTCGGTGGTGCCGCGCGCGCCGAGCCGCTCTTTCGTGACGCACTCTTTGGCGAAGTCGAGGAGCAGGTCGTTGCCGAACGGCGAGTTGGCGAGCGCTTCGTAGTACTTGGGGCCGAGCGCCGCGCGGCCGCCGGTGGTGGGGTGCGGGAACGTGACCCCCTGCCCCGCGCCTTTGCCCTCGCCCGGCACGTCGTCCGGGCCGGCCGCGCGAGCGTACAGCGGCTCCTCGCGGAGCCGCGTCCAGTTGGTACCGAACCAGCGGTCGGCGCGCTTGGAGTCGTTGAACGCCTTCACCCACGGGTGCACGCGGTCGGCGTAGTAGGTGGAGGTGCCGAAGACGCCGTAGAACCAGTACGCGCCGTCGGGCCTCTTGCCGGTGGGCAGGATGGCGGAGCGGTCCTTGAGCGACAGCCCGAACACTTTCGCGCCGGGCACCTCGGCCTTGAGCACGTCGGCGACCGTTTCGGCGAGCAGGAAATCGGGCGTACCCGCGAGCTTCTCCGGCGGGGCCGCGGGCTTCGCGCCGGGCTTCGGGGCGTCGGCCGGGTCCGGCGGGAACTTGGGCGGCGGCGGCACCAGTTCGTACCGCGCGCTGCCGGCGCAGTATGCGCCGGCCCCCTTCTCCAGCCAGTTGTTGTTCACGATGCCGTGCACGTTCGGCGTGGTGCCGGTGAGCACCGACGCGTGCCCGGGGCCGGTGGTGGTGGTCGCGTACGGGTAGTGGCAGTTGGCGTACCACGCGCCCTCGCGGCGCAGGCGCTCGAACCCGTTGGCCGACAGGTGCTCGCGCCAGCGGTCGGCGAAGTCGCCGCGCAACTGGTCGAACACGACGAGTACCGCGAGCCGGCCGGGCGCGGTCGGCTGTTCCGGCTGCGGGTCCGGGTCGCGCGACATGAAGTAGTACGCGGTGCCGCCGACCGCGAGCAACAACAGAGCGACCGGGGCGAGCACGGTGGTGGTGCGCATGTGCGAATGTGGGCAGCGGGTGCGGGGAGCGTGCGGGAAGTGTAGGCGGGCGAAACGCGTGCGGCCGATGTGTGTGCGATTCTTCACGCACCGCTCGCGCCGCTCGCGCGGTGCCGCGCGTACCGCTCGATGGCGCGCTCCTGTTCCAGCGTTTCCACCGAACCGGGCCGCAACGCGCGCACGCGCTCGATCGC
>LNFM01012100.1_pt1 | contig 11449 bp, 9 predicted proteins | sample 596031 | NCBI WGS metagenome assembly LNFM01 (sample SAMN04254537, study PRJNA301005) | activated carbon metagenome | isolation source: dual media filters at the Ann Arbor, Michigan drinking water treatment plant | place: USA: Ann Arbor | reverse complement strand
ACACTCGCGTCGTTCTCCTCGGATGACATGGCGATCGACGCCGTGGTGCGGAATCTCGAAGTGATTGGGGAGGCCGCGCGGCACGTGGACGACGCCACGATGCAACGGTTGGCCGGGGTGCCGTGGCGAGAGATGCGCGACCTGCGCAACCTGCTCGTCCATGAGTACTTCGGCGTCAGTGTCCCGATCATCTGGGAGACCATCGTCCGCGACCTGCCCCCGGTGCTGGCGTTGCTTCTGGTCGACCTGGAGCGTTGACGCGAGATTTGCCCGCGCCGCCCGCGAGCCTCTATGTGTGACAAGCCGCCCTGTACGCGACGTCCGGCACTCACCGTGGGAACCGCCTGGCTGGTCGTGCCGCTCGTGTGCTGGTTGGCGGGATCCGCATGGGCCCGCGCCGCCGAGCCGGGCATGTGGCTCGACATCATCGACCTGTATCTGACCGGCGACTACGCCGCGGCGACGTCGGCACTCGAGGCTTCACTGCAGCGCAACCTTGGACCCGAGGTGACGGCGTCGTTGACACGTCTGCGCCAGGACATCTCGGCGTCGGCGCCCGCGACCCCAGATCGGACGCGGGCGGTGCGCAGGCTGCAGGGCGCCGTGCTCGTGCCGCTCGAATCTCTGCTGGCACTCTCCGCCCGCGTGGCCGACGACGCGCGGTTCGTCCCCCTCGAGGACGCCCTGCGGCAAGCTATCGAGGCGACGGTTCTTCCAGAAAGGTCCGCCGACCCGGCGCTGACGGAGTTCCGTGCCTGGGCACAGGTGGGGCTCATGCAGTTCCTCATCAATTCGGGTCAGCTGGAGGCCGCGGAGCGCCTGGGGCAGGCGATGCGGCTTCCTGAGCCGAATCCACACGGCAGGCCAGGCTCATGTCGTCCGCGGTCGACTCCCGGCGCGACATCGCTGCGAGCAGTGGCTCCACGGTCCGCGTGACGACCGCGGCGCCGAGCGCGCGCGACGCGAGGCGGAATCCGCGGCGCCGCATGCGGCGTTCGAGCGTGCGACGATGCGACCAATTGACGAGCATGCGACAGTGGCCGCGGTGGCGCCGCGAGAATAGCACGGTGCCGCACCGCCCCATGTGCCGTGACACAATCGCGCCCATGACTCTCCGCACCACCACCACGATGCTCTCGCTCGGTGTCACTGCACTGCTGGCGGGCCCCGGCATGCATCACATCGCCGCCCAGGCACCGAAGGCCAGCGTCGCCCTCTTCGACGGCAAGACCCTGAGCGGCTGGCACAAGCCGCAGGGCGTGCCTGCTGACTACCGCGGCGGCAAGTGGGACGTCATCGACGGCGCGCTCGTCGGCGATCAAGACCCGCCCGGGATGGGCGGCTTCCTGGTCACGGACAAGACCTATCGGGACTACATCATCGAGTTCGACGTCAACCTCGACGAACCGGCCGACAGCGGCGTGTTCCTCCGCATGGGCGAGGACGGCAAGAACCACCAGCTGACACTCGACAACGACCAGAACAAGAAGTTCGGCGATGTCTACCTGTCGTGGGGGCGCGAGACGGTGCACGAAGCGCCCGAAGGCAAGAAGCACTTCCGGCAGGGCGCCTGGAACACCGTGAAGATCCAGATCCAGGGAGAACCGGCGCGGATCCGCTTCTGGCTGAATGGCGTGGCGGTGACCGACTTCCAGCACACCGCCGAGACCACCAGCGGCGTGCCGAAAGAAGGCCGCATCGGCCTGCAGATCCATGCCGGCAAGGACTGGAGCACCGGCAGCAAGGTCCGCTTCCGCAACATCCGCGTCACCGAACTGTAGGCGCCGGCTCACGGGTGCCCGCTGTGGCCCCTGGCCTTGGCGTCAGGCGACCGCCGCGGGATCGCGCTCGACCTGCACGGTCAACCACAGCAGCGCCGCGATGACACACGCGGCCGACCAGAAGACCAGCGTCGCGATCCAGCCCCACGCCGCCGCCATATGCGGTACCAGCCAGATCGAGAGCACGCCCCCGAGGTTCCCCATCAGGTTGAGCAGGCCCGCAGCCGGTCCGGGTGACGCGGCCCCGAGGGCAGTGGCCGTGACGAAGAACGGCCCTTCGGCGCCGTTGATGCATGCGGAGGCCACGCTCAGCGCGAGGATGGCCAGGACGGCGTTGGGCAGCACGGCGCCGACGCCCACGAAGGCCGCCGCGGCCAGCAGACAACTCATCGCCACCAACCGGCGGGCGCGGCCCGCACCGACGCGGCGGCCGAGACGGTCGGCCGCGATGCCGATCAGAGGCGCGCACACGAAACCGCTGATGCTCGGCAGACTGGCCCACACCCCGCTGGCCAGCACCGTGAAGCCGCGACCATCGACGAGGTAGCGGAAGAACCAGAACATGAAGACGAACCAGACGGCCGAGTGGAGCAGGTACGCCAGCGACAGCCGGCGGAGCGACGGGTTGGCGAACAACCGCACGAGTTCACGCCGGGAGTCCGCCATCGAGGTCGTCGACGCCATCACCAGGTCGTGTGCGCGGGGCGGCATCAAGGTCCACCAGACGACAGCGGTCGCCGCGCCGATGACGCCACTCACCACGAACACCGCCCGCCACCCGAACGCCTCCATCGTCGGCGCCATGATCAGGGGCGCCAGCGCGGCCCCCAGCACCGACGTCGAGATGTAGAGCGACGTCGCGCGCACGCGCTGGTCGGGGGGCACGTGCATCATCACGGCCATCGCCGCCACCGGGAAGATGGCCCCCTGCGAGATCCCGAGCAGGACGCGGGTGATCCACAGCGCCGGTACGGCCGCGGCCGGCGACTCCGGCAACACGCCGGTGGCCAGCGACGCCACGCTGCAGCCGATCAGGGCCAGCATCAGCGCCCGACGGACGCCGATGCGCTCACCGACCAGCCCCCCCGGCACCTGGAACACGGTGTAGGCCAGCTGGAAGCCCCAGGCCGTGATGGCGCCCATGGCGGTCATCGTGAGGCCGAGCGCCGGCACCATGCGTTCCTGCGCCACGGCGACATCGGCGCGGACCAGGTAGCCGACGCACGTGACCGCGCAGAGCAGAGAGACGACGCGCCAGGTCTGTGGCAAGGGGCCAAGTATACGGTGGAGCCGGCGCCCGCCGCGCGTATCCGCCCCGCCTTGACGCCCAGGCGATCGACGCGCTACACCTCGTCGGCATGCCCCACATCCGTCTCACCGCGCTGCTCGTCGTCGCCGCCACGCTGACCGCGGCCGCCCTGGAGCCGGCGTTGCCCGGCGTGGCCGTCGCCATGCGGGAGTTGGTGGCCCGACAGGAGGTCGCCGGCGCCGTCACCATGGTCGTCGCCAGGGACCGTGTCCTGCACGTCGACGCCACGGGGGCGGCCGACCTGGCCTCGAAGCGCGCGATGACGCCGGACACGCTGTTCTGGATTGCCTCGATGACCAAGCCCGTCACCGGTGTGGCCATCCTGATGCTCCAGGACGAGGGCAAGCTGACCATCTCCGATCCGGTGGCGAAGCACCTGCCAGGCTTCGCGGGTCTGAAGACACCGAGCGGCAAGCCCGCGAACGTGACGATTGCGCAGATTCTTACCCATACGTCTGGTCTCGGCGAGGCGCCAGGCCCGGCCGCGCTCCAGGCCAGGACGCTGGCCGACCTCGAGGCCCTGTGGCTGGCTGCCCCCATGCAGTACGAGCCGGGCGAGCGATGGCAGTACACCCAGAGCGGCATCAACGCCGCCTCGCGCATCGTCGAGGTCATCAGCGGGATGACGTTCGATGCCTTCGTGCAGCAGCGGATCTTCGACCCGCTCGGCATGAAGGACACGACGTTCTACCCGACGGAGGCTCAGCGGACCCGGCTCGCCACCGCCTATGCGACCAACACCGCGACCGGCGCGCTCGAGGCCGTGCCACCACGCCCGGAGTACGGCTCGCGCACCCGTCCGCCGCAGGGCAACGGTGGCCTGTACTCGACGGCGCCCGACTATGCGCGGTTCTGTCAGATGCTGCTGAACGGCGGCACGCTCGACGGACGACGCTACCTCAGCGCCGCGGCAATGGCGGCACTGACAACGCCGCTCACCGGCGACCTGCCGACCGGCTTCTTCCAGACCGCCGAGTGGGGCAACCGCGGCGCCCACTACAGTTGGGGCCTGGGCACGAGCATCCTGCGCACGCCGCACGACGGCGTGGCGTCGATGCTGTCGCCCGGCACCTACGGTCACGGCGGCGCCTGGGGCACACAGGCGTGGATCGATCCGGACAAAGGGGTCGCCTACATCCTCATGATTCAGCGCGCCGGTCTGCCGAACAGCGATGGCAGCCCCGCGCGCCTGGCCTTCCAGCAGGCGGCGGCCGCAGCGCTCGCGAAGTAGCGACGCCCCGTCGTACGACCTGCGCTATCGTGGCGGGCACATGTCCCGCCGCACCGGCCTTCGCACGCTGACGTCCCTCGGCCTCGCTCTAGGCTGCCTGACCGGCATGGCTGCCGCACAACCGGCGCCGGTGCCCTCGTCGGCCGACGAGCGACTGCGGGCACTGTACACCGAGGAGTGGAACTGGCGTCGCAAGGAGTTGGGGCGCGGTGGCGATCCGTCCGGCGACGGCGGCCCGAGCGACAGGTTCGCGAGCGTCAGCGCGGCGTCGCAGCAGGCGCGGCTCGCCTACTGGACTCGCACACTGGCGGCACTCGACGCCATTCCCGTCGATCAGTTGTCGGCCGAGGAGCAGGTCAACGCCCAGGTGTTCCGGGCGGCCATCACGGCGCTGGCTGCCGACATCCGCTTCCGCACCTACGAGACGCCGTTCAACAGCGACACCTTCTTCTGGACGTCCTTCACGCCGCGTCAGGGGTTCGGCACGGCCACCGCGTATCGCGCCTATCTGAGCCGCCTGCGCGATGTGCCGCGTCACTTCGACGAGCACATCGTCAACATGCGGGCCGGCCTGGCCCGGGGCTTCACCGTGCCGCGCGTCTCGGTCGTCGGGCGCGATCGGACGATCGAGCCCTACGTGAAGGGCGACACGACCAACCCCCTGTACGCGCCGTTCGCCCAGATGCCGACGACGATGCCGGCGGCCGAGCAGGCGGCGCTGCGCGCCGAGGCGGAGTCGGTGCTGCGCGAGGTCGTCGCCCCCGCATACGCCCGTCTGCTGACGTTCATGCGCGACGAGTACCTGCCCGGCGCGCGGACGACCGTGGGGGCGAGCGCTCTGCCGGATGGCGACGCCTACTACGCGGCGATGATCGAGAAATTCACCACGCTGCCACTGACGGCCAGGGAGATACACGAGATCGGCCTGCGCGAAGTGGCGCGCATCCGGGAGGAGATGGAGCGCACCCGGGAGCGCGCCGGCTTCACCGGCAGCATGCCGGCCTTCTTCGAGTTCCTGCGCACCGACCCGCAGTTCTACGCGAAGACCCCGCGCGAGTTGCTGTCGTATGCGGCGTACGTGGCCAAGAAGGCCGACTGGAAGCTCGCCGAGACCATCGGCTTCCTGCCGCGCCGCCGCCACGGCATCCGGCCGGTGCCCGAGTCGCTGGCGCCGATCTACACGGGCGGACGCGGCGGGCTCGACGCCTGCCAGATGAACACCTACAACCTGCCCGCCCGCCCGCTCTACACGCTGGCGGCGCTGACGCTGCACGAGTGCACGCCTGGCCACTCCATGCAGGCCGCCCTGGCGCTCGAGGGTCCGGAGCGACCGCCGTTCCGGCGCGGCACGTCGTTCTCGAGCTATGGCGAAGGCTGGGGCCTCTACACCGAGTGGCTCGGCACGGTGATGGGCATCTACGAGACGCCGTACGAGGACTTCGGGCGCCTGACGTACGAGATGTGGCGCGCCAGCCGGCTGGTCATCGACACGGGACTGCACCAGTTCGGCTGGACGCGTGAGCAGGCGATGACCTATCTCAGGGACAATGCGGCGCTCTCGGAGCACGAGATCACCACCGAGGTCGAGCGCTACATCGCCTGGCCGGCCCAGGCCCTCGCCTACAAGATCGGCGAGTTGCAGATCCGCCGGCACCGGCGCGACGCGGAGGCGGCGCTCGGCCCGACGTTCGACCAGCGCCAGTTCCACGATGCCATCCTGGCGATCGCCTCGGTGCCGCTGCCGGTGCTCGAGAAACGCATGGCGCAGTTCATCGCCGATGGCGGCGTCAACCCGCCACCCGCGGCAGCACCGGCGGCGCCGCGCCGCGGGCGCGCTCGATGAGCGACGGCAGCGGCGCCGCTGCCGTCAGCGAGCGGTTCGCCTCGTGACCGTCGTGCCGTCGAAGTAGCGATACTCGCGGCCGCCGACACGGACGGTCGACTGCCGGGCGGCGACCGCATAGGCACCGTCCGGCGTTCGGGCGCTGTGCTCCGACGTCCGGACGACCGGCGCCTCGCCCTTCGCGACGTCACCGACGAGCGCCTCCCGCAATGCCCTCCCCTGCACGGACGGGGGGATAGCCATCCCGAGCAGCGTCAGCATCGTCGGCATGAGATCGACGTTCGCGCTCGGGAGGTCGACGATGCGACCGCGCGCGAGGTCCGGTCCGGCCGCGATGAGCGTGTTGTGGATGTCCCACGGGCTCGAGCTGCCGTGCCCGGCTATCCCGCCCGCCGACACCGCACCGCGCAGACCCTGCGCGTTGGCCGTGTCCGCCCAGTCGGGCGAGAAGAGAATCTGCGCCGACCGCTCGTGGTCCCAGCGGGCGACGTCGAACGACAGCGTGCCGGCGACGCGCCCCTCCGGGGATCCGGGCCGTACGGCTCTGGTGAAGATCGCGCCTGCACCTGGCGTCTGCTGCAGCGCACCGACAATGGAGGCCACGGCCTGCTGGTCGCCATCGCGCACGTAGATCGCCCCCCCACTGGCCACCACGCGCGGCGTGCCATCGGGGAGCACCCCGGTGTGCGGCTTCAAGGCGGCAGCGACATCGGCAGCCCCGGTGTGGGTGGAGAACCCGTGGTCGGACGTCACCCAGATGTCGTAGGCCTCGAGCAGCCCGGCGGCGGCGAGTCCGTCCTCGACGCGGCCGATTTCTCGGTCGACATGCCGGAGCACCTCGACCGTCTCCGGCGCCCCGATGCCCCGGGCGTGCGCCGTCGCATCGAGCGCCCCCAGCCAGAGGACGGTCACCGTCGGATCCACACGCGGAAGACCGACGGTCAGAAAGGCGTCGACAGCGTACCGGTCGCGGGCCGGCGTCGGCCCATCCCCCGTGGGCGGCTGGCCGAGCACCGCCAGATCGGCGCGGGCGCGCTCGGGCATGGCGAAGTCCGGATGCAGGATGACGCCACCCGCGATCGTCGGGTTGTTCAGGACCGCCGACCCGCCCGACCCCGAACTCGCGACGAGCATCCGCCGGCCGGCCGCCTGCAACAACTCGCCGATCGTCGGCGCCGTGAGCAGCCGCCCTTCCCCCGCGGCGATCGTGGCCAGGGCCTGACGATTCGCGGTATCGAGGAATCGGCGCGGCTCGACCCCGGGGAAGTAGACGCTGTTGCCCATGAGCCCATGCGTCTCCGGGTAGGCGCCCGTGGCAAACGACGCGGCATTGACGCGCGTGACCGTCGGGTAGACGGCGTGATGGCGGGTGAACACGACGCCGCGCCTGCCGATGGCCGTCAGGCGGGGCATCACGTCGGGCGTGACGTAGTCGGGCCGCAAGCCGTCGACCACCACCAGCAGGTGCCGACGCGGGGGCGCCTGCGACGCCGGGGCGACGACCAGACCGAGCGCGAGCAGCAGCCCGACGAAGGCTGTGCGTCGAGGGGCGCGATGCGCGCATCCGATGCCGATGCCGAGGAGCGGAGCCGCCGTGCGTGGGCGCGTCACGCGGGGATCGTACGCGCAAACGATGACGGGCAGGTCACCGACACTTCAGGATGCACGGGCCGGCAGCCCCCGCCGCCGTGGCTCGGCTACCCGTCAGTCGCGCGCCGCAGCGCGCCCCGGTGCGAGCAGGCGGTCGAGCGTCGGTTTCATCGCCGCTGCCCACATCGCGTAGCCCTTCGCGGTGGGATGCAGAAAGTCGCCCATCACGTCCTTCGCGATGGTGCCGTCCGGACCGAGGAACGTCGCCGCGATGTCGAGGTAGGTGATCCCGTCGCGGCCATCGAAGGCCGCGATGCGCTGGTTGATCTCGGCGACGCGGTCACGCGAGGGATTCGGACGCTCGCCCCGCGGAAAGACGGCCAGCAGCAGCAAGCGCGTCGATGGCGACCGCTCGCGAATCGTCCGGCAGATGGCCCACACGCCCGCCGCGATGTCGTCCGGCGTGTCCAGGCCGACGTTGTTCGTGCCGATCATCACCACCACGACGTCCGGCGACACCCCCTCGAACTCGCCGTGGGTGAGCCGCCACAACACGTTCTCGGTCCGGTCCCAGCCGTACCCGAGGTTGACGACGCGACGCCCGGCGAAGAGCCGGTCCCATTCAGCCACGCCGGTGCGACGGCCATCGGGTGGATCCCCGCCAAAGAAGTGCGTGATCGAGTCGCCGAGCATCACGATCTCGGGGCGACGCTCACGCATGAGCGCGGCGGCAGCCGTGTGCCGGTCCACCCAGTCGTAGGTCCGCCAGTCGCGATTCTGTGTCACCGGTACGAGCGTGGAGGGCATCCGGACAGCACCAGCCGGCAGCGGGGTCTCGATCACGGCGACGTCGCCGACGGGCGAGCCTCCCGGCTTGAAGGCGCGCACCTTCAGCACGTACCCCGGCGGCACTTCCACCGGCGCCAGCCACGCGCCCGCATCGTGTGTCGGCTCCGACCCGTCCAGGGTGTAGCGGAGGATGGTGCCGGGCACGGGCGACACCGCGTCCAGCCGGCCATCCGCGGCCCGCGAGACGACGGGGACCTGGGCCGACGCGATGACGGCTCCTCCCACAGACAGCAGGCACAGCGTGAGGGCCGCCGCCAGCGCGCGCCCCGCGAGCCTTCGACGGGGGGACATCAGCCGGGTCATGAGACCGGAGGCTCCTCGAGTTCCGCGAGATCGCCCATGGCCGTGAGGTAGGCCAGCACGCGCGCCGCCTCGTCCTCATCGACCCGGGCGATGGCGAATCCGACGTGCACCAGCACGAAATCGCCGATCGTCGCCTCCGGCACGTAGGCGAGGTTGACCACCTTGACGACCCCCGCGAAGTCGACCCGGCCGGCCCTGAGCAGCGGGTCGTCGCCTTCGATGCTGACCAGACGGCCGGGGATGGCGAGGCACATGGTGAGTGCTCATCATCCCGATTGCCCCTAGGGTGTGCAAGAGGGGCACCAGTACGACATCCTGCGCGCCACGACCTGCCGCCTGGGCCAGGGCTACCATTTCGGCCGGCCGACCCCCGTCGACGCCTTCGTCGAGCGATTCGCTCCCCGCGGCTGACGCGGGCCGCCCCCGCGCCGCCAGCCGCCAGCCCCGCGCTCACGCACGAGCGTTCTGCCGCCGATTGCTGCTCGAGGGGCGCTCGTCGCGCCGGCACTGATGCCGGCACGCGGCCCGCCAGGAGCCGCCATGGTCAAGGTAGAGCAACAGCAATGGACGCCGGCACGCGGGTGGGATCACGTCGCCGCGCCCACACTCGGTGACGCCCAGATGGTGCTGGTGTTCGGCGGCCAGAGCCAGTTGACCCCCGACGTCATCGGCGCGATCGGCGACCGCTATCCATCGGCCGTCCTGTTCGGCTGCTCCACGGCTGGTGAGATCGCCGACACGGTGGTGTTCGACGACACCGTGGTTGCCACCGCCGTCCACTTCGACTTCACCACCGTGCGCCTGGCCACGACCCTCGTGGAGGACCCGGACGACAGCTTCGCGGCCGGACAGCGCCTGGCGACACAGCTGGCGGCTGAGGACCTGCGCCACGTCCTGGTGCTCTCGGATGGCCTTCTCGTCAACGGCAGCCGCCTCGCCGACGGCCTGGCCGGCACGATCGGGTCCCAGGCCGTGGTGACCGGCGGTCTTGCGGGCGACGGCAGCCGGTTCGTGCGGACGCTCGTCGTGGCGGACCGCGAGATTCGCGGCGGCATGGTCGCCGCCGTGGGTCTCTATGGCGAGCGGCTGCACATCGGCTGCGCATCGTTCGGCGGCTACGACTCGTTCGGACCAGAGCGGCTCGTCACCCGGTCGCGCGGCAGCATGCTGTACGAGCTCGACGGCCAGTCGGCCCTCGCGCTGTACAAGAAGTACCTTGGACCGCATGCCAGCGACCTGCCTTCGTCTGGCCTCCTGTTCCCCCTGGCCGTGCGTCTGACCGGCGAGGTAGAATCGATCGTCCGCACCATCCTCTCGATCGATGAAGAACAGCAGTCGCTCACCTTCGCCGGCGACATCCCCGAAGGCGCGCACGCGCGGCTGATGAAGACCAACTTCGATCGTCTCGTCGATGGCGCCACGAACGCCGCGCGCGCCTGCGACACCTCCGTGATCGGTGCCGACTTCGCCCTGCTGGTGAGCTGCGTCGGCCGCAAGCTCGTGCTCAAGCAGCGCACCGAGGAGGAAGTGGAAGCGGTGCGCGAGGTGCTCGGCCCGGTGCCGGCGATGACCGGCTTCTACTCCTACGGCGAGCTGTCGCCGTTTGCCAGCACCGGCCAGTGCCGTCTCCACAACCAGTCGATGACGATCACCACCCTGTCCGAGGCGTGAACGGTGCACTCCCTCCTGAAGCGTCAGATTCGGCGTTACCTGGGCGACGTCGACGTCAGCGCGGAGCCGCTGGCGACATTTCTGGCCGCCGTCGATCGCAGCTATGAAGAGGGCGACGCCGATCGCAACCTGGTCGAGTCGGCGATGGAGATCAGCTCGCAGGAGCTGCTGCAGGCGAATGTCGAGCTGCGCGGCCTGGTCCAGGCCTTTCCCGATCTCGTCCTCCACGTCGATGCCGACGGGGTGATCACCGCCCAGCGCGGCAGCGCCGTGCGGGCGTTCGGCTGGGAGCGCGGCGCCCTGGTGGGGCAGCCACTCCGCAACCTCCTGTCGCCGACCGAGGCCGCCACCTTCGACGACGTCCTTGCCGCGACGCGAACGACCGGCGTGGTCGGCACCGTCGTGCACGCACGCCAGGAGGCGGGCGAGTCGTTCGTGCACGAGATGCGCCTGGCGTCCCTCGGGGCCGGCGCGGTCATCGCCATCGTCCGTGACCTGACCGATGCGCGGCGCGCCGCCGACATGCAGGTGGCCAAGGAAGCGGCCGAAGCGGCCAGCCAGGCCAAGAGCGCCTTCCTGGCCACGATGAGCCACGAGTTGCGGACGCCGCTCACGGCCATCCTGGGCTACACGGAGATCCTCGCGGAGGAGGCCGAGCCGGATGCCCGGCAATCCCTCGACCGCATCGAGGAGGCCGGACAGCGGCTGCTGCAGATCGTCGACACCATTCTCGAGATCGCCAGCCTCGAAGCGGGCCACACCCACATCTCGGCCGACGTGGTCGACGTGGCGTCGGTCGTCGACGACGTGCTGGCGACCGTCCGCGCCCGCGCCAACGAGAAGCACCTGGTGCTCGCAGCCACGGTGGCCGA
>LNFM01012099.1_pt1 | contig 11450 bp, 14 predicted proteins | sample 596031 | NCBI WGS metagenome assembly LNFM01 (sample SAMN04254537, study PRJNA301005) | activated carbon metagenome | isolation source: dual media filters at the Ann Arbor, Michigan drinking water treatment plant | place: USA: Ann Arbor | reverse complement strand
CAGATTGGCCCGCGTGATCGTCGTCATGCCAGAGCAGGTCCTTGCAACCCCTTCAAGTCGCAAGAAAGCCGGGTTCCGGGACGGCCGTCAACCATAGGTTTGGGCTGGTGTGGCAGGAAGCTGCAACACTGTTGCCGCCGCGCCTCAAAGGGCGCGGGAATCGCTCAGAAACGCGCCAGTGCCGCGCCCCAGGTCAGCCCGCCGCCGATGGCTTCCATCAGCACCAGCTCGCCCGGCTTGATGCGGCCGTCCCGCGTGGCTTCCGCCAGCGCCAGCGGAATGGAGGCGGCGGAGGTATTGGCGTGGCGGTCGACCGTGACCACCACGCGGTCGAGGCCCAGATGCAGCTTGCGGCCCATTGCCTCGATGATTCGGATATTGGCCTGGTGCGGCACCAGCCAGGCGACGTCGTCATGGCCAAGGCCATTGGCCGCCAGCGCTTCATCCACCGCGGAGGCCAGCTTGGTGACGGCGTGCTTGAACACCTCCCGCCCCGCCATGCGGACCACGCCGGTGCCGCCGGTGGACCCGGCGCCACCATCGACCTGGAGGATTTCGCCAAACCGGCCATCCGAATGCAGATGGGTCGAGAGCAGGCCGCGGGCGGTGCCTTCCTCCGCGCGGACGAAGACGGCGCCGGCGCCGTCGCCGAACAGCACGCAGGTGCCGCGGTCGGACCAGTCCAGGATGCGGGAATAGATTTCGGAGCCCACCACCAGCACGCCACGCGCCTGGCCGGTACGGATCATCGCATCGGCGACGGAGAGCGCGTAGATGAAGCCCGTGCAGGCCGCCGAAAGGTCGAAGGCGAAGCCGCGCGTGACGCCGAGGCCGCCCTGGATGCGCGATGCGGTGGAGGGGAAGGCGCTGTCCGGCGTCGCAGTCGCCACGATCACCGCATCGACATCGGCCGCCGTCGCCCCGGCCTGGGCCAGTGCAGCCCGGCAGGCCTCGATGCCCATGGAGGACGCGGTCTCACCGGTGGCGGCAAAGTGTCGCCGGCGGATGCCGGTGCGCTCCACGATCCAGGCATCAGTGGTGTCGAGGTTCTTCTCGGCCGCCAGCTCGTCATTGCTGACCGAACGCGCCGGAAGATAGCCGCCCGTGCCGGCGATAACGCCGCTGATCCTGCTGCTCATCGGATCAGCGCGGGGTGGCGGCGAGCCGTTGGGCGGCGCTCGGCAGCAGGGCCAGGCCTTCCCGGATCCGGTCGTTGAAGCGGTGCGTCACCATGTCCATCGCCACATCCACCGCATGGGCGAAGCCGATGGCATCCGTGCCGCCATGGCTTTTCACCACCACGCCATTCAGCCCGATCAGCACGGCGCCGTTATAGCGCCGCGGGTCCATCCATTCGCGCAGCCGGTCCAGCGCCGGGCGGGCCAGCAGGTAGCCCATGCGCGCGGGCATGGAACTCGTGAAAACCTGGCGGAGCAGGTCGCGCATCAGCTTCAAGGCCCCCTCCCCGGTCTTCAGCGCGACATTGCCGGTAAAGCCATCGGTGACGATCACATCGACCGTGCCGGCCGCGATGTCATGGCCCTCGACGAAGCCGCGGAAATTGGTGCCGAGATGGCTGTCGCGCAGCGTCTCCGCCGCCAGGCGCACCCGCTCATCGCCCTTCAGCTCCTCGGAGCCGACATTGAGCAAGCCAAGCGTGGGGTTGGTCAGCCCGAGCACGGCGCGTGCGAAGGCATCGCCCATGATGGCGAACTCGACCAGGTTACGGGAATCGCACTGCAAATTCGCGCCGAGGTCGAGCATGACCACATCGCCCCGCGCCGAGGGCCCGATGGCCGCCAGCGCCGGACGGTCGATCTCCGGCAGCGTCTTCACCACGATTTTCGCCAATGCCATCAGCGCGCCGGTATTGCCGGCGGAGACGACGCCGGAGGCCTCGCCCTGCGCCACCGCATCGATCGCGACGCGCATGGAAGACCCGCGCACGCGCAGCGCCGCAGTCGGCTTCATGTCACCTGGAATTGCTTCCGGCGCATGGCGCAGGCTGCAGGCCTTGGCCGCACGAGGCCGCCTTGCGAGCAAGGCCCCGACCCGGGCTTCATCACCGACCAGCAGGAACCGGGCCTGCGGATGGCGTTCCGCGGCCAGTTCCAGCCCATCCAGGATGGACTCCGGGGCGTGGTCGCCGCCCATGGCGTCGATCGCCAGCGCGAAAGCCGCCGGCCCGCGCGCCAACTGGATCTTCCCCGCCACCTTCAGAGCCTTCGCCACATGGGCGGTTGCCCTTTCGTGCGGATCAGACGCGGACGACACCCTTGGCCTTGTCGGCCGCCATCACTTCACGACCATCGTAATGGCCGCAATGCGAGCAGATGTGGTGCGGGCGCTTCAATTCGCCACAGTTCGTGCACTCCATATGCGCGGCCGCCGTAAGAGCCTGGTGGCTCCGACGCATGCCGGCGCGGGACGGCGATACTTTTCTCTTCGGGACGGCCATGGTGCCGAGCCTTTCTCGTCAACAAGCTGCAATATCAGCGGAGCCGCGGGCATTAGCACCGCGCGGTACGGGGAAGCAAGCGGCCCCGGAATTCCCTCGCCGGTCAGTTCCGCTTGAGGCGGGACAGGGCGGCGAAGGGATTCGGGCGCTCCGGGGCCGTATCGTCGATATCGGCCTCGGGCTCAAGCGTGCCGCCATCCAATTCGGGCGGGATCGCCGCGTCCGGGGCGCGCGGATAGGGGTCGAGCGCCAAAGCGAGCTGCTCGGCCACCACCTCCCCCAGGTCGATGGCGTCACCGAATGTCTCGATCTCATCCGGACTGTCCGGGTCGTCATCCGTGGCCGGGGTGCCGGGGGGCAGGATACGCAGATCCAATGCGGCATCGACGGTTTGCGGAACGGGGCCGAGCGAGACCACGCATTCCTGCACCACATCCGCCACCAGTCGGCCGCGCAGCCGCATGGTGCCGCCATTCTCAGGACTCAGGGTCAGGAAAGCTTCCAGGCGCGTCACGCCGGGAATTCGGTAACGGGCGGCCAGCGCCGCACATTCCTCAGGCCGCGCTCGCAGCTCCAGGCTGCGGGACTCGGTGCCGCCGAGTCGGTGTCGGCGGGAGAATTCGACAGGCTGCTCGGGTGTCATGCGAACACCGCCTGCCCGCGCTTCAGCGCTGCCATCGGCTGTGGCGCCAGCCGCTCCGCCAGCGCCAGGGCATGGGTCGCCAAATGCGCCGCCGCGCCGGGCGGCGGCTGCCCACCGCGCCAGATGTTGCGGGCCAGCGCCTCCTCCAGCGCCGCGGCATCGCCGGCATCGACCGCCGATTCGTAGGCCGCGGCGCGGCCGTGGAATGCCTCCCACATGCGCTTCACCCGCTTGCCGACCACGAGGTCGCCGACGCCCATCTCCCGCAGGTTCACGTCCATATCGGCGAACATCGCATCGAACACCGCCTGGGCGAGCTTCGGCCCCGCCGCATCGGGGTCGCGCCGCAGCCGGCGGATCAGCAGCGCCACATGCAGCGAGACCAGGTCGAATCGCCCATCCAGCGTGTCGGGCACGCCGAGTTCGGCGAAGTAATGCGGCTGCCGCGCCGCCGCGACGGCGGCGCCGTAGAGATCGAAGCCCGCACGTTCATGCGGCTTGCGCCCAAAAAGGCCGAGCAGGCCCATCATCCACTCCCATCCGGGCAAATCGCCACCGATCGCACACCCGGCCAACGCGGCCGGGCAACGTTGACCGCGACCCGCGAGGGTGGCATTGCCGGGACATGGAGCGCCCCATGCACGCGGTCAACATGTTGCGGCCCTCGGTGGCCCGTCAAACTTCCCGCCTCGGCGCACGCCCGGGCCTGGCCCTGGCCCTGGTTGCCCTGCTGGGCACAACCGGCTGCGCCGGCATGTCCTCCGTTCCCGGCCTCGGGCTGTTCGAGAGCCCGCGGGAGATGCGCGGTCATGCGGTGGATGATGAGGCGCTGGCGCAGATCACGCCCGGCGTCAGTTCCCGCGCCGATGTGGAGACATTGATCGGCTCGCCCTCGCAGACCGGGACCTTCGACAATTCGGTCTGGTACTACATGAGCAGCATCACCCGGCAGCGCCCGGGCCGGACACTGTCCGTGGAGGACCAGCGCGTGGTCGCCATCCGCTTCACCCCGGCCGGCGTGGTGGAGAATATCCGCCGCATCGGGCCGGAGGAGGGGCGCGATGTTCAGGTTGTCACCCGCATCACGCCTTCCCCGGGCAATGACCGCACGATCATGCAGCAATTATTCGGCAATATCGGGCGCCTGGCGCCGGGGCTCGGCGGGCAGACCCAGACGATCGGTGCGCCGAGCCGCTGAGGTGGCCTGAACGGGAACGACCGGAAGCGGTTGTTCCCGCAGCTTTTCAGGCGGTCCTGACGCGGGCCGGGCGCAGGAACAGCGTCAGCACAAGCGCGAACAGCAGAGCCGGCAGCAGCAGCAGGTTCAGAACTTCCCATCCCGCATTGGCGTGGATGACGCCGGAGCCGAGCGCGGTGCAGGCCACGGTGCCGAAGACGATGAAGTCATTTGCCGTCTGTGCCCGCACCCGCTCATCCGGCGAATGGGCCTCGCCCAGCAGGTTGGTGGCGCCGGTGAACATGAAGTTCCAGCCAAGCCCCAGCAGCACTAGCGCCGCGGTGAAGTGCCAGAAGGTCTCGCCCTGGGTGGCGACCGCTACGCACAGCGCGTTCAACGCCACTCCCGCGCCGATGATGGGCCGCGCGCCGAAACGGGCGATCAGCCGGCCGGTGAAGAAGCCGGGCGCGAACATCGCCACCGCATGCGCCTGGATCACCGTGGCGCTGGCGCCGACGCCAAAACCGCAGGCCATCATCTCCAGCGGGGTCACGGTCATCAGCAGGTTCATGGTGCCATAGCCCATGGCGCCGGTGCCGGCGGCGGCGATGAAGGCCGGGCGGCGCAGGATGTCGATGATCGGCGTGGTCACCTTGGGCCGCGGGGGTGCCGGCGGCAGGCGCACCTTGGTCAGCAGCACGGCGCAGGCGATCGGCAGCAGCGCCAGGATCAGGTAGGTGCCGAGGAAAAGGAAGGGCTCGAACAGGTTGCGGCTGTGCTTTACCAGCTCCGGCCCGAAGATCGCCGCCAGCACACCGCCGGCCATGACCAGGGAGATCGCCTTTGGCCGATAGGCCGGGGAGGCGACCTCGGCGGCGGCGAAGCGGTAGTGCTGGGCGATGCCGAAGCCGATGCCGGCGGGCAGCGCCCCCAGCGCATAGACCCAGAAATCACCGAGCCAGATGCCGAGCGCAAAGGTCAGCGCACCGCAGAAGGACCCCGCCGCCCCCATCAGGAAGCCGGCGCGGCGGCCGAGGCGGGAGAAGATGATGCCGGCCGGGATCGAGGCCGCCATGGTCGCCACCATCTGCAAGGCCAGCGGCAGGGTGGCGAGCGACTTGTCGGTGGCCAGGCTGTAGCCGACCAGCCCGCCCATCGCGACCTGTCCCACCACGGAGGCGTTCATCAGCGCCTGGCAGAAGAACAGGATCCGGACATCCCGCTTCATGCGGGCTTCCTCGCCAGAGGGCAAACCAGGCATCAGAAATGGCTCCATCCGCTGCCGGGCAGCGTCATATCCTGCCCGGAAGGGCCACGTACGCGCACCCCCTGCCCGGCTTCGAAAACGCCAATCCGGGTTACCATTACGCCAGCTTTGGCTGCCGCCGTCCGCAGCCGTGCCGCATCGGCGGGGTCGGCGGCGAAGACCAGTTCGTAGTCATCGCCGCCGGTCAGGATGCGCGGCAGCAAGTCCGGGTCCGCGGCCAGCGCCGCACGGGCCGGGGCGGAGAGTGGCACGGCGGCGGTCTCGATCACCGCGCCGCAGCCTGCGGCGCGCGCCAGATGGCCGAGGTCCTGCACCAGCCCGTCCGAGACATCCATCGCCGCCCGCGCAAGCCCCGCCAGGCGCAGGCCGAGCGCCACGCGCGGCTGCGGCAGCCGGTAGCGGGCGGCGAGGTGCGGATCCGGCGCCAGCCGCCCGGTCAGCGCCAGCAATCCCAGCGCGCCATCTCCGATGCTGCCGGAGACCCAGACCTCATCACCGACGCGCGCCCCCACCCGCCGCAGCGCCCTCCCCGGCGCGACATGGCCGAGAATGGTCAGCGAGAAGGTTGCAGGCCCGTCGGTTGCCACCGTGTCGCCACCCAGCAATTCGATCCCGAATTCCGCCTGGTCCAGCGCCAGCCCGGCCGCGAAGGCCGCGATCCAGTCCTGGGTCACGCCGCGCGGGAAGGCCGTGGTCATCAGATAGGCGAGCGGCACCGCGCCCATGGCCGCAAGATCGGAGAGATTCACCCGCAGCAGCTTGCGGCCCAAAGTTTCCGGCGGATCATCGGCCAGGAAATGCACGCCCGCCACCATGGCATCCGCCGCCAGCACCAGGGTGCGGCCCGGCGGCGGGTCCAGCAGCGCCGCATCGTCACCGAGGCCCAGCCCGCCCTGCCCTGCCAGCGGCAGGAAATGGCGCGCGATCAGCCCGAACTCGGCGGGCAGCGTCATCTCAGCCGCGCGGGAGGGGTGCGAATTCGTCGGCGCGATAGGCGCGGGCCAGCGCGTCCAGCACGCCATTGGCGAAGCGCGGCTCATCGCCCAGGAAGAAGCCGTTGGCGATATCCAGGTATTCGTTGATCACCACGCGGGCCGGCGGTTCCTTCGGCGTGGCGAATTCCGCGGCCGCGGCGCGCAGCAGGGCGCGCAGGACGGGGTCCAGCTTCTCCAGCGGCCAGTCCTTGGCCAGCGACTTGCCGATGGTCTCGTCCAGGCTCTCGATCTGCGCGGCAGCGGTGCGGACGATGCGGGCGAACAGCTTGGCATCGGCCTCCGGGATGCGGCCCTCGCCATAGCTGTCCTCGGCGGCATTGGGGCCGAGGCGGTGGCGGACGAATTCGGCAATCACCGATTCGGGGTTTTCGCCGGCCTGCTCGCTCTGGAACAGCGCCTGCACGGCGGCGACGCGCGCACCGGTGCGGGGGCGGCCGCCGGATGCCGGCGGCTTGCCCCTGGATGGTCCCTTCTGGCCGCTCATCGGCGGGCCCAATGCGAAAAATGCCAGCGCCGCGCCAGGGTGATCTGGCCGAGCACGGCATGCGCCGCCTCCGCGCCCTTGTTGTGCTGGTCGGGCCGCGACCGGGCGATGGCCTGGTCCAGGCTGGCCACCGTCAGCAGGCCGAAGCCGAGCGGCGCGCCGTATTCGGAGGCCACCGTCATGGCGCCCTGGCAGACCGAGGCGCAGATGAAGTCGTAATGGTCCGTCTCGCCCTTCACCACGCAGCCAAGCATCAGGAACCCGTCCCAGCGCTCCGTCGCACCGAGCGCCATGCGGAGCGCTGCCGGCATCTCGAAGGCTCCGGCCACATCCACCACATCGAGGCTGCCACCGGCAGCTTCCAGCACGGCGCGCGCAGCTTCCAGCATGCCGCCCACGACATCGGCGTAATAGGGCGCCTGGATCACGAGGATCCGCGGCGGTTCGCCGGAGAGGGTCCGCGCGGTGCGGGCGGGTGCGTCCTTGGTACTCATGTGCAGTCCCTCAAACGCCGGGCGCGGCCTCCGGCCGCTTCGCTTCGCGGCAAAGGCCGCGGCGGCCATTCGGCCGCTCGACCGGCGTGGGACGCCGGTCGCAGGTTGGTGCTGGGGGAAGCAGAAATCACTTGCTGTCCTTCGCTATCGGCCGCGTCTCGACCACGCTCAGGCCGTAGCCTTCCAGGCCGACCAGCGGGCGGGGGTTGTCGGACAGGCGGATGATGTCGCGCAAGCCCAGATCGGCCAGGATCTGCGCGCCGATGCCGTAATCGCGGATTTCCGGCGAGGTCAGCCGCCGCTCCCGCGCCGCGCGCACCTGCTGCGACAGGCCATCCGGCCGCCAGTCGCGCAGCATCACCACCGCCCCGCGCCCGGCCTGGGAAATGGTCCGCATGGCGGCGTGCAGCCCTTCCTCGACCTTGCCCCCCACCATGTCCCGCAGCAGGGAGGTGGCGTGCATCCGCACCAGCACCGGGCTGGCGCCGGAGATGTCGCCCTTCACCAGCGCCAGATGCTCGCCCTGGTCCAGCGTCGAGGCATAGACCACCACGCGCCAGGTGCCGCCCACACCCTCGATGCTGCCTTCCTCCACCCGCCGCACCAGCCGTTCGGTCCGCCGGCGATGCGCGATGAGGTCGGCGATGGTGCCGAGCTTCAGGCCGTGATGCTGGGCGAAGGCCACCAGGTCCGGCATCCGGGCCATGGAGCCGTCATCATTCATGATCTCGCAGATGACGCCGGAGGGGTTGAGCCCAGCCAGCCGCGCGAAATCCACCGCCGCCTCGGTATGCCCGGCGCGCACCAGCGTGCCGCCATCGCGCGCCACCAGCGGGAAGACATGGCCGGGGGTGACGATGTGTTCGCGCCCCAATTCCGGGTTCACCGCGACCGCCACGGTGCGGGCGCGATCGGCGGCGGAGATGCCGGTGGTCACGCCGTCCCGCGCCTCGATGCTCACCGTGAAGGCGGTGGCGTGGCGGGTGCCGTTGGATTGCGCCATCAGCGGCAGGCCGAGCTGTTCCACCCGCTGCCGGGCCAGCGCCAGGCAGATCAGCCCGCGGGCGTGCTTGGCCATGAAGTTGATGGCATCCGGCGTCGCGAATTGTGCCGGGATGACCAGGTCGCCCTCATTCTCCCGGTCCTCGTCATCCACCAGGATGAACATGCGGCCGCGGCGGGCTTCCTCCAGCAACTCCTCGGTCGGGCTGAGGAAGTCGTGGAAATTGGTGACCTGGGCGGTGACGGTGCTCATGCGTTGAACTCCCGCAGGCGGGCGACGTAGCGGGCCAGCATATCGATCTCGATGTTCACGGCGTGCCCGGGGCGCAGATGCGCGAAGCCGGTGACTTCCGTGGTGTGGGGGATGATGTTCACGCCGAATTCGTGGCCTTCCACCTCATTGACCGTCAATGAGACCCCATCAATGGCGACAGACCCTTTCGGGGCAATGAAGGGCGCAATGGCGGGGGGCACGCGAAAACGCCAGCGGGTGGAGCCGTTCTCCGGCGTCGAGGCCAGAACCTCGCCCAGCCCGTCCACATGGCCGGACACCACATGCCCACCCAGCTCGTCGCCCATCCGCAGTGGCCGTTCCAGGTTGATCCGCCGCCCGACCTGCCAGCCGCCCAACGTGGTCTTGGCCAGCGTCTCGGCCGAGGCTTCGACGGTGAAGGTGGTGGGTTCCAACTCAACCGCCGTGAGGCAGCAGCCGGAACAGGCGATGGAGGCACCAAGCACCGCGCCCTCCAGCCATCCTTCCGGCACGGCGACGGTCAGGCGCATATCCTGCCCCTCCCCGATCGGCGTGATGGCGGTCACCTCCCCCTGGGCGGTGATGATCCCGGTGAACATTCAGCCAGCCTCGCGCTCGAATTCGGTCAGGACATCCGCGCCGATGGTGCGGTGCGCCACGCGGCGGAACTTGGGCGCCTTCGCCAGTTCCGGCAATGGCAGCGGATAGGACGCCGGTATGCCGTCGCCGCCGATCACCAGCGGCGCGTGGAACCAGGCGAGCCGGTCGGCCAGCTCCTCCCGCAGCAGGGAGGCGGCGATGCCGGAGCCGCCCTCCGCCAGCACGCGGGTGATGCCGCGGGCGGCGAGCGCCGTCAGGATGCCGTGCATGGACAGGCCCTGCGGCCCCGGCGGCAGTTCCAGGATCTCGACACCCGCCTCGCGCAGCGGCGCCAGGGCGGAATCGGGGTGGCCGGGAATGGTGGCGATCAGGGTCGGCACCTCACGCGCGGTGCGGACCAGCTTGGCGTCCAGCGGCATGCGCAGCCGCGCATCGGCGACCACGCGCGGCGCCGGGATGGGCACGCCGCCAGGCAGGCGACAGGTCAGGTCCGGGTCATCATCCAGCACGGTGCCGGACCCCACCAGGATCGCGTCATGCCGCGCCCGCAGCGCATGGGCGGCGCGGCGGGATTCGGGGCCGGTGATCCAGCGGCTTTCCTTGGAGGCGGTGGCGATGCGGCCATCCAGCGTGGTCGCCAATTTCAGCGTCACCAGTGGCAGGCCGAGGCGCAATCGCTTGATGAAGCCGGCGTTCAGGGACGCGGCCTCCGCCTGCAGCAGCCCCTCCTCCACAACGATCCCGGCCGCGCGAAGCCGGGAAAAACCCTCGCCATCCACGCGCGGGTCGGGGTCGCGCAGCGCCACCACCACCCGGGCCACGCCGGCGGCGATCATCGCGTCCGTGCAGGGCGGCGTGCGGCCCCAATGGCAGCAGGGCTCCAGCGTGACATAGGCGGTGCCGCCGCGCGCCGCCGCGCCGGCGCGCTTCAGCGCCTCCGTCTCCGCATGCGGGCGGCCGCCGGGCTGGGTCCAGCCGCGGCCGACCACCTGGCCGTCCGCCGCGACGATGATGCAGCCGACCGCCGGGTTGGGCCAGGTATTGCCGAGCCCACGCGCGGCCAGGGCCAGCGCGGCCCGCATATGCGCCTCATCCGACACGGTCAGGAGCCTTCGATCTTCCCCAGGAAGGCCCGGAAATCCTTGGCTTCCCGAAAATTGCGGTAGACGCTGGCGAAGCGGACATAGGCCACCTCGTCGACGTCCCGCAGCGTTTCCATCACCACCTCGCCAATCCGGTGCGACGGCACCTCGCTATCCGCCTCCACCTCCAGCCGTCGCTGGATGCCGTTGACGATGCGTTCGATCCGTTCCTCGTCGAAGGGCCGCTTGCGGAGCGCGACGCGGACGGACCGCGCCAGCTTGTCCCGGTCGAAGGGCACCCGGCGGCCATCGGTCTTGATGACCACCAATTCGCGCAACTGCACCCGTTCGAAGGTGGTGAAGCGGTTGCCGCAGGCGGGGCAGGACCGGCGGCGGCGGATGGAGGCGCCATCCTCCGCCGGCCGGCTGTCCTTCACCTGCGTATCTTCATGGCCGCAGAACGGGCAGCGCATTTGCTTATGCCCTCAGTCGTGCCAGAGGCACGCCAAAGGCGTGACGGGCGCGCGCTCCGCGCGCTTGCCTTCGCGCCGTGCACTCGCCTGCTGGGCCATGCGGGTGCTCTGGGCGCGGCGGCCATTCGGCCGCTCGGCCCGCTAAAGTGCGCGGGCCGCAGGTCGCGCCAATAGTGGGGCACACGTCGCCTTGAGGGGGGTGTGCCATCGGCCTGCTCAGCCGTAGATCGGGAAGCGGCGGCAGAGCTCGAGCACGCGGGCCTTCACGGCGGTCTCGACCGCCTCATTCGTTTCCGGGCTGTTGGCCTGGGCCAGGCCGTCCAGCACTTCGCCGATCATCTGGCCGACCTGCCGGAACTCCGCCTCGCCGAAGCCGCGGCTGGTCGCCGCCGGGCTGCCGAGGCGGACGCCGGAAGTGACCATCGGCTTCTCCGGGTCGAAGGGGATGCCGTTCTTGTTGCAGGTCAGGTGCGCGCGGTTCAGCGCACCTTCCGCCGCCTTGCCGGTCAGCTTCTTCGGGCG
>LNFM01012098.1_pt1 | contig 11450 bp, 11 predicted proteins | sample 596031 | NCBI WGS metagenome assembly LNFM01 (sample SAMN04254537, study PRJNA301005) | activated carbon metagenome | isolation source: dual media filters at the Ann Arbor, Michigan drinking water treatment plant | place: USA: Ann Arbor | reverse complement strand
ACCGGCTGGACCACCTGCTGTCGGGCGTGCGGGCGCAGATCGCGGTGAAGATCTTCGGCGACGACACCGACACGCTGCGCGGCCTGGCCGAGCAGATGCGCAGCCAACTCGCCGCCGTGCCGGGGCTGGTAGACCTGACGGTCGAAAAGCAGGTGCTGATCCCGCAGATCACCGTGCGCCTGGACCACCGCAAAGCGGCGCAGATGGGCCTGTCACCGGGCGAGGCCATCCGCGTGCTGCAGGCACTGACCGACGGCGCGCACGGTGCCGACATCGTCGACGGCCCGCGGCGCTATGAACTGGTGCTTCGCCTGCCCGACCAGCAGCGAAGCCCGCAGGACCTGGCACGCACGCTGATCGACACGCCTGCCGGGCGTGTGCCGGTTTCCAGCATTGCGACCGTGGAAGAGACCGACGGGCCGAATCAGATCGGCCGCGAGAACGGGCGCCGCCGGATCATCGTGTACGCCAACACAGACGGCGGCGACATGGGACGTGTCATCAAGGACGTCCGCGGCGTCATCGCCAGCACGCCCTTGCCACCCGGCAATTTCATCAGCCTCGAAGGCCAATTCCAGGCCCAGGAGCAGGCCACGCGCCTGATCGCCGGCCTGTCGCTGGTGTCGTTGGCGATGATGTTTCTGGTGCTGTACAGCCGCTACCAGTCGGCGGTGCTGGCCGGCATCATCATGGCCAACATCCCGTTGGCACTGATCGGCTCGGTGGTGGCGATGTGGATCGCCGGCGTCAGCCTGTCGGTGGCGTCGATGGTGGGCTTCATCACGCTGGCCGGTATCGCCACGCGCAATGGCATCCTCAAGATCAGCCACTACATCAACCTGTGCAAGTTCGAAGGCGAGAGCTTCTCGCAATCGATGATCGTGCGCGGCTCCTTGGAGCGGCTGACGCCGGTGCTGATGACGGCGCTGGTGGCTGCCTTTGCGCTGACGCCGTTGCTGCTCGCGGCCGATGCGCCCGGCAAGGAAATCCTGCACCCCGTGGCGGTGGTGATCTTCGGCGGCCTGATCAGCTCGACGCTGCTCGACACCCTGCTCACGCCGGTGCTGTTCTGGCTGTTCGGTGAGCAGGCCACGAAGCGGCTGGTCCGGTCGGAGCCCCCATCACCAGAAGGTTCGACAGGCACCCAGGAAGCTTATTGATCTGAAATCAGGCTCGGCGGCGCCGCCTGTCCCAGTGCGCCGCATGCTCGAAGGAAACCTTGAACATGATGAAGAAGCTTTTGACCGTGGCGGTGCTGGGTCTGTCGGCGCTTTCGTTCAACGTGGCGGTGGCCCATGGCAGCGCCAAGGCCAAGCATGGCGGTGTCTTAGCGACGGCCAATGACCTGTCGTTCGAGCTGGCAGCGGAGGGCGGCAACGCCGTCATCTATATCGAGGATCATGGCAAGCCGGTGGCACCCACGGGCCTGAAGGGCAAGTTGACGGTGCTCAGTGGTGCAGAGAAGTCCGAGGCCGATCTCGTGGTCGCGGGCGACAAGCTTGAAGCCAAGGGCATCACGCTCGCGCCCGGCGCGAAGGTCGTCGCGGCGCTGGTCACGCCAGCCGCGAAGGCCATCACCGTGCGCTTCACCATCAAGTAGCTGGCGTTGCCTTCAGGTCGATGCGCTGTTTCCAGACCTCGTCGGCTTCACCCATCGACACCCACACGTCGGTGTACAGGAAGTCGGCACCCTCCACGGCCTTGCGCGGATCGGTCTCGAGCAGGATGCGATCGCCTGTCACCCTGGTCAGCTCCCGCATCTGCGCCACCAATTCAGCAGGGGGCGCCAGCGCCGCTGGGCTGCAGATGCGCACGTCCATACCCATCTGCGTGCCGCCCACCAGCAGAGAGCAGCCCATGTTGAAGCGTGCATCACCCAGGTAGTAGAACGACAGTTCGTGCAGCGGCTTCTCGCCGAACTCTTTCATCGTCAGCAGGTCGGCCAGCACCTGGGTGGGATGGGCCTCGTCGGTCAGACCATTCCACACCGGCACATGCGAGAACGTGGCGATGTCCTGAACCACGGTCTGGGGGAAGCGGCGGTAGCCGATGCCGTCGAACATGCGACCGAGAAAGCGCGCCGTGTCTTTCAGCGACTCCTTGCGGCCGAGCTGCGAACCTGCCAAATCCAGGTGGGTCACGTGTCCACCCTGGTCATGCAGCGCCACCTCGAAGGTGCAACGCACGGGCTGAAATCGATGGGATCGAGCAGACCGCGGTTGCGGAGGTTGAAGCTCAGGGCGGTTCGAGTGTGAGAGGCAATAAGACCAGGACGGACACGGTCGGCAGCACGCAGCTAGCGCATCTCGAAGAGTTCCTGGTGGAAGTCGCTGGCGCCAAGGCCGCGGGCCAGCAGATCGCGGCGCAGCGCCTGTCCGAAACCCGCAGGGCCGCAGAACCAGACATCAGCGTCGCGCCAGTCAGGCACGGCCGCACACAAGCGATCGGCGGTCAGGCGGCCATCCACGCTGTCCACCACCAGGTGCAGCCTGACGCCGACGGCCGCGGCAGTCGCGCGCAGACTGGCAAACGCGGACGCGTCGCTCTTGGACGTGCAGTGGAAGAAGTCGATGGTCTTGCCGTCAGACCGCAGCGCCAGCTGCTGCAGCCGTGCGATGAAAGGCGTGATACCGATGCCGCCGCCAACCCAGATCTGGCGAGGCTTCGATCCTTCGAACCTGAACTGGCCGTAGGGGCCCTCCACGCGCAACAGGTCGCCGGTCTTCAGCAGCGTGGGCAACCGCTTCGTGTAGTCACCCAGGCCCTTGATCAGGAACACCAGGTGGCCATCTCCCGTCCACGGCGACGTGATGGTGAAGGGGTGGGCACCTTCGGTGGCATCGAAACGCACGAAGGCAAACTGCCCCGCCTGATGCCCCTGCCATCGACTCTTCAGCCGAACGGCCACTTCCAGCACGTCCAGCGCGGCATGCATCGTGACGCTGTCCACCACGGCCACAGCCTGCCGGCTGCGGCCCACGGCGCCAAACAGCACCATCAACGCAGCCACTGTGCCGGCGGCCATCATCAGGGCCTGCACCAGCCCCAGTGGCTGCGTCCAGCTGCTGTACTTGGTCAGCACCACCGCATGGAAGACGAGCACCAGATAGACCACGGGCAGCAAGCGGTGCGTCTGGAAAAAGCGGCTGTAAGGAAAACGCTTCAGCAGGGCCAGGGCGATCAGCAGCGTCAGGGCGTAGAAGGCCCACTCACCCCATCCCTCGGCCACACCGCGCAGTGCGTGGAACTGGCGCAGCAGTGCGTTATCGGGTTCGGCAAGAGGGACTTTCGGCGGCCGGGTCAACCAGCCGAAACCGACCAGCCATTTCGGCATCTCGACCCACAGCCAATGGCTGACCGCGACGGCCAGCGCCGAGATGCCCAGCCACTTGTGCAGCCGGTACATCCTGTCCAGCCCGCCCAGCCAAGGCTCGAAGAACACCGGTCGCGTGGCCAGGACCATCCCCGCGCTCATCAGGCCGATGGCCAGCATGCCGGTGCCCTGCAGGACAGGCGGGCGCAGCGCAAACACTTCGAGTTTCACACCGGCAAATGGCAGCGATGTCAGCCACAGGGCCGGCAACGTCAGCAGCACCAGACCCAGGGTCAGTTTGATGCGCCGCATCACGCCTGCCTTGCGCGATGCCGTGTGCGGCCGACCTGGCATGCAGCCCGGTGCCGCGTAGCGCGTCGCGGCATCACAGCGCCGGGAGCGATGCACAGCAGGTTGTTGCCGGCATAGCGCTTGCGCAGATCCTTCACCTCGGGGCCGATAACTGCGAAGGTGCGGGTGCAAAGTTCATGGTCTTGCAGCACGAGCGCGCGATAAGGCCCCTCGGGCAGGCTGTCGAGCTTTGGCACTGGTCGTCCGACAAGGTTGACGGTCGGAATCGGCTCGGCGGCCCATGAAGCAGTCGTCACCAACACTGCCCAGACGCCGACGATCGCGGTCTTGCGGATGTTCACGAGAGATCCCTGTTCAAGGTTGCCGATGCTTCCAGGCACCCGTGCCGGGCTGCCTGCGTCGGCGCGCAGTTGGATGGCATCTGGCTTTCACGCTAGCGACATAGGCCGGTGCCGTCTGTGCGCGACCGAACGAAGCTATCTGGCCCGATTCCGAACTTGCATGTTCGCGAGCACGCTGACCAATGCGGCCGGTGCGTCGAGAGTGACCGCCGTAATTCAGCCGCGCTGCCGCAGTCTGGCGAAGGATGAGCGTTGGCACCTCCAGGGTCGCGTCTCTCGCCTTACCTGATGGAGGCCGTGATCGCCTTGCTGTTCGTCTCACTCGTGTCATCGGTGATGGCGGCGCGGTACTACAACCATGCGGGCTTCATCGGTGGGATGCCTGTCGAGTCCGAGGCTGGCCGACGCTGGGCTCCCGCCGGCACGGCCTATGTGCGCAAGGCCGGCGTGTTGTACGGCTGGGGTTGCAGCAACTCATTCTGATCGTGCCGATGGTGGCGTTCATCCTGCACCCACTCGCGGGGCTGGTGGGTGCGCTGGGCGTCGTTGCGGCGCTGCTGAACTTCGATCTGTTCAAGCCGTGATGCTCTCGGAATTCCGTCGAGTCCTTGCGCCCGCGCAAGGACTCCCGGTGCTCGCAGGGTATCTTGATCCGACCCGATGCTGACGAAGGAGCCAAGGATGAACAGCGTTCAAATCACAGCACTTGCAGTGCTGATCGGTCTCTCGACAGGCGCGGCCTTGGCCCAATCCGCTGGTGGCATGGGTCCCGGCCCCATGGGTGCAGGACCTGGGGCCAGCTCGTCGGGGATGGGAATGGGTCCCGGCACGGGCCGAGGCGCGGCACGGTGGGGCACCGACGACACGCCGGGCTGGAAGCTGATGACGCCGGATGAGCGGAAGGATCATCAGGCACACATGCGCGCCATGAAGTCCTACGACGAATGCAAGGCCTACCAGGCCCAGCACCACGAACAGATGGTTGCCCGCGCCAAGGAGCGCGGCGGGAAGGCGCTGGATCGGCCTCAACGAGACGCATGCAGAGGCCTGATGAAGTAAGTGCCTCGAACGAGCCTCTGGGCAAGTTCCGCGGGTTGACGCAGTCGGTGTCCTCGGGTCTAGTGACCTTGGGGATGAACACGCCCGGGATGATGGAAAACTTCAGCGAAAGCGACTTCGACCTGCCTTGATCTGGCGCAAGCTCCTCGGCAGATCGTAATTTGATACTTCACTCAACGCACGAAATAAGCAACAAGCTGTAACGTTTTTTCGGTGGCGTCGGGCTCGCTCAGTCCCAGTGCTCGCAGCCGGAGCGAAAGGAGCGATGGCTCATGATCAAGACGATTCCCGTCAGCCACTTGCGTATGGGCATGTTTGTGCATGACGTCAACGCCTCCTGGCTGGATCACTCGTTCTGGCGATCGCGCTTCAAGGTCAGCGACGAGACGGTCATTCTCCGCATCAGGCAAAGCGGCATCCGCGAGGTGCGGATCGACACCGACAAGGGCCTGGATCTGAGTTCCGACGACGCAGCGGCCTCCGCGCCCGCACCGCTGGCCGCTGCTGCGCCGCCCGAGCCGGCAGCTGCGGCAGTGATGGTGCCCGCGCCCGCCAGCCGCCGCGCAGTGAACCGCGAGGCCGCGGTGGCTGAGGCCGCCGAGCTATACCGCCGTTCGGTGCCGAAGATCGCTTCGATGTTCGGCCAGGCGCGGCTGGGCAAGGCGGTCGACAGCGCTGAATGCGAACCCCTCGTCGAGGAAATCTCCGACTCGGTGCTGCACAACCCCGGTGCTCTGATCAGCGTGGTGCGCCTGAAGCGCCGCGACGAATACACCTATATGCATTCGGTGGCGGTGTGCGCCCTGATGCTGAGTCAGGCGCGTGAACTGGGCCTCGAGGGCGAAGAGCTGAGGCAAGCCGGCATGGCGGGCATGCTGCACGACCTGGGCAAGGCCTGCATCCCGCTGGAGATTCTCAACAAGCCCGGCAAGCTGACGGACGCGGAATTCACGCTCGTCAAGACGCACCCGGCGCGCGGCCACGCGCTGCTGAAGCAGGCAGGTTCGGCCAGCGACACGGTTCTGGACGTGTGTCTGCACCACCACGAGAAGATCGACGGCAGCGGCTACCCGCACGGCCTGTCGAACGAGCAGATCAGCCGCATTGCCAAGATGGGCGCGGTGTGCGACGTCTACGACGCCGTCACGTCCGAGCGACCCTACAAGTCGGGTTGGGACCCGGCCGAGGCGCTGCGCCAGATGACGCAATGGAAGGGCCATTTCGAGCCCTACGCTCTGCAGGCGCTGGTCAGGGCGGTGGGCATTTATCCAGTCGGCTCGCTGGTGCGCCTGGCATCGAACCAGCTTGCCGTGGTGGTCGAGCAGAACCCGGCGGCGCTGCTCGCACCGAAGGTCAAGGCGTTCTACAGCCTGGCCTTGAAGGCGCGCATCGACCCGCAGGAGATCGATCTGGCCGAATGCAACTGGCGCGACAAGGTGCTCGGCTGCGAGTCCCCCGAGCGCTGGTCACTCGGCGATCTGAGTGCGTTGTGCGGTTTATCGCAGCCGTAGCGGGGCGGCCGCAGATGCGAGGCCGCACCGTCAGCAATCAGCCTCGGATTACTGCTTGCGGCAGACACTGCAACAGGTCGCGCCTCATCAGCAATGGCGAGTCCTGTGTCGATGATCGTCATGACAAAGGCCCCAGAAAATGAGAAGCTTTGGCTGTCGAGAGGGTGCGTCTGCAGTGAAGGCAGACGATGACCCCGATGCCACTATGTTCGGTAGACGGTTCCTTGCCTGACGAGGACGACTTGCTTTCAATTGCACCGCAAGGCCACGGCCTGACCGCAGACGCGCTGCGGCTGATGGGCCAGATTGTTGAGCGCTCGCCCATTGGCGTGGCCGTTATCGATCACGACGGTGTCTTTCACAGCGTGAACCCCTCCTATTGCCTGATCTATGGCTATGAACAGGACGAGTTGCTGGGTCGAAGCTTCACGATGCTGTTTGCTCCGCCACAGCGCGAGCGCCTGTTGGCTCTGCACCGCGACTACCTCGATGGTCGTCGCGGTGATCTGGACGGCGAGTGGGAGGTGCTGAGGCGCGACGGTGCTGTGCTGAACGTCATCGCGCGTTCTGTCAAGGTGCCCGGAGGCGAAGGCCGATTGCATCGCCTTGTCTATGTGGTGGACATCACCGATCGGCGGCGCATGGAAGTGACGCTCAAGGCTTCGCAGCGATTCACTCGATCGGTGCTCGATGGGCTGCGTTCCCATGTCTGCGTGATCGACGCCACCGGCGTCATCGTCACCGTGAACCGGGCGTGGCTCGATTTCGCAGCCAGCAACGGCGGTTCGTTGGATGACTTGCAGGAGGGCGCCAACTACCTTGGCGTTTGCGAGGTCGCTGCTTCCGTGTCCACACCCGAGGCAAAGGAAGCCGTGCAGTTCTTGGCACTGCTGCGAGAGGTGCTTTCAGGGCATCGCACGCACTTCGAGTTTGAGTATCCGTGTCACTCACCCTCGGAGAAGCGCTGGTTCATGGTGCGCGTGTCACACATCGAGGCAAGTGACCCGCCCTGTTATGTCATTGAGCGTGACAACGTCACCGCCCTGGAACTGGCCCAGCAAGCATTGGTCATGCAAGCCACCACCGATGAGTTGACCGGTGTGGCCAACAGGCGCAGCTTCATTCAAGCGCTGGGCGTCGAGTTCGAGAGGCTGCGGCGCCACCCAAGTTCGCACTGCAGCGTGCTGGCGCTCGACCTGGATCATTTCAAGCAGGTCAATGACACCTGGGGTCATTCGGCAGGCGACGCCGTGCTCAAACATGTCGCACGGGTGGTCAGCGGGCACACGCGAGCGGGTGATGTCTTTAGTCGCACGGGTGGCGAGGAGTTCACGATGCTCCTTCCGAACACTGCACTTGATGAGGCCGAGGCATTGAGTGAGCGCCTTCGTCTGCAAGTCTCGCTGGAACCTCTGCAGTTCGCAGGACACTCGATCCGAATCACCGTCAGCATTGGAGTTTCCATGCTGACCGGTTCAGACATGGAAGCCATGGAGGCGGTGGTGCGAGCCGACCGTGCGCTCTATGAGGCCAAGCATGCGGGACGTAACGCAGTTCGGCGTTGGAGAAACGGCGCTGACTGACGGCAACTGGACATGAGGCATGGGGCCGGTGACCAGGCCGCCTTGCTATGCTCTCGCGGCCATGCAAAAGCAACCCACACCAGCCCAACGCACCTCGTCGCCGTGGCGACGGCGCCTGATCGTCACCGGGATCATTGTCGGAACCGGCAGCCTGATCTGGAGCCAGCTGCCCAAGGGCAGTTATCCCACCGACTTGTCGCGCATCGGTCAGGGGCAGGCAGTGCTCGTGCTGGCCATGGACAGCAACTATCTCGCCGGTGCGTCGGTCATGAACCTGCTCAACGACCTGCGGCCCAGCTATGCAGAATCGGTGCATTTCGTGGTCGCATCGCTGGCTTTGCCCGACGGGCAGGCTTTTGCCAATCAGCACCAGGCCAGCGATGGGACGGTGGTGCTGTTTGACGCCAACGGCCAGCGCGTGGCGCTGCTGCACTCGCCGCAAACCCAGGACGAACTGCGGCAGGCTTTGCGGGATGCCTTCGGACTTTGATTGAGCAGCCGTCGGCCATCGGTGTTGCGGGTTTTGTATCCCACGCCGGCTGCGGGTGAGAATCACCCTCCATGAAGATCTTGATCCTGGGCGCCGGCCGGGTCGGTGAAAGTGTGGCCGAAAGCCTGGTGTCCGAGCAGAACGACATCACTGTCATCGACACGGACCCGGCGCGCTTGCAGGAGCTGCAAGGCCGCATGGACTTGCGCGGCGTGGCCGGCAACGGCATCCAGCCCAGCGTGCTGCGCGAAGCCGGCATCGAAGACGCCGACATGTTCATTTCCTGCTCGCCGATGGACGAAACCAACCTGGTGGCCTGCAAGGTGGCACACGACGTCTTCAACGTACCCACCACCATCGCACGGCTGCGCAGCCCGGAGTTTGTCAACGGCAGCGCACTGATGGACAGGAGCGGCTTCGCCGTGGACCAGGTGATCTGCCCTGAAGAAAGTGTCACGCGCACCATCCGCAAGCTCATCGAGTACCCCGAAGCGCTGCAGGTGCTGGAGTTTGCCCATGGTCTGGTCAGCCTGATCGCCGTGCGCGCCGTGGCCGGCGGGCCGCTGGTTCAGCACAGCCTGGCCGAGATTCCGCAATTGGTGCCGGGTGTGGACATGCGCATCGTGGCCATCTACCGGCACGACATGGCCCTGCCCACGCTGGACGGCAGCACCCGCATCGAACCCTACGACGAAGTCTTTGTGCTGGCCGCCACCGAACACATCCGCACTGTGCTCGGCGCGCTGCGCAAGGCCGACCGGCCGGTGAAGAGGCTGATGATCGCCGGCGGCGGCAAGGTGGGCCTGCGCCTGGCGCGCGAGATCCACGGCGACTACGAGGTCAAGATCATCGAGCCGGTGCGCCAGCGCTGCGAATACCTGGCCACCCAGCTGCCGCCCGAAGTGTTGGTGCTCCATGGCGACAGCACCGACGAAGACCTGCTGGCCGACGAAAACGTGCAGGACATGGACCTGTTCCTGTCCCTCACCAATGACGACGAGGACAACATCATGGGCTGCCTGCTGGCCAAACGGCTGGGCGCGCGCCGCGTGCTGGCCGTCGTCAACCGCAAGGCGTATGCAGACCTGGTCCAGGGCACCACCATCGACATCGCCATCTCTCCGGCGCAGGCCGTCATCGGCGAGTTGCTGGCCTTCGTGCGGCGCGGCGATGTCGAAGCCGTGCACAGCCTGCGCCGCGGCGCGGCCGAGGCGCTGGAAGCCATCGTGCGTGGTGACCGCAAGACCTGCAAGATGGCCGGCCGGCGCATCGAAGAAGTCGGCCTGCCGAAGGGCGCACAGGTGGGCGCCATCGTGCGTGGCCTGCACCGGCCGGACGGCAGCGATGCCGGTGAAGACGCCAAGCCGCAGGTCATCATCGCCCACCACGACACGCTGGTGCAACCCAACGACCACGTCATCGTCTTCGTGCCGAACAAGCGCATGGTGCGCGAGATCGAAAAGCTGTTCCAGGTCAGCGCCACCTTCATGTTCTGATGGGCGCCTTGGCCGTTGTTGCGCTGGTGGGCCGCATGGTTGCCCTGTTTGCGCTGTTGATGCTGGTGCCGCTGGCTTTCGCGGTTCTGGGGCATGACCGCGCCGAAAACGCCTTTGTCATCGCCACCGCCACCACATTGGTCAGCGGCATCGTGATGAGCCTGCTGACACGCCGTTTCCGGCGCGAGCTGCAGCCGCGCGACGGTTTTGTGCTGGTCGGCCTGACCTGGCTCACGCTGCCTTTGTTTGGTGCTTTGCCGCTGTGGCTGGCCGTGCCCGGCCTGAGCGCCACCAACGCCTATTTCGAAGCCATGTCCGCCTTCACCGCCACCGGCGCCACTGCCATCAGCGGGCTGGACGCGCTGCCGCTGTCGGTCAACGTCTGGCGCTGCTTCATGATGTGGGTGGGGGGCTTGGGCATCATTGTTCTGGCAGTGGCGATATTGCCGCTGCTGGGCGTGGGCGGCACGCAGCTGTTCAAGGCCGAAGCCGCCGGTCCGATGAAGGACCAGAAGCTCACGCCACGCATTGCCGACACCGCACGTGTCATCTGGAGCACTTACGGCCTGCTGTCGCTGGCTTGTTTTTTTGCCTATCGCATCGCCGGCATGAGCTGGATCGACGCCTTCCTGCACATGTGCACCACCGTCAGCCTGGGTGGCTTTTCAAGCTACGACGCGAGCTTCGGCCACTGGAATTCACAGTCCATTGAAGCCGTGGCGATGCTGTTCATGATGCTCTCAGGCATCAACCTGCTGGTTTACTTTGCCGCCGCGCGCGGCCGTTCACTGGGCCCTTTGTGGCGCAACACCGAGGTGCATGCCTTCTACGCCGTGGTGCTGGGCACGATTGCGCTCATTGCGGTGTATCTCACCGTGCAAGGCACCTACCCCAGCTTTCCGGAGTCTCTGCGCCACACCGCGTTTCACGTGATTTCCGTCGCCACCACCACCGGCTTTGCCAACCACGACTATGCGCAGTGGCCGCTGTTCGCGCCTTTCCTGATGATCCTGCTGGGCTGTTTTGCCACCTGCGCCGGCAGCACCGGGGGCGGCGTGAAGATGGTGCGCCTGCTGCTGCTGCTCAAGCAATCGCGGCGCGAACTGGTGCGCATCGTTCATCCAAGTGTCGTCAACCCGGTGGTGCTGGGCGGTGTGGCGGTGAGCGACCGCATCATGCAAAGTGTGATCGCCTTCATGATGATCTACGGCGCCACCCTGGTGGGCCTGACGATGTTGATGCTGCTCAGCGGCCTGGACGTGGTGAGCGCCCGCATCATGCAAAGTGTGATCGCCTTCATGATGATCTACGGCGCCACCCTGGTGGGCCTGACGATGTTGATGCT
>LNFM01012097.1_pt1 | contig 11450 bp, 11 predicted proteins | sample 596031 | NCBI WGS metagenome assembly LNFM01 (sample SAMN04254537, study PRJNA301005) | activated carbon metagenome | isolation source: dual media filters at the Ann Arbor, Michigan drinking water treatment plant | place: USA: Ann Arbor | reverse complement strand
CCGGGAAGGCGCTCGGGCGTCATGCCGGGGAAATGGCGGAGCATGCGAGGAATCGATTCCTGGTGCCCCTCGTAGTGGATCTTGGGCTCGCCGCCGGTTGGGTCCGAGGCGATGCCGGCCTGAAGTGCCACTGAGATATCGACGATGCGACGAGCCATCTGGGCCTCCGGTTCGACTGCCTGTTCAACGAAGTATGGCCCGGGGCCGACAAGGTTACCAACAGGCACCTGACGCTTTGGCCCGTTGCGGGTGCCGGCCAAGCAGCGCAATAGTGCGCCGTCACGATTGACTTGGCGCGAACGGAGCACGAACGCGGAATGGTCACAGACGTCGCAACAGGTCCCGCCGACCAGGGCGCGCGCAGCAGCGAGCTTCGGACGCTCGCCGCCGTGTCGACCGCGCATTGGGTCAGCCACTTCCATATCCTCGTGCTGCCGCCCCTGTTTCCGTTCCTGAAGGAGCGACTGGGTGTCGGCTTCGTCGAGCTTGGTCTCGCGCTGACCGTGTTTGCGATAGCCTCGGGGCTGACGCAGGCGCCGATGGGGGCCGCGGTCGATCGCTTCGGCGCGCGTCGCATTCTGATCGCGGGCCTCTGCCTCGGCGGTGCGGCGTTCGTCATGATGGGGCTGACGCTGAGCTATCCATGGCTGCTCGCGTGCGCGGCTCTCGCCGGTCTTGCCAACAGCGTCTACCACCCGGCCGACTACGCGCTGCTCGCCGCGGGCATTGGCGAGAAGAGGGTGGGGCGGGCGTTTTCGATCCATACGTTCTCGGGGTTCTTCGGCGGTGCGGTCGCGCCGGCGAGCTTGCTGCTGCTGGTCTCGCTGGTGGGGCTCGAGGGAGCGCTCATCGGAGCCGGACTTCTCGGGCCGATCGCCGCCATCATCGTCGCCCTCGTGCCGATGCCGGCCACGGGCTCGGCGGCCGTCGCGTCGGGCGGGCCCGGTTCGAAGAAGGCCGGTACCGGATCGCTCTCGAGCGTGATGACGCCCGCGATCCTGATGCTGATGGTCTTCTTCGTGCTGCTCAGCCTGTCGAACGCCGGACTGAACAGCTTCTCCGTGGTTGCGTTGATGCAGGGCTACGAGGTCAATTTCGCAATGGCCAACGTGGCGCTGACCGCGTTCCTCGGGCTGGGCGCATTGGGGGTGCTCGCGGGTGGCGTGCTCGCGGATCGCACGCGTCGCCATGCGCAGGTCGCCGCGGCGTGCTTCGCCACCAATGCGCTCATTGTTCTGGCCATCGCACTGCTGAGCTTGCCGCACTGGCTCATCGTTCTGGCGTTCGGTGTCGCCGGCTTCCTCGGCGGCGTCATCGCGCCGTCGCGCGACATGCTCGTGCGTCAAGCGGCGCCGCCCGGAGCGGCAGGGCGCGCGTTCGGCATCGTTTCGACCGGGTTCAACATCGGCGGCATTTTCGGGCCGATGCTCTATGGTTTCATCATGGACAGCCATTTGCCGCGCTGGGTGTTCGGCGTGTCGGCGTTCTTCATGGTGTTGACCGTGCTGCTCGCCCTTGCGACCGACCGGAAGCGGGCGTCATGAGCGATTTTCAGATCGTTAAACCGGCGATGGGCTGGGAGGAAGTGCAGGCCCTGCTCGAGGCGGCCGACCTTGCCGATGGGCTGCCGCTCGTGCCGCCGACCGAGGCGCGCCTCGCCGCGATGCTCGCCGCCATCACCGACCCTGGCGCCTCGCTCGGGTTCATGCCGCCCCTGTTTGGCGAGGTGACGCCCCGGGCGGTCGCCTACAACGCCGTCCTGGCGGGATGCCGACCCGCCGAATTGCCGGTCGTCATCACCGCAGTCACGGCCTGTCTCGAGCCCGAACTCAATCTGCTAGGCCTGATGACGACCACGGGATCGGCAGCGGTCGCGACGATCGTGCATGGCCCGATCGTGCAATCGCTTGGTCTCAACGCGTCGATCAACTGTCTCGGTCCCGGCAACAGGGCCAATGCGACGATCGGACGGGCGGTCAGTCTCTGCCTTCGCAACATCGGCGGGGCACGGGAGGGCTCGGGCGACATGGCGACATGTGGCCAGCCGGGCAAGTACACCTTCTGCTTCGCGGAAGGCGGCGAGGGTCCGTTTCCGCCCCTCCATGTGCGCCGCGGGCTGGCAGCCGGCACAAGTGCGGTCACCGTGATCGGCGTGTCGGGCACAGCCGAGGTTCTCCCCCTTCGCGATGGCGAGGGTGGTGATGCCGGAGCCGATGCGATCCTCGATGCGCTGGCGATCATCATGCGAGCGTCGGCCGAGACGACGGGTGCCTCGCGGCAGCCCGAGCCGCCGCAGCAGGTGTTCATACTGCCGCTGGAACTCGCCGAGCGATTGACCGCGGCCGGGATCGGGCTCGCCGATGTGCAACGGCAACTTCTGGCGGCGGGGACTGCTGCCGGGGTCGCGATCGCGGGAGGGACGGGCGACATCTACCCGATCGTGACTGGCGGCCCAGGGGTGAAGATGGCCTATCTGCCGCTCTGGGGCGGCGGCTCCCGCATGGTCACACGCGGGATCATGCCCTAGACCTCGGCGCGCGCCACTCGCGTTGCATTCGATCGGTCGAACTATGGCAGAGACAGGATATTTTGCGGACCGAGACCAGGTTCAGAGGGGCTGCGAGCGAGGTGGCCCAATCCTTGCGAATGCGCTGGTGCGAGCTTGACGGCTGGACTATCTGACCCGAGCTGTCCTCGTCCTATGGTTTCGGGTATTGCGGCATAGAGTTGCGTGACGCGTGGGGTATTCGCTTGACCGGCCCAATTGATAGCGAGACGGCGGACGGTCCAAGCTCACCGCAGCCTGCCGAGCCAAATCAGGGCTCGACCCAGTCGCGTATCGATTCGGGACTGATCTGTCTCTCGTTGATCGCCGGTCACTACCGCATCACAGTCGAAGCCCCTCAATTGGCTCACGATCTCGGCCTCGGCGCGCGCTCCAGCGAGGGCGATGATCTCGTCCGGGCCGCCAAGCGCATCGGCCTCAAGGCGCGGGTGGTGACGGACCAGCCGACCAGCCGGCTCGCGACATGTCCGCTGCCGGCCATCATGAAGGCCCAGGACGGCCGCTATCTCGTCCTTCTGCAGCGTCTCGCCGATGGCCGGATCCGCGTCGGCGACCCCGTGGCTCGGGCGCAACGGGCCGAAAGCATCGAGGATCTGGGCGCCAAGTCGGCCGGCGAGATCGTGCTGGTCACGCGCCGCTGGGGTGGTCCTGGGATCGAGCCTGTCGAGTTCGGATTCCGCTGGTTCCTGGCGCCGATGTGGCGTTATCGCAAGCCGCTGGCGCATGTCTTGATCGCGTCGTTGTTCGTGCAACTGTTTGCGCTCGCCACGCCGCTCCTGTTCCAGGTCGTGATCGACAAGGTGCTCGTGCACAAGGGCCTGTCGACGCTGGTCGTGATCGTGACAGGGCTCGTGCTGATCGCAATCTTCGACGGTCTCTTGCAGTTTCTCCGGAGCTATACGCTGAGCCATACGGCGAGCAGGATAGACGTCGAACTCGGTAGCCGGCTGTTCGACCACTTGCTGCGTCTGCCGCTCGGCTACTTCGAAACGCGGCCGACAGGGCAGACCGTGGCCCGCGTCCGCGAACTCGAGACGATCCGCAACTTTCTGACCGGCCAGGGCTTGTCCTCCGTTATCGACCTCCTGTTCACCTTCGTTTTCTTCGCAGTGCTGTTTCTCTACTCGGCCAAGTTGACGCTCATAGTGCTGCTATCGGTGCCAGTGTATGTGGCGATCGCGATCCTCATCCGGCCGATCCTCAGGGATAAGATCAACGATCGCTTCAACACCGGCGCCGCGAGCCAGCAGTTCCTGGTGGAATCCGTCTTCGGGATGCAGACACTGAAGGCGGCGGCGGTCGAGCCGATCCTGAGAAACCAGTGGGAAGAGCGGCTGGCGGCCTACGTGCGCACCTCCTTCGAGGCGGTCGTCGTGTCGAGCGTGGGCCAGAACGCGATCCAGCTGGTCAGTAAGCTGACCACGGCCGCGGTGCTGTTTTTCGGAGCCAGCGCGGTGGTCAACAACGAGCTGACACTCGGCGGTCTGATCGCCTTCAACATGATCATGAACCAGGCCACGCAACCGGTGCTTCGCCTGTCGCAGCTCTGGCAGGACTTCCAGCAGGTGCAGATCTCGGTCAGCCGGCTCGGCGATATCTTGAACGCGCCCACGGAAAGCCAGCGGCTCGGCGTCGCGCATCTGCCTCCGGCACGGGGTGCGATCCGCGTCAGCGATATCTCGTTTCGCTACCGGCCAGATGCGCAGGAGGTCCTCCAGAACGTCAGTCTCGACATCCCGGCAGGACAGGTGATCGGTATCGTGGGGCCGTCGGGCTCGGGCAAGTCGACGCTGACCAAGCTCATGCAGCGTCTCTATCGCCCGGAGCGCGGGCAGATCATGATCGACGGTCTCGACATCGCGCAGGTCGACACGGCTTGGCTCAGGCGCCAGATCGGCGTCGTGCTTCAGGAATCGACATTGTTCAACCGCTCCATCCACGAGAACATCGCGCTCGCCAATCCGGGCATGTCGCGGGCCCAGGTGATCATGGTCGCGCGGCTGGCGGGCGCCGACGAGTTCATCTCCAAGCTACCCCTGGGCTACGACACGCCGATCGAGGAGCGGGGCGCTAATCTTTCCGGCGGGCAGCGTCAGCGCATCGCGATCGCGAGGGCGCTCTCGACCCAACCTCGCATTCTCATTCTCGACGAGGCGACGAGTGCCCTCGACTACGAGAGCGAGCGGATCATCCAGCGGAACATGAAGCATATCGTTCAGGGGCGGACGGTGATCATTATCGCGCATCGCCTCAATGCCGTGCGTCGCGCCGATCGCATCGTCGCCCTGGACGGCGGCAGAATTGTCGAGCAGGGCACGCATGCCGAACTCCTGGCGCGGCCGGGCGGTCTCTATGCGCGCCTCTGGCATCTCCAGGGATCGGACGAGAGCTGAGACACGAGGAGCTTTCTGCCGATGCCCGAGCCGATGCACCTGCTGTGGATCTACGTCAGCGCCCTTGTTTTGTTCATCGCGTTGGCGCTGGCGTTCGACGTCTGGCGCCATCGCCTTCGCCGACGCAGGGCCGAGCGGGCCCCCCCTGCGATGGGAAGCGTCGGCAGAGCGTTGCTGAATGGGGGCCGCGAGACGGCTGCGAGCGACGTTGGCGGCAAGGTGCCGGAAGCGGCTCCTCTTCCGGAGGCAACTCCCCACCGCGAGCCCGTGCACGCAGCAGTCGCCGAGGCAACCCGGTCGGGCACGGCTAACGCGTCCCCAGGCTGGTCGATGTCGCGCTTGCTGACGACACCGAGCCGGGTCCTCCGCGAGGCGGCAAAGGCACCGCCGACAGTTCTTGCGACGGGTGGTGCAGCCGCCCCGGCACGAAAGCTCCGCATCGCCGAGGACAAGGAGTTTCTGCCGGCAGCGCTCGAGATTCTCGAGACGCCACCATCTCCGGTCGCAACAATTCTCATGCTCGGGATCTGTGCCATCTTCGTCACGGCCCTGCTTTGGGCGATCATCGGCAAGCTCGATATTCATGCTGTCGCACAGGGCAAGATTCAGCCGAGCGGGCGAACGAAGGTCGTCCAGCCGCTCGAGCCGGGGCGGATCGCCGCCATCCACGTACAGGGTGGGCAACGGGTCGCGCAGGGGGATGTGCTGGTCGAACTCGATCCGACCGACTCGGCCGCGGACCTGGTAGCGCTCGAACGGGAACTCGAGAGCACGGCGGCTGAATCGCTGCGACGCAAGGTCGTGGTCGAGGCGGTACGTGCCCAGGCATTGACGCTGCCGACGATCGATTTTCCGGGCAGCATCGGGTCACGAGTACGCCAACGCGAATCCGATCTGATGATCGCCGAGGTCCTGCAGTTCCGAGCCGCGGTGGATAGCGTCAAGGCGCAGATCGCCGAGAAGGAGGCGATGAAGCAACGGCTCGCGCTCAGCATCGAGGCGCGGCGCAAAGTGCTCGGGCTCTCGAAGGAGCGCGTCGGCATGCGCGAGGAGATAAAGACGCGTGGTGCGGGCTCGCGCGCGCTCATCATCGAGGCCGAGTTGCAGTACGAGAACTTTCGCACGACCGACGCGAGCGAGCGCGGCCAGCTGATGGAGGCGGATGCCTCGATCGATGCGCTCGATAAGCGGTTGAAACAGACCGAGGGTCAGTTCATCGCCGAGCAGACGCAAAAGGCCGCGGAAGCGGATCGACGTCGCGACCGTCTCGAGCAGGAGATCATCAAGGCACGCTCGAAACGCGACCGCACGCAGCTTCGCGCGCCGGCCGACGGCATCGTGCAGCAAATGGAGGTCACGACGCTCGGCCAGGTCGTGGCGAGTGGCCAATCGCTGATGAGCGTCGTGCCGATGGACGCTCCGCTCGAGGTCGAGGCGATGGTTGCCAACAAGGATATCGGCTTCGTGCGGCCGGGTCAGCGAGCCATCGTGAAGGTCGAGGCATTCCCGTTCTCGCGCTATGGCTCGATCGAGGCGGAGGTCGTGCGCATATCGACGGATGCGGTCGAGGATCGCAACGTCACCGCCATGATGGACGCCACGAGCGCGGCGCGGCCGCAGGCTGGGGGTAGCTCGAACGCGCCGCCCGGCCAGAACCTCGTGTTTCCGGCGGTGGTCAAGCTGACGCGGCGCGCGATTAACGTGGACGGCAAGGACGTGCCCCTCTCGCCGGGCATGGCGGTGACGGTCGAGATCAAAACCGGTGAGCGCCGGGCGATCAGCTACATACTGTCGCCGCTGCGCGAGATCCTATCGACATCGGCACACGAGCGCTGAGGATCACGTCTCGGCGCCGCCATTCACCTGGATCATCTGGCCGTTGATGAAGCCGCCTGCGTCGGAGGCGAGCAGCGCGACGGCGGCTGCGACCTCGTCCGGGGTGCCGAGACGGCCAAGGGGCACGCGGGCCGCCATCGGTGCAATGTGCGCTGCCTGCACAGCGTCCTGCGCCTCGCCCATGATCGGGCCAGGCGAGACGATGTTTGTCGTGATGCCTTTTGGTCCGAACTCCTTGGCGAGCGCCTTGGTCAGTCCCCAGGCGGCGTGTTTCGAGGCGGAGACGTGGGCGCGTCCGTTGTAGCCATGGATCGCGTTCATACCGGCGAAGTTGACGATGCGGCCCCAGCCCTTGTCGATCATGCCGGGCAGGCATAGGCGCGCCAGCCAGTAGGCAGAGTCGAAATTCACCGCCATGGCGTAGCGCCAATCGTCCTCGGTCATCTCGAGGAACTTCCCGTCCTTGCGGATGGCGGCATTGTTGACGAGGATGTCCACGGTGCCGAACCGGCCGAGCGCCTCCGCAGCGATGCGATGCGCATCGCCCCGGAGGCCGATGTCACCCATCGCGACCATCGCCTCGACGCCGAGGGCCTTGGCCTCGGCAGCTGTCCGCTCGGCGGCAGCCCTGTCGTTGGCCCCATTGACTACGACGTTGCAGCCGGCGCGGGCGAGATGCAGGACGCACGCGCGGCCGATGTTCTTATTGGAGCCGGTGACGAGTGCGGTCCGCCGTTGGGCTGGCATGGTCGGTTAACTCCGGGATCAGAAAGCATGAGCGTTGGATGCTAGAACGAATGCTGGCGCCGCCGCAACGTGGGACAACGGGTTGTCTGCTGGGCTAAGCTCTAGACTTGCCGCTGCCATGGATGCCCCCCCGGATTGAGAGGAATACTGAGCGATGTCTACTGCCAAGACGGATACCACGCGCGGACATTGCTTCTGCGGCGCAATCGAATACGAGTTCTCGGGCGCGCCCAAGTGGGTCATGCATTGCCACTGTGAGAGTTGCCGCCGGGCGGTCTCTTCGGCCGTCGCCACCTACGTCGGCGTCAATATCGATCAGTTCCACTACCTGAAGGGAACGCCGTCGATCTATGAGTCGTCGCCGGGCGTGAAGCGCTACTTCTGCCCCACCTGCGGCTCGCCGATGGCGTATGCCGGCTCGCGCTGGCCGAAGGAGGTGCACCTGTTTATCGGGACCCTCGACAATCCCGCGAAATACAGCCCGACAGGCCACGCCCACATTGAGGAGCGGGTCAACTGGTTCGACGTCCACGACGATCTGCCGCGTTTCAAGGAGACGGCGGGGCACGGCGCCACGCCGGTCGCCAAAGGGCCGGGCAAAAAATAGCCATGCGCCACGCGCGTTGGTGTGGGCAAAGTCCCCTCGGAGCGTGATTCCGGACCCGTCATCGGCTACAATGCGGGTATGAGCAACACGATCGTAGAGCCCGACCGCAACGTCGTGGTCGGCAACGTCACGTTCGCCCAGGACCGCCCGATCGCGGTCTTCGCTGGGCCATGCCAGATGGAGAGTCGGGCGCACGCGCTCGAGACCGCATCGGCCTTGAAGGAGATCGCCGGTCGGCTCGGGCTCGGGCTCGTCTACAAATCGAGCTACGACAAGGCGAACCGAACCTCGCTGTCCGGCAAGCGAGGGATCGGCCTCGATGACGCGTTGGCGGTCTTCGCCGAGATCCGCGAGACCCTGGGCCTGCCGGTCGTGACCGATGTGCACGAAACTTGGCAATGCGCGCGCGTGGCGCCCGTCGTCGATGTGCTGCAAATACCTGCCTTCTTGTGCCGGCAGACGGATCTGCTGGTGGCGGCGGCCGAAACCGGCAGGGCCGTGAAAATCAAGAAGGGGCAGTTCCTGGCGCCCTGGGACATGAAGAATGTCGTCGGCAAGGTGACGGCATCGGGCAATTCTCGCGTTCTTGTCACGGAGCGCGGCGCCTCGTTCGGCTACAACACGCTGGTCGTCGATATGCGCTCACTGCCGATCATGGCCGAGACGGGTGCGCCGGTGATCTTCGATGCGACACATGCCGTCCAGCAGCCGGGTGGACAGGGAACGTCCTCGGGGGGGGATCGCCGCTTCGTGCCAGTGCTGGCGCGGGCTGCCGTGGCGGTCGGCGTTGCGGGGCTCTTCATCGAGACCCATCCCGATCCCGACAAGGCGCCTTCGGATGGCCCCAACATGGTGCCACTCAAGGATTTCGAGGGCCTGATGCGCAACTTGATGGCGCTCGACAAGGTCGTGAAGGGTCAGCTCCTCGCCTAGGCGGGCTGCCCTCCATAGAGGAGCCCGGGACGATGAAGAGCGGGCGTCAGAGAAGGCAGGAGATACTTCTGCGTCGACGGGCGCGCTCCTCTCAGCCGCACCGCCATGTTTTGCCCCCATGGGAGGTCGATCGCATCCCGCGGGGCGCCGTTGCGGCCGATCTCGATAAGCTCTGGCACGACAATACCTACGGTTCGCGACCCCTCTACTACCTCAACACCTCGTTCACCTGCATCGATTGCGGGAAGTCGGAGGTGTGGACGGCAGTCCAGCAGAAGTGGTGGTACGAGGAGGCCAAGGGCAAGATCGACTCTCGCGCCAACCGTTGCCGCGACTGCCGGCGTATGCGCCGATTGCGACGCTCGCAGGATCGCCGCGTGCACGTCGAGGGGATGATGGCGAAGTACGGCCTCGAGCAAACTGCCAGCCGCCTGAGCATGCCGATCGACGTGCTCGTGCGCCTGCGCGAGCAATGGGAAAAATCATGATGAGACAGGCACGCTCGCCCATCCGAGGCCGTTCATGACGTCGATCCCGATGGTGCTCGCCGGGCTCATGGGGGCAGCGGGTGTCGTGCTCGCCGCCCTTGCGGCCCATGCCCAGCCGGGTTCCGGTCTCGATAGCGCGGCACAGATGCTTCTGTTCCATGCTCTCGCCGTGGTCGGATGCAGTGCGCTGTCGGAGAGCGGACGGCTATGGCGGAGCGCTGCGCTCGTCGCAATGGTTGGGTGGGTGCTGGGCGGCGTGCTGTTCTCGACCGACATCGCCATGCGGGCGTTTCTCGGGCATCGGCTGTTCCCGATGGCGGCGCCGACAGGTGGCGCGCTTCTGATCGCGTCCTGGCTTGTCTTCGCGCTCGCGGCAGCCGTACGGCGGAGATGATCGAGTGTCCGTCACAGAGCCGACCAGAGGGCGCCCAGTCCGGCCAACAGCAGCAGAGCGTTGAGCAGCGGCGCGAAGTGGCGCTCGGCGAGCCAGGGTGCAAGGCCGAGGCCGGCATAGGTTCCGAGAAGCACCGGCACGAGCAATCCCACGATCGTGCGCCAGTCTTCGGACTGGAATGCGCCGACGGCGATGTGAGCCGCGAGAACGCCAGCGTAGCATGCCGCGAAGAACGCGATCGACAGTGCTCGGGCCGGAGCGTGCGGCAGCGGATGGCGCAGCAGATGCACCATGAGCGGCGGCCCGGGCATGACCAGCACTGATGTGAGCGCCCCCGACAAGGCACCGGTGACGAGGAGAGCGGGACTGAGGCTCGCTTCTCCCGATGTAGCATTGGCTGCCACAGGGTGGCTCAGGGGGCGTAGCCGGCGCCACGCCAGGAGCGCTGCCACGACGAGAATGACGATGCCGACGGCCAGTTGCAGGTGGCGCACGTCGAGCGCGTGAAACAGCACCAATCCAAGGGGACAGCCAACCAGTGCGCCGAGCCCGAGGCCTCGGAAAAGTGACCATGGGACGCCGCCGGTGATGCGCGGCAGCAGCACGACGCACTGAGCCACGTGCAAGGCCACGAGTATCGGGACGGCCGACGTCGTGTTCAGCACCGCGAGAAAGACCGGCGCAGCCAGAATGGCGAATCCGAAGCCGGTGGCCGCCTGCATAGCGGCGCCTGCAGCGACCGCCGCAGCCAGCATGAGCCAATCCGCGATGTGCGCCACCACGATCGCTCGTCCTCAACGCCAGAGGAAGATGACGGCGACGCCAGAGAAGATCAGCGAGAAGCCGATGGCGTGGCTCCAGCCGAGAGGTTCCTTGAGAACGAACGTCGAGAAGCCGGCAAAGACCAACAGCGTGATCACCTCCTGGATGGTCTTCAGCTCGGCCGCCGAGTAGACCGCGTGACCGTAGCGGTTGGCCGGAACCGCAAAGCAATATTCGATGAGTGCGATTCCCCAGGAGACGAGCACCACCACGAAGATTGGGTATTCCTTGAAGCGCAAATGGCCATACCAGGCGAGCGTCATGAAAACGTTCGATGCCGAGAGCAACAGGATCGGCGTGACGTAGGCAGAGAGACCGGAGAGCGTCATTCGAGGCCCCATTGGCTGTGGACATGCGGCGCGTGGGTCGCTCGTAAGCCAAATGGCGGGCCGGGTCGCCCTCATTCTGGCGCAAGGGGAGACTGGTACACATCCCGGCAGAGCGGCTCGCGCGGTTGCGATTGCGTTGCCGGCCACGAGCGGCTAATCGGCCTTTCATGCGCCGTATCCATGCCGATCTCCTGCTCCTGGTTGCTGCCGCCATCTGGGGCTTTGCCTTCCTGTTTCAAAAATCGGCGATGTCCCACGTCGGACCGGTCGCGTTCGTCGCCGCGCGCGCCGTCGTCGCAAGCCTCGTGTTGTTGCCCCTTGCCGTGGCCGAGATG
>LNFM01012095.1_pt1 | contig 11454 bp, 11 predicted proteins | sample 596031 | NCBI WGS metagenome assembly LNFM01 (sample SAMN04254537, study PRJNA301005) | activated carbon metagenome | isolation source: dual media filters at the Ann Arbor, Michigan drinking water treatment plant | place: USA: Ann Arbor | reverse complement strand
AGCGAAGCTTCGGGTGCGCGCCGGTAGCTCAGCTGGATAGAGCGTCTGACTACGGATCAGAAGGTCGTGGGTTCGAATCCTTCCCGGCGCGCCAATGAGATCAAGGACTTCGTAGCACCTCGATCGAACCTGTGCAGACTGGTCTGGCTTCGCTGTCCACTCGCTGTCCACAAAGTTGCTGACAGCTGTCCTAGGTGAAGGCTCGGATGTAGCCGAGAACGCTGCAATCGCACTGCAGAGGTCAGGGGTTCGATTCCCCTCGGCTCCACCAATTAAATCAAGAACTTAGACGGACCTTACAAAAATCTGGAACTTCTGGGCACACACCGGGCACACACCAAATCGGTGATGTGCGGCTACGCGTAGATGCGCGCCGTTACACGAGGCAGGGTTGCAAACTGCCACAATTGCTGTCCGATAGCGATCCCGACCTCTCGCTCAGGTAGCGGCGGACCGCAATCTCGCGCCGCCGGGAGAACAGAGGCGTGCCCTGTGTTGCCAACCGCACTTGCAATCCTATTTGCTGCTTAACGTTCCGAAAGAGAGGACCAAATGAGCAGCAGCCTCGGCAAGATTGCGACGCCTAAGGAGTTCTTAGATCTCGTTGTTACGAAGGATCTTGACGAATTGCGAGCGGACCCAGGAAACATACGCAAGTGTTGGCACTGCGCATCATCTCTCTTCCACCAATCAGATTGGGTGTTCAATCAGCACACCCAACGCGTGATTACAGATTTCAATCTTCCCGCCGGCACGGTCCGAGAGTCGGTGTTTGCAGACGCCTTGGCGTCAATGAACAATGACTTCCAATTGATACGTGGCATCGCAAACTCATCCAAGCATCATACCTTGCGGCAGCGGCTAGCCAATCCTCCTTATGCCGACTACCAGCCAACCTCGTCAGCTAACACGGTCTATCAGGTGATACAGAGCGGTACTGGATCTCCCGTTGTCCATGCTGCTCTCGAAGGGCCGAACGGCCAAACGCTGGCAGTACTGCCAGTCGCAGAGAAAGTGTATCTGATGTGGCAAACGTTGTTCGGCAAGTACAATTGGTAATGGTGTCTCCGTAGTCGAGCGGCAACGACCGTCACCCGCATGGGCGGAGACACGGGTCTCCGTGGCTCCGGTCGCCGGCCCTCGCCGGCGAGTAGGGCGTGACCCGACCGGCACGGGCGGGGGCCGTCCATCTTGGCCGCTAGTCCGCGATGATCGTCCTCAGGACGCCGATCTGAGCTTGTTCAGTTCTGCGAACAAGGACTCTGCTCGATCGAGGGTGGAAGAGATGCCCGCACCATCGCTATCGAGGAACGTGGGATTGGTGATCAGGGCGAGCCGCCCGGCGGTAAACCGCAACAATTCGACGGGGTGTGGTGATGCTGGGCATATACAGTGAACAGCGCGTCGTTCTGCGTAAGATCGATGAGGTCACTTTGGGTCTCTGGCTCGATGCCCAAAGGGTCGATCCTGTCCGCCTTTCGTGGGTGCGGTTTGCCGATTGCGTCAGGCATAAGAACGGCAACTGCACACTCACCCTCATGGTAGACGGACCATGGTGTTTCCTCTGGCGGGTGAGTGCGGACGCACACAAGAGTCTTCGCGTCGCCGTCGAGGACGCACTGCAAGACGATGCGCTCGATATCCTTGCGGGAGAAGCGATGCGCCGCGACGTCGAGGCCATCCCCACCGCTTTGGGTGCAATCGATGAGCCGTACCTGCCGGTCAAGTGGACTTGGGATCAGGCGTTGGAACTCAAGACTGCAATGCGGAGGTCGCAAGGTGATCTCGGCTCGATGCGTTGGCGGCGGTATAAGACGGTCGGTCACATGACCGTTAATCTCGACCTGTATCCGCCGGCGTCGATCCTTTCGGCGGTTCGTGCTGCGAGCGGCGGTGTTGCGCGACCGGATTCCGATCTCGCGTATCGGGTGATCACCGAATTCATAGAGGCTGAGCGGTTAGCAAATCCGCCAGACGACGAGATCCCATTCTGACGTTGCCGGGATATCGCCGGATTCATGAGCCATCACAGACCGCAGACGCGGGAGGTGATTTATGACGACAGTAATTAGCGGTGTGTCGCGCCGGAAGGCGATCGCACTCGGTGCCGCTGCCGTCATGGCACCGGCGCTCCGGCCATTCGACGCCTTGGCGCAAGGGTTGCCTGTCGAGGGGCTGTCTACCGCGTTCGTGGACAAGGCGCGGGCCGCAATTCAGTCCGCGCAATCGTTGAAGGCGATGCGCGCGGAGATCGTCTCGATCAGGGAGCGGATGAGCACGATCAACCCGTTCGGGGTCGAATATCGCGCTCGCCAAGCGCGCGATACTGGCCTGTGGTATCCGCACAGCCAGGTCGCGCACGAGTTCTATCACAAGCTCAGCGCGATGCGCTGCCGGTCCGACGATCCGGTCGAGCAGGAAGTCCAAACCGAGTTCTTGAAGCTGTGGCCGATGTACATTGAGCCGCTACCGAAGGTGCAAGTCGATTGGGAGAAGTGGAGCGGGTGGCACAATCAGTACTACGCGAAGCGGCGCAATCGATTGGGACGGGCAGATGGTCCGCCGCCGATGCTCGCAAAAACCACTTGTACGCACGATTCTGGCTACGCTACGATTCCCGGGTGACGACCAAAGAAATCTATCTTCGAACGCATCGACCGCACGAAGAACATTGCGCGGTACTATCGCCTGTCCGTGCTTCCGACGCTGTTCGGTGACTACGCCGTCGTTCGTGAATGGGGCCGCATCGGCCGACGCTGCCAATCCCGCGAAGAATGCTGCGCTTCGATTAATGAGGCCGACGCCGTGCTAGCCGTGCACCGCAAGGAACGCGCACGACGAGGCTAAAGGACGCTGTAGCGGTGAGGTTTCAAATCCCGCGCCACGCGGATTTTCCGACGAGGGTGAATGCTGGCAGACAAGCGATTCTGTATATCATTGATATATAATAATTTTTTAGAGTTTCTAGAAAGCTGCGATCTTGCATCTTGACAAGAACTCCGTTACAACATTATTGTTGTATGCATGATACCGACACTGATAGACCTAAATGGGTCCCCATGGACCATCTTGCCGCCCGGGGTACACGCTACCGAGCTGGGTGAGATTGAGGCCATGTTCGCGACTAACCGGCGTCGGCGCACCCTTTTTGCAGGGCTTCTGACAGCGTCGGCAAGTTTGCGTCAGGCTGGCTGCGGAACCATCTATCTCGATGGAAGCTTTGTGACGGGCAAGCCGCAACCTAGAGACTATGATGCTTGCTGGGACCCTACGGGGGTCGATCCCACGAAGCTCCATCCGGTGTTCGGGGTCTTTGACAACGAGCGCAAAGCCCAAAAGGCCGCGTTTCAGGGGGAGTTCTTCCCCTCAACGTGGAAGGAAGCGGCGAGCCGGCGCACCTTTATGCAGTTTTTTCAGGTCGATCGGTACACAGGAGCAGCAAAGGGAATTTTGTCCATCTCGCTTGCTAGCGATCCGATGCTCGCGAGGACGACACGATGATCTTGAGCGACCGCCAACTCACAGTATCAAAGACGCAGCGCGACGAGCTGCGGGCAGCGCTTGCAGCGCTCCCGGCCAAGCCGACTGGCGATGATGCTTGGCTCAATGACATGGAGCGTGACGCGCTTCGGAGCCAGATTTCTGACATCGAGGCTGAAATCTCCGAATACGAGATGTTGAAGTCTGGACAGGTGGCGTTCACGGAACGCTTCACGCTGTCGGACCTTCCACGTGTGCTTGTTCAGGCGCGGATAGCGAAGGGGATGAGCCAGACCGACCTCGCTACAAAGCTCAACATGAAGCCGCAGCAGATACAGCGCTATGAGGCCACGGATTATATGGGGGCGAGTCTCGCTCGTCTTATCGAGATATCCGAGCTTCTTGGCGTGCGCATATCGCAGTCTTTCTCAACTGAATCCAATCAGAACAACTCGCTTTTCGTTTGGAGGGATAGCGCTGACATCCCGTGGGAGCGCTTCCCGGGACGGGAGATGATCAAGCGCGGCTGGTTCCAGTTCAGCAAAGGCGCAAATCTCTCCGAGGCGGTGAAAAACTACTTCCTGAGTGCAGCGGGTCCTCAGTTTGCGACTGCGCTTCACCGCAAGAAAGTTCGCAGCGGCTCCGCACCAAACCAACCGGCTTTGCTGGCTTGGCAGGCGCGAATATTAGAACTTGCTCGGACGAATAACGAGATATCGCCCTATCCATCTTTCGATTTGGATGAGCGGTGGCTTGCCGATCTCGTTGCTCTGACGCGACAGGATGATGGGCCTGCCAAGGCGCAGTATCTGCTTGAAGGAAAGGGCATACCGCTCATCATCGAAAAGCAGTTGCCCGGTTCGAATCTTGATGGCGCAGCGATGCTTTCGGATTTTGATCGACCTGTCATCGGTCTTACGCTGCGTTACGATCGGCTGGATAATTTTTGGTTCGTACTACTCCACGAGATCGGCCACATTTTCCTGCACTTGCACGAGGGATTGCAGCTCGATTTCTTCGATGAAGAAGGCGCGAACGGTAGCGACAAGATCGAGGCCGAGGCAGATCGCTTTGCGCTCGATACGTTGATACCGCCAACACTTTGGGATCAGTGTTTATCGCGGTTCGCTCTTTCGAACGAGGCCGTGTTGATTGATGCCGAAACGCTTGGCATTCACCCAAGTATTCTCGCAGGTCGCATTAGAAGAGAGCGCGGCGACTGGACGATTCTAAATGACCTAGTTGGACAAGGCACGGTCCGTCGACAATTTGAGGAGGCCCATGATTAAGCTGAAACCGGGTGACTATATGCCGTCAATCCGGTGGCGGCAGGGTGAGTACCAGGCGCTGCTTGAGCTTTCCGATGAAGCTAAAGCGCATTCGGTGCCGCTCATCACAATCCCACACATCGAATATGACTTCGAGGAAGAGCGGCCCAAGAACACGGTCAATGATCATGTGAAGCCGTTTCCCAAGCGGTATAAAGATAAGTGGGGTACACGGCCCGCTTGGATCGATATTGATCCCTCGCTCCACAAGGACACGATGGCGACTGGCGACGATGTTGTTAGCTATGTGTTCGACGGTTTGCGGAAGTTCAACGCAGTTGCGGTTCCAGTTGTTGCGCTCGCGACCGACGCCGCGACCAAGGCAAAAATAGCGAAGGTTGTTGCCACGGATAAGCGCGGCATTGGATTACGCGCCCGGTTCGAGGACATTATGCGGCCGACATTTACACAGTCGGTTCGAGACCTAATGAAGGATTTTGGCCTCACTGCCGACAGTGTGGACTTACTGCTAGATCTCGGTGCGCCTACGTATGACCCCTACGAAACATTTTCGGGCGCGCTCATCGCCGCTTTGAAGAAGATTGCCGATCTTCCAAACTTCCGAAACTTCGTTCTGTTCGGGACAGCAATTCCGGAATCGTTTGCGGACATCACAAAGGAGGGAGCAAACCTGCCTCGCCATGAATGGCTGTTCTATAAGGAGTTTGTCAGCCTCCTGCCCGATGGTGTGCGCCGCCCCAACTACGGAGACTGCACGATAGTGCATCCATCGTCAGACCTTTCGCTTGATTTCCGCAAGGTGAAGGCGCCCGGTAAGGTGATTTACACGACGCCTAGCAACTATGCGGTTTACAAGGGCGGCGCGTTTCGCGGGAACGAAGTTCAGATGCATGATCACTGCGCAAAGGTGACCAAGAACCCAAATTTCCAGGGTGAGGAATTCTCGTATGGAGATAAGTATATTTCTCTGTGCGCCATTAAGAAGGAAAAACCCAGCACTCTGACGAGGTGGAAGACGGTGGGTATCAACCACCACATTGCGCAAGTGCTGGACGATCTCGCCACTTTGACCGCTGCTGCATGAACTCACGGATCGACTTGGTGATTTCCTTCGCGGTCATCAGTTCGGCGATCATCGCATAGAGCTGCTTGCGCGGCTGGCGCAGTTCTCGGGCCGAAACGTCGTAGCGCGAGAGCAACGACACCGCCTCACCGTGCCAAAGAAGATGCGCAAGCATTGTCGGCTTGAGTTCGGGGTTCTTGGCCGCCCTGCGGACGGTCTCGAAGTGAATTCCACCACGCGCACCCTGCCGCGCTTCGGTCACACCACACCAGTCGGGCGCAAGCCGGATCACACCGTCGATATGCTTTGAGGCGCACACGATGGTGAGGCGTTCGAGCGTTTCACGGTAAGTACCGATCTGGGCTGGCAAGCGCGACAGGCTATCTTGCGCACTCTTGATCTCATACCCGTGCACGCAGCCATTGATGACGGCGACGTCAACACGGCTCTTGGCGTGTGCGAGGCCAAGCTCGTCGACGATCAGTACGTCACCTGACACGCGAATGCGGTTCAGCTTCTTGATATGGAGAGCCGTCCGTATCTCTAGGTCAGTTGTTTGATCACGTACGGATGGCATGGGACACTCTGTTTGTTCCCCTTAACGATTGCCCGATTTGCGACTCCGCGTCGAGGGCCATGTGGACACAACTGGTGTCATTCGGCAACAGCGGGGGTCGTGGCGTGTCCGGTATCCGACTTTGCCATATCTTTCTCTGCGGCCTTGGCGGCTTCCTCTGCGTACTGCTCAAATCGTGCAATGCGCTCGGGGGTGTCTAGAGTGATGGTCTCAGGCCGCCCTATATTGAGATAGCTGATGACAGCTGATGTAGCGCAGGCAATCTCAAGCTCCCTCCACATATGGGCTTCGTCCAGTCCCCTCTTGACCAATTCAGCTATGACATCCTCGAACGCCTCGTCGTTGGGCGCATCATTGATCGCATGATTACCCATCTGATGAACTTCGACGTAGGTCGCTTCGTTAATGATATGCTTGCGCTCCAACAGGCGGAGAAAGTCGGTCAAAAGCTGCATTCGCATCATCCCTGATACGACCTCTGTCCAAAGGATTGGACGCCCTCTCATTCCGACAGCCGCAGGCACGAAAGCGGCTACGCGATACAGCAGCCGGGCTGCGAACACGGCGGCATGACGTGCGGCGAGCGGGAATACCGACCCCAACACGCATCGCGCTCCAAGCGATAGGAATCCAATGGCGGTTGTTGCGTGATTTCTATCGGCGGCATGGGTATCGCACGCACTCAGAATAATAATGGGCGGCACCCGGACCTTGCCGTTAAGCTCCCAGACGTCGATTTTATCATCCTTCAGATGAAGTACGGCTGGCTCGTCCTGCGCGTGGCTGCCATGGCCATCGAACATCATAAGAGCGCCGTCAAAGGCGTTAAGCGCAGAAATTAGTTCATCGGCGTTCGAGACTTCGACAAACTTGACATTCACCGAGTCCTTCCACTGCTTACCGAACATCTCGAATGCGACTTCGAAAAGCCCTCTGATTGGATCGGCCCGGTCGAGCGCACTGATGACTAGAACACTCGCGAACGCTGTCGGAAAGAGCCTGATCGGCGGGGCGTCGGTGATCGTACTTACAAAGAGGTTGCCTGGCGTCACGGGTATTCTTGAAACCTGCTTGCGGATGCAAAGGGGCAGTCCGTCGACCTTCAGCCACTCGAGATGGGCGTCGGCGACGATCCGGATGTCTCCATCTGCTTTCTTGAGGATGTCGATGAATTCCGGAGGAACGGCAGCGTGCAGCCTGTTCTGCATTTCGCGAAACGCGAGCAAACGCTTGCGCAACCTGTTCTCGTCACTGCGGTAGTGAGCTGCGAACTGTCTTGCAGCACCGGCTGTGCGGTTGACGTCGTTCGGCATTCTGAGCGTTACAGACAGGTCTGATGCGGCCAATGTCGCCATGACTTCGGTCGAAAGTGCCAGCTCATACTGACGGATCTGGAAGAGTGGATGTGGTTCGAACCCTTCATCACCGATCGGGGTAAACACTTTCTTTTGACGTTCGTTCCGAACTAATAAGTTATAGCCTCTTTGATTTTCTAGAAGCTGCTTTGCGGATTCGAAACGCCTTTTTTCTTCCCGGCTCAATTCGTCCGCAGGTTTCAAATGCGCGATCGTTGCCTGCATGGCCGGCGCGAATAGATTGAGCACCGGAGAGAAAGCAAAACCATACGGGAGTCCACCGATATCTACGTTGCTTCGTTCGGCTAGCAGGCTTTCCGACGTTGAAACAATTTGCTCTATATACGGTTTAACATCCTCGCGGATGCGATCGAAAGGGCCGCTTATTAGATCTGCTATGCCGAGTGCGCCAAGTGCCTCGACATTCGAGCCGACCGTAGCATGTCCTTGGACTTGATAAGCCAATCTGCGGACAGGCGGTTCAATCCAATCATTGATGGCCTGCCTAGCTGAGGCGATTTCGTCGCCATCGATATGAAGTGCGGCATCGCACGCAGCAAGCAAACGTTGTTTGAGGGTGGCGAGCGTTAGCTGAGAAATGGTGATGTCTGCGTCTTTGTCGGCAACAATGGTGGGGCGGACAGGACATTTTAAAGCCCACTCCATGAATTCAGCCGGGTTTTGACCATTCCCGACTATCACAAAAACAAACACTGATGGTTCTGGGGTCGGCATCGACAGGATAGCCCTCGGGCTTTGTGGATGCCAGTTCACCACTCGCCCGCCACATAGGCGGCCGGCGAGGCCGGCATTCCGTCCCGCTTCAGTCATCTCTCGGATATCTGAGGGGAACCTGTTCAATATCCGTATTAGCGGCGCGTTTCGGCATAGGCTGAGCGCGAAGCCTTGCAGAGGAGTCGCTTGGTCGGGCTGCCAGTCGGGCACTGAAATCAGAAAGTGTATTTTGGTATCAAGCGGCGCTTTGACCATGCACTTGACCCCCTAAAATGTTGTTCGCCCATTATACTGGAGGGATCGGTCAGCGATGATGCAGGTTAAAACCATCCCCAGAAATCTCAGGCCGTGGTCATGTCATGACGGAAAAGGGGCGGCTTCGAAGTGAGGCCTCTCATCTCAGTCTCCCAGGCCGTCAGCGCCTCCCGCTTCTCTTTGTCGTAGGCATAGCGGTTGTAGACAGCTTCCGTGACGCCACGGCTCTGCGGGCTGTGATTGAGCACGAGCGACCTGACATGCAGAGGGATTCCGAGCCGGGCCAGCTCGGTGCCTACGGTGCGCCGCAGATCGTGAGGTGATACCTTCGCTATCTTGAGTTCCACCACGAGACGCGCCATGGCGCGCGTGATGGCCATTGGCGTGATCGGCGCCCGCCTCGGATCATCGGCAGACGGGAATATGAACGGGCTGTTCTCGGGCGATGCCTCCACGGAGCGGCAGGCGATGGAGAAGGCCGTTCTTGGTGCGCTCGCCGGGAATGGTCCACACCGGCTCTGGCCCTCCGAGCTGAAGCTCGGCCTTCCTGGCTTCGACCACTTCGGTGCGACGTTGGCCCGTCAACAGCAGCAGGCGCAATACGGATCGCGTGGCCGGCGAGAGCATCCGGCCCTTTTCGGCGCGGGCCATGGGCTCGCCGGTCATCGTCTCCATGGTGGCGAGGGCCTGCCAGAAGGTTTTGATATCGGCAGATGAGAGGACGCGCTCACGCGGCTTCTTCTTACCGACACGACGGAGACGTGCCGCCGGGTTGGCTTCGAGGATGCCTTCGTCGATAGCCCAATTGAGCACCCGGTTCATGAGCATGAGCGCTTCGTTCGAGACGAGGGGCGTCGCCTTGCCAGCCAGCCGGTCGCGATAGCGTGCGATCTCGGTGCGCTTCAAGTCAGCCACGCGCACGCGGCCGTATTCGGCTTTCACATGGCGGTTGTAGTAGATGAGATCGGTCTCGTGCCGCTTCAACTTGAGTTTGGCGTGGCGCTCGTACCAATCGGCGAACAGGGTTCCGAAGGTCAGGTTTTCGCGCTGCTTGCGAACACGCTCCTCGACCGGATCGAGGTCATGCACCTTTACCTTGTTGACGACGTCGTGCGCCTTCTTGGTCGCGGCTGCAAGACCAACGGTCTTGGCGTCGCCGATCGTGTACTGGCGGAAAGTCCGGCTATCCCCGCCGCCGGGCTGATAGCGCACGTACCATGTGCGCTTGCCGCTCGGGCAGACGTTCAGCCATAGACCTGGCACACCATCAATGCGGAAGCGGGTGCGCTTGCCGTCGATGGGCTCGGCTGCGAGAACCTGACGATGATTGGCTTTGAGCGAGGGCATTTTCCGTCCATCTGGGCACACACCGGGCACACACCAAACAGGTGCTTGACGGTTTTTGATGTTGCACCAGAACACATAGGACGGGCAAAATTATGACGCGATTACAATTAGTTAGATGTCACGTCGCGTAACGTCGTGTACCGCCATAAAACCCTATTGAAGTGGATCGCACTGCAGAGGTCAGGGGTTCGATTCCCCTCGGCTCCACCAACCTTCATCCAAGTCTGTTGAAACGTTGAGATTTTTACGCGCTATTCCCAAACTTCTCGAATCGGTTTGGGAATCCGATGTCGGCCTATTTGGCGACAGCCGGCGCATCGCGGACTGGGCGAGCTTCCGCTGCTCGGCCGCCTTGGTGTAGCGCGACACCTCTTGCAACGTGGCATGGCCGGTGATGGCCGCGATCTCGTTCGCTGTGCAGCCGGCCTCTGCCAACCGGCGCGCCGCCGCCTTCCGGAGGCCGTGCGTCACGCAGCGCTTCGGCAATCCTGCCTTGTCGATCTTGACCGCCATGAAGCCACTGCCGAAGCCGTTCGAGGTGAACGACTGGCCGAAGGCCGTCTTCAGGATCGTGCCCTCGTCCTCGTCCACCGCATCGAGCACCTCCTGCAGCGCCGGGTGGATCGGAATCCACAGCTTCACGCCGCTGGTGCGCTTGGTCTTGAGCGGCGTGACGCAGATAGTGCCATCGCGCACGTCGTCCCACGACATCGTCACTACGTCCGAGCGGCGCTGACCCGTGTAAAGCAGCAACGCAAACGCCAGTCGCTCGGTCGTGCCGATCGGCCAGCGCTTCTCGTACTGGGCAATCTCCTCCTCGGTCCAGGTGTGGAACTCGCCCTTCGCGAACTTCTTGATGCGCAGTGTGGGATCGTCCTTGCGCCAGCCGTTGTCGATGGCGAAGTGGATCAGCACCTTGAGCTTCTGCAGCACGCTGTTTGCGGCGCCGGGCGTCTCGGAGCGCTTGGCCAGGATACGCCGTACGTGCTCCCGGCTCATCTCGCGCACCAATCGATGACCGATGCCCTCATAGATCACGAGCCGCTCGATTACTCCGCCGGGAGGACGGTGCGAGCCGCAAGAACTCAGGCGAAGAGAAGTAGTCTTGCACGAGCCGATCGAACGTCCCCGGTGCGCCACGCTGCTTCGGCGTTTCGGGAATGTCGCCGATCGCGGCACGCTCATAAGCGGCCATGAACTCCGGCGTGCCAGGTCGGCCCGGCAATGCAATCCGTGGTCCCCGGTTGCGGCGGTAATAAAACCGCTCGCGGCCATGCCGGTCGACGAAGCGGTCGATGTGTCGAAGCTTGATCAAGGTCACTCGTAGTCTTCCCAGCTGTTGCCGCTCTGTGC
>LNFM01012094.1_pt1 | contig 11454 bp, 10 predicted proteins | sample 596031 | NCBI WGS metagenome assembly LNFM01 (sample SAMN04254537, study PRJNA301005) | activated carbon metagenome | isolation source: dual media filters at the Ann Arbor, Michigan drinking water treatment plant | place: USA: Ann Arbor | reverse complement strand
CAGATGTCTGGTGCCGGTGACCGGAGTCGAACTGGTGACCTTCGCATTACGAATGCGCTGCTCTACCAACTGAGCTACACCGGCGTGGACGGCAGGCACCTTCAAGAGAAGCCCCCACCGAACAGCCCGCGATGATAGCGCACCCGCGCCCCTGCCCCTGACAGAATGCCCGCCACCATGCCCACGCTGCCGCAAGTCCTGCACGATCCGGTCCACCGCACACGCTGGCGCGCGCTGCTCGTGCTGATGCTCGCCGTCGTCAGCTTCGCGGCGCTGACACCCGGGCAAGAGGCCCCCTCGCTCGGTGTCGGCGACAAGATCGACCACCTGCTGGCCTTCATGTCGCTGGCCGTTGCCGCCACCCTCTCCTGGTCGGCCACGCGGGGCCCTGCCACGCTCGCCGGCATCGGCCTGCTGGCCTACGGCGCCTTCATCGAGGTCGCGCAGACCCAGGTGCCCGGCCGCCACGGCGATGGGGTCGACCTGGCCGTCGACGCGGCCGGCATCGTGCTCGGGCTGGCCCTGGCGCAAGGCCTGCGCAGCCGCTGGCCCGGCCCGTCTGCATGACGCCGAAGCATGACACCGAAACATGACACCGAAATGGTAGCTCACGCCATGAGCCAGTAGGCTCAGACACTGTCTCCACCACCTGGGCACGGGGCCCGGGCCACCGCTGGAGACGACGATGACGACGCAGGCCACGCTCGAACTGATTCCCGCCCCCCAGGGGCCGCAAACCGGCACGACCGAGGTGGCCGACGCCACCGGCTTCGAGATCGGCTGGGACCACGCCCACCACGGCCTGGTGCCGCCGCCCGAGTTGCTGCTGGAAGGCACGCCCATCGGCCAGGGCTGGCGCGCCGCGCGCGCCGTCTTCGGCCGCCGCACCCTGGCCGTGCAGCAGGCGACAAGGCAGTGGCTGGCGCTGCGCATCCGGGCCTGGCGCGAAGGCACCGTCTTCGAGGGCCAGCAACTCACGCCGCACTACCTGGCGCAGCTGCGCGCGCCCCATTGCCCGGTGCTGCGCACAGCGCTGGGCGGCGCGCCGGGTCAGCCCGATGCCGCCGTGTTCGAACGCCTGAACCCGCTGGCGGCGTGGGCCGCCGGCAACGTGGTGATGATGAGCCAGCGCGCCGCGCAGGTGCGCGTCGGCGTCGACCTGCTGGAGACGCTGCGCCGGGCGCGCCGCGCCGAACGAGGCGGGGAGGCCGTAGACGGTCTGGACGCCGCGGCCTGGTGGCGGCTGGCTGCGCTGCGCGCCTGCGCCACGCCGCTGCCCTTCCACGAAGCGGCCCGGCTGCCGCTGGCCGCGCTGCCGCCCAACCGGGTGCGCCTGCTGAACCCGGCGCAGGGGCTGCAGGCGCTGGTGACGCTGCAGTTCAGCACACCGGGCTGGAGCGCACGCACGCGCGCTTTGGCCGCGCTGCTGCCCGCGCACACCCTGCGCCACGACTTCAACCTCTTCGTCGGCTCGATCGCGCCGCGTGTGCTGGAAGCCGGGCCTGGCATCGCCCAGCTGCGCCGCGCATTGGAAGACGCCTGGCTGCACGAACGTGTGCAGCGCCGCTGGCAGCACTTCGTGCTGAGCCTGGGCGAAGCCGCCACCGCCGCGCTGCTGGACCGCGCCACCCAGGACGGCCTGGCCGCCGTGCGCACCGTCAACCACCCGCAGGCGCAGGCCACCGACGGCTGGGCGCTGGCCGAAGGCGGCCGTGCACCGCGCGTCTTGCGCGCACGCTCACCCGTGCTGCGCGCACCGGCGCACACGGGCATGGCCAGGCCCGCGGCCTGCTGACCGGGGCGTGCGTCGGCGCGCACGCGGGCAGCACCTGGCCATGCGGGGACAATCCGCAGCCGATGTCACCCTTGCCCGCACCGCCGCGCCTGATCCTGCTCGCCCCGATGGAGGGTGTGCTCGACCACAGCCTGCGCGACGTCCTCACGCGCGTCGGCGGCATCGACCGCTGCGTGTCGGAGTTCATCCGCATCACCGACCAGCTGCTGCCGGCGCGTGTGTTCACCCGGCTGATGCCCGAACTGCACCACGGCGGCCGCACACCGTCCGGCACGCCGGTGCGTGCGCAGCTGCTGGGTTCCGACCCCGTCTGCCTGGCCGAAAACGCCGCCCGCCTGGCCGAACTGGGGCCGGCCGGCATCGACCTCAACTTCGGCTGCCCGGCCAAGGTGGTGAACCGCCACCGCGGCGGCGCCGTGCTGCTGGACGAACCCGAGCTGGTGCACGCCATCGTCGCCGCCGTGCGCCGCGCCGTGCCGGCTTCGATGCCGGTGTCGGCCAAGATGCGGCTGGGCCACCGCGACGATGCACTGATGCTCGACAACGCGCGCGCCATCGCCGCCGCGGGTGCCGACGAACTGGTCGTGCACGCGCGCACCAAGCTGCACGGCTACAAGCCGCCGGCCTATTGGGACCGCATTGCGCACATCCGCGATGCAGTCACCGTGCCGGTGGTGGCCAATGGCGAGGTGTGGACACTGGACGATGCCCGGCGCTGCCTGCAGACCAGCGGCTGCGACGCGTTGATGCTGGGCCGTGGCCTCGTCAGCGACCCCGGCCTGGCGCTGGCGGTGCGCGGCCGCACGCAGCCCGCCTGGGCCGAGCTGCTGCCGTTGGTGCAGCTCTACGGCCGCCTCATCGCGCCGCGCGTGGCGCCCCGCCACCGCGGCGGGCGCATCAAGCAGTGGCTGAACATGCTGCGCCGCCGCCACCCCGGCGCCGAGCAGGCCTACGCAGCGGTGCGCGCGCTCAACGACGCCGCGGAGATCGAGGCAGCGCTGGCGGCGCTGCAGCGCGAACTGCACGCCACTCCCGAGATCGCCCTGGCCTGAACGGGCGCCCGCGCGGCGATCGCGGCAAGGGCGCGGCGAAGAAAAAGCCGCTGCATCGTCATGAGGCAGCGGCTGTTTCGGCAAACGGGTACTTCAGGCGACGGGCACGGGTTCCGTTGTTCCGCCCAGTGGTGCGGTCGGTTCTCGCCTGCAGTGCCGCTACTGTGCCACCGCCACGTGACGGCAGCGTGACGAAAAGCGCCGCGTTCCGGGTGCTGCTCGTGGCGCAGCCCGATGCCCGCGCTCAGGCCGTGACGTAGCGCCCCTCCAAGTAGGCCAGCAGCGTGCGCAGCGTCTGCGCCTCGCCGCCCACTGGCCGGCCCGGCCGCGATTCGCTGTTCCAGGCGAAGAGGTCGATGTGCAGCCAGTCCATGCCTTCGGGCACGAAGTCGGCGAGGAAGAGCGCCGCCGTCACCGCGCCTGCCATCGGGCCCTTGCCGGTATTGACGATGTCGGCGATGTCACTCTCGATGCCGCCGTGATAGTCGCGCCACAGCGGCATGTGCCACAGCGGGTCGTGCAGCGCCAGGCCGCGGTCGACGAGGTCACGGGCCAGGTCCATGCGGTGGCAGAACAGCGCCGGCAGTTGCGGGCCCAGCGCCACGCGCGCGGCACCCGTCAGCGTGGCCATGTCGATCATCAGGTCGGGCCGGCCCTCGGCGCCGTAGGCCAGCGCGTCGCACAGCACGACACGGCCTTCGGCGTCGGTGTTGCCGATTTCGATGTGCAGACCCTTGCGGGTCTTGAACACGTCGCCCGGCCGGTAGGCGTTGCCCGCGATGGCGTTTTCCACCGCCGGGATCAGCAGTTGCAGCCGCACCGGCAGCTTCAGCGCCATCACCATCTGCGCCAGGCCGAGTGCGTTGGCCGCACCGCCCATGTCCTTCTTCATCTGGCGCATGCCTTCGGCGCCCTTGATGTCCAGGCCACCGGTGTCGAAGCACACACCCTTGCCCACCAGCGTCAGTTTCGGGTGCTTGGGCTTGCCCCAGTTCAGCTCGATGAGGCGCGGCGCACGGCCGCTGTCGGCGTCGGCGGCGCGGCCCACGGCGTGGATGGCGGGGAAGTTGGCGGCCAGCAGCTTGTCGCCGACCACCTGCTTGAAGGTCGCCCCGTGCTGTTTGGCCACCAGGCGCACCGCCTCGGCCAGGGCGCCCGGGCCCATGTGCTCGGCGGGCGTGTTGACGAGGTCGCGGGTCGACGCAGACGCGGCGGCGACGATCAGCGCGTGCTGCACCGCCGGGGTCGACGGCAGGTGCAACTGCGCCGGCTCGCGCTTGGCGGCCTTGTAGAGGTCGAAGCTGTAGCTGCCCTGCTCCCACGACAGCGCGGCCGCGGCGGGGTCGAGTGCCAGGCCTTGCTCGCCCAGGTGGTAGCGGCCCGGCGGCAGCGCCTTGGGCAGCGCCGCCAGCGCCCAGGGGTGGCTGGCATCGCGCACGCCGGCCCACACCGCCTGCAGCGAGCCGTCGGCGGCGGGCAGCAGCGCGTGCGTGTCGGGCGCGCCGTTGAAACCGACGCTCTGCAACCAACGGCGGGCCGCAGGGTCGAGGGCTTGGGTGAGTGTGGCGAACTGGTCGCGGTCGACGGCGTGCAGGGGCACGCTGCCACGGGCGGGTTGGGCGAGATGGACGGTCATGGGCTTGGGCGAGTGAAGGCAGCGGCGATTGTCTCGCGGCCGGCGGCCCGGGGATGTCGCCTCACGCCCCCGGGCTGCAATCCGTCGCAAGGCCATCGCAGCGGGGCACGGGCGCGTGCACGATGCACCCTGTCTGCAGCCCATCGCAAGAGGACCCCCGCCATGAACCCGCTGAACTTCGTCACCCGCCCGGTCGGGCACCTGGCCGACGCCGTGCTGATGCCCTTCAAGGCACTTTGGGTGGTGGGCCTCACCGGCTTCATCAACTGGGCCACCTACGGCGGCACCTGGTGGTTCAAGTGGGTGGCCTTCGGCATGGCCATCGCGGTGCTGGTGGCCTGGGCGCGTGCGGCCAAGACGCTGTTGCTGCTGGCGGTCGTGGGCTTCGTCGGCTGGAAGATCTACCAGCGCTATGGTGCGCAGGCGCGCCAGCAGTTCGACGACTGGGTGGCGCGCACGCAGCCGCAGACGGCGCAGGTGCTGCAGGCACTGCGGGCGCCGGCCGCACCCGCCGGCCCCACCGGCAGTTGAATCAGGCGGTCGGCGCGTTGGCCGCCACGGCGGCCGGTGCAGCAGGCACCTGGGCGGCCGAGCGCTCGACATGCCAGTCGACCAGGCGGCGCATGTTGCCCAGCGACACCCAGTGCAGGTGCACCAGGCCCAGCATGCCGCTGCGGTGCAGTTCACCCACCACCGCGTCGGGCAACTCGGTCATCTTCTTGTCGTCGACGGTGAGGAAGCCATCGACGGTGTGCTGGCGGCCGTCGGGCAGCGTGGCGTCGAAGCGCATCTCGCGCAGCACGTCCAGTTCCAGCAGCTTCTTGCCTACCAGGCGTGTGCGCTGGATCTCGGCTTCCAGCGTCTCCAGGTAGGGGGTCATCTGCTTGAGCAGTTCACCCTGCTGGCCGTCCTCGGTGAACAGCGCTTCGCCTTCCAGCACGCTGGTGCCCTTCCAGGCGGTGTCGACGCAGATCGCAAAGCGCTCGGCGTCGATGCGCGCGATGCAGAAGGGGTAGGCGCGCAGCACCGCAGGCATGTACTGGGCGCGCCAGCGCTCGCCGGTGAGGTAGAGATTCTGGTTCTGCACGAGGCCGAAGACCGCGATCGGTGCGATGGCGTCGGTACCGTCCTCTTCCTTGCCGGCCTTCACGAAGACGATGGGGAATTCGCGGCAGACGTCGCCGAACTCGGCGGCGGCGACGAACATCGCGTTCAGGTTCTCGGCCACCGTCCAGTCGGTGACCGGCATGCGCAGCTTCAGGTTGCGGTGCAAGGCGCTGTCCAGGGCCGTGGGCTGCTTGTGCAGGTTCTGATTGATCAAGTGGCTTCTCCAGGGGTTTCGATGCGGGTCACCAGCACCTTGTCGACGCGTTTGCCGTCGAGGTCGACGACCTCGAAGCGCCAGCCTGCCCAGTCCACCGCGTCACCGGTGCGCGGCAGGCGGCCGAGCAAAAGCATGATCATGCCAGCCAGCGTGTTGTAGCGGCCGCGGTCTTCCTCGGGCAGTTCCTTGAGTTCCAGGCGGTCCTTGAACTCAGGTACCGGGATCAGGCCGTCAAGCAGCCAGCTGCCGTCCTCGCGCTGGATGGCCCAGGCGTCCTCGTCGCTGGGCGCTCCGAACTCGCCGGTGATGGCTTCGAGCAGGTCGCGCTCGGTGATCACGCCCTGCACCGCACCGTACTCGTCGACGACGAAGACGAGGTCGGTGCGAGAGATGCGGAAGTGCTCCAGCAGTTCCATGCCCGACAGCGTCTCGGGCACGAAAACCGGCGGCGCCATGTACTGCGAGATCTCCAGTGCCTTGCCGCTGGCCAGTGGCTGCAGCAGCTTGGCGGCGTTGAGCACACCTTGCACGTCGTCCAGCGAACCCTTGCACACCGGGAAACGCGTGTGGCCGCTGTCGGCGATGGTCGTCAGCAGCACCTCGGTGCCGTCGGTGAGGTCGAGCCAGACGATCTCGGCTCGCGGAATCATCATCGAGCCGATCTGCCTGTCGTCGAGCCGGAAGACGTTGCGCACCATCTGGTGTTCCTGCGCCTCGATGACACCCGATTCGACGCCCTCTTCCAGGCTGGCGGCGATCTCCTCTTCCGTCACCGATCGGCCCGGCCCACCCTGGTGCATGCCCATCAGCCGCAGCACGCCGTGCGTGCACACGCTCAGCAGCGCCACCAGCGGCCGCGTCGCCGTGCTCAGGACGTTCATCGGCCGCGCGACCAGCCGCGCCACCATCTCGGGGTACATCTGCCCCACCCGCTTGGGCACCAGTTCGCCGAAGATGATGGTCAGGATGGTGATGATCACCACGACCAGCCCCGTGGCCGCGATGCTGGCCGTGCCCTGGGCGACAGGAAAGGTCTCGACGATCCAGTAGGACAACGGCGCGGCAAACGCGGCCTCGCCGACGATGCCGTTGAGGATGCCGATCGAGGTGATGCCGATCTGCACCGTCGAGAGAAACTTGGTCGGGTTCTCGTGCAGGTCCATCGCGGCCTGCGCACCCGGCTCCTCGCCTTCCACCATCACCTGCAGGCGCGCCTTGCGGCTGGCGGTGAGGGCCATCTCCGACATCGCAAAGATGCCGTTGAGCAGGATCAGGAATACCAGGAGAGCGAGGTCCATGCGCGCCGCGGGCCGAGGCCGCGGTGGCCGTGTAGGGGAGCGGGAGCGTAGCAGAATCAACCGATGATCCATCTCATCGGCGACGTGCAGGGTTGTGCGCAGGCCCTGCAAAGGCTGCTGTCGGAAATCGACTTTTCACCCTCGCGCGACCGCATCGTGCTGCTGGGCGACCTCGTCAACCGCGGCCCGGCCTCGCTGGCCGTGCTGCAGATGCTGGCGCCGCTGCAGGGCTCGGCCACCTGCCTGCTGGGCAACCACGACCTGCACCTGCTGGCCGTGGCCCACGGCGTGCGTCCGCTGCACAAGAGCGACACGCTGGACGACATCCTGGACGCACCCGACCGTGAGGCCTGGATCGCCTGGGTGCGCGCCCAGCCGCTGGCCCACCTGGAAGCCGGCTGGCTGTGCGTGCACGCCGGCGTGCTGCCGCAGTGGACCCCCGCGCAGACGCTGGCGCTGGCCGCCGAGGTGCAGACGCTGCTGCGCGGCCCCGACCTGCCCGGGTTCCTGCGCGTGATGTACGGCAATCAGCCCGACCAGTGGCACGACGATCTGGCCGGCGCCGACCGCATGCGCCTAGCCGTCAACGCCTTCACACGTCTGCGCTTCTGCACCGCCGAAGGCAAGCTCGACCTCAAGACCAAGGAAGGCCCCGGCGCCGCCCCACCCGGCCACCACCCCTGGTTCGACGTGCCCGGCCGCCGGACGGCGGGCCAGCCCATGGCCTTCGGCCACTGGAGCACGCTGGGGCTCGTGAACCGCCCCGACCTGCTGGGCCTGGACACCGGCTGCGTCTGGGGCGGTGCACTGACCGCCGTGCGCGTGGACGGCGGCCGGCGCGAGGTGGTCCAGGTGCCGTGTGAACAGGCGCAGGCGCCGGGATAGGCATGGCCGTAAGCCAGGCGCCTAGAATTCATCGCCTGGTCAGACCCTCGGGAAGCGTGGCAGAGTGGTCGATTGCACCGGTCTTGAAAACCGGCGGCCCGAAAGGGCCCGTGAGTTCGAATCTCACCGCTTCCGCCAAGGCCAAGTAAGTCGTTGATTTGCCGATAGTTCTTGTCTGACAAGGACTTAGAAGCAGCAGGGTGTGCCAAACGTGTGTGCCAAACCAACGACTTTCCGCGCAGTACCCGCTGGTACGTCCGCATCGTCGCGCCTGAGAGCATCCGCCACCTCGTCCAGAACATCGACTTCCGTCGAAGCACAGGCCACAGCGACCTGCGCAGGGCAAAGCCTGTCGGTGCTGCACTCATCGCAGCGCAGCGCAGAGAGTGGGACAGCCTGGCCCAGGTCGTCGAGCGCGGTGCCTACGGCAACGGCTACGCCAGGCCAACTGCGCTCACAGGCCCGGTTATCGGAAGAATCTGCGCTGCCCGGCTGTTCGCCACGCTGAGCGTTGACCAAACAGACCGTGACGACGGCCTTGACGGCAGCGCACTGCAAGAGATCGACCGCTTCTGCGCGCTGACGGACCAGGCCATGCGTTCCGTGCTTGCGCAGGGCAGGCAGTCCCCTCGCTGGGCGGACCTTGTCGACTCCCTCATAGAGCGGTCGAGCGTATGCGGGCACATCCTCGACACCGCCGACCCTTTGTTCTCCAGGCTGGTCCGCCGTTTGCCAGCGTCGAGAAGGAGACAACAACCCGGATCAGGGCGCGCAACGAAGGCGACGCCTGCAGAACACCGCCAGTTCCCGCGTACGGCCTCCCGACTCTGTCCGCGTTCACCAATGACTTCCGAAGGTTCAAGGGCCAGAACTGCAAGACGCCTCATTTGGACGCTTGCATCAATGCCTGGAACCTCCTCATCGAGCATTGCGGAGACCTGAAGTTCGACGAGGTGACCCCAGGTCACATTTTCGAGTTCCTGCACGTACGCATGCGGGCATCGAACAAGCCATGGGCGGCGAAGCGCGCGCTTGGCTTCGACAAGTCGGTGCTGCGGGAAGCATTCGGCTTGGCTCGCACCAGTGGCCTGATGACTGCGCCCAACCCGGTCGACGCCATGGAAGTTGACCCATCGCTGCCGAAGGAGGAAGAAGCAAAACACAAGAAACCTCGGTACCCCTTTACTGGAAAACAGTTGACCAGGCTGTTCGCGTCCAGTTGGTACGACCCCGCCAACTCAAGCGATTTCCGCGGGCAGATGCCTGTGTGCGGGTCCGGCCGACAGCTTAGGGACGCCGAGTTCAGGGCCACGAATGGCCCAGATGGGTCGGCCAGCGACAGAAGGGTGCGCGATCTCACCGCCGCACAGTTGACGCCCGCGCCCCGCGGCCAGACAGCTGACTATCACGGCTGGCATTGGCCGGCCAGTTGCGGACCATCGAAGCCCGGCTGCGACGGTCGGAGAGCCGCGCAGTGACGGACGCTCCGTCGCACTCCTGTCTACGCTGAAAGTCCAAGACGCTTCATCTTTTCCCAAAGCGTCTTGCGGCCGATTCCCAGCAGTTCCGCCGTCTCCGAAGTGCTCCTGGCCGAGCGATCCAGGGCACGGCGAATGTGAATGTGATCGCTCGACCTCGTTCGCTGGCGGGAATGCCTGGCTTACGCTGAGTCACCTGCAGCCGCAACTCGTCGAGCAGGACGAGGATGCGGATGTGGTGGCGGCAGGGGCGATCAGTTGCGATGCCGCGATCATGGCTGCCTTGACGATCAGGTCCTCCGGGATGGCCTCGTAGGTCTGGCCGTGGAGTTCCATCGTGCGGCAAGGCAGGTCGCCGCAGACCTCGCAGCACGGGCTGTTGCCCGCCTGCGCGCCCAGCCACTCCTCCATGGGCTTGCCACCGATCCAGATGCGGTTGGACTCGGCTGGCGCCGCGCGAAAGGTGGCGTCGTCGATGGCCCAAGTTTCCAGCACGGGGTAGATGCCCAGCGGCTGCAGTGCTGATTCGAGCTTAGCCACGGCGGCCGCCACGTTGCGCTCGGTCGAGCCGCAGCGCGGGCAGGTCTCGCCTTTGTCAACGAGTCGCTTCCAGAGAATGGGCAGGGGTTTCATGCGAACTCCTCGTTCGTCGTGGTTCAGATTGCTTCGGTCACGGACGGGATGTCAATGGCATCAAAGACGAAGCAACCCGAAGAGGATGCGGCCGCGTCTGCCGAAGCGACTGACCCAAATCAAGTGAGCGCGCTGCAGCCGCGCGGCAGCATCGACTATGTCGAAGCGGGGACACGCGAGATCCGCGGCTTCGCATCGCTCGGCGGCTGGAGTTCCCGCGGCAACCAGCCGACATCGCGTCAGGCGCCGACTTCTGCGAGACCAACGCTATCCTGCGCGTTTGCCGTGGAGCTGGGCCTGAAGCGTGACGCCGTCCAGACGCCTAGCATTGACCGTCAGGCCCCTTTGGCGGACGATGAAACGCACGTTAGGCAGCGCAAACCACCCTTTCCACGGCGAAAACGCTTGCCCCTCGCTCCACCGCTCGAACGACTACATGGTTCATATCGTTTCCTTCGCCCTCGTTGCCTTGGCTGGCGCTTTTCTCTTCGCGCTCGGTGCAACCGCGCTGGTCCGTCCACCATTGGCTAGGCGCTTCCTTCTTGGCTTCGCCAGCTCGTCCACCAAGCACTACCTGGAGCTTGGCATCCGTCTGCTCGTGGGTGCAGCGTTCATCTCCGCCGCCCCAAGCATGGTCGGTACTACGGTCGTGTCGGGTGCTGGCTGGCTCTTGCTGGTCACTACCTGCGTCATGTTCTTCATACCCTGGCGCGTGCACCGGGCCTTTACGCAGCGAACTGTTCCACAAGCGCTGGCTTATCTGCCCTTGATGGGGCTGGCTTCGTTAGCAGCAGGTGCCACTGTGCTCTGGGCCATGTTCAGTGCAGGCGCTGCCTGACCCCTCAACCTGATCACCAACGGCGGGCCATCAGGCCCGGTTAGCCAGCGCGTAGAGCGACCGCTTCCGGGCGTCGATTTCGGTGATGCGGGTGTCGCTGTAGGGTCGGCAGCTGCCTCCCGCGGACGGCTGCTCTACGGTCGCTCGACTTGGGGGTCCGCTCTCCGGCGGTGAGATCGCTCACCCTGTTGTCGCTGGCCGGCCCAAAGGGAATCGGCGACGGACTCCTCAGCGAGTGGCTGGTCTGCCTTGGAACTTGCCTTTCGCCGAAGTCCCCAAGCATCTTAGAGCTCGCGACGGTCGTTCGCGCGCTCCACCCTACGATCGCGCTGACGCCACGTGGCGCGGCTTAGTGGCCGATGAACCGGTGCAGCGTCAGAACGGCTGCACCCAGCGCGCGCTGGCGAGCCACGTACGTCCGGCGGCCGGTTCGAAGAAGCGCTGGTTGCCTTCGTTGACGATGACGCTGCCGACGACGCGGCGATCGGCCAGGTTGTCGACGCGGCCCAGCAGTT
>LNFM01012093.1_pt1 | contig 11454 bp, 10 predicted proteins | sample 596031 | NCBI WGS metagenome assembly LNFM01 (sample SAMN04254537, study PRJNA301005) | activated carbon metagenome | isolation source: dual media filters at the Ann Arbor, Michigan drinking water treatment plant | place: USA: Ann Arbor | reverse complement strand
ACCTTGACCAACGTGCGTCAGTCCGGGGAGGAATTCTAGATTGACAATAGGAGGAGTACCGACCAGTTTTCTTTCAGACAGAGTATCGATTTCTTTGTTGATGTCAGCTTCGCTCTTGCCTGGCTCAAGAATGTTGACTAAGTCTTTGTAGAAGAGAGTTTCCTTTTCTACAAGGGCGTGGGCAATTTGATCTAGTTCTTTACGCTTTTCTTTGAGCAAGTTGCGGACATTTTGCAGGCAGTCGTCCACCGTCTTTTTAATTTCTAGCTCTATTTCACGCTCAGTTTCTGGTGAAGCAACTCCCCAACCATCATACTGACCGTGGCCCCTAGCATCACCGTGAGCATGCAAGGTGTTGTAAGGGAACGAGCCCATACCCCAGTTCTTAATCATACGACGAGCGGTATTGCCAACATTGATTAAGTCTTGTGATACACCACTGGTGGTGGTGTCCATATACAGTGATTCAGCCACATAGCCGCCCAGTGATACTTCAATGTCAACAAGATAGTCCTGCTTGTTCTGTCCTGAGACAAAGCGGTCTTCTTTCTCAACCGACCACATATATCCAAGAGCGCGACCGGTAGGAACAATTGTCACTACTTGAATGCGTTCTTTTCTGTTGCGGAAGTAAGAAACAATTGTGTGACCGGCCTCGTGATAGGCAGTCTCGAACAACTCTTTTACACCAATGTGCTGACTGCGGCTCATGCCGAAGCTCACTCTCTGAATAGCTCGAACCATATCAGAATGAGTAATTTCAACACGACCTTCGCGTATTGCCATGAGGCCAGCTTCGTTAACCATATTGGCTAAGTCTGCTCCGGCTTGCAAGAAAGTCATGCGAGCAATTTCCATGATTTGAACGTTTGGAGAGACTTTGAATTTCTCTAAGTACTTTTTCAAAATTGCCTCACGGCCTTCGAGATTCGGTAGTGGCACATCAATGTGTCTATCAAACCGGCCTGGTCGCAACAGGGCGCTGTCAAGCATGTGCATGCTATTTGTAGCGCCTATAGTGAGAATGTTTGTCTTGCCAAAGCCATCCATTTCAACAAGTAGCGAGTTTAGTGTCTTGTTGGCGTCTTGAATGGCGCCACCGCCCAAGTCTTCTCCTCGTTTGCCGCCGATTGCATCGATCTCGTCAATGAATACAATAGCCGGTTTGCCGCTGCGCCTTGCTCGTTCGTAGACTGCTTTGACTCGATTAGAGCCAACTCCGGCCCACATCGATTGGAAGTCTCCACCAGAGAGCGAGTAAAAAGCGATTCCGGCTTCATTGGCGATGGCTTTTGCTAGCATGGTTTTGCCAGTACCAGGCGGGCCAACTAGCAAAATCCCTTTGCTGGGTTTGAGGCCAAATTTTTCCACTAGCTTCATATTCTTGAGCATAGCGATAACTTCAGCCGCTTCAGCTTTGGCTTCTTCTACACCTTTAAGATCATCGAGCTTGACGTCAAGATCTGGCACCCGAGAGAGATTCATCCCGGCCACGTTGAGTTTGTGACCAGCTGTAATCATTACCTTGTCAATTGCTTCTTCTAGTTCTTCCTCGGTTACCTGACTCTTGCCCTTGCGCACAGCCAAAATTGCGGCTTCGTTGCAAGTGGCGGCAATGTCAGCACCAGAAAAGTTGAAGGATAGTTTGCCTAACTTCTTCAGGTCTGGTAATGATGCCAGGCTTATCTGTTTGAGGTACTTTTCGAAGATCAAACTTCTTGATTCTGCATCGGGTACACCAATGAAGACTTTGCGGTCAAAACGACCAGAGCGGTAAAAGGCAGGGTCAAAATCATCTTGCATGTTGGTAGCGCCGATGGTGATCACATTGCTGCGACCGAGGCCATCTAATTCCACTAGAAGCTGATTGAGAGAACCTGTCCGACCTGCTCCCGTAGGCTCTGGTCCGCCAAAGGGGCTGGCATTGATGGCGTCAATTTCATCGATGAAAACAATAGCAGCCGGGCTCTGTCGGGCTTGGGTGTAAAGTGCTTTGATACGCTGAGCGCCCATGCCAAAATTATTTAAATGACTTGCCGACAACCCATAAAACGGCACCCCTGCTTCGTTAGCAATGGCTTTTGCTAGCATCGACTTACCTACGCCAGGCGGGCCGACAAGCAAGACGCCTTTTGGTATTTTTGCACCGATTTTGCGCAGCTCATCGCCACGCTTGAGAAAATCGACAACTTCAACTAACTCTTGTTTGATGTCGTCAATGCCGATGACGTCAGCGAACCTTATTGATGGGTCATGATTAACTAGTTCAACACCTGAGTTAGTTAACGACCGCTCAAGGCCGACAGAGACTCTATCTAGAGCCTGCAGAATCATGTCTGTGGTGACTTTGTTGGGGTTGCCGGGGCGGCGTGAAATTAGAGCGGCTTCGTTAACTACGTTGGCTATTTCTGCCGGTGAATAGTTGGCCGTAAGCATCGTCACTTGGTCATAGTCAATGTTTTCATCGCAGGCAACTTTGGCTAAATAATATTTGAACAGACCCGATCTTTCTTCTGGTGTGGGCATCTGGAAGTAGATGCGCCTATCCATACGGCCAGCGCGCATTAGGGCTGGGTCGAGCATGGCATCATTATTGGTGGCACCAATAACCATGATTTTTGAACCAGAGAAGCCGTCCATTTCGGTAAGCAGACAATTAAGTGTCATGTTCATGTCGGCGATGCCGCCAAATCCCTGGTCTTGCGAGCGCTTCGAACCCATTGACTCAATTTCGTCGATGAACAATATGGCGCGGTCGTGAGCTTTCAATTTGCGGAACAATGTCTTTAACTTGAGCACACCAAGACCCATGAAGATACCAGCAACGCCACCACCGTCAATGACATAGAATGGCACACCGGCTTCGTTAGCAATGGCTCTGGCAAACAGTGTTTTGCCAACACCAGGCGGTCCAACAAAGAGCATTCCTTTTGGCACTTGGGCGCCAGAGTCTTCGTAGTGCTTTGCTTTTTGGATGATGTCGATGACTTCGCGAATTTCTTGCTTGGCCTTATCGTTGCCAGTCATTTCTTCCAGAGTCTTTGGGGCATTAGGGCTTATAGACGATTCTTTATAGAGCCACTTAAACCAGCGCTTGCCAATGCTTTTTGGTGCTTTGCTGTCAGCTCTGGGCGGAAGCGGGAAGATCACCGAGAGCATGATGTAGAACTGAATGATGATAAAGAAGGCGCCGTAAAGCACGGCCACCACGAGGGTTATTACTGAGTATTTGAGGAAGGCCGGTAGTGATGCAAACGGGTTCCAGTACTGGGCCGTGAGGATTAGTCCGACAGTCCAGAGTATAAGCAGTGTCCAACGAGCCCAGGTTTTCATGATTCTCCGCTTCTCCTAATTGTTGCCCATGCCAGGCGCATCAGCATCTCTGTTCTCATTTTTGTTGTTGACGTCGCCGATATAGCGCAGTTTGCGATATGAATCGACAATTTTTACTTCTGGAATCAAGCCTTCTCTGCGCTTCCAAACTCCAAGGCTCGAGCTGATCACATCAGCTACTCCAGCAGGCATTCGGCCCGGTGGAAACTTGTAGTTGACGAAGCTAGAAGATAGAATCATCGCCACAAAAAAAGCGACTGCGTACTTGACCATAATTATTAATCCGTTGGCATATCTAATTCTTGCTTGACCCACTTGGTTAGCTCAGGCTGGGTCATTTCGCCTTTGATACCGTTGATTGCTTTGCCTTCTTTGAATAGAACGTACCCAGGTACTCCTTCTACATCGTAGCGCTCAGTTAGGGTTTGGTTTGTGTCTACATCGACTTTTACTACCCGAACATAACCTTGCGAGTCTGTGGCCAGCTTATTGACGATTGGGGTCATTGTTAGGCAATGGGGGTCGGTTGGCCGGTAGAACTCGACCAGTACTGGTAGCTGCGAATCGAGCACCTCGCCTTGAAAGGTACCAGCGTTGACGTCAGTGACCGTATCGGCTACGGGTGCGTTGGCGAAGGTCCAGCCAGTCGGCGAAAGCGGATTGTCGAAGCCGGCCAGAGTGCAGCTCACCAGAAGGGCAATGACAAAACCTATAACTGCTTCTTTCATCTCCATCCTCAAATTTCCTAGTTTGGCTACTAGGGCGCAATACATATATATTGGCATAGCCTTAGAAGTTTTACACATTCCCATTACGGAATCACAATAAGTGATTACCCTGATCTTGCCCTTCTTGGCCATTCTTGAAATTTTGCCAAAGCAAAACAGGGTGAGCAATGCCCACCCTGTCCTATTATTCTGGTCTTCGGCTACCGCCTAAAGATCACTTACCGCGTTCTGGGATAGCCACAGCATCAATGATGTGAATAACACCATTGTCGCAAGCTACGTCAGCTGTGGTGACGATACAGCCGTCAACCACTACGGTGCCAGACTTGTTGTCAATCATCAAAGACTCACCTTGAACGGTCTTTAGTGAGCGTTTGTCAGCCAAGTCAGCGGCAGAGTATTTGCCTTTGACTACGTGGTACTTAAGTACTTCGGCCAGGCGCTTAGGGTCATTCATCAGACCTTCACGGTTTTCTTTGGTCATTTTTGCCCAGCCAGCATTAGATGGAGCAAAAACAGTGATTGGTCCGTGAATGCGAAGCAAGCCAACAGCGCCAGCTTTCTTTAAGGCAGTAACTGTGGTTGAGCACTCAGGGGTTTTCATGGCAACATTGGCTGCATCATGACTGTAGTGATGATGATGTCTATGGTGACGTCTGTGCTGATGAGCGGAAGCCTCGGTGGTTGTGCCAACCAGGCCGATTCCGAGCAATAGCGCTGCTGAAAGAGCTACGCTAGCTTTGCTGCGGCGACTCCATGAGTAAAATTCCATTAGCTTCTCCTTTCAAATCCGCCGACTATCTCCGGCTGATGTATGTTCAAAAAACCGAAAGAATGGGCTCTAGTCGTGCCCACTGCTCTATACGGTGTGGTCTATGTGCGTTGGCCTAGGCATGTTCGGTTAAACATGCTGTTCGATCGCCTTGGCAAGTGTAGATTTTGGCACTGCGCCAACTACCTCTTCACATACCTGTCCAGCTTTGAACAGGAAAAGGCTGGGAATGCCACGAATCTTGTATGCATGGGCGGTTTTGGGGTTTTCGTCTGTATTCAGTTTGACTACTTTGAGTCTTCCTTCGTACTCCTTAGAAAGGTCCTCAACTACAGGGGCTACGGCCTTGCATGGTCCACACCAAGGAGCCCAGAAGTCTACGAGAACTGGAATATCAGCTTTCAACACTTCCTGTTCGAAGGTGGAATCGGTAACGTTTGCAACGGACATTTCTAAACAGGACCTCCTCTGTATCAGAGCACTAAATAGATTTTTGCAGCTGGTAAGCCATCAAAAAGATTATAGTGACTGTGAAGTAGTTTCCCACATATTGCCAGAATGCCTAGCCCATCATCACCAAGTCAAGAGCCGGCAAAAGACCCTATGTAAGACCGTTAACCTTAGGCAAATTCAGCTTCTCACGATTGTTATGGGCTCTTGTAAAAACGAGGTTAGACTTTACACTTAGAGGCAAAGGCTGCCCAATTTTATTTTCTTTGAGATTCTGGGGACAATTTTGAACCTTCTTGACCGCATCTTATATAGGTGGTTATTCCGCAGTCTGGCCAACCAACTGCTCATAACTTACCTATTGGTGATTACCATCGCCCTAGCGGCGGTAAGCTTTTGGGCCCTGGTGGCGATTCGCAAAGAGTCGTTGACTGATTTGCAGAATACTCTTGAGGTTGAAGCCGTTAACCTCGGTCTAGAAATTGACAACGATCTTGAGCTTGATTCACCTAAGGCCCGTAAGCGTATTCAATCAGCCGTTGATCGTCGTGCCACCAGGCTTGGTGTTGCTATTGTCGTGGTTGATAAAGATGGACGCCTCTTGGCTGACTCGTCAGAACCTGGACCTGTGGAGAATTTATCGAAAGAGCAAGAGATCAACGAAGCGTTGGCTGGTGTTATTTCTAAGACAACGCGAAGTGATCCTGAAAGCTTGAAAAACTGGATGTATGTAGCTTGCCCGGTGCGTTCTTCTGGCACAACCACAGGGGTAATTCGAGTTGGTGTGCCCTTGACTGAAATTGAGAGAAGATTGAAAAAAGATCTTTTCGTCTTTCTTGAAATTATTCTAGCAACCGGTGTGGTGACAGTTCTGATTAGTCTTTGGCTGGCTCGCCGAGTCAATCGACCTGTTCGTGAAATGAGTGCGCTGGCGAAGCAGATTTCTATTTCTGGTGACTTTTCTGCCTTCCTGCCTGTGCGCCGTCGAGATGAAATAGGTGAGTTGTGTTTGTCGTTTAACCAGATGATTGGCCGTTTGCGTGAGCAAGAGAGAGTAAGGCAAGAGTTTATTTCTAATGCGTCGCACGAATTAAAGACACCAACTATGGCAATTGGCTCTGTGGTAGAAGCATTGCAGGCCGGAGCCGCTGAAGATCCTAAGCTGCGGGAGCAGTTTCTTGGGTCATTGGAGAGGCTGGTCGATAGGCAGACAAACTTGATTCAAGACTTGCTCGACATTTCAAAGCTTGATAGCGGAAGTGAAACTAATTGGCAGAGTGAGGTCAATATTTCGCAGGTTATTAGCGATGCCGTTGATCAAATCAGACCACAGGCCGATAAGAAAGAATTGGCTATTTCTACCCAGATTACTTTGGAGAGCGGAGGGCAAGATTTAGTTCTGGTTGGCAATGCTAATCAATTGCAAAGAGCATTGCTCAACATCCTCACCAACGCTGTGAAGTACACACCAGCTAATGGTTTCATTAACATAAATGTGCGCAGTATGGGGGGCGAAAGGCTAGAGATTCGCATTCAAGATAGCGGTGGCGGCATTGATCCTGCTGATTTGCCGAGAATTTTCGAACGCTTTTACCGCGCCGACAAGTCACGTACGAGAGAAAGCGGCAACCCCGGCGGCACTGGTTTGGGCCTGGCCATAGTTCGTGAGATTGTGGCGCGTCATCATGGCACTGTTGAAGTTGAATCTGTTGTCGGCAAGGGTTCAACCTTTGTCATTCTTCTGCCGCTGAGGCCCGAGAGTAGCTGAGATCAGTTAGAATTTGGGGATGACTGATGATAAGAAAGCTTTGCGAGATTTTGTTGCCGGAGCTCGGGCCTTGGCTCGAAAGAAAAAGCTAGGTACTCCTCAAGCGCAAGTTAGCGGCGAGGCTGAAGATAGCAGCCCAGAAGAAGACTTAGTTTGTTGCAAGGGCATAGTTCATATTGCTTACCGTGGCATTGCCGACGACCGCATGTATCTAAGTTATTCGCGCCAATGGAACGAGATTCGATTTTTTCGAGCCAACGGCTTAAGAGTTTTTTGTGCTGATTGTAGGCATCGGGTGCTCTAGGGATATTATGCTCAACGCCTCAGAGCTTGAACGATATAGCCGTCAAATTATTCTTGCCGAAATTGGTGAGGCTGGCCAACGGGCTCTGAAAGTTGCGCGTGTTTTGGTTGTAGGAGTTGGTGGGCTGGGCTCGCCGGTGGCTACTTATCTTGCTGCGGCAGGGGTCGGAACGATTGGCCTTGTCGATGCTGATGTGGTTGAGCTGTCAAATTTGCATCGACAAATATTATTTGGTCAGACTGAATTAGGCGAGGATAAAGTTCTTGCTGGCGCTCGTCGGCTAACTTTAGGCAACGACAATATTAACGTGCTCACTCATCATGAGCGCTTGAGCGCGGTCAGTGCTGAGGCCCTCATATCTGGCTACGATTTAGTGGTCGACTGTAGCGACAATTTTGCTACTCGTTACGCTATCAATGATGCCTGTCTATTGTTGGGCCGTCCTTTTGTTTATGGCTCCATTTATCGCTTTGAAGGCCAAGTCAGTGTCTTTTGTCAACCTGGGGGCCCTTGCTATCGCTGTCTCTTCCCTGAAGAAAATGCTGTAATAGATAACTGCGCAGAAGCTGGTGTGGTCGGAGTTTTGGCAGGGGTAATTGGTAGCCTGCAGGCGACAGAAGTGCTAAAGCTTATACTGGGAATTGGTGAGAGTTTGGCTGGTCGACTTTTGCTTTATGATGCTCTGGCTCTTGATTTTCGTGTTCTTAAGCTGACGGCGAGCTGTAGTCTTTTCTGCTCTACTTCTGAGCTGATTATTCCTGAAAATGATTCTGAGACTAATCAAGATAATTCGTCTAGTACTCCCTTGGCTGAAGCTTGCCAAAACACCCCTGTTAGCGCGTTATCTAGCATGTCTTCTTCAATCTCTCCTGCTCAACTGCGGCAGAGGCTTGACTCAGAAGAACAACTGCAATTGCTTGATGTGAGAACGTTGCAAGAAAATAGAGCAATGCGGTTTCGTTCTAGTAAGCTCATCGCTGTGGACGAACTAGAGACCCGATATAGAGAGGTTTCATCACGGCTGCCAGTGGTTGTTTATTGCCGCTCTGGTGTGCGCAGCCGTCGTGCCGTGCGCTTGCTGCGCAGTAAGGGCTATGGTGAAGTGCTCAACTTAAGCGGCGGAATTCTCGCCTGGTATAGAGAATTTCAAGATTATTTACTGGAACATGATCTTTCAGCCAGATAGCAATTTGAGCCACTAAAGTGCATTTTTTTTCGTAAGATAGAAGGAGCTAAGACCTGAATTTTATGCAGGGTTCAAATGTTCAACAAGAATATTGCTATTTCAGGAGCTTTTGCAGCACTTGCTGCTATTTCGGGATGGACATTGTCAGCTCAAGCGGCTGATTTTGAGCAGGGGTGTCAGTTTTACAAGTCTAAGGATTATGCGCAGGCCCGAGCTAGTTTTGAGAAAGCTATTAAGGTCTTTCCTGAAAATTGGCTTGCGCACTACTATTTAGCCAATACATATTTGCTGTCAAGTCAATCTGCCAAGGCCGTTAGAGAGTATGAGGCTTGCTTGAAGTATAAGCCCAATGCGACCACTACTAAGTATTGTCAGTACGCACTATTGAAGCTTACGGGAGCGGCCCCAGGTGCTTTAGATTCTGCCACTTCTCAAGACTCGACAGTTCTTGGCGCTACTGAGAACCCCGCGAACCCCGATGCTAAGATAAATGCTAAGTCAGGTTCTAACTCTGAAGGTAAACCAGACGTCAAAGCAGCGGCTAGTCAAGCCATAATAGATGCTGATCTAGCTCGCGCTGAGGCGATTCTGAAGCGTGCTCATGATGAGTGCAAGGCCATTCGAGCTGAGGCGAAAGAGAAAATCGCCAATGGGCGCATGACTGGCAATCAGTGGTATCGGCTACCTGATGGCACGCGCTATATTGACCTTCGGCCTGAAGAAAAAGACGCAATCACAAAAGAAGCAGAAGAGCGCTGTGATGCCATCATGAGAACTGCTGAGTCAAGTGCCGCTCGCCTGCAGCATTAGTCGGCAGATTACTTTGCCGGCTAATGCTAATTCTTAATCAACTCTTCCACTCAATCTAATGCACACTTTGTTTGGTCGTGATAAGACAAGGCATGCATCCAAAATCTATCGCAACGATAGATTTTGACCTAGTTTTATTGGCTTTCAGGCCTAAAAAGATTCATATGCAGGCAAGTACGATTAAGTAAGGAGATGAAGTAAATATGGAAACGCTAGTAATAATCGGCTACGACGACATGTACAAAGCTCAAGAGATGAGAGTGAAGTTGGCAAGGCTTGAGAGAGAGTACCTTGTTGATTTGGAAGATGCTGTAGTGGTGGTGCGTGATTTGAAAGGCAAAGTCAAACTGCATCAGATCGTCAATACTACTGCGGCTGGCGCCCTGGAGGGCGGCTTCTGGGGCACTTTGATTGGTTGCTTGTTCCTCGTGCCAATGTTCGGCATGGCCCTGGGGGCAGCTACCGGCATGATTACTGGCGCTCTGGAAGATTTGGGTATCAAAGATGATTTTATGATTGAACTCGGCAAGACAATTCAGCCTGGTACCTCAGCTCTTTGTGTTTTGATTCGGCAGATGACTACAGACAAAGTCTTAGAAGACCTACAAGGTACTGGTGGAAAGGTTCTAAAGACAAACTTGTCTAAGTCAGATGAGACTAAGCTGCAAGAGGCTTTAACTGCACACAAAGCAGAAGCTGCTAAAACTGAAACCGCTAGTGCCTCAGTTTAGTTATTGTCGAGACTGTGCCTTTGTGTTCAATATCTAGAAGCAGAACTTATAGATAGAGCTAAGCGAGACAAACCGAAGGAGCCTTCTGCTGAAGGCTCCTTCGGTTTGTATTGTGCTGTTTTTACTTGCTGTCTAGGTAGCCAATAATTTGCCAAGACCTTGAACTTATTATGCTGGGTGTTAGCTTGAAATCGAATTAGTCCAGCGCTGCCAGATGTGAGGAGAGCGTTGACGATGACTTTGATATTTTTGAGGACATCGTTGTGTCTAAGGCCGCCATCAAAATATTACTAGTAGAAGACAATGAAATAGTTAGAGTGGGTCAGGTTCTAACCTTACAACAATTTTCTAGTCTTGATTGTTGTGATTTTGCTGCCGATGGTTTGACTGCAGTGCGCAGAGCGCAAGCGATTAAACCCCAAGTAGTCCTTATGGACATTGGTCTTCCAGTAATGGATGGCGTAGAAGCTACAGCGCTGATAAAGGCTGTTCAACCGGAGTGCCGCATACTGATTATCACGAGTCATACCAGTGACGGTGCAATTTTCGATGCTCTCGCGGCTGGTGCTGATGGTTTTTGCCACAAAAATGTTGATGGAGAACAGCTAGCCAAGGTCATTCACCTAGTGGCCAGTGGAGTCGTGTGGCTTGATCCACGTGCGGCCGTGAGCATGCTTCGCCATTGCTTGGTCGACTCTCAGTTTGCCGAGGAGCAGACAAGTGGTTTTGATTTTTGTGCAAACGAGAAGTTTTCTATTACTCCTCTAGAACACGAAGCACTGTCTTACCAGAGTCTTGGCCAAGCCTGTAGCAACTACATAGTGAATGGCCAGCATCCACTTCAAGAGCAAATGCTGGACCAGTCTAAAGTCTTACGTAGGCTGTTCTTGCGCATAGGCAAGCGCAGCAAGAGTATTTGCGATAGTTAAGAGTGTTCTACTTCGGCTACAAGCGATTTTCTTAAAGAGCTGCCCGATTTTGAGATTAGCTCTTCGGCTTGTACTCTGCCAATTTTGCGCTTGAGCATCAAGATTGCAGTTTTTGCCTGACCGTTAGAGGCCACCAAAGCACCTTCTGCAATTGGTCTTTGCACGTCACAAATAAGAGCAATAATCGATACAGCGCGCTCTCTTAATTTTTCGTTGGTTGGTTTAAGGTCAACCATCAGATTCTCGTAGACTTTGCCTAGTCTTACCATGGTGCAAGTTGACAGTAAGTTGAGCACCATCTTCTGGGCTGTCCCTGCTTTCATTCTAGTTGAGCCGGTGAGAGCTTCGGGGCCGACTACTGGGGCTATAACCACATCGCAAACTTTATTTAGTGGAGATTCAAAGTTGTTGACGATACCGATTGTAGCTGCGCCCTCTTTTTT
>LNFM01012092.1_pt1 | contig 11454 bp, 17 predicted proteins | sample 596031 | NCBI WGS metagenome assembly LNFM01 (sample SAMN04254537, study PRJNA301005) | activated carbon metagenome | isolation source: dual media filters at the Ann Arbor, Michigan drinking water treatment plant | place: USA: Ann Arbor | reverse complement strand
GCTCGACGGAGACGAAGAACGTGTCGAGATCGAGGCAGCAGAGGCGCGGAGCCGGCAATGCGCAGCCAGTCTACGACCGGCCTGTGACACTGGGCGTGTGTTCAGGTTCAGCAGCCGGGGATGCAGGCCACGCCGAGCCGGGTGGCCGCCGCGGCGCGGGTCCTGCTCGCGATCTCGAGGACGCGGTCGACGGTGTCCTGCGCGAGGGTGCGCGCCTCGGGCGTCGCCGCGTACTTCTCGAGCAACGTCCGTCCGATCAGCTGATGCTCGCGCTCCTCGGGCTGAATGATCGTCTCGTAGATGCGGACCGTCTCCGTGTCATCGTGGGCGCGGCAGTAGGCGATGAAGCTCTCGTTGACGCCATAAGCGATCGCCTCCAGCGTGAAGAGGCCCGCGGCGATCCGCGCGACCGTGCCGTCCAGCGTCGCGAGGACCTGGAACAGCGGATTCGCCGCCGGTGGCACGAAGGCATCCATGTCGAAGCCGAGGGCGCGCAGGCGCTCCGCCACGAGCTGGAAGTGGCCGGCTTCGTCGCCCGCTTGCCGCGCGAAGGCAAGCTTCACGTCGAGCTCGGGCGTGGTACCGACCCACGATGCGGCGAGCTCGGCGACCGCCACCTCGTTCGCCAGCGCGATCTGCAGCAGGGCGTGTGACGTGCCGCCATCGGTCGAACCTCGGCTGGCCCCGATGATCGCGGAGAGGCGGTCTGCGGAACGCGCGGTCAGCTCGTCGACAAAGGTCATCTTGCGCTCTCATAACACCTCAGGCCGGTCGTCGCGGCGGTGACGCGGCGCTACGGTGGGACCATGCCTCGCGCTCCGTCGAAGCAGGTGCTCGAGCGTGCCCTCCTCGAGTTGCTCGAGCAGCGCGGCCCCGCCACCGCGTGCCCCAGCGAAGTCGCCCGTGCCGTCGGTGGCGAGCACTGGCGGGACCTGATGCCGTCGGTGCGCGACGTCGCGGGCGAGCTCCAGGCGGCCGGCACCATCGACGTTTGCCAGCGCGGGCGCGTGGTGAAGCTCGCCGATGCGAAGGGCCCGATCCGCCTGCGCCTTCGCACGTCGTAGCCGACCGCGCCTCGATTCGGGGGCGGCCCTCAGCGAGCAGGAGCCGCGTGCGAGCGCCCACGATGGCTTCTTTCACACGCGCGCCATGCACCGCGCCCTCGGCCGGCTACACGCCGGGCGAGCTGCATCGCCTGACGTTTCCCGGGCAGGCGCACAACGCGAGCTCGTGGGCCGCGCGCGTGGCGCTCCCGCTCCAGCTGCTGTTCCCGCCGCCGCGCTCTAGCCGCGCGGCGCTCGTGCTCTAGTAGAGAACGTGACGCACGCCCGCTGGGCCGAGAGCATCGCCGAGCGCGCGCAGGCGTACTGGACCGCGGAGCGTACGGCGCAGCTCCTCGGTGACAAGCAACCGATCATCCGGCCCGCCGAGGGCGCGGTGTTGCTGCGGGCGCTTGGCCTCCTCGGCGACGACGGCTCGCTCCCGCCCGGCAAGGTCCGCAAGTACTTCCAGATCAATCATATGGTGGCGTTGCTCTCGCCGGCCCTGAAGGCCTTGCGCGAGCGTCACGCGGTGGTCCGCCTCCTCGATGTGGGCTGTGGCCGCTCGTACCTGACGCTCCTTCTCGCGTGGTGCGCGCGCGAGGTGTGGAAGCATCCCTTCGAGATTCGCGGCGTCGATCGGAACGCGGAGCTCGTCGCCGAGTCGCAGCGTCGCGCGGACGTCGCGGGCCTCGCCGTGCGCTTCGAGGTCGGGGACGCGGGCGAGACCGTCGATGCCCATGCCGTCGTCGCGTTGCACGCCTGCGACACGGCGACGTGCGCGGCCATCGCGGCCGGGATCGCCGGCCAGGCCGACGTGATCGCCGTCGCTCCGTGCTGTCAGGCCGAGCTCGCGCGGGGCTGGGCGGCGCTGTCGGACGGGGCGTTCGCCGCCGTATGGCGCATGCCGCACCTGCGTCGCGAGACAGCCGCGGACGTGACGGACGCGATGCGGAGCGAGCTGCTGCGCTCCGCTGGCTACGACGTGCTCGCGATGGAGTTCGTCCCCGCCGAGCACACGCGCAAGAACACGTTGATACGAGCCATCCGGACCGGCGCCCCGCACCACGATGCGATGGCGGCCTATCAGGCCCTCCGGGATGCGACCGGCGGCGTCGACATCGCGCTGGCGCGATTTCTTCGCCCCGCCTAGCAACCGGCGGCGGGCCCGGCCGAGCCGGCACCCCATGTCCGTCTTCCGCAACGACCACGCTGCCGCCGTAGTGCGCGTCCAGGTCCTCGAAGCCGAGGTCGCTCACCAGCGAACGCAGCTCGCCAAGTCCGAGCGCGACCGCCTCCGCCTCGCGGCCGAGCTGGACCTCCAGACCGCGGTCGATGGCCACGCTCCGCCGCGACCGCGGCCTCCCGCGCCGCCGCGCTCCATGACGATCGGCGAGTGGATCCTCCTCGCCGGCTTCCTCATCGTCGGCCAGGTGCTCTTCGCCATCGTCCTGGAGCACGGGCAATGATGGGCCGCGATTTCCCCCGGGCGTGGGTCGTCCGGATCGAGCTCGACCACGTGCCCGACCGCGACGTGCCGCGACCCGCGCATGCCGAGGAGCTGGTGTTCACGCTCGGGCTGCTGGCGTTTCTCCTCTGGGTGACGCTCCGCTGGCTCGCGTGACGCCCCGAACAACATTGTCCGCGATGCCAGACCCAGCCGGTGTACGGTGCCCGCATGTTCGTGGCCGTCGAGCGCCTGCTGATGCGCGTGCGTCAGCCCGCGAGCCGCGCCGACGAGATCGTGGTGCTGCGAGCCCGCGCACGCATGGAGCGGGCGGCACCGGTGGACGACGAGGAGATCGCGCTCGCGCGCGAGGTCCACGTTCGCAAGCTCGCCGTGGCCGAGGTGGTCGGGGCGGTGAGCGCGTGCGGCTCGTGTGCGAAGCACCAGGCGTGGCCCGTCGGCGCGCACGCGGGCGGGGCGTGTTGCTCGGGCACGACCGCCACACTCTTCGACGACGCCGAGCTCGCGGCCCTGACCCAGGCCGGCACGCAGGCCCGCGACCTCGTGCCGCCGCCCGCGAGCGATCCGCATGCCGGCTGCGCCTTCCGCGGGGCCTCTGCGTGCTCGCTCCGGCTCGTCGATCGCCCCGCACGGTGTGTGCACTTCGCCTGCACCGACCTGCGCCGCGAGCTCCACGCGCACGGGCGCCTCGACGCCGTGGAAGCGGCCCTCGCGGCCCTGGCCGACGCCGTGGCGCGCCACACCGCCGCCCAGCGGGCCCGCGCGGACCGCGAAGTCCTCGCGCCGCTCGTCGCCGCGCTCGGGCAAGCGACCCGTCGGCCATGATCGCGACCAGCGTCATCGCTCCGCTCCGCCCTGGCGATCCAGAGGCGCGGTGTCACCTCGCTCTAGAGCGAGCGGAAGAAGATCAGCTTGTTCCCGAAGCCGTCGTCGATCGCCATCTCGCGCGTTCCCCAGTCCATGTCCTGCAGGCCGGGCCGCGCGTACTTGTACGGCTTCGCGCGCAACGTCTCGTGGTACGCGTCGAGGTCGTCGCACTGGATGCGAATGCGCGCGCCCGGGGCGCCGTCGCCGTGGTGCTCGCTGAGGTGAAGGCGGCAGTCGCCGAGCTGTAGCCCCATGTAGATCGGCATCCCGGGCTCGAAACGGTGCTCGAACGCGACGCTGAAGCCGATGTAGTCGAGATAGAAGTCGCGGGCTTTCTGCTCGTCGAAGATTCGCAGGATAGGGACAGCCGCGCCGAACGCCATGCGGCGACGCTACTACGTGCGCCGGCGCTTCGTCGGCTTGCTCGCGATGAGGTCGTAGGCGTGATCGACGAGCTCGCGGATCAGTGCGGGGGGCACCGTGCCGTCGAGGCGGACCGTGTTCCAGTGGTCCTTGTTCAGGTGATAGCCCCCGGTGATGGCCGGGAACGCTGCGCGGAGCATCGCCGAGCGTTCCGGGTCGCACTTGAGGCTCACCGTCTCGACGCCGTCGAGCGTGCCGAGCAGCGCGAACATCTTGCCGCCGACCTTGTAGACGAGCGGCGTCGGGCCAAACGGCGTGGTCAGCACGCTGTTCGCCTTCTCTTCGCACCGTGCCTGCACGGCAGCCAGGGTCATGCGTCGAGCGGCCACGCCCCGATCATGCCCCAGGCGCGGTAGCGTACGGGCCCGTAGCCATGCAGAGCATGCTGGATTCGCTCGATGGCTTTGGCGGCGTCTACCTCGCGCTGTTCATCATCGCGATCATCTCGGGCGTCTTCCCGCTCACCAACAGCGAGGCCGCGCTGATCGCGATCGGCGCTGGCTCGAGCTACACGTGGCCGAAGCTCGTGCTGCTCGCCGTGATCGTCTCCGTCGGGCAGTCGATCACGCACGCGATCTTGTTCTTCATGGCGCGCGGCATGAGCAAGGTCGGCGCGAAGCATCGGCCGTGGCTCGCGAAGCGCATCACCCAGGCGCATGCTCTCGGCGAACGGTGGAAGAAGAGCGAGTTGATCCTGATCAGCCTCGGAGCAACGGTCGGAGTCCCGCCGCAGATCCTCGTGGCGATCCTCGCGGGTGTCGTCGGTGTGCGCTTCCGGATCTTCATGCCGATCAGCTTCGTCGGTCGCGTGGTCCGCTTCGCGACGATCGTGCTCGTCGCGCATCTCTGGTCGTGACCATGGTTGGCTAGCCCGCGCGGGGCCGCACGGCCGCCGCCGGCAGGCTCTCCCAGCGCGCGAGCCACTCGGCCGATACGCGCGCGCCCTCGAGGTAGCGCACGAGATCGGGCAGGGCGTCGGTGCCCCAGAACAGCTCGTCGTCGATCGCCAGCGTCGGCACGCCGAACACCCCGCGGGCGATCGCGGCGTCGGTCTGCGCTCGCAGCAGGGGCTTCGCCTCCGCGGCGCGTGCCACGAGCGCCTCGCCGACGAGCGCACTCACGACCGCCGGGTCGGTGATGTCGCGCCGCTCCGCCCAGGCGGCCCGGTACAGCGTGTCGACCACCTGGAGCTGGTCGATCCCCGGCAGCGACGCCACCCGCAGCGCGAGCAGTGGATTGAACGGGTGCGCGAACGGCACCTCGATCGGCACGCCGAGGCGCTGGGCCTTGCGCGCGACATCGCGGATCAGATTCGCCCGCCGAGCCGGCACCTCCGCCGGTCCCTTCGTGCCGTGCGCGTCGAGGAGGCCCGCGAACAGCACCGGCACGGGCTCGATGGGCACGCCCAGCGTGGGGCACTGCGTCCACGCGAGGTACGCGTACGGTGAGATGAAGTCGAAGTAGAAGCGGATCACTCGCAGCCCACGCGGTTCGGGCCGAGCGCCAGGTCATCGAGCCACACGTCGAAGCCGTTCGGTGTCGGGTTCGCCTGGTAGAGCCACCAGCCGAACCACGCACGATCGATCATCGGGAACACGAAGTCGACCGCGTTGCCGCCATGCTCGGTGCGCGTGACCGATAGCTCCGGCTTCAACACGCTGTCGATGTACACGTCGATCGAATCAGTGGCGCCGTCGATGCGGAACTCGAGGCACAGCCAGCGGCCGCCCTCGCTGGGCACGGTCTTCTTCCAGCTCGTCCAGTCGCCCGTAGGCCCGCCGTCACTGCCCACGCCCCAGAAGCTGCCGGCCGGATCACCGGCCGCGAACGACGGGATGTACTGGCCGCCGATCGGGCGCAGGAGCGTCGCGTTTCCCGTGCCCGCCAGCTCGACGAGCGTGTAGTGCGCGTAGTCGGGCGCCGTCGGAAACGCGTCGACCCACACGTGCGCGCTGCCCCACAGGCTGTTCCCCGGTGGCGTCAGGCCCGCGACCTGGAGACGCCCGCGACCGTTGCCCGTCGTCGAGATCTTGAGCCCCCGCGCCCCCCGCGCGTGCTCCTCGTCGATCGTCAGCACCCCGTTGGCGCTCTCCGTGGTCCAGGCATCGCTCGCAGCCGGTCCGAGCGCGAGCGCCTCGAAGTCCTCGCAGAACAGGAGCCCGGCCCGTTCGCACAGAGGCACCGGCGATGCGTCGGGAGCCTCGGCATCGGAGGCGGCGTCGAGGCCCATCGGCGCGGCGTCGATCATGACCGCGTCGCCGGTCCCGGCATCATCCCCGCACGCGGCCACCAGCACGAGCACGCAGATCACTCTCATGGCAGCGATGCTACGGGGTCACGTCTGGGCCGACCACACCGGGCGTGATGGTTCCGCAGCTGGGACCTGCCCGACCTCGAGCGCGGGCATCCCCGCCGACCTGCGTGTGCTACCACCGGGCCATGACGAAGACGGTCCGGGCGGTGACGGCAGAGGAGGGAGGGCTCGTGACCATCGTCGCGGCGGCGGCCATGCGCGGTGGCCCCAAGCCCGATCGCACGTGTCTGCGGGTTCGGCTGTCACCGCCGCGGAAGCTCCTGCGCGAGGACGGGCACGTGTTCGACCTCGAGGCCGCGCTCGCCTTTGCTCGGACCAACGTGATCGCTCCGCTTCGCAAGCTCGCCACGTGGACCGACACCGTCGCCGGTGTTGGTCGCCTCACGGTGTCGTTCGCGACGAAGGATGCCGAAGCCGTCGAGCAGGTGCTCGAGGCCCTCGACCTCGCGCCCTACAACATCGAGCAGCTCGTGGAGAACCCCAGCGCGAAGGCGCGCCTGAAGCAGCTCTTCTTCGCGCTCGACCACGCGGAGCACACCATGCCCAAGGGAGACCCGTTCACGACGCTGCCGAAGTCCCCCGGCTCGTTCGCGAAGCTCTCTGGCCTCGACACGCCCAAGCTCGGCGTGAGGAAGGTCATGAAGGCGCTCGCGTGGCTCGACAAGCACCTGCCCGCGGCCGCGCGCATCGAGATCAACGCGCACCCGCAGCAGCGCCGGTTCCTGCTGTTCAAGGGCGAGAAGCTCGTGCGCTCCCCCGCGCTCGCCGCGCATCTGGACCTCGACTTCGGCGCGGCGCGCCGGATCCCCGGCGTCCTGTGGGAGGCCGATACCCTGGACAGCAAGCTGTCGCGCGTCTCGATCTGCTGCGATAACTAGCTTAGCTAGTCCGAACTCGCGAGGGCCCATGCGGCGCGGTCAGCCGCGGAAGACGGTTCCATTGCAGGTCACGAGGGCGGGGCTCAGCTGCACCTCGTGGTCGCTCTCGACACAGCGAATCCACCAACGCTTCACGCGGTGAGGGGCTCGGGGCGGTCGGGGGCCGGTTCGACCAGCGGAATCGCGATCCCGACGACGATCCGCCGGTCCCGCGCCCGAACCGGGCGCTCACGTCGGCTAGGTTAGCCGCATGACACTCCAGCTCTCCACGGCTCACCACGGCGCGCTCCAGACGGTCGCTGCCCGGATCATGGAGACCACCAATCTCGAGACCGACCCGCCGCGGTTCGCGCGCGAGCTCCTCGAGGCCTTCATCACGGTCTGCCTGCGCACCGGCCAGGACGGGCTGCTGCAGGAGCTCGGACTCTCCGACGATGTCGAGCCGAGCCCCGAGCTGCAAGCCGCGGTCGCCTCGCGCCTGGGGACGAAGGCGACGTTCGATCCACGCGGTCCGCGCAATGCCAAGCCGAAGCAAGCCGCCGACTGCGTGACGACGGCGCTGGGGCTCACCGTGACGGACACTGCCGATCCTCCGCTCGCCATCGCCGGCGAGGTCCGCGCCGCCATTGCCTCCGCCGTCTCCACCGTCCTGAACCGGGAGCTCGGCGTGCCGAAGATCCGGGAGGACATCATCGCGTGGGCGCGGACCCGCTGCCCCGAGGAACACTGGCCGGTCTTCGAGAAGATGGTCGCGGTCCTCGACGAGCGGGGCGTGCGGCCTCTCAAGCAGGTGAAGGTTCCGCTGCACGTCGAGCAGATCGTCAACGCGCAGCTGGTGCAGGCGCGGGCCGAGGTGGTGACGCGCGCGATCACCGCTGCTCTCGACCGCGCGCTCCCGCTGCTCGCGGAGGCGAATCCCGAGGCCGCCGCTCGCATCGACCAGCCCATCTCGCTGCGCCTCACGCCGCGCGAGGTCGCGGTTCGCCGCGCCACCGAACCCCAGGCATCCGTGGCTCCCGAGTCCGTTGCCCGCACGTTGCTCGCGGATCTCAGCGAGCTCACGCGGCTCGCGTGGGCGGCCGAGGAGAAGACCGCGCGACCCTACGGTGCGAGCACCACGTTCGCGCTGGGCGATGTGATTGAGCACCCGAAGTTCGGGCGCGGCACCGTGGTGTCCGTCGCCATCTCGCGGGTCGAGGTCGAGTTCTCCACGGGAAAGGTCGCTCTCGTTCACGCAAAGAAGTGATGGAATCGATGCGCGCCAGGGGGAGGTGGGGCAGGTTTCTTCGTCCACCCCGCGTTCGTGCTCCACGCCGGGACCGGCATGCCCGGAAATGCGCGGAACAAGAGCCGCGCGGAGCGCCGGCGGGGGATGCGAACGATCTCGGGCTCGAGCGGGTCCACGCCTAGAACGACGCGGGGAAGACGCCCGTGTACTTCAGGGCCGTCCGCGGCTCCGCCATCATGTCGGCGACCGCATCGCGCCACGTCTGGTAGTGCGCGGTCTCGCGATGGGCGGCCTGGGCCTCGGGGTTGCGAAAGATCTCGACGAGCACGAACCTCGTCGGGTCGTCGGCGAGCTGCAGTACGTCGAAGCGGGCGATGCCTGGCTCCTGGATGCTCGCCTGGGCGTTGCGAAGCGTCGCCGCGCGGAAGGCTTCGATCGACTCGGGCTTCACGTGCACGGCGACGTGAACGACGAACTGCGACATGCAGCGAGCATACGCCGTCAGAGCGGGTGCATCTCGATGGCGACGCCGCTGAGGACGGCCGTGCCGGACAGCGGATCGCGCAGGTCATCACCGAGGAGCGCGTTGAGGTTCGCGCCCGGGCGCTGACTGGCGACGGCGAGCTGCGTACCGGCGAGGTCGTGCCCCCAGCCGTGGGGCAGCGACACGACGCCGGGCATCATGTGATCGGAGATCTCGACCTGCACGTCGATCGCCCGGCCCTCGCGCGAGATCCGGGCGCGGCCGCCGTCCTGGAGCGCGAGGCGCGCCGCGTCGTCGGGATGCACGAGCGCGGTGCCGCGGAACTTCCCCTTCGCGAGCGTCGGCAGGTTGTGCATCCAGCTGTTGTTGGAGCGCAGCTGCCGGCGGCCGATGATGACGAGTGGTGGGGCAGGGCGGGCGAGGTCTGCGCGGGCTCGCGCGACATCGCTGATGAGGGCCGGCGGGGCGAGCTCGATCATGCCCGAGGGGGTGCGGAGCAGCTCGGGGATCCGCGGGGCGAGCTCACCGAGATCGAGGCCGTGCGGGGCGGCGCGCACGGCATCGAGGGTCAAGCGATACGGTCCGGCGCGCAGCGCGAGATCGAACAGGCGATCGGGACCGCGGCGCGGCGCGACGGCGGCGAGGACCGCTTCGGTCATCGGACCGGCGAGCCGGCGCACGTCATCCGCGGCGAGCTCGTCATCGAGCGCGGCGACGTCCACGTTCGCACCGCGACCGCGCACGATGCCGATCAACCGGACGAGGAGCTCCCACTCGGCGGGATGCCCGGCCGGCGGCGCCACGAGCGGCTCGCTGTAGCGCGCGGTGTTGCGCCAGGCGAGCTGCGGGAACGCCACGTCGAAGTGCGGCTCCGCGAGCGAGGAGTAGCCGGGCAGGATCACGTGGGCGTGCCGCGAGGTCTCGTTGAGGTAGATGTCGAAGCTGACCATCAGCTCCAGCGATGCGAGCGCCTGGGCGAGGCGGGGGCCGTTCGGAGCCGACAGCACGGGATTGCCCGCGATCGCGATCAGCGCCCGGACCTGGCCCTCGCCCGGCGTCTCGATCTCTTCCGCGAGGCACGTGACGGGCAGCTCGCCGAAGACCTCGGGGGCGCCTGACACCCGGCTGTGACGGCGGCCCGTCGTCACGCCCTTGCCTCGACCGGAGGCCCCGGCCGTGTTCGCGGCGAAGGCCGCGGCCTTGGGAAACATCACGCCGCCCACCGCGTCGAGGTGGCCCGTCAGCGTGTTGATCACGTCCACGAGCCACGACGCGAGCGTCCCGTACGTCTGCGTGCACGCGCCGATGCGCGCATAGAGCGCGGCCCGGGGCGTCGTCGCGAGCCGGCGCGCGAGGTCCCGGATCGTCGCCGCCGGCATGCCGCAGCGGTCCGCGACTACCTCGGGCGCGAAGTCACGGGCGGCCTCCGCCACCGCGTCCACGCCGGTCACGTGCGGCGCGAGGCGACCGAGCCGGACCAGCCCCTCGGTGACCAGGGTGTGCACGATCCCGAGCAGCAAGAACGCGTCACCCCCGGGGCGGATGAAGTGATGCTCGTCGGCGAGGGCGGCGGTCTCGGTGCGGCGCGGATCGATGACGACCAGCGTCCCGCCCCGCGCCTGGAGCGCCTTCGCCTTGCCGCGAAAGTCCGGGACCGTCCACATGCTGCCGTTCGAGGCGACGGGATTCGCGCCGAGCACGACGAGCAGCTCCGTGCGGTCGAGATCCGGGACGGCCACCGACAGCCAGTGCCCGAACAGCAAGCCCGACGCGAGCTGCTTCGGCATCTGGTCGAGCGTCGACGCCGAGAACACGTTTGCGGTGCGCAGCTCGCGCGACAGGCGCATGCCGTAGAGGAGCAGGCCGGCCTTGTGCGCCGTCGGATTGCCGGCGTACGTGGCGACCGCATTCGGCCCGTACGCGTCGATGATCGGCGGTAAGCGCGCGGCGATCTCCGCGAACGCCTCGTCCCAGGTGGCGGCGACAAACCCGCCATCTCTCTTGATGAGCGGTCCGCGCAGGCGATCCGGGTCGTCATGCAGCTCGCCGAGCGCCGCGCCCTTCGGGCAGATGAAGCCACGCGACAGGACGTCGTCAGCATCGCCGCGGATCGCGGTGACGTGGCCGTCCTCGACAGTGACGTCGAGGCCGCAGCATGCCTCGCACAGTGGGCAAATCCGGCTCGTCACGCGTCCGCGTCCACCCACTCGACCTCGTCGGTCGGCTTCTCCGTCTTCTCGAACGTGAGCACCCAGTAGAGGTCGCTCTTGCCCTGCTTCTCGGTGGCGGTGAGCAGGTACGCCACGTCCTCGCCGACGATCACGCCCCGCCAGGCGACGGCGGGTCCGGTATCCGGCGGTGGCGCGCCCTTCTTGCCCTTCGGGGCGGCCGGCTTCTCGACGGCGTCGAGCACGCCGCGGAACACGTCCGGCGGGTACGTGTTCCGGTCACCGCGGGGCGGCGCCACGTGCAGGGCCAGCCCTTCGCTGCGCTTGAACCCGTGCAGCTCGTAGGCGACGTTGTTGATGACACAATCGCCGAAGACGTCGGGCTGACTGGGCTTCTTCTTGTCGGGGTTCGTGAAGAACTTGCCGCGATCGGGGACGCTCGACATGACCCGAGAGGTAGACCACTCTTCTCGTCCGCGCCCAACTGGCTGATCAGGAAGTTGTCGTGGATCTCTCGCTTATTCAGGCCGTCCTCGCCCGCGTGCGGGCGGCCGCCGGCCCCCAGTCCCACGTCGACCTCTACG
>LNFM01012089.1_pt1 | contig 11455 bp, 14 predicted proteins | sample 596031 | NCBI WGS metagenome assembly LNFM01 (sample SAMN04254537, study PRJNA301005) | activated carbon metagenome | isolation source: dual media filters at the Ann Arbor, Michigan drinking water treatment plant | place: USA: Ann Arbor | reverse complement strand
CCGGTCTTCTTCTGAACGATGATGCCGCGCGTCTTCACCTCGTCGCCGGCCGCGATATCCTCCACCTTCAAACGGGTCAGATCACAAGCACGCAGCTTGCTGTCGATCGCCAGATTGAAGAGCGCGAGATCACGTACGCGCTTCTTGAGTTCTAACCTGGCGCGTATCGAACCTCCTTCATCTTGAGGGCCGGCTTCTGGCCTGTCAGCTTTCCACCCGTAATGCGACGTTGGCGCTTGGCGGCGCGGAACGGTGTTTCGGTGATGATCTCTAAGGTCATGGTGTGAGCCTTCTGCTCACCCGCCCGCACATTTCGGGCGGGGAGGCCACGCTACGACTCTGCCCAAACGGCCGCTATCGAGAGACCCAGCCAGTCGCAAAATGTGATCAGACGGCGTCGGCTGGCCCAATGCTGACGCTAGTCCAACCGTCGCTGTTGGCACTGGGCTAAACGTCCTGGCGCAATTGCAAAGGCGCCCGACTGCGAGCAAATCGTTAGGCCGTGCCCGACCCCGTCACCATTCTGCTTATCCTGCTTGCCTACCATAGTGCTGCGCTCGCTTTGCTTCTGTACTGGCGCACGTCAGTGCGGGCTCTGCCGGTGTTCTTAGCGGTGCTTGCGCTGCACATGACGCTCAATCTGATCGCGCGCGGCGGCGCTGATGTGTTCGGGCTTACTTCTGCAGTCGGGCTTCTCTATGGGCCGCTGATCTATCTGCTGGTGCGGGAAGCGGCCTTCGCCAATCGTACACTCCATTGGAAGGATGCCTGGCTCGCGACGCCGTTCGTCGTTGGGCTGGTAGCACCTGCTGACGGCGATCTGCGCCGTTGGCTCGCTCTAGTGGTCACCGGCGCCAGTCTCGCTGGGGCGGTCCGCGTGCTCCTGGCGTTTCGCGCCGCGGCGGCGCTCAGCCGTACCTCACGGGCCTTGGCGCGCATGCACTGGTTGGTCTGGGCGGTCGCGGGCGCCATCGCCTTGGCTGCGATCGACGCTATTCGAACCATGCTGTCCACATCCACACGCGCGGCGTCGCCCGGCTTGGACGACGCGTTGTTCGGGCTCACGCTGGTTGGATTGATCGCTCTCACGAGCTGGCTGGCTTTCGGCGCCTCCGAGCACGTCCGGCAGGGTGGGCCGCTGCTGGCGGGCGAGCAAAATCTGCCGAAGGAGCCGACGAGCGAAACACCCAGTGCCGAGGCAGCGGCAAATTTCGCGCGTATCGAACACATGATTGAGGCAAGGTCTTTGTTTCTTGAGCCAGGATTGCGGTTGGCTGACTTGGCGGACGCCGCAGCGTTGACGCCTCGGGAAGCTTCGCACGCCATCAACGTCTGTTTTGGCAACAACTTCTCTGCCTACATCAATGAGCACCGTGCCCGCCATGCACAGGGCTTGATCGACGCAGGAGCGAAGACTTTTCTACAGGTTGCGATGGCGTCGGGCTTTAGTTCGAAAACCGCGTTCAACGAGGCGTTCAAGAAGCTGACTGGGCTGACGCCCACAGAATATGCACGTGGACGTCCAGAATCGTGATCGCGAACGTCGCGTTTCGCAATCGCGGACGAAATCGTCGCTCTTTCGAAGTTGATTTTTGTCGTTGCAGTCAGCTGCGAGTCCTCCATGTTCAATACAAAGCCATTGTCGAGATTCTATGGATGGCGTTGCAGCCGAACAGTCAGCGCCGCGGTAATCGGCCTTGCTGTTGCGCTTGCGGGGTGCACGACCGGCGCCGCGCCTGTCGCTCACCGGATGTCGACGGAATATCTGGCAGTAGCCGCCGCGGCCTCTGAGGCTATCCGCGACAATCATTATGATCCCAGCGCCCTCAACGACCCCGCTTATCGCGCCACAGAGGCCAGCGTCGTGACATTGGCAGCGCAAGCATCGAGTCGGGAAGAGTTCATTTCCGGGTTCAACAGCATTTGGCGGGAGGGACCATTTTCCCATGTGCGACTGACCGAAGCTCGCGCCAGTGCTGCGGACACTGCCGTGCAACTTGACCAGCTCCGGGCTGGAGAGGGCGCGCGTTTAACGTGGGAGGGCGATGTCGCGGTGTTGACTGTCACGACGCTGATTGGCGTCGACACCATCGAACAGATTGATGCTGCCTATGATGAAATCACCTCTCGCGGCGCATCGGGGCTGATCATCGACATGCGCAACAACGAGGGCGGCGCGTTCGCCGTGCGTCCGTTGATTGGGCATCTGATTGACACGCCGTTCGACGCCGGCGCCTTCGTCTCTCGACACTGGACCCAAACCGATCGCACGCGCGGGCCGACGCGGGCAGAGATTGAAGCGCTGTCGCCCTGGGAGGGGTGGTCGCTGATGTCGTTCTGGCGCGATGTCAGCGAAGCGCCAGTCACGCGGCTGCAGTTCACGCCGATGGCCCCACGCTACGGAGGGCCGGTGTTCGTGCTGATCGGGGCGCGCAGTTTCAGCGCTGCCGAACTCGCAGCCGACGCTTTGGCGACCTCCGGCCGCGCCACCTTGATTGGCGAGACGACGGCAGGCCGAATGCTGTCGCAGCAGCCATTCGATTTGCCCAACGGGTTTCAGTTGTTCTTGCCAACAGCCGACTATTACGGCTTCCGCACCGGCCGCATAGAAGGGGTTGGAGTCGCGCCCGATGTCGCCGTCGCAGTCGATGATGCAATGGCGGAGGCTCTATCTAGGCTAGGTCGCTAGCGACGGATTTCGGCGAGATCAGGCCGCACGGGGCCGACAGCAGGAAGTGTCCGCTTTGCGACGCATCTGAGACGATGGCCAATGTTGGGATGCAACGTCAGTCCGGCGTCAGCCGGGGGGCAGAGGCCTAAGAACGCCGAGAAAGAACGACGCGCCGTTCGCCCTCGCGCCGAGCTTCGAGGCCAAGGCTTGAGGACATGAGATCGATGAAGGCTTCCGGATCGGCGTGGACGTAGCCGCCGACGCGCATCTGACCGAGGTCTGGATCGGCTAATTCAAATTGCCAGCCCGTCTGTTGTGAGACTTCGGCAATGGCCTCGTTCAATGTCTCGCCGTCGAACGCCAGCATGTTGTTCTGCCATGCAAGCCGTCTCGGAATGATTTCAGCGGCGATGGTCACAACGCTCGCGCCTTGTTCGTTGAGGATGATCTCTTCGTTGGCCTGAGCCGTGACCGGCTCGCCTGAGCCAAGCACGCGCAGAAGTCCCGGTCTTTCTGCGGCGCCGCTGACGCTGCCGCGGATGACGGTAGTGCGGACTTGGGTCTCGCCGACGCGGATGACGAAGGAGGTGCCAAGGACGCGAATGTCGCCTTGCGGGGTTTCGACGATGAAGGGGCGGGCAGGGTCGTGTCGGACATCGAAGAGGGCGTAGCCTTGGCCTAGTGTGACGCGGCGCTCGGCTTCGCGGAGAGAAACCGATGCTTCTGTTGCGCCGCTTAAGACGATGGTGGAGCCGTCTGCAAGTTCGATGGTGCGGACTTCGGCAGGCGCGGTGGCGTAGTGGACGCCTGTGGGCGCAGGCGTGCGCGTGAACCAGTAGAGGCCGCCAATCGCAAGGCAGGCGGAGGCGGCGATGGCGAGGGCGGGGGAGAGCCAGCGCCGATGGCGGGGTGCGCGCTCGTTGGCGGCGGCGCTCCCCTTCAAGTGCTGCAGCGAGGCGACCACGCTCCAGGTTCGCTCCATGTGAGCATAGGCGCGCGCGTGTTCGGGATCGGCGTCGAGCCAGGCTTGGAAATCTTGCCGGTCGCGGTCGCTGGCATCGTGCGCCTTGATGCGGACGATCCAGCCGGAGGCCTCGCGCTCGGCTTTGGTCGGGGTGCGCCGCTCGGCCATGTCTTGAAGCTTAAGTGCGGTGGTCGGCGAGGGCGAGAGCCAACTGGCTAAGAGCCGCTTCGATGTAGCGCTGGGCGGTGCGGCGCGAGACGCCGAGCCGGGCCGCCACTTGAGGCTGGGTCAGGCCTTCCACGAGATGAAGCAGGAGCGCGTCGCGGAGATGGGGCTCTAGCGCTTCCAGCGCAGAGGATGCGGCGGCGGCCTGTTCGGCGGCGATGAGCTGCGCCTCCGGATCGGGGCTGTAGGCGGGTGCGATGTTTTCGATGGCGGCGTGGACATCGGTCTTGGCGTTGGTCTGACGGCGCAGATCGTTGAGCGCCAGATTGCGGGCCGTGGTGAGGAGATAAGCGCGGGGAGAGGCAAGCTCCTCAGGCTTGGCCGTATAGAGCTTGGCGAAGGCTTCCTGGCGGACATCTTCCGCACTGACGCGAGGGCCGAAACGGCGCAGGAAGCGCATGAGGCGGGGGGCCTCTTCTTCGAAGAGAAGCGTCCAGTCGAGCGTGTTGCTCATGGGGTTCGCTCCCTGGCGAGAGAAGCGGCAAGCTCGTCGATGCGGGAGAGGGGGTAGGTTTCGATGTCTCCAGAGAGGTGAGGTTGGTCTTCTGCGGTGTAGACGATGAAGGCGCGGGTGAAGTCGCCTTGGGCGAGCATTGTTGCGAGGGCCGTGTAGTCGTCGCGATGAGGGCGATCGACATATCTGACCACGACCGACTCGTCGCTGCCGACGTCTACGACCAAATCCCAAACGCCTGGACGCTCAGCGACGACAGCAGTGCATTGGCGTCCTGCGCGGTTAATCGCATCGCGAGTGATTTGGACGCTGTGCATGATCGGACCATCAATAGACCAATGTTGAGTATACTCCGTGGTGAAATGCACCTCAAGGCTGTTGCCATGGGTTATGTCACTTCGCGACGTATTTGCGCGGAATTTGCGCCGCTATCGTCTCGACGCGGGTCTTTCTCAGGAGACGCTCGCGGCGGACGCCGGCATCGATCGCACCTACGTCAGTGCGCTGGAGCGGAGTGTCTATAGCGCCAGCATCGACATGATTGAGAAGCTGGCCGACGTGATCGGCGTTGAGCCCAGTATGCTGCTGGAACGTCCGGCTCGCGGGAAAAAGTAGGGCTAGAGTGGGCTGGTTAAGAAAGTAGGGCGTCGCCCGCTCCGCGGGCCGGGCTCTCGTCGCTTCGCGATCGAGCCGCATAATGCGTCTCGACCCTGCGGGCTTCGATCCCTGACGGGCTTCCGTCCGCTCCGGGGCAGAACCGGACGTGAGCCTCGGCGCGAAGCACTGCTCAAGCGGACATTCAGGTCAGCAGAGACTTCTGCAATAGCGAGACTTCCGTCGCCACACTCGTGTTCGCCGCTAGCCACCGTCAGTTGAAGTACGGGCGCGTGATCAACGCAGTGGGAGCGTTGCCTCAGTCTTAGGGGGTGCGTTTTGTGTTCTTCGTTGAATTGCAAGCGCAGTTGGCAAAACGAAAGAGCCCATTCGCGAGGTGGAGCTGCGGAGCCAGCATCGCAATGTCGCTCCGGGAAAATAGCACCAAACAGTGCGATGCCGTACCGACCTCAAATGCCCAGCGGCTCAAAAGGTTAACAGGCTGCTTTCCTCCCCCGACGACCACGCAGCCTCGCCAAAGGGGGCGACTCCTCCGCCGCCCGTGGGAGTCGTCCGCCTTAGGAGATCGATCCTATGACAAACGCTACAAGCGCTTTCGGGCGACGCGATGAATTTGGCTTTCTGACGCCTCGCATTGCTAAGCTGCGGAAACCAACGCGCGTGATTTGGCTGGCGGTAGGGCTGGCGGTGACTTGGGTCAGCGCGTGTTCGCTCGCCCTTGCGATCAGTCTTGGCTCGGTGAGTTAAGAGCGTTGGAACGGCCTTCAACGACCAATGCTTCAAAACGGCCCGTTCGCTAGGCGGGTCGTAATTTTCGCCTGGAACTCACTCCGCTCGCGCACGTTCTTCGCGAGGGAGAAGGAGGCCGAACGGCTGATCAGCCTATTGCAATCTCAGTGTTCGCGTCCGCGATAAATCACTCTGATCGCGGTCGTGCTGGTGGAATGATCCCCGCGCGATCGAGCTGAACCGATAGCGTAAGTCGACAGCCGAACATATTGCTTGCGGCCAGCGCGTTTGTTGTCTGTAAACCGACGTCGTCGCCGCCCGGGTACCGCCGTCGCGTCTATCTTAGGCACGCCAAACTTCTGACTGGGATCTGGCGCAGAAAGTTCGGGCGGCGCTACGCGGCTAAGCGCACGCCGCGGGAACCATTATGTACGGTATCGCACATTGATGTTGTGGCCGCCTGGAGCGGGGCGTGCTAAAGTGGCGACATTCGCTGTCTCCGGTTTGACGTGGCGCTGACTGAGACACCTGCGTGCTCCCGCGTCGTTGGAAAATCCGCGTGTCACGACTTGTTCAAGCTTCGATCAGAAATCGAGTACTCGCAGCTCTGCCGGCCACTGAGTTCGCACTCCTCGCGGCGCATTTATCGCGCGTTGAACTCGCGCTGGGAGAGCGACTGCATAGCGCCGGCGAACCAATTTCTTACGTCTACTTTGTCGAGCGGGGGTTTATTTCGGCGCTCGCTCTACTGTCAGACGGTCAGCCGCTCGAAATTGGCTTGATTGGGGCCGAGGGCGCGATTGGCGTTTCAGTGATCCTTGGCGCCGAGACGTCTTATTGCGAGACCATGTGCCAGCGAGCCGGGAGCGCCTATCGCGTGACAACCGCCGCGCTCAAGGACGCCATCGCGCGCGCGCCCCATTTGCGCGATTTGCTGCTGCGCTACACGCACGCGTTCCACATTCAGGTTGCGCAAACCGCGGCCTGTAACGCCCATCATGAACTTGGACAAAGGCTGGCGCGTTGGCTCTTGGCCGCGCACGATCGAAGCAGGGTTGCAGAACTTTCCCTGACCCAAGACATGATCGCGACAATGCTGGGTGTCAGGCGGTCAACCGTCAGCATCGCGGCCGGAACGCTGCAACGGGCGGGCTTTATTCGCTACCAGCACGGACATATCACCATTCTTGATCGCGTAGGTCTCGAGAACGCCGCTTGCGAATGCTACGAAGCCGTCGCCGAGGAATATCGCGCTCTGTTCGGGGTCTACCCGAAGGCTCTGACGCCCGTCAAAAATCGACCGGACTTGGGCTAGCGCAGCAGCTGGGGTCATTTCCCTTTCGCCGTAAGGGCGCTATGTCATTTCACACTTGTTGCAGGCTTGGGTTCAGATGCCTCGATACTTTTTCCATACGACGAACGGCAAACGTACAACTGACGCGGAGGGGATCGACCTCGCCGATGCTCCCGCCGCGCAAACGGTGGCCATCAGACTGGCGGGCGAGCTTCTCAAAGACGCGCCCGATTTGTTGCTGGAATCCACCGATCTCAAGGTCGATGTGGCGGACGAGGAGGGCTTTGCGCTCTTCTCTGTGCTCGTGACGGTGTCCAATCCAACTGCTGACCGAAACGCCGGCGGTGGCGAAGTAGCCCACAATGTCAACGGCGTCGGGCACTGACGCGTGGCCGCGTTAGGCTGAACTCGACTTGGCGGTGAGCTAGAGATTGTCGCGATAAGGCTCGTCAGGCGTGGAGTGTGCGGCGACAACAAGCGCGTCGGCCTCCAAAATTCGATATTCGCGCGCCCCGCAATTGGCTTGCACTAATGTGAACTCACGCTTGACCTCCGCCTCTGCGTCCTCGGGACTGGATGCAATGATCAAACTGGACTTCAGAAGCGGGCCTCGCGATCGCGAACCCTCGTCGTGGCGACGTAGGCTTCTTGAGGCCCCGCGGCGCCAAGCCGCCAAAGCCATTACCCGCAATCGGGTTGGCGATAGCTTTGGTGGTGACTTGGCTCGCCGCTTGTTCGCTCTCGTTGGCCATTAGCTTTGGCTCGTTCGGCTGAAGCGGGCGAACGCTAACGCGCGTTGCTGGTGGCGCCAATTTCTAATGTGTCATCTCCCGCACCGACTTGAGGTGCGTGTTGTGCTTTGTGCAGCCGAACGCCGAGGAGTTCGCATGGCGCTAAATAGAATGGCCTCTCTTGGTCCGGAACTCTTGCCTTGGGCGCGGGAGTTCACGAACGATTTGAATGAGGCGCACTTCCTTGTTCACCAGGTAGCCTCACGCCTTGCACGACGCGCCGTCAATGAACCGGTTTCTGTCGACGACGCTCATGCCCTGATGGCGGCGGTCGCGCGGCGGAATAAAATTGCTGGGCGGACCACTCTTTAGAGCAGTGGAAACACGACAACGGGCTCGTCGCCCCGGAACGCTGAGGGGTGCTGAGCGTTTGCGAGAACAGTCTCGTCACCTGCGAGACAAGGAGGCGCGAAATGTCGACCGAAACTCTGATCGTCTGGTTGGTTGTGGGCGCGATTGCCGGTTGGCTCGCTGGCGTCATCGTGAAGGGCTACGGCTTCGGGTTAGTCGGCAACATCGTCGTTGGCATTATCGGCGCTTTTGTCGGCGGTTGGCTGTTCAGCAATCTTGGCGTGGCGGTGGGCGGCGGCATCGTAAGTGCAATTATTGGCGCGACGCTGGGCGCCGTTGTACTCTTACTCCTCATACGCCTCATTCGTAGAGCCGCCTAACATACTGGTGCTCCGCGAGACGCAATCGCGGGACAGCCTACGCTCCAATGCGAGCGCCAAACTGTGGTTGGAAATGCGATGATTAAGCGAATTGAGCGCACCAACGCGCTCTCCGCCGAAGAACGGGAGCGCGTGGCTCTAACGCGCGGGGACTATATCGCAGCTGGCGTTGAATATCCCAGGTGGGCCGACGAACCCATCCCGACGCTTGAGCTTTGGCGGCGCTGGCAAAATGCTCAAAATAGAGCGTTGGCATACAAACGGGCGAGCTCCCGTGCTGATGACTGATTGCGTCTGGACCCGTCGAGCAAATCCGTTTTTGCAGGCGCGCGTTAGCGGACGCTTACGATCCAATGGATGTTGCCCAAGCCGAAAACCCGCAGTGCCGATGCCGCCGGCCGATGGGTGTTGGCGGACACGATCATTGCAAACAGCTTCGGCAGCGTTTTGCCCCGTGCTCGCGCAAGCGCTTCAAGCGCTGTCCAGAACTCCGGTTCGAGCGCGACTGAGGTTCGCTTCTCGCCGATCTTCATGGATCGTTTGACTAACGCACCGCCCATGCCAAAAAGCTGCGCCGCGCTGGTTACTGAATTGTCAATGTTCGGTATCGCACATTCCGACCACTCTCACTGCACGATGGCGGACAGGCCCAGCGAACTGTTCCAGATAGCCTGCGCAGCGCCGATGAGATGTTTCCCCGCGTTGGCCATCTGCAAGCGGCTCTTCCTCCTCCGGGAGAGCCGCTCTTCTTGGCGAGGCTAAAGCCAGATCATCGGGTCGCTTCGTAACGCAACTGGCGCTCGTATTGTTGAGGATCCAGCTTGCACGAGCTCATCTCTGTCTCGAAAAGGTGGGTGGGGCGTATGTCGCCCGCTATTGGTAGCGCAGGCGTGGTTGCGATCAGACGCGCCACTCGGGCATCACACCAGGACTCCCGCGTGTCGAATGGGGCGTCGGCGTCGGGCGGCGCATCGACGGCCGGCTTGTCGAAGACGATGTGGGCATTCATGCGCGATCTCTCCTGATTGATGGCTCCCCTTCGTGTCGGTGCTTTGACAACGTCGCCATGGAGAGCGCTGTTCCGACATCGAACAGCCCAAGCGCCGCTGGAGGTCTTGCAAGCGATGGCGGAGTTGATGAGGTGAGAGACAGGCGCTGCATCTGTATCGAAAGCGGTCTCTCAAGATTTTTGAGAGACCGCCGTCGATTGCCAGCCCGCGTGGTCGGGCAAGCGTTTGCGAGCCCCCCGGCTCCAAGATCGTATTTAGCTGCGCGGGCTCAAAAGTCGGTGCGGTAGCGTGCACGGGTGAAGCCGTACTTGTGAAGAACGCACGCGAGGATGGACCTTTATGCTCGCTCCCATCTAAACACGCGCTCCGCGAATTATGTGCGAGCATATGCAGCGCAGAGCGGCGCGATGTAGGTTTGCGGTGCTGGCGCTCGAACCAAATGAAGCTCGTGGACAGTGGAGTGGGCAAAGACGATGGCGATTTGGCCCTCGAGCAAATCCGGTCTTGGCGCCGGCATCGTCCAGGTGCTTGCGCCCAGCCAGACGACCGCGTCCAGATTCAAGGCAGCCGACCAGCACGCGCGCTTTCGTCGCGCACTCAACGTTCCAACCAAGTCTCTGATAGATGTTTAGGCGTCATCACTGGGCAGAATCGATCGAGCCCAGTGACTGTACTCGAACCCTTGAAAGGGCGTGCAGCCTCTTATGACTGGATGTCATGCGCGGTGCGATCATTCATGCACAGGGATGGATACGAGCACACCAACGCCGATCACGATGGTGTATGAAGTTGCGCTGCAAACGCGCTCGGCGCGGTGGCAAGCACGATTACTATGTCGGCACCGAAGAAGACGCCTTAAACGATCATCAAGACGGAGGGCGGTGATCTGCAATCGGATGGACATCAGAGGGCCTCGACGCGATCGTCCGTGAATGTCCGTTCCGCGGCGGCTAGACGGGAGCCGTTATCGGGATCATGCGGCGCGAAGCACTGGCGCAGACGCTCTCGACGCTGAAGAGAGCACTATACCATTGGAAAGCGGAGCCCGCGCGCCCCATGTGTTCGCAGGTTTGCGGCCAGCGGCGCGTTGGAAATGGAACTGCCGCTCGAGATGCGCATTGCGTGTACATGCGTACACTCCTGATTTGCGCGTTTGCGGCGGCGCTCGGCGCGTGCGGTCCAACATCCGATAATAGCTCAGAGGCGCCAGCGCAGGATCAGCCCGGGCCTGCCGCGGAGTCGAACCTGCCCCCGCCCGAGCCGATACCGCGTGATGAAAATGCAGGGCGCTCGGGCCTCGACGGGATGACGTGGATCTATGGACCGCCAGGTCAGAATGAGCCGGGGCGGCCCGCCACTTTGCTCTACAGCGCGCGGGCGAGCGACGAAACTTTGCTCGCGATGCACTGTGATGGCGCCAACGTGCGAATCATTCTGATGCGCGGCGAAGGCGTGACGTCTCCCTATCCAATCACGCTAAAGTCTGGACCCAATACGCTCAACGTCACGGGCGCGACGTCCGGAAGCGGCGAGACGCGCGTGGAGGCAATTGTCGTGCGGACCACTCCTGTCTTTACTCGGTTCTCTGAATCCGGGGTTTTCTCCCTCGTCGAGCAAGGCGACGAGTTTCCCGCCAACGCAATCAATGACGCCGAACGCCAGCAGATTCGGAGTTTCTTCGCCGCCTGCCCATAACGCGCCCTTGCTCGCGCCGATGCCTAGCGACTCAGGCGGAAAGCAGTCTTGGCGGGGTTGTGCCCGCTTCAATATCAGGCCCATGTTCCCTCTGATGTCGAGTCCACCGTCAGCGTGAACGCGCTAAAGAGCGCTTGATGAGGTCGGGCGATACGTGAGAAGCGACTCTCGTTAGATGCAAAGTTCAACTGCACGCGAGTGACCCCCTTCGATGCCGTACTTCGAGATCGTATATTCTGAAGGGGCGACCACTAAGGCTCTGACATCGGCAAAGGTGCAAGCGCGCAACCGCACCGAAGCTGCCTCCGATGCGCTGAAGGGGCTTGCAAAGGCGCA
>LNFM01012088.1_pt1 | contig 11455 bp, 10 predicted proteins | sample 596031 | NCBI WGS metagenome assembly LNFM01 (sample SAMN04254537, study PRJNA301005) | activated carbon metagenome | isolation source: dual media filters at the Ann Arbor, Michigan drinking water treatment plant | place: USA: Ann Arbor | reverse complement strand
ACGAGCCCGACGGCCGCCGCCGCCACACCGGCCAGCAGCAGGCGCCGCTCGCGCTCGGCGCGGTCGATGAGCGCGAGGGCCGTGCCGACGAGCAGGAGGACCCAGAGGGTGAAGCCGAGGCGGGCTTCGGAACCGCGCAGCAGCAGGTCGCCGCTGACGCCGATCGCGAGCGCGGCAAGGAGCGGTCGCATCATGCCGTCGCCCGGGCGGGAATGGCCCCGTAGCGGCGATCGCGCCGCGCGAAGTCGTCGAAGGCGGCATCGAGCACCGCGGCCTTCACGTCCGGCCAGAGGACATCGAGGAAGAGCAGCTCGGCGTAGGCGCACTCCCAGAGCAGGAAGTCGCTGAGCCGGCGCTCCCCTCCGGTGCGCAGGAGCAGGTCCACCGGCGGGAGGATCGTCGTGCCGCGTGCGACGCCGCGCACCGCGGCGCCCGCCGGGATCGCGTCCTGGATGGCGGCGCGGCTCGAGTAGTCGAGGGCGACGCGCAGGTGCATCCGCCGCTCGGCGGCGGTGCGCTTCTCCGCCTCGCGGATCGCGCGGCGCAGCGAGAGCGGGAGCTTCGTGCGACGGCCGATGACCGAGAGCCGGATGCCTTTCTCGGCGAGCGTGTCCATCTGCGTCCGGAAGTGGCTCTCGAAGAGCTCGAGCAGGGCACCGACCTCCTGCACCGGCCGGTTCCAGTTGTCGGCCGAGAAGGCGTAGACGGTGAGCTGCTCCACGCCGCGCTGCGCGCAGTGCGCGACGACGTCCTTCACGGTGCGCGCGCCGGCGACGTGGCCCATCCAGCGCGGCCGTCCGCGCTGTTCGGCCCAGCGGCCATTGCCGTCCATGATGATCGCGACGTGCGCGGGAGGGAGCAGAGTGCTTTGTATCATGAAGTGTAGCTCCGAGAAAAAGGCGCCGGGCGGCGCCGTCCGTTGCTGCCGTCCCCCGATCAGCCGCCGACGCGCCGGATCAGGGCTTCCATGTGCGAGAGGTACTCCTCGAGCGCGCGGCGCCCCGCCGCGGTGATGCGATACTCGGTGCGCGGCACGCGCCCCTCGTATCCCTTCTTGCAGGCGACGTATCCGGCCTCCTCGAGCTTGCGCGCGTGCACCGAGAGGTTGCCGTCGGAGGCGTCGAGGAGCGCCTTGAGCTCGTTGAAGGTGAGCGTCTCATGCACGGCGAGCGCACTCACTATCGCGAGGCGCACGCGCTCGTGGATCAGGCGGTCGAGCGCGAGCGGTCCGCTCATGTCACCGTCCAGCGACTTGAGTTGCGGCGGACGCGCCGCCGGACGCTGGGCGGCGACCTTCGCCGCCGATGCACGCTTAGCCACCATGCCTCCGGGCGATCCATCCGCCGAAGATGATCTGCACCAGGCCGAAGCCGAGCGCGAGGAAGAGGTCGCCGGGCAGCGCCGTGGCGTAGAGCGCCACCGCGCCGAGCGACATGAAGACGAGTCCCATCATGGGCACCGCACGCACGGAGAAGGCGCCGGCCGTGACGATGCCGACGCCGTACAGCAGCAACCAGAGGCCCGGCAGGTCGCGCGACGGGCGCCACCGCTCCCCCGGCACGAGCGCGGGCTCGAGCAGCGCGAAGGTGAGCACGGCGCCGGCCGCGATCGCGGGGAGGAGTCCGAGGAGGAACTTCCGCGCCGGCACGCTCAGGGGTGCGCCGTCCCGCGCACTGCCCCGGCGGCGCATCTTCTGCCACATCATGCCGCCGCCGATGGTCGCCGCGAGCACCGCCTCCGCGAGCCAGATCCAGAGCCAACGCTCCGTCCCCGCCTGCCCGCGCGCGACGGCGGCGGTGCCGACCGCGCTGGCCCCGATCGCGACGAGCCCCAACCCCGGCACATCGGTGAAGGACGACGCGCCTTCCATGGTCCGTCGGATGAACGACAGATCCTGGATCGCCTTGTCGTGCAGCGCCGGCGGTTCGCGGAGGGGGGCGGCCATGGAGGGATGGTAGGGTCGCGGCCGGTTTCTGTCAAGTACTTTGTGTAGCAAAGTTCAAACTGCCGCCCGATCACCCGGCTCCAGCAGCCGACTGCCCCCTACTGCAAGTACAGATACAGCCCGTACAAGCCCACCCCCAGCCCGCCGAGCATGACGATCTGCCCGGCGTCGTCCCCGATGATCGCCCCACCCAGCAGCGCGGCACCGCCGATGATCATGAGCGTGCGGGCGCGCTGGGAGTCGGCGCGACGCATCGGCGCGGGTGCGGGCACCGCAGTCGCGGCCGCGGACGTGACGACGGCAGAGCGCGCCTGGATCCCCGCGCGCGTCGCCTCAACGCGAGGGCCGGTCGGCCCGGTCGACGCGACGTCGACGGCTGCAACGGCGGCGAGCGCGGACGACTCCTGCGCCAGCGCCGGACCGGCCAGCACGAACAGGGCGAGCGCGGCGAACGTCAGGCGTGATGCGTGCGACATCGATGGTCTCCCGAGAAGGTGAGCGGCGGCGGCGTGCGTGAGGACTCCGGTGAACGCTCGCGCCGTCACGCCAGGGGAGCAAGCCGCAGCGTCGATGGCCGTCCTGCCCATCATCCCCGACGTCGACCGATCCCGGAGTACGGACGCCACCTCGACCGCACCTTCGGCGAGATCGGTCTCGCCGGGCACTGGATCAAGATCCTGCTGCACCACCTCTTCCTCTACAAGGCTCGCCTGCGTCCCGGGTGGAGCCTCATCCCGGAGTGATCGCCATGCCCCCGACCAGGACGGCGCACGTCGCCAAGCCCACGCGGTGGACGGTCTTCCTCCGCACCTTCATCCCGTGGCAGCTGTGGCGCTTCGCGATGATCAACCTGCGCATGCTCGACATCATCCGGCGCAGTCACGAGAGGTCCGCTGCCGCGGCGCGGGCGGAACGCGTGGCTCGGACCCTCAGGTCCGGAACCAGCCGGGCGAGGTCGACTTGAGACACCGCCGGTATTGTGGCGGCGGGAGGTCTGGGGAGCAAACGGGCGCCGACGAATCCTTGCCCTCCTTCGTGCGCAGTTCGGCGCCGTCGGGAGAGTCGATCCGGTCCTCCTCCTCCTCCTCGTCCGCGCTCTTCTCCGCGCTGCCGACCGCGCCCGTCGCGGCGCTCGCGCCCGAGCCCGCCCGGGTCGTCACACCCGCATGCCGCGCGGCGCCCGAGCCGGAGGCGCTCGACTGGAGCGCGCGGATCGACTCGACCATGGTCGCGGCATCCTCACTCAGCGGAACGAGGGCGATGCTCCCCGCGCGGAGCGTGGGGATCCGGTCGATCTGATGGAACGCGGCGAGCACGCGCGCCGCCTCCGGCGTGGCGGCCTCGATGCGAAGCCACACATCACTGCCCTGTCCGACGATCGACAGCGTCACGCCGTTCTCGCCCTGGAAGTGGTCCGGCGGGAGGGCACGCCGGAACGCCGCCGGCACGCTCCCGGCCTCTGCGCGGACCGAGTCGGCGGGCGGATGCGCTGCGGCGGCATAGGCCACCTGGACCGCGTGCACGCGCCCCGCGAGCGCGCTCGCGCGCGCGAGGCCGGTCGAATCACGCGCCCACGGCACCGCCACCGCCGCAAGGACGCCGACGATCACCAGCACCACGAGGAGCTCGATGAGCGAGAAGCCGCGCCGCCTCACGGGGCCTCCGCGACGCGAACGTCCCGGCGCGTGGGCGACTGGTAGCCGACGCTGCCGCCGAAGGGAGAAGGCGCCGAGAGCCGGAATGCGGTCCCGCTGGCGATGTAGGCGAAGGGCAGCGGCCCCATGCCGAGCTGGTCGAGCGAGGCCGGAGGAGCGCCCGCCGAATCCCAGTGGGCCTGCACGCGCTGGCGCGCGAGCTCGAGGGCCTCGAGCGTAGCGCCCAGCTCGGCCTCCTGCGAGGCGCGCGCGGCGAGCATCCGTCCACCGCGGTGCGCGGCGACGACGCCGCACAGCGCCACGGCGGCGAGGAGCAGCTTCCAACTGGTCGGCGTGCGTCGAGATCCCATACGGCCCCCTCCTCCCTGCCTATACACTAATGCCGTGCCGCACGACCCGACCAGCGGCGCACCCGAACGGATGGGCCGCGGGCCGTCAGCGGCGGCGCCCTACGGCACGATCGCCGCCCCACCGACGACATTGGGCACGTTCTTCTGCCGCAGCAGCGCATTGAGCGCGTTGAGGTCGCTCCCGATCAACGACTCCAGCGCCGTGAGATGCTGCCGCAGCTGCGTGTTGAGCACGCCCTGCACCTCCACCTGCTGGTCCGTCGGGCGGAAGTCGTTGTTGGTGAGCCCGTTCGCCAGGTACCCGAGCTTGGCGATGAGCTTGCTGCCCCAGCGGACGCCGTCCTGCCCGGTGCCCGTCTGCCGCAGGTCCACCAGCTCCATCTCGACCTCGACGAGCTTCTCCTCGAGCGCCGCCACCGCGCGCGTGACATCCGCGTCGGTCACTGACGCGCGCAGCGCCGCGAGTTGCACGCGCACCGACTCCATCCGGTGCACCGCCGCCGCGGCGCGGTTCATGTCCTCGCGGATGAGATTCGCGAGCCGGGTCTGTTCGGCGATGTCCCCTTCGGTGCCGCCGGCGTTCGGGTCCTTCCTCACGACGAGCTGCCGCGTCTGCTCCACGCCGCCGGCGCTGAGCTTCACGGTGTACGTCCCCGGCGGCATGAGCACCGAGACCTGGCCCGTGCCCGGCGCCGAGCGGCCCTCGGGCCCCACGGTGATGTAGGGCGCGTACATCGGACTCGTGCGCAGCCGGACCGCCGTCGTCGGCTCGTCGCGCAGGTCCCAATGGATGCGGTTGATGCCCGCGACATTGGGGCCGGTGAGCGTGCGCACCACCTTCCCGCTCGCGTCGGCGATCGTGAGCCGCGGCGCCTGCGCCGCCGGCGCCTTGAGCCAGTAGTTGAGCGATGCGCCGTACTGCGGATCCTCGCCGCGCGTGGGATCGTCGTACGACTGCGACGGCGCGGTGATGAACCGGAAGCGGTACGCCGCGCGGGGGTCGAAGAGATGCGCCGCGCTGTTCATCACCTCGGGGGTGAGCTGCTGCAGGGGGCCGAGATCGTCGAGGATGTAGAAGCCGCGCCCGTAGGTGGAGATGACGAGGTCGTTGAAGTGCTCCTGCACCTGGATGCCGGAGACCGGCGCGGCCGGGAGGTCGTTCTGCAGCGGCTGCCAGCTGTCACCGGCGTCGAACGAGACGTAGATGCCGTTCTCGAGTCCGAGATAGAGCAGGCCGCGGCGCTTGGGATCCTCGTGGATCACCTTCGCGTAGCTCAGGTTGTTGCGCGGGAGACCGGTCGTGATCGACTTCCACGTGCGGCCGTAGTCGGTGGTGCGATAGACGAACGGGTCGCGGTTGTTCACCTGATGGAAGTCCACCGTGAGGTACGCGGTGGCGGGATCGTACTTCGACGAGACGATGCTGCGCACCGACCCCCACACCGGCAGGTTCGGGATGTTCGCGGTGAGGTTCGTCCAGGTCTTCCCATCGTCGCGGGTGAGTTGCACGAGGCCGTCGTTGGTGCCGATCCAGATCGTGCCCTTCTCGCGCGGCGACTCGGTGATGGCGTACACCACGCCCGCGTACTCCACGCCGATGTTGTCCGGCGTGAGACCACCCGACGAGACCATGCGCGAGCGGTCGTTGAGCGTGAGGTCGGGGGAGATGATCTCCCAGCTCTGGCCGCCGTTGCGTGTGCGATGCACATGCTGGCTGCCGGTGTACACGGTGTTGTGGTCATGCGGCGAGATGGTGAGCGGCGCATCCCACACGAAGCGGTACTTCACGCCCTCGGCCGGTCCGTTGCTCTGCTGCGGCCAGACCTCCACGGTGCGGAACATCCGGCGATCCTCCTCGAACCGCACGACGATGCCGCCCACCATCCCCGATCCGGAGGCGGTGGACCAGATGATGTTGGGGTCCACGGGATCCGGCGTGGCCCATCCCGACTCGCCGCCGCCCACGGCATGCCACATCCCGCGCCGGATCTGCCCGTCCGCGAGCCGCGAGTTGCTCGGCCCGCGGTAGGTCGGCTCGTCCTGCTTGTTGCCGAGCACGTTGTACGGGATGTTGTTGTCCACCGTCACGTGGTAGATCTGCGCGTTGCTCAGGCGCTGGCGGAACCAGGTCCGGCCGCGATTCTGCGTGATGGAGAGCCCCTGGTCGTGCGCGACGATCTGGCGGTCGGGGTCGGTCGGGTCGATCCAGATGTCGTGGTGGTCACCGCCCGGCGCGCTGCCGCGCTGCTGCACGACGACCGTGCGCCCGCCGTCGATCGTCTTCGCGTACGACGCCGTGAGGAAGTACGCCTCGTCCTCGTCGTCGGGCGCGACCATCATGCGTGAGTAGTAGTGCGCGCGCCCCATCACGTTGCGGTCGCGGCTGACGAGGTCCCATCGGCGACCGCCGTCATCGGAGCGCCAGAGCTGTCCGCTCTCCGTCTCCTGTCCGTTCCACGGCACGCCGTCGCCGGTCTCGATCATGACGTAGACGCGCTGCGGGTTCGAGGCCGAGAGCCCGAGCGCGACCTTGCCGTGCGGCTTCACCGGCAGGCCGTTGCCGCGCAGCCGCGTCCAGGTGACGCCACCGTCGCGCGACGTGAAGAGCCCGCTTCCCGGCCCGCCGCTGGTGCGCCCCCAGGTGTGGATCTCGATCTGCCACATCCCGGCGAAGAGCACGCGCGGATTGCTCGCGTCCATCGCCAGGTCCGAGCAGCCGGTGTTCTCGTCCACGAAGAGGACGCGCGTCCAGGTGGTGCCGCCGTCGGTGGTGCGATAGACGCCGCGCTCCTGCTGCGGCCCGTACGCATGGCCGAGCGCGCAGACCAGCAGGACGTTCGGGTCGGTGGGGTGGATGACGATGCGCGCGATGCGCGCGGTCTTCTCGAGTCCCATGAGGGTCCACGACTCGCCGCCGTCGGTGGACTTGTAGATCCCCTGCCCCACGCTGATGTGCGAGCGGATGTGCGCCTCGCCCGTACCGGCCCAGACGACGTTGCGGTCACTGCGGGCCACCGCCAGCGCGCCGATGGACTGCACCGGATGCGCATCGAAGGTCGGCCGCCAGTTCACGCCGCCATCGGTGGTCTTCCAGACGCCGCCGCTCGCGGAGCCGACGAAGTAGGTGAGCGGGTCGCCGACGACGCCGGCCGCGGTCGCGAACCGGTTGCCTTCGGGCCCGATGTTGCGCCAGTGCAGCCCGCGCCACTGGTCGGCGTTCGGACGATTGGCCGCCGGGTTCTGCGCGGCGAGCGGGAGGGCGACGGTCGCGAACAGTGCCGCAGCGAGCCAGCGGGCGGTCGAGCGCATGCAGGATCCTCGGGTGGGGTTGGCGCCGGGATTGTAGCCCGCCCCGGATCGCTCCGGAAGACACGCCGGTGGACGCCGAGCCCGGAATGTCGGATGTTCCCGTCATGCACAGACCATTGGTCCTCCTCGCGATCGCCGCGGCATCGCTGGGAGCGCAGGTCGACGCCCCGGTCGGCCGCGCCGCCTTCGACCCCGCGCGCCTCGAACGTCTCGCCATCTACATGCAGATGAGCGTCGACTCGCAGTGGGTCGCCGGCGCCGTCGCGCTCGTGCTGCGCGACGGCGAGGTGGTCTTCGAGCGCGCCGTCGGCTGGGCCGACCGCGAGGCGCGACGCGGCATGACCGCCGACGCGATCTTCCGCATCGCATCGCAGACCAAGGCCTTCACCAGCGTCGCCATCCTCCAGCTCGTCGAGGAGGGACGCATCGCGCTCGACGACCCCGTCTCGCGCTGGATCCCGAGCTTCGCGCGCACCACGGTCGCCTCACGCGCCGACAGCGGCCGCACCCCCGTTCCCGCGCGGCGGCGCATCACCGTCTTCGACCTGCTCACGCACACCGCCGGCATCTCCTACGGCACCGACGCCCACGTCGCGGAGCGCTATCGCGCGGCCGGACTCGGCCCTGCGGCCGGACTCGGCTGGTACACCGCGGACAAGGACGAAGCGATCTGCACCACGATCGATCGCCTGGGCACGCTGCCCTTCGTCGAGCAGCCCGGCGAGCGGTTCGTGTATGGCTACAACACCGACATCCTCGGATGCATCGTCGAGCGGGCGAGCGGCCTGCCGCTCGACCGCTACTTCGCCGAGCGCATCACCGGTCCGCTCGGCTTGCGCGACACCGACTTCTTCGTGCCGCGCGAGAAGGCCGGGCGCCTCACGGCCGTCTATCGCAGCGATCCGAGCGGCCGCGCGGTGCGCGCCGACACCGGTCAACGCGGACAAGGCCACTATGTGAACGGTCCGCGCCGGAGCTTCTCGGGCGGCGCCGGGCTCACCTCCACCGCGCGCGACTACGCGCGGTTCCTCGAGGCGCTGCGACGCGGCGGCGCGATCGACGGCGTACGCATCCTCTCGCCGCGCAGCGTCGAGCTCATGCGCACCAACCTGGTCGGGACGCGCTACGGCACCGATGGCCGCGGATTCGGCCTCGGCTTCGCCACGGTGGAGCGACCCGGTGCGAACGCCTACGCCTCCGTCGGCACCTTCTCCTGGGGCGGCGCCTACGCGACCACCTACTCGGTGGACCCGGTCGAGCGGCTCGTGCTCGTCCTCATGACGCAGACCGTCCCCAACAGCGCGGACCTCGGCGCCAAGTTCCCGCAGCTCGTCTACCAGGCGCTCGTCGGTACCACGCGCTGACGCCGCGCTCGCGCGGCGCCGAGCGCGCGCGCCGAGGGTGTCATGTGCGTCAACGGACGACCGCTTCGGCCTCGATCTCGACGAGATACTCGTCGCCCACCAGCCCGGCGCTCACGAGCGTGTTGGCCGGCTGCACGGCGCCGAAGCGCTCGCCGTGCGCGCGCGCGACCGGCTCCCAGTCCTCGGTCCGCGGCACATAGATCCGGGTACGCACCACCTCCTCGAGCGTTCCGCCGAGGGAGCGGATGGCCCCTTCGATCTTGTCGAGCACGTGCGTCGCCTGCGCGTAGGCGTCGCGCCCGCCCATCGCACGATCGCGATGCGTCGCGGTGGTGCCGGAGACCAGGATGCGGTCGCCGACCCGCACGGCGCGCGCGTAGCCGTACTGCGTCTCCCACGTCGTGCCGGTGAGCACGCGCGGTCGTCCGGCCGCGCCCTCGCGCACCGGGTACGGTGGGGGGAAGGACGCGACATGGTGCGACAGGTCCCCGCTCGCGGTGAGGAACGGCGGCTTGCGGTATTCGTCGCCGCAGTCGCCGGGGATCGGCGTGAGTGACGCGATCGCCTCGCGCAGGAGCGCGCGATCGTCGTCCGTGAGCCGTAGCGCCGCGAGCCGCGCGTTGTCCTCGATGTGCGCGCGCTCACCCAGCCGCGCACCGACGATCACGCCGGCCACGGCGGGGGCGTCGAGCATCGCGCGGCAGGCGACGTTCGCCATCGACACGCCATGCCGGTCGGCGACGGCCTTCATGGCGCGCAGCACCCGTTGCAGCGCCGTCCATCCACCCGCGGCGCGCACGAATCGCCCGTACTTCATCTGCGACCAGGTCTCGAGCCGCTCCCAGTCGGGCTCCGCCGCGCCGAGCCAGCGCTCGGTGAGGAAGCCGCCGGCGAGCGTGCCGAACGCGAGCAGGCCGATCCCCTTCTCCGCACAGTACGCGGCCATCGCGCCCGCCGCGCGCCGGTCGAGGAGCGAGTAGCAGACCTGGTTGCTCACGATCGGGATCCCGCTCTCCACCACCAGTCTCAGGTGCGCCGTGTCGGTGTTGGTGAGCCCGAGGTGCGCGATGAGCCCTTCCTGCCGCAACTCGTCGAGCCAGAGGAGCGCGTCGATCCACGCCGGATCGGCGTAGCTCCAGGCATGGAACTGCAGCAGCGGGATCCGCTCGACGTTCATGCGCGCACGCGCCCGCTCCACGGCCGCGCGAACGTCCTCGCGCGTGATCGGCCCGGGCGACGGCACCCACTTGGTGAGCAGCTCCACCGGCGGCGCGCCCGCGCGCGCGACGAACCGTCCCACCACCTCCTCGCTGGACCCATAGTGGTCCGCCATGTCGAAGGTGGTGAACCCGGCCTCCACGTAGGCCTCCATCGCGCCCGCGGCCGCGTCGAGGTCGAAGGGACGCCCGTCGCGCTCCTGGTCCGCCATCTGCCAGAGCCCGGTGAGCACGCGCGAGATGCTGAAGTCGGGCGCGAGCGCGCGCCGCTCGATCGGAGGGGACGCGCTCATCTCACTCCTCCGGCAGCGTGGAGAATCGGTGCCGCACGTCCACGCCGCTGCGCACGAGCTTCCCCCACTCGAGGCGATAGATGATGCTGCCGGCGACCATGACCAGCGCCCAGACGGGCGTCGAGCGGAAGTACCAGGCCGACGCGCTCGCGGTGAGGTCCTTCCAGATGTGCACCCCGAGGAAGAGCGCGAGCATGAGGAATCCCGCCGTCGCGACGATCGCGCGGCGCGCGGGGTCGGCGATGAGCGCCATGCCCGCCGCGAGCGCCGGGTTGGTGCGCGGCAGCGCGAGCACCGCGACGCAGATGAGCAGGAAGTTGACGAGCATCGAGATCACGAGCAGGTCCACGCCAAGGAAGAAGTCGCCGGCGAGGTGACTGCCGAGGATGCCGATGGTCGCCATGCCACCGCTCGCGACGAGCGCGGGACCCGGCGTCCGTCGCTCGGGGTGCACCGCGGCGAGGGCCTTCGGGAAGATCCCGTCCTGCGCCCACGCGTACATCTGTCGCGACACCGCGAGCAGCATGGCCGGCAGGTCGTTGGTGAGCGCGATCGCGGCGCCCGCGACGATGAGCACGGTCCAGCCCGGTGCGAGGATCAGCCCGAGCAGCCCCGGCGCCGTGAGGTCCCGTGTCGTCGCCTCCGCCGCGATGTACCACCAGGGCACCACGTGGTACACGGCGCCAGCGAAGAGGAAGTAGAAGGTCCCCACCGAGACGACGGCGAGCGCGATCGCGCGCGGCAGATCCTTCGCCGGTCGCCGCGCCTCGCCACCCGCCTGCGCGATGGCGTCGAACCCGATGAAGCTGGCGAAGAGCACCGCCGCGGCGGAGAGGAAGGTGCGAAGCTGGAACGGCGCCGCCGGTTCCGGCGGCAGCACCACGCCTTGCCGCGACAGGAGCGCGGCCGCGTAGTCCGCATGCGTGAAGAAGAGCCCCACCGCGATCACCACGCCGCCGAAGAGGAACATCAGCGTCATGAGCGGGATCAGCGTCCGCTGGTAGGCGCCCAGCCCGCGCATGTTCACGACCACGAAGGTCCAGAGCAGCGCGAGCGAGACGCCGAGGCGGACCGGTCCGCGGTCGAGCGTGGAGGCCACGCCGTCGAGCCCGAGCGGCAGCGCCACGTCACGCAGGAACGGCGGGATCACATAGGAGACGACACCGATCGCGATGCAGAGCCCGAACCACTGCGAGAAGCTCGCGACGAATCCGAGATAGGGACTCAGTCCGCGACTCGCGTAGAGATAGCTGCCGCCGGCGCGCGGCATCGCGCCCGCGAGCATGGCGTAGGCCAGGGCGGCGAACAGCGCCGGCACCGCC
>LNFM01020197.1_pt1 | contig 11456 bp, 8 predicted proteins | sample 596031 | NCBI WGS metagenome assembly LNFM01 (sample SAMN04254537, study PRJNA301005) | activated carbon metagenome | isolation source: dual media filters at the Ann Arbor, Michigan drinking water treatment plant | place: USA: Ann Arbor | reverse complement strand
GATCTCGAGGACAGCGTGCCGCCGGCGGAAAAGGCCAACGCGCGCAAGCTGGTCGAGAAAAACGCCGCGCGCGTGCGCCGCGGCGGCGCTGACGTGGTGGTACGCATCAACCAGCCGCTGTCGCTGGCGGTGCGCGACATCGAACAATCGGTGTGCCCCGACGTCGACGGCATCGCGGTGACCAAGGCCACCGGCGTGTCGCACCTGCAACTGCTCGACGAACTGGTCAGCGAACTGGAACAGAAACGCGGCATGACCGTCGGCCACACCAGGTTCATCACCATGATCGAGACGCCGGAGGCCTTCTTCAAAATCCGCGACATCACCACTGCGACCAGCCGCATCATCGCCTGCAACATCGGCGGCGAGGACTACGCGCTGAACTGCGGCATGCAGCCGACGGGAGATGCGCTGTTCTATCCGAAACAGCACATGATTTTCGCCGCCAGCGCGGCCGGCATCATGCCGCTGGGTTTTGTCGACAGCGTCGCCACCTTCGGCGACTGGGACAACTTCCGCAAGATGGTGCGCCGCTCGCGCGACTTCGGCTTCATGGGCGCCGGCTGCATCCACCCGGGCCAGGTCACCATCGTCAACGAGGAATACAAACCCGCCGCTGCCGAGGTTGAATACGCGCGCAAGGTCATCGCGCTGGACAAGGAGGCGGCCGCCGCAGGCCGCGCGTCTTTCGCGCTCGATGGCAAGATGATCGACATTCCGATCATCGTGCGCGCGCAGCGCCTGCTGAAACGTTACGAGGCCATCACCGCCCGCGAGTCACGGACACTCGCCGCGATGAAAGGCTGAAGCCGCAGGCGCCGGCAGATGCCGGCGCCCTCATGGCGATTCTCTTTCCAGCCGCGGTCGGCTAGGATGGCGCAACGCGGCGGCGGCCCGTTGCCGCGCAATGGGAGGAGTCATGAAAAATATCAATAAAATCAAGTACTTAGCAGCATCCATCCTGCTTGCTGCGGCCATGCCTGCCGCCGCGCAGAACACCGCGAAGTTTCCGAACAAGCCGGTGCGCATCATCGTCGCCTTCCCGCCCGGCAGCTCGACCGACATCGTCGCGCGCGTGGTCGGCGAACGCCTGACCGAGCTCTGGGGCCAGAACGTGATCATCGACAACCGGCCGGGGGCTTCCGGCAACATCGGCACCCAGGTCGCGCTGCGCGCCAACCCCGACGGCCACACGCTGTTCATGAACAGTTCGGCGATCGCGGTCAACGTCAGCCTCTACAGCAAGCCGGGTTATACGATGAAGGACATCGTGCCGATCCTGCAGGGCCCGACCACACCGAACCTGATCACGGTACATCCCTCCCTGCCGGCGAAGACGCTGCAGGAACTGATCGCGCTGGCAAAGACCAGGCCGCTCAGCTACGGCTCCTCGGGTACCGGCACCACGCCGCACCTCGACATGGAACTGCTGTTCAGGACCCTGGCCAAGGTCGACATCACCCACGTGCCGTACAGCCCGGCAGCGGCGGCCACCGCGGTGGTCGCCAACCAGGTGCCGGTGGGTTCGACCTCGATGCCGCCTGCGGTGCCCCACGTGAAAAGCGGACGACTGCGCCCGATCGCGGTGACCACCGCGAAACGTTCGGCGGTGCTGCCCGAAGTTCCCACGGTCGCCGAATCCGGATTCCCCGGCTTTGACGACTACACCTGGTTCTCGGTGTTTGCGCCGGCGGGCATTCCCGCCGCCGTGGTCAACCAGGTCAACCGCGACTTCAGCGCGGCGCTGCAGTCGCCGGCGGCAAAGCAGCGCCTCGCCGCACTGTCGCTGGAGTTCACGCCCAACACGCCGGCCGAGTTCGCCAAACGGCTGCGCAGCGAGGTCGAGAAATACGCACAGATCGTCAAGCAGTCCGGCGCCCGCGTCGATTGAGCGGGCGATGAGAAACGTCAACGCCGAAAACATCACCCAGGCCGTCGTCCGCTCCTTCGACGGCAGCGCCGACCCGCGGCTGCGTGAAATCATCGAAAAACTGCTGCAGCATCTGCATGCCTTCGCGCGCGAAACCCGGCTGACGCCGGAGGAATGGCAGCGCGGCATCGCCTTCCTCCACGCCGCCGGGAAAATCTCCACCGACGCGCGCAACGAGTTCGTGCTGATGTCGGACGTGATGGGCCTGTCGTCACTGGTCGACCTGCTCGCCAGCGGCGCCGGCGCCACCGAGCGCAGTGCGCTGGGTCCCTTCCATGCCGAAGGTTCGCCGATGCTGGAAGTCGGCGGCGACCTGAAACGCGACAACGATGGCGAGCCGATGCTGGTGCGGGGACGCGTCGTTGACGCCGCAGGCCGGCCGGTTCCGCAGGCACAGCTCGATTTCTGGCAGGCCGCGGTCAACGGCAAGTACTGGCAGCAGGACCCGGAACAGGACCCGCACAACCTGCGTTTCCGCATGGTCACCGGCGATGACGGCGCCTATGCCTTCACCACCGTGCGGCCGGCGCCGTACACCGTGCCCTATGACGGCCCCGTCGGTGAACTGCTGCGCGCCGGCGGGCGCCATGCCTGGCGGCCCGCGCATTTCCATTTCATCGTCAGTGCCGAAGGCTTCCGTGCGCTGACCACCGAGGTGTTTTTCGCCGACGACCGCTACATCGACGAAGACGCGGTGTTCGGCGTGCGTGAATCGCTGCTGGTCAATCCGCAAATGGACAGCGATCCCGCACTGGCGCAGCGTTACCGCCTGCCGCTGCCCTTTCACAGTGTGGAGTTCGACTTCCGCCTGGGCCGCTGAATCCCCGCGAGGCACGATCCCTGACTTAAAATTGCGGTTCTTTCTCCGCAACAATCAAGGCAACCCGCATGACCGCAGATCTCGACTCCCTGAAGCAGTGGATCGGCCGCACTGAAACGGCCGTTGATTACGTGACCGTGCCCATGGTCGACCGGCTGTCGGCCACGCTGGACCGCGACGACGCCTTTCCGAAAACCGGTGATCCGCTGCCCGTCGGCTGGCACTCCACGCTGTTTCCGCGCATCGTGCGCCATTCGCAGATCGGCCCCGACGGCCATCCGCAGCGCGGCGACTTCCTGCCGCCGGTGCCGCTGCCGCGGCGCATGTTCGCCGGCAAACGCACCACCTTCATCGCGCCGCTGCGGGTCGGCGACGAAGTCAAACGCCTGTCGACAATCCAGAACGTCACCGTCAAGGACGGCCGCAGCGGCCGCATGGTGTTTGTCACCGTGAAGACCGACATCTCGAGCCCGCGCGGGCTGGCGATCAGCGAGGAGCAGGACATCGTCTACCGCGGCGAACCGGACAAGAATGCACCGCCGCCACCGGCCCAGCCGGCGCCGGGCAAGGCGGTGTGGCAGCATGAAGTGACGCCGGATCCGGTGATGCTGTTCCGTTACTCGGCACTGACCTTCAACGGCCACCGCATCCACTACGACCACCCCTATGTCACGGGTGTCGAGGGTTATCCCAACCTGGTGATGAACGGCGGCCTGACCACGCTGCTGGTCTACGAACTCGCGCGCAGCCACGGTTCGACACCGGTGAAATTCATGTCCTCGCGCAACGTGCGCGCGCTGTTCGTGGGCCGCACCATCACCCTCTGCGGCGAACCCTCGGCCGACAACAGGACGGCGAAGCTGTGGGCCCAGGATGATACCGGCGCGCTGGCGCTGACCGCCGAAGCGGAGTTTGCATGACATCTTTTTTTTCTCGGACCCGATCCGGTTTGCCCCCTCACCCCCGCCCCCTGCTTCGCTACCAGTGTTCCCTGGTCTCCCGACGGGAGAGGGGGGGTATCAATGCAAAACGGCCTGATGTCCGTTCTGCAGGGGGGGTGTGATGGGCGGACCGCTCGAAGGTGTACGCATCATCGACCTGACTTCGGTGGTGGTCGGCCCGCTGGCCACGCAGATCCTCGCCGACCACGGCGCGGAAGTGATCAAGGTCGAAACCAAATCCGGCGACCTGATCCGCAACATGAACGGCAAGTCGGTGACCCCGGGCATGGGTGCGAAGTTCCTGCACCTGAACCGCAACAAGCGCTCGCTGGTGCTCGACCTCAAGCACCCGGACGGTCACGCCGCGCTGCTGAAACTGATCGCGAAGGCGGATGTCCTCGTCTGGAACGTGCGGCCGCCGGCGATGGCGCGGCTGAAGCTGTCGTACGAAGACGTGCGCAAGATCAATCCCGGCATCGTCTACTGCGGCATGTTCGGCTTCGGCCAGGACGGGCGTTACCGCGACAAGCCGGCCTACGACACCATCATCCAGGGTTCTTCCGGCATGGCCGCGCTGCACCACCGCGCCACCGGCGAGCCGCGTTTCGTGCCGATGGTGGTCGCCGACAAGACGGTGGGCCTGATCGCGGTGCAGATGATCACCATGGCGCTCTACCGCAAGGCGAAGACCGGCGAAGGCTGCTCGATCGAAATCCCGATGTTCGAGAACTTCGTCAAGTTCGTGCTCGAAGAGCATATGTACCTGAAAACCTTCGACCCGCCGCTGGGTGAAACCGGCGACCCGCGGCTGCTCGATCCGCTGGGCAAACCGATTCCGACCAAGGACAGCTGGATCTGCATCTCCGCCAACACCAATGAACAGGCTTTCTCATTCTTCAAGGCCATCGGCCAGCCCGAACTGAAGGACGATCCGCGCTTCTGCAGCGTGCAGGCACGTTTTGCCAACGTTGCGGCCTACTTCGAAGTGCGCATGGCCGCGCTGAAAGGCAAAACCACTGCGGAATGGCTGGAGATCTTCGACAAGGCCGATGTGCCGGCGATGCCCTATCACACGCTCGACAGCGTGCTCGAAGACCCGCATCTGCAGGACATCGGCTTTTTCGAAATGAAGGATCATCCGACCGAGGGCCGCACGCGCAGCATGCGCCTGCCCAACAAATGGTCCTGCGGCCTGCGCGAGGGCTGGAGTCCGGCGCCCAAGCTGGGTGAACAGAGTGTTGAAATCCTGCGTGAAGCCGGCCTGTCCGACGCCGATATCCAGTCCCTGATCGATGCCGGAGCGACCCTCGACGGCCGTCTCCATAAAACCTGAGGCCCCATCGGGCGGAGGAAAAATAATTGAATAAAATCAAATACTTATTAACAGCCACTTTGATCGGCTGCGGCGCTGCAGGCGGCGCCTTCGCCCAGGGCGTGGCGAACTACCCCAGCAAGCCGGTGCGCTTCATCGCCCCATTCCCGCCCGGCGGCAGCACTGATCTGCTGGCGCGACTGGTGGCGCAGAAGCTGACCGAGGCCTGGGGCCAGCAGGTCATCGTCGAAAACCGCGGCGGTGCTGCCGGCACCATCGGCGTCGAACTCGCCGCGCGCGCGGCACCCGACGGCTACACCATCGTCATGGGCCATGTCGGCACCTTCGGCGTCAACCCGACGCTGTACCCGAAGCTGTCCTATGACGCCATCCGTGACTTTGCACCGGTCACCGTGCTCGCCACGGTGCCCAACGGCATGGCGGTGCATCCTTCACTGCCGGTCAAGACCGCGCGCGATTTCATCGCGCTGGCGAAGGCGCGGCCGAACGAACTGCTCTACGCCTCGGGCGGCAGCGGCAGCGCTTCGCACCTCGCCGGGGAATATTTCAAGCTGCTGACCAAGATCAACATGGTGCATGTGCCGTACAAGGGCACCGCCCCGGCGATGATCAGCATGATTTCCGGCGAGACCACGATGACCATCACCGGCATGGTCGCACTGGGCCCGCATGTCAAATCGAAGCGGCTCAAGCTGCTCGGCGTGGCCACGATGAAACGCCTGCCGATCGCGCCCGACGTGCCCACCATCCACGAGAGTGGTGCGCCCGGCTACGATGCCAACCAGTGGTACGGTGTGCTGACCCAGGCTGCAGTGCCGCGCGACATCGTCGCAAAACTCCATGGTGATATCGTCAAGGTCATGGCCCGTCCCGATGTCAGGGAACGCCTGGCCGCCGATGGTGCGGAGGCCGTGGCCAACACCCCGGAACAGTTTGCGGCACACATCAAGGCGGAGATTGCGCGCTGGGCCCCGGTGGTCAAGGCTTCGGGCGCCAAACCGGACTGAACCGGCCACGGGACTTGCAGTCTCATTGAGGCATCGCGTTAAGGCATAATTTTCCCGCCCACTTCCACGGAGACCACCATGCAGTCGATTGTCCGTCACACCGTTTTGACCACGCTGCTCGTCGCCGCAGCAACACTGACCCTTCCCGCGCAGGCGCAGACCACCGGCACCGAATTCAAGCCGCAGGTCGGCCAGGCCGGCAAGGACGTGATCTGGGTGCCGACGCCGAAAAGCCTGGTCGAAAAAATGCTCAGGATGGCCGACGTCAAACCCACTGACGTGGTGTTTGATCTCGGCTCCGGCGACGGCATCACCGTGATCACGGCCGCCAAGCAGTTCGGCGTGCGTGCCACCGGCATCGAGTACAACCCGGACATGGTCGAGCTGTCGAAACGCAATGCGCAGAAGGAAGGCGTGGCCGACAAGACTCAGTTCATCCGCGGCGACATCTTCGCCACCGATTTCAGCCATGCCACCGTGGTGACGATGTACCTGCTGCCCTACCTCAACCTCAAGCTGCGCCCGACGATCCTCAACATGAAACCCGGCACCCGCGTGGTGTCGCATGCCTTCACGATGGACGACTGGGCACCGGACCAGACCGACTCCACCGAGGGCCGCACCGCCTACCTGTGGATCGTGCCGGCGAAAGTCGAGGGCAACTGGAAATTCGACAAGGGCACGCTGGAACTGAAACAGAAGTTCCAGGACTTCGAAGGCGTTTTCCGCAATGGCGACGGCATGAGCTGGCGCGTCACCAGCAGCAACCTGCGCGGCGACCAGATCAGCTTCAGCATCGGTGGTGCCAGCTACACCGGCCGTGTCAACGGTTCTTCGATGCAGGGCACGATGCGCGCGCGCCCGGATGCGACGCCAACGCCGTGGAGCGCATCGCTGGTCAAGTAAGTCCCCCTGCGGCTTCCACGCCGCCTGCTGTCGTAGACATTCCCGCCGGGCGCCCCGGGCGCCCGACGAAGCAGAGCCGTCGCCGGCGATATAATCCACAAGGAATTTTCATGTCCGGAAACAACAAACATGCGGTGGTCATCGGCGGCGGCATCATGGGCGGCGACATCGCCACCGTGTTTGCGGCCCATGGCTGGACCGTCCATGTGATGAGCCCGTCCCCGAAAACACGCGAAGCATTGCCGGGGCGCATAAGCGCGGGCCTCGCAAAACTCGGCGCACCGGCAGGCCATGCCGCCGCGGTGCATGCCTATTCCGGACTGAAAGCCATCCCCTGGTCCGGTGTCGGCATCGTGGTCGAGGCCGCCACCGAAGACCTGCCGCTGAAACAGAAACTGTTTGCGGAAATCGAGGCGCTGGCGAAACCGGACATTCCGCTGGTCAGCAACACCTCGAACTTTCCCATCGGGGAAATCGCCAGGGGGCTGAAACATCCGCAGCGTGTTGCCGGCCTGCATTTCTTCATGCCGGCGCACCTGGTGCCATTGGTGGAAGTCGTCAGCTCGCCGCTGACGGATGCCAAAGTGGCCGAAAGCCTGGTGCAGCTGCTGAAAGACCTCAACAAGGCACCGATCTGGGTGAAGAAGGATGTGCCGGGATTCGTCGGCAACCGCCTGCAACACGCGATGATGCGCGAAGCGCTGTACCTGATTGCCGATGGCGTCACGGATGCCGAAGGCATCGACACCGCCGTGCGCCAGGGTTTCGGTTTCCGCTTCATTGCCTGCGGACCGATGATGCAGAAGGAAATGTCCGGCTGGGACACCAATTACCTGGTCGGCGAAGCCCTCTATCCGCACCTGCATACCGAACAGGTTCCGCCGCAGTTCCTGAAAGACATGGTCGCCAAGGGGCGCACGGGCATGAAGGCCAGGGCCGGCATGTGGGACTGGGACGACGACAGCATCAAGAAAGAAAAGTCCCGCATCGAGCGGGCGTTGCAGGCCGGATTCGGCATCCTGCACGCCGACAAGGACTGAGACGGCGGCGCGGCGATGAGCGAGACTGCTCCCCGCTACGCCCGCCTGCGCGCACTGCTGCTGTCGAAGCCGGCGCTGGTCGCCGGTGCCTTGCTGCTGCTCTACACCCTGCTCGGCTTTTTTGCCGCCCCCTGGCTGGTCCGCCAGCAACTCCCGAAACTGGTCGAACAGCAGTTCGGCGCCCAGGGCTCGGTCGGCACGGTGCGCATCAATCCCTTTCTGCTGACTTTCGAAGCGAATGACCTTGCGGTCACCGAGAAAAAAGAAGGCGATCCCGTATTCAAGGTCGGCCGGCTGTTCGTCGATTTCGAAACCAGCAGCCTGCTGCGCTGGGCCTGGACCTTCCGCGAAATCCGGCTGGAACAGCCGGTGGTCAATGCGGAGTTGGATGCCCGGGAAAATCTCAACATCGCAAGACTGCTCGCGCCACGCGACGGGCAGACCGCGGAAAAACCGGCCGAACCGGGCAAGACACCGCGCCTGCTGCTGCAGCATGTTGCCATCAGCGGCGGCGTGTTCCGCTTCACCGACCAGACGCTCGAGCCTGCCGCCGTGGCACGCTTCGATCCGGTCGATTTCGAAATCCAGGATCTGGCGACACTGCCGGAACATGACGGTGAACACCGGCTCAGTGCCCGGCTGCCCGGCGGCGGCAGCCTGCAGTGGCGGGGCCAACTTTCACTGGCACCCTTCAACTCCTCGGGTTCGATCGAACTGAAGGACGGCAAGCTGGCCACGCTGTGGCGCTTCGCGCAGGACCGATTGGCACTGGCAGAACCGGCGGGCGCCTTCACGATGGGGCTGCGTTACCAGCTGGGCTACCGCGAAAGTGTGCTCGACCTGCAGGTCCAGGACATCAGCTTCCGCCTCAAGGATCTTGCCCTCGCAAAACCCGGAGGTGAAGAACTCGCCCGGCTTGCCGCACTGGCGCTGGAAGGCGGCAATTTCGATCTGCGGAAACGCAGCATCGCCTTCGGACAGGTCGGGATTGGCGATGGCCGGATCAACCTGGCAATCGACCGGGACGGCAGGCCCGACTGGGGCCGCCTCCTGCGCGAGCCCGCAAAAAAAATTGCAAAACCGGCAGCGACGGATGCCGAACCCGCAACGACACCCGGCCCCGCCTGGCAGCTGTCGCTGCCCAAAGTCGCGATCGGTCCGCTGGCGCTGTCGGTTGAAGACCACAGCCGCGTCGCGCCGCTCCGGCTGCAGATTGCGCGCGCCGAAGCCGGTTTCGGATTCGAAGCCCGCATTGGCGAACAGCCCCAGGTCACGGTGACTGACAGCAACCTCATTCTGCGCGAACTGCAGGCAGGCTCCGGCGACCCGAAGGAAGCGCCGGTGACGCTGGCCTCCGTCGAACTGGCGGGGGGCAGCTTCGATTTGCAGAAACAGGCCGTCCGCGCCGGAAACCTCCGCCTCGTTGGTGGCCGCAGCCAGGTCATGCGCGACGCGGAAGGTGCAATCCCCCTGCTGCGCATGTTTGCGCCGCTGAAGGACTCTCCGCCGGAAAAATCCGGCTTTTCCACCGTGATCGACCGCATCGAACTGTCGGACTATGCGGTCGCGCTGAGCGACCAGGGTTTCCAGCCCCCGCTCGCCTACGATCTCGAAAAAATCAGCGCGACCGCCGGGCCGCTGTCCCTGCCCCCGGCAAAACCGCTGGCACTGGAGTTGTCACTGCAGGTGAAACAGGGCGGCACGCTGCGCGCGAAAGGCAGCATCGACCTGAAACAGCAGGCCGGCGACCTGAAGCTCGAGCTGGCGGGGCTTGCACTGGCGCCGCTGGAAACCGTGCTCCGGCAGCAGACCACGCTGACCCTGGTCTCGGGCCAGGCCGGCAGCAGCGGGCAGCTGCGCTGGAGCAGCGCAAAACAGCCGGCAGTGTCTTATGCCGGCGACGCGACCCTTAATGACCTTGAACTCAAGATTGCAGCCAGCAACGAAAAATTGTTCAGCTGGCAACGTTTCGCCGCCAGCGGCATCGACTACAGCAGCAGCGAGAACCGCCTCTCCGTTTCCCGGCTGAACCTGTCACGCCCCTACGCCCGGCTGGTCGTCAACAAGGACCGCAGCACCAACCTCGCCGCCATCCGCCGCCCTGCCCCGGCAACGGCTGCCGCGCCGGCTGCAGCAGAGCCTGCGGCGGAAAAGGGGCTCGCCGTCAACATCGACCGCATCAGCGTCGAACGCGGCAACATGGATTTCACGGACCTGAGCCTGGTGCTGCCGTTCTCGACCTACATCCAGTCGCTGGGCGGTTCGATCAGCGGGTTGTCGTCCGCCCCGGAATCGCGGGCCAGCCTCAAATTCGAGGGCCGCATCGAGGACTACGGCCTGGCCCGGGCCGAAGGCGCGATCCAGCCCTTTGCGCCGAAAAAATTCACCGATATTGCGGTCGTGTTCCGCAATGTCGAACTGACGCCCATGAGTCCGTACACCGCAACCTTCGCCGGCCGCAAGATCGCCTCCGGCAAGCTGTCGCTCGACCTGCAGTACAAGCTCGACAACAGCAAGCTGGCCGGCGACAACAAGGTGCTGCTGGAACAGTTCACGCTCGGCGAACGCGTCGAAAGCCCGAGTGCCGTCAATCTGCCGCTCGACCTCGCCATCGCACTGCTCACCGACAGCAGCGGCAGAATCGACCTCGCGGTTCCGGTCAGCGGCGATGTCGACAATCCGGAATTCAGCTACGGACACGTCGTCTGGCAGGCGATCCGCACGGTGATCACGCGCATCGTCACAGCGCCCTTCCGCGCGCTCGGCGCGCTGTTCGGCGGCGGAGCGGAAGATCTCGGCGACATCGTGTTTGATCCCGGCAGCGCGCGCATCCTGCCCACCGAGTATGAAAAACTGCGCCGCGTGGCCGAAGGCCTGCAAAAGCGGCCGCAACTCAAGCTCCTGCTGCAGGGCCTCTACCACAAGGACAGCGACAGCCGCGCATTGCGCGCGCAGGCCGTGCGCGCCGACCTCGCCGTGCGCGAAGGGCTCAAGCTCGCCCCCGGCGAAGATCCGGGGCCGGTCGGCTTCGACAATGCCAAGACCCAGCGCGCGCTGGAACTGATGCTGGAGGCGCGTGCCGGCGGCGATGCCGTCGCGCAGTTCACCGGGGCCTATCGCAAGACCGCCGGACGCGAGGCCCCGCGTGTCAATCCGGTGCTGGCGGTGATGGGCCGCGGTGCCGGCGACCGCGAACTCTACGTCGCGATGCACCAGCGGCTGATCGAGCTGCAGCCGCTGGAGGACAAGGCATTGCCGGAACTGGCGAAATCGCGCGCCGACAGCATCATCCGGGCCTTTACGACCCGTCTCAAGTTCGATCCGGCGCGGCTGGGCAGCAAGCCGGCGGCGGCCGCCGAAGAAACCGTCAAGAACGGTGTGCCGCTGAAACTGTCCTTTGAGCCGATGCCGGCCGCAGCGGCCGCGGCACCTCAGCCCGCTGCAGCCGAAAACCGGTAAGCCCCGCCGCCGTCCTTCTT
>LNFM01012085.1_pt1 | contig 11457 bp, 11 predicted proteins | sample 596031 | NCBI WGS metagenome assembly LNFM01 (sample SAMN04254537, study PRJNA301005) | activated carbon metagenome | isolation source: dual media filters at the Ann Arbor, Michigan drinking water treatment plant | place: USA: Ann Arbor | reverse complement strand
CACAGTCACGCATCGCAGCCATCAAGCGATCCGAATCGCCCCGGCGTTGGACGTCGGCCTCTGAAGCGTTGGGCAAGGCCTGCGAGGGTCGTCCCGAGAGCTACGCCAATTGAGCTCGCAACAAAATCGGCAAAGCTCACCGACCGACCAGGCGAGAAGTGCTGACAGAGTTCAAGCGCTGCCGCAAAGAGGATAAGTGAAAAGCAAGCACGTCGGAATCCAGTGGGCTCTGTCGTGCCAAACACAGTGACAGCCCCCAGGCAGAAAAACGCCATGACGTGCTGAGCTTTGTCCGAAAATCCAGGCAGATCGGGGACGGTTCCGCTGGGTGCCAGTGCGAGACCGACAACAGCAACATAGAAGCTTACTGTGATGGTAATCAGGCCCAACTCATGCGAGAGAAATTTCCGCAGAAAGATCATATGCGTCCAATGCCCGCTCACGTTTCCCACGCGGCCCCGTCAAATGATGCGCAACAGAACCTAGTTTTTGGAGCGTGGAGAACAGCAAGCGGCAGGTGGGTTATCGACCTACCGATCGTCGTTAGACAAAACAAATGAAGTAAGGGTGAATTCATGCGTCAAAATTGAAATCAAAGCGGCATTGCCAAGGCCGAGCCCGCATCGTTCACTGGTATGCAGCCGCTTGCTGGGGGCGCGACATCGCGCATTTGCCCCTGTGCTCTTGAATGAGCGATACCCGACGCATACACGATAAGACCGGCCAATTGAGCCAACTCAGGGTCTCGAAAGCGAAGCTGGAACTTCGCAGCTTCTGCTGCACTGCAAAGGCAAAACACAATAAAGGAAACGGCCCGGTGAACAAATCACCGGGCCGGACGCATTACAATTCCGTCGGGCCGACAACGAGAAGGGACCGAACCGACTCAAGTTTGCATAAGCGAGTTAAGGATTTCCTATGAGACAAAAGCGTGATCGAAACGATTGGCGTCCCGTGGAGTGGCGTCGGATCACATACCGGCTTCTGGTGTAAGCGTGGCGGTCCAGGCGAGTCGTAAGCGACGCTTTGGCTCCTGTGCGTTCAGAAGCAAGACTGAATACATGCGTTGACCGCGTCACGTCCTTGAAGGTGGAAGATCCTATTCCTCACCCCACTATGCCTTCGCACCGGCACATATCGGCGATCAAGACCTCGTACGGCAGGCCGTCAAGGACGATGCGGATCCCGTCATTGGATGAACACTGCTTGCGGCTGGTCTGCCGAATGTCGCTCACGAGACGCTCGGAAGTGGGGGCTCCTGCGCGCGAGACTTCTGCCTAGTGATCCACTCTCAGGTGGTCACGATGAGCCCGCAATCCTCCTGTCCTCACGTCGCGAATTTGGATGAAGATGTGTTGATGTCGGACATCTGTAATTCCAGGGACCTGTGAGTGCGCTTGCCCAACTCCTACTACTGGCGATCCTTCATTCGGCAAATTCTGAGCCCCAGCATCGAGAAGCGGCGCCCCCAGTCGTTTACGATTCGTTAACCCATGCCGATGCAACGAGTTTCCAACCGTTAAAGGGTTGTTCAACTCTGACACAGTATAAACTCTCGCATGGGTGCTTCTCAAAGCACGTCACTGTTCGTGACGCTTGGTATCGCATGACGCGGCACCACCCCTTGCGTACCCAGTTCAGTCGATAGCCCAATGAATGGAGCTTCCAATGCGTAAGTATTTTGTGGCGGTCTTGCTTGCCATCAGCAGCTTGATGATCTCTCATCCGGCCAGCGCCCAAGTCAGTCAGGATATCCAACTCAATGCGACGGTGACCTCCTACTGCACGATTAACGGCAGTACAACAACGTCGCCAGTTGGCCCCTACACAATCCCTGTTAGCGCGACAGGAACTGTGAATACGAGCACGATCAACGTTCCAGCAATTGCGAACGTGGTGTGCAACAAGGCAGCGAACATCGATACGACGTCGTCGCTTGGCGGAGTGACCACGGGCGGTGCAGCGCCGAGCGGCGCAACGAATGTCATCGAGTACACGGCCGTCGCAAGCTTTAGTGGCGCAACGTCCACGATCGACACTTCGGCGGGCACCACCGGAAGTCAAGGTACAACCGCGAATGCTGCGACAGGGAATCTAGCTGTATCGATCACGCCTCAAACGCCGGCCCTGCCTCTGACGCCGGGCGCCTATACCGACACGCTGGTCGTCACCCTTACCCCCACGCCCTAGCACCTCCCGCACAACGTGATCGGGCGTGGCAGCAACTGCTGCTGCGCCCATTCATCTTCAAACTGCATCTCAGGACGTAGACAATGCGCTCAATTCTAAAGCTTGGTTTCGGGATCATTGCACTTCTATTGATCGCCATTCCTCCAGCTAATGCGATGACTGTCTCGCCGATGCAGGTCGAAATGTCGTCGACGGGGAACCGTGCGTCCGCTCGCATCACGGTCATCAACAACTCAGCAATTCCGCTCCCTGTGGAAGCCGTACTTGAACGGTTGATCCTCGATGAGAACGGCAAGCAGAAAACCCAGACGGCCGGCGAGGAATTCCTCATTCTACCCATGCAAGCAATGATTCCGCCTGGCGGCACGCAGAACTTTCGGGTGCAGTGGCTGGGTGAACCTCTTCTAGCTCAAAGCCAGAGCTACATGTTGTTCATCAATCAAATTCCAGTCAAACTTCCGCAAGGGCAAAGTGGCGTTCAGGTTGTGACCGGCATGGGCGTCATGGTCAACGTTGCGCCACCTAAAGCTGCGCCAGCGCTGAACGTAGTGGCGACATCAATCACAACTGACAAGCAAGGTCGACGCTATCCGAGCATTGTCGTCGAGAATCCGACGAATGCTCATGCCTTGCTGCCCAAGACCAATGTCCACCTCTCAAGTGGGAACTGGTCCAATACGATAACCGCAGCCGTCCTTGAAGAACGGATGGGGATTGGCTTGGTTCAGCCCGGGCGGCGCCGCAAGTTCGTGCTGCCAGTCGAGCTTCCCGAAGGCATCACGCACGTCAATGCACGTGTCGAATATTCAGAAACACGCCGGTAAGAGCTCGGAGTGAGATTTTGTTATGTGGCGTCGGTATGGTCGAGTTTCATCGTGTGAACCGGATGAAAGAGCCTACACGTGCCACGCGCCCAACCCGCCGACTGCCAGAACGGGCAGCAGCCTAAGTCGCTGCCGGCGTGGTGCGTGCTGGGATCGCTCAGCTTGGCGCTATTGCTTATCTTCACCTTAGGTGCACCCACGCTAGCAAACTCGGTAAGATACGCTGATGAGATCTCCGGCAAGCTGAACACGACCGGCCGCACCATCTCATTTCCTGTCGGCTTAAGAGACGACACCCACGCGCTGGGTGAGGTGACGATTCAAATAACGGCGTCGGACGAGGTTTCGGTCGAAAAGGCAGGTCTTCTTGGCATCCTCGCAGACAAGGTGGGGCCGGAACTGATCACCTACGTCAACGGGTTGCCCGATGACCATGGCTTCATCACGTTGAATTCTGTTAGCGGCAACGAACTAAAGCTGGAGTTTGATAGCGGTCTGCAAGAACTCAAGCTGATGATCGCCGCCGCGCAACGATCAGTGACTGACCTAAACTTTGCGTATTCGCGGGCTGGCGAGGCGAGCGCCGCTACGGTGAAGCCAGAGAGCATGTCCGGCTATGTGAATATCGACCTCGGCGTCGACCACAACTGGAATGAAAACTCGCGCGGCGCACTTTACGACGACGGCGTAGTCCCGCGAATAGAGATCGACTCGGCCCTCCGTCTATTTGGAACCGTATTTGAAAACCGTGCGTCCTACGAAGACAACCGAGGTCTCGTCACGTGTCCTCACAACGCGATCTGTACGTATGGCCAAGTAGCAGGACTAAAAAGGCAATCATCCAGGCTGGTCCACGATAATCCGGAGAACGAGGTACGTGTGAGCGTTGGTGACACGGAGCCGAGCGCAGTCGCGTTTCAGAGAGCGACGGATGTACTGGGCATTTCCGTGGAGAAATCTCCCCGGAAGCTTAATCCTGGGTCAAGCCTTTCTCCAACTGGAAGCGGGTCATTTCGCCTCGAGCGGAGCGCGACAGTGGACGTTCGCGTCAACGGATCTTCGGTGCAGAAACTGCCACTCCGGGCCGGAAACTACAATGTCCGAGATCTTCCGCTCACGACAGGATCCAATGACATTGAATTGGTAATTGAGGAGGACGGGGGGCGGGTTGAAACGGTGAAACTGAGTGCCTATTCAGATATGCGGCTCCTTGGCTCCGGCAAGGAGGAATGGTTCGCGACCGCTGGAATTCCATCCTACCTCGTCGACAATGAGCGAGCATACGCATCGGGAGATTGGATGGCCTCGGGCTTCTACCGGTACGGTCTCTCAGAGAAGCTAACGGTCGAGGTCAACATGCAAGCCGACTTCGACGTGCAAATGGCAGGCGCAGGGATCGACCTGGGAACACCCTTTGGCCTGATCGGCCTACATCTGGCAGGATCGAGCGGAGCAGTCGGTAATGGGGCAGCGCTAGACGTCTCTTGGATGTACAGCAACTTTCACGGACTCACTGGAACAAAGCAGGAGTCTTTGCACCTCAACGCCGAGTTGCGGAGCACTGACTTTCGCACACCAGGCGAGTTGCTCGATAGCAAGTCTGGGATCTTCTTCCCTGAGCATGAATACTGGCTGCGGCTAGCAGGACACTATGCACTGCCCATCACGGAAAACATCAGTGCAACGGTGTCGGCTCGCTACCAGTTTGAGAATGAAGGGCTCGATGCACTCGGACCATACCGGGTCGTGGGTGACCGCTACGGTGCGGACATCACGCTGTCGTCCCCCTTGTCGGAAAATGTAACAGGGAGCTTTCTCGTCGGTTACTCTAACGAGCTCTTCTCACGCAATGGCTTCGCGGCAGAAGAGATCGATCCGGAATTCCGCGTGGGCCTTCGCCTGAACGTCCGAACAGATGACGGGACAAGCTACACAGGAAGCTACGATACCCTCGGAAAACAGGCGGGCCTATCGGCAACGCGTTCCGAAGGCAGCGGTGTCGGCAGCTGGAATACAAACGTGGAGGCTTTTCAAAATGGCATCGACGAAGTTGGAGCCATGGGAGCCACCGTCAGCTACATCGGCAATCGGGGTGAGTTGCGTCTCTCCCACTACATGGACAGTGATAGCCTCGCCACCGCTAGTCTTTCAGGATCGAATGAACGACACAGATCTTCGTTGCGGCTCGGCACCTCTATAGCATTTGCCGGAGATAAGGTGGCGGTGGGTGCCCCTGTACGCGGTGGGGCATTTGCAATTTTGGCGCCGCATGAGAGTTTGAATGGACATGACGTGTCCGTGGGTACAGACGAGGTGATCCGGGCGAAGGCCGACGGCTGGGGAAATGGCCTTGTTTTCGATCTCCCTGCCTATGCGGCTGCGTCAACGTCAATCGACGTCGCGGATCTGCCGATTGGATATAGCCTTGGTAGCGGAACATTCGACACGTATGCACCCTACAAGGCGGGTCATATCTTCCAAGTGGGCTCCAGCAATGCCATGTCGGTCTACGGGACACTCCTGAAGTCCGATGGCGAACCGCTAGCACTTCAAACAGGGACGGCTCGACCGATCTCCGGTAATGCGCAACCTGTGTCCGTCTTTACGAACGGTGAGGGACGGTTTGGCGCGGAAGGTCTGGGCCCTGGACGATGGATCATTGAAATGACAAGCGATGAGGGGGCCATCGTTTACACGATCGACGTGGCGGCCAGCACGCAGGGACTCGTTAAACTCGGCGACATTGCACCAGACGAGGATGAAACATGAGTCTTGTGAGACCACTCTGGTGCACATTGCTGACTGGCCTGACAATGATCGCTAGCGCAGGACAAGCGACAGCACTTTGCAATATCAATGCCGGCGGGTTAACAATCACTCCGACCACAGCGAGCACGGGAACGTTCATTCCTCCGACGACACCGCTCGCGCAGGGACTGACGTTCACAATAACGGGAACCTACAACACCGATGCGTCTGCTGGAACGTGTCGGTTTGGAATGGCTTGGCGACGGACGGCGGCGCAAGCCACGATGGCAAGAGCGGGAGGCGGCGCGACCCTTCCTTACACAATCACATCGGCGCCTGGCGGCGGACAAAATCTACTTCACCAGGGGGTTGCGACGCCGCCGCTCTCCAACATTCTGGAGGTCAACTTTGTTTCCGCGGGCCCAAACCTAATAAACCGGTCGTTCTCGATAACCGCGACGGCGTACTTTCAACAGCTGCCAGCAAATCCGCAAAGGGCGGGAAACTATTCTGTGTCGATTACGCTCCGTGCATTCAACATACGAACAAACACTAACATCCAAGCATTGAACAACCGTACGTTTTCAGTCACAGGAGCAGTGGCGCTCGCGTGCACGATTGGAGGTGTGGTCAATCCCGCAGCAGATAGCGCTGTAATTCCAATCACGGGGGGCGGAATCGTCAACGTTAGCCCCATTTCACGAAGTTATTCGAATGTAGTCTGCAACTCCTTATCCCAGGTGCGTGCCAATTCTCTGAACGGCGCGGTGCGCGGACCTGGCTCGGCTCCGACCGGTTTCTCAAACATGATAAACTATTCAGCTGCTGCAAGTTTTAGCGGTGCAACCAGCACGCTGAACACGGCGACCATACCTTCGGCATCTGGACTTGAACAAGGCACCGCTGTGACAACGGTATCACCCACGCCAACTGGCAATCTATCGGTCACGATCACTCCTCAGAATGTGTCGCAACCGCTTATGGCAGGATCATACTCGGACACTCTGCGTATCACGATTACCCCGCAATAAACTTACGCCATCAAGCCGCTATTCAGCTCTGATGGGCGGTTTCATGTGCGCTCGTCTGCACCAAAGCCAATTCCTGACCTGAAAGGTTGCGCCCTTCTGCGAACAAGGCGAGCGGGTAGACTTGGTCACGGAGCGCTTTAAACCCGCAGCCGCTCGCGTGCTGCCGCATGTTCAGGCCCATCTTCTAGACCGCAACGCAAAGCGGCTAGCCTGGCCGATGCGAGGCCCGCTCGCTGAGGCAGGTCGAGATTTGTTTCTCTCCCAGCGAGAGATTGTCCTCCCGTCGCCCCCCATCGCTTCAGCAAGGCGCTCTTGCGACCAGCCAAAGTTGCGGCGCATCTCTCGGAGGCCATCCCCTTCAATGTTTTCATTTTGTTCTAAAACGACCTAGTAGCTGCCGTGGCGAAGCTAACAGAATGCACTAGGATGCTATCCGGATGATGTCCGCGCGAGGCTGGAAACGGTCAAAAATATATGGGAAATCAATGCGTTTGCTGATCGTTGAGGACAATCATTACGTTGCAGCACGGTTGATTCAAGCAGTCAACGAAGCCGGTCATGTTGTTGCGGGGCATGGACGGTCCAACGATGACACGCCGGAGCTAGCAGCTTTTTGTGAGTGCGATGCAGCCATTCTTGATGCCGACCTGCTTGGCGAACAAATTGCCGACGTGGCCACGACCCTTCATTCCCGAAACATCCCTGTCCTTGTGCTGGCTAGTCGGCCATCAACAGTCCCGCAAACTTGCATCCGCGGACCCATCGCTTCCAAGCCCATCAAAATAGCTGAACTGCTGAAAACCCTGTCGCTGATGGTGGACGGCCAAAGGAGGAACCCGGCCGCTCCAGCTAGAATGCAAGAGAGGACAGCATCAACGAGAGCTGCAAGACAGTGAAGGCCTAGAAAAATGCACTTCCCCGAGGACACGACCCGCTGGAGTCCCGAAACAGTGCCGAAGCACACCCAACAAACGGCACCCGGAGAACATGGCTGGAGCGCGGGCGGCGCTCGCCTACAGTCAGTCTTGACGACTTATCTATCGTTGGCGCCGGAACCGGCCTTCGCAAAAGGGCAGTCATCGATCGAAGTGAAGGCGAACCTGTTCATTGAATCCATTCGGCGTGCGAACCAGAAGCCATAGAATCCACGCGCGGCTTGCTGTTGTACTAGAGAGCGAAGGCAGATCACGCCATGGTCAAGCGTGCCGAACAGACGATCCGATGATCTGTTCGCCGATGACGCGAATTCAGGTCCCGAGCCTCTTTCAGAACCAGAGTTGGGACAGCTTAATTCACCCACCATCACCAAACTCTGGAATGGCTTCAAGCAGGTCGAGCACTTGTTTGAACAAGCCTGACAAGGGTGCCGTCGGCTCGCTTCTTGTAATAGTTCGGGTCGTGCCGGCTGTCCGAGAAGGGGCGAGCTGCTCCTAACTTCTCAGAACTCGCAAAGCGCTCCCTGAGCTCCTTAAAATGCTCGAGTGCGTAAACTGCGCGGGGCGAGTAATCGGCACCGATGAACCGAATGAGATCATCAAGCTCCATCGCACCATTGATACCTACAAGCCTTTCGTAGTTCACGAGATGCTTGGGATGTGGCCAAGAGCGAAATTTGTCACATAGAGCATTATAGGCTTCGATATCCAAGCGTAACTGAGCCATGTAGTCGGACATCGGCATGCCGTCTGGCCGCGGTCTATGCGACAGGATCGCTTCAGCAGGATCTCGTTGGATAAGGAGCATTCGCTCCAACTGCACGAGCCGTTTGAGGGAGTCGATTTCTTTAGAAAAATGCGCCTTCTGTCCAATTGGGTCTGATGACGACACATGGTGCAATTCAGCAAGTTGTGAGCCTTGAAAAATTGGAACATCACTGCTGTTTTTATAGCAGCCCAGTGTGGCTCTTCCCGTCACATACTCAACAAAGAAGCGGACCAGATGATTGCCGCTCCTTGGGTAACTCGCAATCAGCAACAAAGGTCCATGAACGCGTCTCCCGTACTTGGAAAACCGCGAGGAGATCGATCGCAATAGATTGTGCTGTGGTTCATGCATGATCCACAGCCCGAGACAAGGAAGATTGAGCAAAAATGAGCGCTCGGCTCGGTGAGATGAGGAATTGTGCGGAGAACGCGCAAAATAGCGAAGGCATTACGACATTGGTGGCGACGAGGTCGATGGCATCAAGAAACCGGTGTCGGCGCACCATCACAACAACCCCAAATGGGCGGGTTTTACAAGCCCGGAACTGCCAAGGCCGTTTACCCCAAAGGAGTTGCTCTTCAGTATTTCAGAGAAAATCCTTGCAGCATTCTCGCCTGAAGAATGTCCATCGAAGTTAATGTGGATCTCAGGAGAAGCGGGCGGCTCATACGGAGCGTCTACTCCTGTAAACCCGGAGAGATTCCCAGAGCGGGCCCTTTTATAAAGACCCTTTGGATCGCGCGCCTCGCAAACAGCGAGAGGCGTATCGACGAAGATCTCAACAAACTGACCGGGTTCAAAGCGTTGCCGCACCGCCAAGCGATCGCGAGAGTAGGGCGATACGAGGGAGGACATGACGATTATCCCGGAGTGGACCAAGAGGCGCGCAATCTCGCCAGCTCTTCGAACACTTTCTTTGCGGCCGCTCGGGTCAAAGCACAGATCAGCGTTGATCCCTTCGCGGAGCTGATCACCGTCTAGAACGACGGCCGTATAGTGATGCTCAGCAAACAGGTCTCGAAGGCTCCAAGCCAACGTGGACTTTCCCGACGCTGGCAGTCCAGTCAGCCAGAGGCAAAGAGAGCGATCAAGCATTCTATAGAGATCCCCGTCTATGCAATCGAACCGGACCTTGCTCCAATTGATTCGCTAAAGATTAGGGGCCCATCGCTTGAGTGACGCTGACGTGGAATTGCAAAGCTAACAATGAGCGTCGAGAAATTGAGACCATCGCATTGCCGAAGGCCGATCGCTTTCCCAACAGTGTGCTGCGCCAGACGTGTTGCGGGTTGCAGGGTGGCGACAGCGGACTGAGTGATGTCAGCACGTTTTTTTGGATGTCTGGTAAAGGCTATCAGTTTGGTCATTGCTCCATCGATACTCGCAGTACCAGCGCGCCAAAGTCGTGAATGGGGATGCGGTGTAGTCCGACAGACAGTATTCTGAGACTGAAGTGCGGGTGGAGGTCTAATTGTGAGTCGGGTGCACCCCAACGTACTCAAACATGAGATGGCCTGAGAATGCGCGAGCTGCGGCTCACAATCTGCTCAGATTGGGCGGCGTTCGGATCATTGGATGGCCAATCACGTCGTCGGACCATGAAGGGCCCCCGCCGGTGCGAGCAGCGGGAAAGCTCGCATTCGATTGTGCCGGCACTCTAGCAAGGCCGGCGGAACAATCCCCGATGCGCTTAGGGCGCGATTGAATGGGACAGCGAAGAGGCGGTGTTCGTCGTACGTCGTGAGAGATAAGCTTGGGCCATCATTAAGACGGCCAACACGACAAACCCAAATGGCAGGATGACCGCCGCACAGTAAACGATCTTCGTTACAGTCATTGCCCCCTCCTGGGAGGACCTCCTTGACGATATTCAAGTGTACCGCCAAAAAGTTGAAGGACGAGACTGAATTGCGCTCCACTTTGATTGTATATTTTAAGGTCTCAGAAACCCGCGAGGATCAGTGGTCCGATCGCGGCACTTTTCACGTGTTCCATGCTTGAGAATTTATATATGCCCGAGCAGAAAGGTATCCAAAGCGCGGCAAGGCTGGTTGGCGACGTGTTCTAGCTATGAGTTTAGTCCCTCCGCGCGCAGAGGTGGAAGTACGGGTCGCCGAAATCGATATTTGCCCAGTCCGAGAATTGGTGGTCAATCGAGATAGCAGCGTCAGGGTCGCGCAAGCGACCTGGTGCCAATCTGCGCCGGCTGGCCCGCACGCCTCGTCCCACAACAGGGCGTCACGTAGCGTTGATCCCCATTCGCACTACAGCGGGCCAGCATGTTCAATAGCCATGCCGTTTTCACCGCACCCGCGATCCCAGCAAGTCATGTTTCGAATAGGCATTGATTGAGCATAAGCATGGGCGGACCTCGAAGGCGCAGGTTCAACCCTGCCGCGCGATTGAAAGATGCAAATTCCGTCGAATCAATTCGGTCAGTGGTGCGCCAGCTATAGATGGCGCCGATTAAGATGATAAGGTAGAACGCGTACAGAGTTCTAGCATCGAGACTGTCTACGGGCGGTAGCCAGTGTTCACTGCTTAGCGTACCTGCGGGAGACCCTAGTGAAGCGCATACGATTTGTCTTGTGTACGACGCTCATCTTTTTGACCGGTGCAGCCCAGGCAACGACGGTCCTGCCTGAGTCAGGCGAGGTGCTCGTCAACTACGGCGCTGGGTACCTCCCTGTGGTCGCTGGAGGTTCTGATGTGTTGCCTGGTACGACAGTTCTCGTACGGCCGGGTGCAACAGCAATCATATCCTATGGCAATTGCCGGGTCAGAGTAGGTGACCAGAAAGTTTGGTCGATTGAAAGCACCCCGCCCTGTCCGCAAGGAACAGAATTTCTAGATCTGACGTCTACATCTGCTCTGCCTAATCCCGGACTTGATACCACGACACTGCTAATCGGCGGCGCGGTCGTCGGAGGGGGCATTGCGGCTGCCATCGCCTTGAGTGG
>LNFM01012084.1_pt1 | contig 11459 bp, 9 predicted proteins | sample 596031 | NCBI WGS metagenome assembly LNFM01 (sample SAMN04254537, study PRJNA301005) | activated carbon metagenome | isolation source: dual media filters at the Ann Arbor, Michigan drinking water treatment plant | place: USA: Ann Arbor | reverse complement strand
GAGGCGCGCGCCGAGCGGCACGGGCCAATGCCCAGCAACACCGGCCCTGCAGCGCTGAGGGGTTGAAGCAGGTGTCCGTAACCGAGGGGCCGGCGGCGGACGAGGTGGACACACTCCGTCGGGCCTGATGCCCGTACGCACGACGGCGGCCCCGTGTGGCGCCGCCGTCGTGCGCACCGCGTGGCCACCAGGACGCGGGTGGTCTGCACCCGCCGTGGTGACCACCCCGAGTGCACTACGGGCACTGTGCGTTGGTCGCGACGCAGTTGCCCACGCACTTGCCGTTGCGCAGGAAGCCGCAGCACTTCTGTGCGTAGGCGGGACAGGTCTCCGCCGCCGCGGCGAACGACGCGTCGAGCTCCGGCTTCACCACGGTCGGTGCTTCGACCGGCGCCGGGCTGGTGGGGACCGATGCCATCGCCACCGAAGGCGCCGGCGCCGCCGGCACCTCTGCAGCGCACGCCGACAGACCGAACCACAACAACGCGGCCGCGAACAAGCTCGTCTTCTTCATCTCACTACCTCCGGCCTACAGGGCCGCGGCGTCCGAATTGTTGCGCGGGCGAAGGCGATTTTTTCGTCGTTCGCGTCGCGCGGCCGCGGTGCTCGACGCGCACCCTCAACCGAGCACTTCGGTGGTCCGCAGCAGGCGTTCGACGGCAAGCCGGGATCCGCACAGACGCAGGACGCTGTCGACACTCTCGGTGTCGATCTCGAGCTGCTCGCGCGCGCGGGCGCGGACGGCTCCCACCAGCGACTCACGGGCGTGCTTGACCCGTCGCGCGGCCGTGACGCGATGCACGCCGTGCATGCGTCCGAGATCGTCGATGGTGAGTCCGTGGCGGTAGTACTGGCGGAGGATCGCGCGCTCGGCCGGTTCCAACGCCGCGAACGCGACGCGCAGCAGCTCGCCCAAGGACGAGGCGTAGAGCTCGCGCAGGTGCACGAGCTCGGGGTCGACCAGCGGGACGTCCTCGACGCCGTCGTCGAACGGGACCTGCTTGCGCGCGCGTCGGAGCAGCTTGAGTGCGCCGTGGAGCGCCACCGAGCGCGCCCACGCGCCGAGATCGCCGCGTCCGGTGTAGCCGTGGATCTGCGGCACGCCGCCGTCAGCCGCGGTGAACAGGCGCATCGGCAGATCGCCGAGGACATCGTCGACGATGGTCTCTGGCACACCTGCCCGGCGAAGGGTGCGGCGCACCGACGCCGTGTAGCTTTGGTCGAACGCACGCAGCGCCGCTCGATCGCCGCGGGCACACGCGCACGCGAGATAGAGATCGTCGATGCGCAGCGCTCTTGCGCCCACGCGCGCCCGTCGTTCGCCGACGTAGGCCTCGAACACGCCGGCCGCGAGCACGACGCCTTCGGCGGCCCATCGTGCGTGCGCTCGCTGCAGCTCGTCGTCGCTCATCGTCCGGCCTGTGCGCGCCAGCTGACGAGCCGCGCCCGCTCTCGCCGTGCCCGAGGGGATAGCCCCGCACCGGGAGCTGCGAATTGCTCGTCGGCCTCCCGCTCGAGCGCATCGACCTCCGCCGCCGGCCGCCCGGTGGCGGCGAGGGCACGCGCGAGCGCGAAGGCGACCTCGCCCCGAGTGTCGGTGCTGCGCGATGAGATGCGATGGGCCTGCTCGAGCGCGGTGACGGCCGCAGCGGTGTCACCGAGGGCAAGCTGTGCTTGTCCCAGGCCGAGCAGGTCTAACACCAGGCGTGGATGATCCGGACGGATGCCGCGCCAGATCGCGAGCGCCTCGGCATGCATGGGGATCGCCGCGGCCGCATCGCCGAGCTCGACCCGGACGAACCCGAGTGAGCTGAGGACGACCGCGCGGAGCACGGAGTCCTCGCCGGCCGAACGCAGCGCCTGCTCGAGCATCGGCAGTGCCCGCTGGAACTGCAGATCGGCGTGGAGCATCTGCCCGATGCTGAGATAGATGCCGGCGATCCGTGGATGGTCGGCCCCGAACTCTGCCCCGAGGATCGCGAGCACGCGCCGCGAGTCCTCGAGCGCCTGTGCAAGGTTGCCGCGCTTGGCGTGGGCGATGCTCAGGCTGGCGAGGGTGTCCACGGCGAGGATGCGGCCGGTGAGACCGGCATCGAGACGCAGCGCCAGCGCGTGCTCGAGCTCGCGCTCGCCGTCGTCCAGTTCGTCGCGGAACACGTGCAGTACCCCCGCGGCGTGGTGCAGCTGCGACCACTCGAGCGGCGTGCCGCCAGCCCGGGCGAGCGCCGACTCGGCGTTGTCGCGCAGGCTCTCGAGCCGGTCCGCGCGGCCCATCTCGTAGTCGGCTCGCAGCGCAGTGATCCACGCGCGCGCGAAGTCCGTCGTCGCCCACGCGATCGGCCATGGCGGCCGCGCGCGCCAGCGTCTCGCCCGCGGCCGACGTCCCGAGCTGCGTGCGTCCCAGCCGATAGAGCGACTCGGCGATGACGGGGGCGAACTGCGTCGCCTCGGCATGCTCGACGACCGACGGCGCTGCCGCTGCCGCTGCGCCGAAGCTGCCGATCGCCTCGAGCGCTTCGATGCGTGCGAGCTCGTCGCGGACTGCGTCGACCTCGGTGGCGACGTGCGGGTCGTCGGGGGCGGCAACGAGGGGTCGACGCGTGGGATCGTGGCAGGCCTCCGGTTGCGGCAGCGTCGCGACCGCGACCAAGGCGTGGCTCGCGGTCTCGCGATCGCCGAGCTCCAGCGATCCGACCAACGCGCGAACCCTGCGGACGTGATCGCCGAGGCACCCGAGCCGCGCCGCGAGCTCGACCCGTCCCTGGCTGCCGTCGACGAGCGTCGCGTTGCACGCCGCAGCGCGCTCCCGCCGGTACGCGTCGTGCCAAGCCGTCATCGTGCGGTCGACACCGAGCCACGTCGCCTCCGCATACGACACGTCCGGCACCCGCAACGCACGCTCGACCCGGGTCCGTGCTTCATCGTCCCAGACCGACTCTCCCACAACGCACTCGGCCAGCTCGGCACGCGCTCGACCGTCGCGGTAGAGCGCGACCCCGCCGAGGGCCGCGAGGGCGAGGCCACCCCCCAGCGCCACGAGGCCCAGCCGTCCGCGCCCCATCGCACCGCGAAGCTCCGCCAGCAGCGCCTCCATCGATGGGTGGCGGTCGTTTGGATCGACCGCGAGCCCGCGAGCGATCGCGGCGCGCATGCGACGGGGCACGCGACCACTGGCCCCCACGAGCGCCTGCTGCAGCGAACGGCACAGCGCGAACTGATCGCTCGCGGGGCTGATCGGGGCGCCGCGCAATAGTTCGGGGGCCATGTACGCCGGCGTGCCGCGCAGCGCGGACACCGGGGCGACGCGCACGGACCCCGCCAGTCCGAAGTCCGAGATCCGCACGCGTCCGTCGTTGCCGACGAGCATGTTGCCGGGCTTGACGTCGCCGTGGAACAGACCCGCGGCGTGTACCGCGGCCAGCCCGTCGCCGGCGGCCGCGAACGCGCTCGCGACCTCGCGGACCGTTCGCGGCGAGGCCAGCCACGCGGTCATCGTGGCGCCGTCGACCAGCTCCATCGCGACGTAGATCTCTTCGCCGCACTCGACGATCTCGTACACCGACGTCACGTTCGGGTGCGAGACCCGAGCCATCGCCTGAGCCTCGAACACGACCCGCTCTCGCGTGCTGCTGCCCGGCTCGAGGGGGCGCACGGCCTTGAGTGCGACCCACCGATCGAGCTCGGGATCGGTCGCGGCATAGACCACACCCATGCCGCCGGCGCCGATCGGATGCCGCACGCGGTAGCGACCGACGCGGGTGCCGACCGGCAATGTCCCGCCGACGTCGCTGGGCGACGCCACCTCGCGCGAGGCGTCGTGGTCGGCGACTGCGTCGATCAGCCATCGGCACTGGGCACACCCGTCGAGGTGGTGATCGACCTCGGCGAGTTCGTCGGCGGCGAGCGCTCCCGTGAGGTAGGCGGCCACCACGTCGGCCTCGATCGCGCGGGCGCACCGCTGCTCGGCTCCACTCAGCACCGCCCCCCGTACAGCAGAAACCGTGCCGAGCAAGATCGCGGGGGCCGGGCCGCGCCCCAACCCGAGCGACGCGCGAGTCGGGCAGCCCGCTGCCCAACTTGGGAAGGTGGCTCAGAACAGATGGTGGAGCGTCGATGATGGTGCCGCCATCGACACAGGTCTGCTCCACGACCTGGCGGAGCGGATCGGCACATTCCGAGTCGAGGCGAGTCGCACCCCGTCGAGCGGCAGTGTCTCGCAGCTCGGCCGCGACAGAGCGACCGTGAGCTTCGCACACGCGCACTGCAAGCGAGCCTCCTCGGCTCACGGCTTCTTGAACGCACGCAGCACCAAGACGACGAGCAGCACGAGCAGCACGATCCCGAGTGCGAGGATCGTCCAGCTGCACCACCAGGGCGGCGCGGACGCTGGCGTCTCCGGGCAGTCCTCGCACTTCGGGCACGCCTCGCACTCCGGTTCGGGCAGCGGCACAGGCGAGTACCAGCCGGGCGCGAGCGGGGTGAAGCGCTGCATGATCTCGTAGCTCTTCCCGAAGCCCGCGTTGCCGGTGACCATGACGTCGAACACACAGTCCGCCCTCCGCGTCGCGTCGACGACGTTGGCGCAGGCTGCTTGCGCGACTGCCTCCGTCTCCGCCTGCGCCGGAGTCTGCCCGTCGATGGTGCAGGACTGCGGATTGTTGCGCGGCCACTCGTCGCGCGTGAAGGTCTCCGTGTTCGTGCCTTGCTCGTAGTCGAAGAGACTCGTCTGATCCGTCACGCGCCACGCGTCCGCGAATTTCTCGTAGAGCGCCTGATAGCGATCGGACTCGGACGCAGGCTTGGCGCCGAGGGAGCTGCCGTCGGGCAGCGCCGGCAGCCAGCTGCCGTCGGCGAGCCTCCCCATCGTGCCCTGGTGCGCCGAGGTCCCGTAGACGTTGACGTTGAGGTACCAGACCTTTTGCGAGTCCCAGTAGGCAGGCGTCACGACGATCTGCGTTCCGCGAGCGTCGGTGATCTCGAGCAAGCCGTCGGGGTGCTTCGTGATCGTGCCGTCGATGACCCCCTCTTTGTCGCCGCGGGCGCGCAAGACGTGCGGCGCGTCCCCGAGCGTCACGACCTTCCCGTCGACGCGCACTTGCATGCGATTCGCATCGGGCTCATCGCCGAAACTGGGCTGCACCGTCACGCGGGACGAGCCGAGCTTGGCCGCCACGGCCGTGAAGATGGACACGCAGTGCGTGATCTCGGTGTACGGGTTCGTGATCGGCACCGTCGCCGTCGGCACCGCGCTCTGCCGTGTCTGCAGCACGAGCCCGTCTTCTTGCAGCGCCGTGAATTCGCCGGCGCTCTGGAAATCGTAGTGGACTCCGTCCACGGTGGTCAGGTGGGGATCTCCCCAACCGCCACCGGCAGAGGTCCCCATGAACGTGAAGTCGGCGGCGCAAGAATTCCCTGCGCGTGTCGCCGTGACCCTGACCTGTTGGCTGGCCGCGGTCGCCGTTCCGGTGAAGTCGGGCGTCATGTCGGCGTTGCCGGTCGGCAAGGTCACGCGCAGTCCAGCGCAGATCCGGAGGTTGCCAGCGACGGTACATGTATCGGTCGACGGACCAGGGAAGCTCCACGTCGCCGGGACGTTCGACCGGATGTGCGGCTCCGGAGCCGAGTTCGGGGGCGTGGCGCCGACCTGGATCCGATAGATTCGATTCGGCGGCGGGGCCGAGCATGGAACATCCAGGACGGGGGCAGGCGCCGCCTGGGCGACGCCGGAGTACGCCAGCACGAGCAGCAGTGCGGGGGCGATGCGGCGCAAGGCTCTGGCGGTTCGCGATTCGGAGTTCATGGACGACGATCCCTTCTCGACTGCGGAGCACGCTGCTCGTGAAGCCACGCCGTCCAGTGACGCCAGGCCGTGAGCTGCTCCGGGTCTCACCGCCTGCCCAACGGAATCGGCGTCGCGCTGAGCCATCGATCGAAAGGACTCGAGCTCGCGGGGGATCCGAACCTGGCGAGGTATTCGTTCGACTGGGCTGCGCGCGCGGACCACGCCGTCGCGAACGCCAGCGAGGCGCCGCATCGCCAACCCACTCCAACCCACGCTGGGACGATCGCACGGCCGCGGCCCGCTCACCCTCCACGTGGCGACGGCGGTGGTGCCGTGCCATCCCCCTCGTACGCGCCGATGTCCGTATCCATCCCGACGCTCCCGCGCAGGTACCCGCGCTGATCCACGTCGAAGCAATCCGGCACCGGCGTGCCGTGGATCGGTGGGATCGTGCAGCGCGGACCCGCGCGCCGCGCGGGACTCTGCGCCGACGGGATGTGCAGCTCGGTGCCGCCCGCAGTCCACGGCGTGAGCGGCCCGAGCTCCGGATCGATCGGCGCGTCGTCGATCGGCACGATGTCCTCGGTCGCCGGGTCGAAGCTGTCGCAGCCCTCGAGGCTGCCGACGAGATTGTAGCTGTCACTCGCGAACTCACCCGCGTCGCTCAGCCACCCGAATGCCTCGTCGCCGACGAACACGCCGAAGTCCGCGCAATCCGGGGCGTACTCGTGGAGCCCGAGATCCTCGTGCTCGTTGCCCGCGACGATGCTGGCGTGGATGCCGACGTACGACATCACGTTCGCGATCCCGCCCCCGCCGATGAGCTCGTTGATGTCCACGTATCGGAGCTCGTTGCTCGTGATCGTGCTGCGCTCGATGACGACCTCGGCCAGATATCCCTCCATGGACTCGACCAGGATCCCCGCACCCCGGCTCCTCGCCTCGTTGCCGCTGATCGTCGAATCGGTGATCCACACGTGGCCGTTGAAGTTGCTGATGCCGCCGCCGCGGAAGGCCAGGTTGTCGACGATGGCGCTCTGCTCGACGATCAACATGGCGTTGGTGCCGTTGTGGATCCCACCGCCGGTCGACGTCACACCGCCACCGGCGTCGTCGGTCTGCAGGTTCTGGTTCTCGCGCACGGAGGTGCGCTCGATGTGCAGCTCGCCCCAATTCGCGATGCCGGAGCCGGGCTGCCCCGAGTAGTTGCGTTCGACGACGCAGCGCACGAGGTGGGCCTCCGCATCGCCCCCGACGTAGACGCCGGCGCCTTGGTCGTCGGACGAACGACCGCCGCGGATGGTGACATCGGAGATCGTCACGCCGCCGCCCGAGATGGAGAAGACCCGCGACATCGCGTTGCCGTCGACGACCACACCCGACTCGCCCCGGATGCTCACCGACGCGCCGACGAGCAGCTGCCCGAGCGCGAGTGTGTACGTCGTCGGGCCGGGGACCCGGATGATGTCGTGTGCCGCGGTTGCGGTGGCCTCTTCGATCGCCGCGCGCAGCGTGCAGCCGTGCGGGCGCGACGCCCTGCAGATGCCGTCGCCGGGGTTCGTGTCGTGCGCGTCGGAGGCGTCGTCGACGTCGAACGTCGCGGCGTAGGCGGAGGACGGGGCGGCGAGTAGGGCGATCGCGGCGGAGGTGGCGAGGGAGAGCGCGGACAAGGGCGAGCTGGGCATCGTGCCCAACGGAGTCGGGCGCGGGGCTGGATGTGACGCGTGATCGAGCGTCGCCGCGTGGGCGGAGAACGGGGCGGCGAATCGCACGCGGGCCCGCGTCGACACATCGGCGCGAGCCCGTCCATCACATCCTCACGCCGCCGGTCGGTGCGCCGCACCGCCACCGAACGTCGACTCCGGCGCATCTGCGGGAGTGAGCGCGTTGACGTTCTTGCCGCCCGGGAAGTTCGGACGTTTGTTCCAGAACTGCGTGACGCTGGCGCTGTAGAACGCGCTGATGCCCCCTTCGAGGCCTGCCGAGAGCGTCAACGCGATCCCGATCGGGTGCCCCGTGTGGTTGGCCCCTTCCCACGTGCCCGTCCACAGGAACGTGACGGTGAGTCCGACCGCGCCAGCCTGCACGGTGAAGCCCACGCCGTTGCACGCACCCTCGATCTGATCGACGCTGCCGAACCACATCCCGCAGACGACGTCCGCGCCCGCACCGATGTCGAGACCGACGTCGATGGTGACCTGCTCGTTGCTGTAGTTGGCGATCGGACCGTTGAGCCCGAAGTCCTGCTCGAACCAGATCGCACCGACGTCGAAGCCGATGGCACCCGGGCCCAGGTCGAAGTGCGCGCCGGCACCGAGGCTGACGAGCGCGATGCGCTGCGCCGCGGTGGCTGCAGCGGGAGATGCTGTGCTGGTGACGATGTTCTCGAGCGCCTTCAGCTGATCGCGGGTCATGTCCGGCGAGATGGTCTTGGCGAGCGCCGCGATCGGGGTGCGGAGCCTCGCGAACCAATCCTTCGCGTACTGGGCGGCGGCGCCGGCTCCGGCACCATTGCGCAGCGCGGCCTTGCCGACCTCGGGCTTGACCGCGAAGAACACCGGCAGGCCTTCGCCCCACTCGCCGTCGAGCTTCGGATTGAAGTCGTACTTGTACCGCAGCGATCCATCGGCGTTCGGCGCGAAGTGCCGGTAGACCTGCGCCAGACAATCCGCGTGGCTGCCGACACCCGTGAACACATAGAAACGTGGCGTGCCCGGCGGCTGACCGGGGATCTCGCGCACATGGTAGTCGCCCTCGTCGAGCTCGAACGACAGCATGAAGTACTCGCGCTTGTCGGGCTCGCTCCACTTGCGCAACAGATACATCGGCTTCATCGGCTCGCCCGGCACGACGCTGGAGAACGCGAACATCGCGAGCTCACCGCCGGCGTAGTAGTGGCGATCGATCTGCGTGTCCTCGTTCGGCGACACGGCATTGCACGGCGACGGGATCGGGCTGTAGATGAACCGCTCGAAGTCGTGGACCTCGCCGTTCTTGGTGTAGGGCGCGTGGCGACGCGCGAAGACGGGGACGAAGACCTTGAACAGGTTGTCGATGGTGGACATGAGTCGCTCGTTCGCTCGGGTGGAGTCCGATCACCGTCGTGGTGATCGGCTGCGGAGGTAGTTCCGCCGCGCGCCGGAGCTGACAAACTTTCTCGACTGCGCCACGAATTCGCGGGAACTGGGCCGATTACGGCCCAAGCCCTACGCCAAGATCTCGCGCCTCTGGAGGTTCACGGGTCGAAGAAGGAGAGCTGCCCAGCCGGGGGCGGACGAGGTGGGGGCCTGGCACCGTGGAGCATGCAGGTGGTCGCGGCAGCGATGGCCGCGGGGCTGGGGCTCGGTGTGAGTCTGCGTGCCGTGTCACCGGTGATCGCACGCGCGAGCCAGTGGCTGGTCGTGCACCCGGAGCTGCGGCAGCCTCGGCGCCGTTCGAGTAGGCTCTAGTCGTGCCGAAGGCGAAGGTCTCGCGGGGTTCGTTCGAGGTCGGTGACGTCGTCGCCGTTCCGCTCGGGAACGGCCGATGTGGAGCGATCTGCGTCGTGGAGGTGCACGCTGGCACGCCCGCGAAGCGCTCGATCAACTTCTTCGTCGTCGAGGGATCGTGGGACACGACCCCGACCGCCGTCGCGAAGCCCGAGCCGATGGAGCATCCATACGCCAAGGCCGGGCTCTTGCCCGGGATGGATCACGTCTGGAAGGGTTGGTTCAGCGGGCCCGCTCCCGCGGACTTCGTCGTCGCGGGCCGGGTGGAGCTGTCCGCCGCCGACGTCGGCCGATACACGGGGAGCCAAGGAACCATGGTGTTCCAGGACGCCGAGGAGCTCCGCTCGACGCTGCTCGAGACATGGCGCGAACGGTTCGACCAGGCGGCACTCCAGGCGGAGCGCGAGGAACGGGCTGCCCGCGAAGACCAAGCGGAAGCTCGTCGAGCCAGCGAGCGCACGGCGAACAACACCCTGCCGAAGATGCTCGGCGAGCGTCCGTTCGCGCACTGGCGAGGGCACTGGGGCGCGCGGGTGGTCAAAGCCGTCCACACCGCGTTCCGGACGGCGACACAGGACTTGATCGACCTCGGTGAGACAGCCACTCGCGCCAAGAAGGCCGCGGTGTTCGCTCGGCTGATGGTCGAGCTGAACGCGCTCTACGACCGCGAGGGTTGCATCGAGACCGGCGAGGCCGAAGAGCTCGTCACGCGGATCGAAGAGCTCGGCCGGCTCGTGGGGTTGGACAATACCGACGAGCGGCTGACCGGCCGGCGCGAGTGGTGAGGCGCCGACGACTCGTCACGACCGCATCACCCAGGCCAGCCGAGCAACGAGTACACGGCCTGCGTCGACGATCCGTCGGGCGAACCGTACTTCGCCGAGAACATCGGGGCGTCCGAGGTGGTGCGGGCGGCCGCGCCGTTCGACTTCACCGGGGCGGACTACGTCGCGGTCACGGTGCAGCCCGCCGCGACGGCGTACGACGCGGTGCTCGACTGCGCCGGGGCCTTCCCGCGCGACGTCGTCAGCGTGCAGCTGCAGCAGGAGATCGCGGATCGCAGCGGCGGGCGGATCGGGCGCGCGACGCCGTCGCGCCCCGCGTCGCTAGCTCATCGAGGCCGCGAGCATGAACGCCGGCGGTGGCGGCCCACCGGCCACGACCATGCGCCGCGCCCGCTCGATCTTGATGTCGTTGATCTGCGGCATCAGCTCTCGCTGCGTCTCGACCAGGGTGCGCAGCAGCGAGCCGTCGACGGCGTGTCCGCGCTCGATCGCACCGTGGAGGTCGTCGAAGATCTGCGCGATGTGCGGCTCGACGCTGTCGGAGTGCCGTGCGATCTGTGTCCGCGCCGACGGCTTCACCGCCGCGACGGCGGCGTCGATCTGGCCGTCGTCGATCGTCACGCCCCGCTCGCGCAGCATCGCGAACGCGCGGCCGACGTGGGTCGCCGGATCGGCGAGCACCTGCTCGTACGTCTGCAGCAGCAGCGGGTAGCCGCGCAGGCTCTGGTCGCGCAGCAGGGCGAAGTTCTCGGCCCACCACTCGAGCGCGCCGGGGATCCGCATCGGCACGGGCACGTTCGGCGCCTCGACGGCGCGCTGGGCGTCCTCGAGCGCCCACAGCCGCGCGACCGAGGCCTCGTAGTCGCGCCACGCCCGCACGTTGGCGATCACGCCCTCGACGTAGCCGAGCTCCGTGCGCACGACGCCGGGCACGAACACCTTGACGATGCGCCCGCGCATCGCGTCGGCGTGCAGGTACTCGCCCGTGTCGGGGTGCGGGTTGGTGCCGAAGAAGACGCCGTCGCGGAAGATCGACTCGAAGAAGCCGTCTTCGTTGGCCTGGCGCAGGGCGCCGCCGCCCCAGTTCTTGGGGAACTGCTCCCCGAGGATGTCGCAGCCAGCGGCGGCGAAGGCCTGCATCCACATCGACGTACCGCTGCGCTTGGTGCCCGAGACGAGGAACATGAGGACCCCCTGCCAACGGAGTCGAACGCCGCGGCGAAAAGGTTCCGCGCCGCGACGAAAAGCTCTCGCGCCGCGATCGATGCGGGTGTCCGTCACGAAGTCGCGCGACTCGGGAACCTCTGGGCCACGTCGGTCTACTCACTGATCGTGGGTGGCGGCGAGTCGGAGCGAGGGGAACCATGAAACGCGACAACGACAACAAGCCCGCGATCACCACCA
>LNFM01012083.1_pt1 | contig 11459 bp, 17 predicted proteins | sample 596031 | NCBI WGS metagenome assembly LNFM01 (sample SAMN04254537, study PRJNA301005) | activated carbon metagenome | isolation source: dual media filters at the Ann Arbor, Michigan drinking water treatment plant | place: USA: Ann Arbor | reverse complement strand
CGCGCGTTCCGTGAGGAATAGCCGACGCCACGACCCGGCGCCCGATCGGCAGGCTTCAGCGCTGTCGCTCTTGCTGCAGCCGCAGATCGCCTTCCGCTAAGTCATTGAAATTGATGGTAGCGAGGGGGCGCTACAGCCTTATACCCCGACAGGTAATCCGCTTCCGGCTGGTCGCCTGAAGCCGCTCACTTGCAATCCGGGCCGTCGCCCCGGAAGATCGCCGGATGAAGACGATCGTTTCCCTCATCTTTGTGCTCGCGCCGACGCATGTCATGGCTCAACCACCCGTGAGCCAGGAAGAGACTTATGCCGAGGTCGGACGGCGGCTCGAACAGATCCAGCGGGAGCTTTTGGGCTCTGAGGCCGGGGCAGGGTTCCTCGTCGAGGGCAAAGCCCATGCTGAGCCGGGAACCGTTGGCGAAGGACGCGGCCCGGCCACGGGCAGCGGACCGGAAGAAAAGAATGGACGCAGTGCGCAAGCTTCTGCGGATCTGCATGTCGACTACAGCATTCGAAATGCCATGAAGATAGCCAGCGAGACTGCCAAGTGGTTGAATGGCAATCCTTACCTCCGCATTTCCGGCTTTACGGTCGAAATCGGTTTTCCGCCCTCGGCCACGTTCCAGTTTGAAGTGCCGCCCCCTCAGCCGATAGCCGCCACTGCACCCTGACGGAACGAATCGCCGTCCAGCGGACTCGACTCGCATGCTGTGGCGTAACACGCCGGCGCCGCGCGGCGGCCGCCGGTTCCCCGAGGGCTTCATAGAGCCCTGCAAGCCGACCCTCACCGCCAAGGTGCCTGCCGGGCCGGACTGGATTCACGAACTGAAATATGACGGGTATCGCCTCATCTGCCGGAAGCAAGGCGACCAGGTGAAGATCTGGACGCGGCCGGGAAACGAGCGCGCGTCCGAGTTCACCGGCATCGCGGCGGGCCTGGCGCGGATCCCGCACGACTTCGTCATCGATGGCGAGGGCGCCTGCATCGAGGGCGAGAACTGCAATTTCCATGCGCTGCGATCGCGCGCCGGCAAGGCGCGCGCCACGCTCATGGCATTCGATCTCCTGGCGCTGGACGGCGAGGATCTGCGCGAGCGGCCGTGCGAGGAACGCCGCGCCCGGCTGGGCGAGATTGTCGCCGCAATGCCGGGGATCGCCTTCAGCGAGGCCGTCTCCGGCGATGACGGCCAGCTGCTTTACGAGCACGCCTGCCGCGCGGGCCTTGAAGGCGTCGTCTCGAAGAAACGGGCCAGCCGCTATCGTTCGGGGCCAAGCCAGGTCTGGCGAAAGACCTTGTGCAAGGAGTACAGCCGATGACACCAGCCGAAGCGATGGAACGGGTTTATCTGGCCGTCCGGCGGCTGCAGGCCCTGATGCGCGCGAAGATCGATCCGGAAGGCTCAATGACCCCGGAACAGTTTGAGGACCGCGCCCTTGCGGTCATCGACGACGGCGAACTGAACGACGCCTTGGAGGCGCTCCATGCCGAAGGCTTCGACGCCGACACGCTCGAAATCGACCCCGAAGAACCGTTCGAGCCGGATTGGGATCGGCAGTCCCTACACTAGCACCGGCGCATCCTGCTTTGCACCACGCGCGACGATCGTCAGCGCGTCATCTGGCAACGGCCGCTGCAGGGCCTTGGCCTCATCCCACGGGGCGCGCATCCAGACGTCGCGCTCTTCCTCGCTTGTGAGGATCACCGGCATCGCTTTCGGATGAATCGGTCCGACGACGGCATTGGGCTCCGTCGTCAGGAAGCCGAACAGGTCCGTCGTCTCTTTGCCGATCTTGACCTTGCGCACGCTGCTCCATTGCGGTGTCCAGATGCCGGCGAAGAACGCGAGCGGCCGCTCGTCGGAAAACGCAAACCAGATATCGCCGCCCTCGGCCTTGTTGAATTCCGAGAACGATGTGAAGGGCACCAGGCAGCGGCTTTCGGGCTTCAGCCAGCGCCGCCAGTGCGGCGACGAGGTGTTGCGGATGTTCGTCACGCCGGGATCCCGGTTCTTGATGAAAGCCGGCGGCGACGGCATGCCCCAGCGGGCCATGACGAGGGCGCGGCCGTCCGGCTCATTGACGACGATCGGGGCGGGATAGTCGGGAAAGATGCCGGGCAGGGGCGGCAGGTTGCCGGTCCGGTCGTGCATCGCGCGGGCGAGATCGCGGATGGCCTTCTGGCCCTTGGTCTGGCTGTAGAGATTGCACACGGAAACTACCCCGTCATGAGCCGCGTCACGGGCTCGGCCGGTGCCGAATAACTCAGCACGATATCGCGCCGCTTGCACCTTGGGCACATCACTACGGCGGACAGGCGGTCGAGCGGAAAGCCCGGCCCGCGCGTCACCAGGAGCGTGCGCAGATCCAGCTCGGCCTTCCAGCCGCATTGATGGCGCCGCGTCTTCAGCCCGTCGCGCCGCCGGTCGGGGCATTTGGCGGAAATCCGCCAGCCCTCCTGCCACAGCTGCCCCAGGGTCTCGATATCGGCCATGAGAACATAGCTAGAACAAATCGGGGCGGCCCGGCAAGGGAAGCCCGAACGCAAAAAGGCCCCGCCGCCGGCGGGAAGCCGGGGCGGGGCAAGGCAAGGGAGGAAACGCCAGAGCGGCAGACCTGCAAATTTGCAGGTCTGCCGATCGAGGCAGCAGCAACAAAAGAGTCGCCACCTACGCACCAAACAGACGGGCCGGAGACCCGCCTTCGCCCGGCGCCGCGGAGACGCCGCCGGGGAACTCAGCCGAAAAGATCGGGCGCCGGATCCTGCCGCGCCTGGCCGCGCGGATGGATCAGCACTTCCTTCGCCTCTTGGGCGTCGTCGCCGCCGCCGACCGTGTAGGTCACGTCCAGCTCCTCGAACGCGAAGGCGGCGAAGCATTCCCGCACGCCGGGGCAGTCGTTCAGCGACAGCAGGAACGTGCCCTCGATCGAGGCCAGCAGCGCGGCCATGTGATTGAAGTCCGAGCGCCGGAACATCGCCGGACCATAGTCGCGCTCGCAGCCCCAATAGGGCGGATCGAGATAGAACAGCGTGCCGGGCCGGTCATAGCGACGGATCAGCTCGTCGAACGGCAGGTGCTCGATGACGACGCCGGCGAGACGTTCGTGAACCGCCTCAAGAAGGGGACCGAGCTTCGTCACATCGAACCGGCCGGGGCCGGTCGGCGTCATGCCGAAATTGCGGCCCGCCACCTTTCCGCCGAACGCCGTGCGCTGCAGATAGAGGAAGCGCGCGGCGCGTTCGAGATCCGTCAGCGTGACCGGATCCGTCGCGGCCAGGCGCTCGAACTCCTGGCGGGAGGTCAGCTGGAATTTCAGCATCTCCAGAAACGCCACGTAATGACGCTGCAGCACGCGGAACAGCGTGGCGACATCGGACGACAGGTCGTTGATGACCTCGGTCTTCGGCGCCATCCGCCGGCGCAGGAACACGCCGCCCATGCCGATGAAGGGCTCGATATAGGCGTCGTGCGGGATCCGCTCGATGCGCTGGATGATGGCTTCGGCCAGCTGCTTCTTCCCGCCGATATAGGGCGCGACGGGATGCGCCGGCGACACGCGCCGGACCTCAATGTCCATTTGAGAATGCCTTAAGGATATCGGTCCACCCTGCCGGTGCTCGCGCGAGCGGCGACGGGGCGGCGTTATCCTAGATGTCGTCGTGCGGGGTCTCGGCCGCCAAGCTTGGCCCCGTAGGCGGGTTTCCAGCCCGCCCCCTGTCACCGGCTCACGGCATGGCCAGGACCGTCACGAAAAGCGCCGCGAGCGACAGCAGCACGCAGCACGGCCAGAACATGCAGCGCGTCATCGGCCGCGCTTCAGATCGTTCACGGCCGCCTCGACGGATCTGATCAGCGCGCCCTGCAGCGCGAGATCCTGCGACACCTTGCTCAGGTTTTTGAAAATGGTGTCCAGCTTGCCCGTCAGGCTCCGGAAGTCTTCCATCTCGACATAGTGCTTGGCGGCATAGAGCTTCGCCTCGCTGATCGTTTCGCCGAACAGCAGGATCTGGCTGCGCAGCACGCCCAGCATCGCGTCGACCTCCTTCTGCGTCTTCTCGCGCCGTTCGTTCTCTGCGTCGCGATCGCGCTCCAGCTGGGCAACGCGCGAGGTCAGCTGACCAACGGAGATGAACGCCTTTCCTATTGCCACCGTGCCGGCGATGACGACGCCGATGCCCGAGATCCAGATCGCGGTGTTCGCCGATTCCTGCATTAGTTCGCGCCCTTCCGGCATGCCCGCGCCTCGGCGCGCAGTTTGATGTGTTCGAGGAACTGCCGCTGTACGGACGGCAGATGCGGGATGGTTTCGACCTCGCGGGCGAGTTCGTCGCGGAAGCTGCGGCTCCATTCCGTCTCGCGCGGGCAGACGACCTGCACCGCCGGTGTCGGGGGCGGCAGCGGTGCGGCTTCCTTTCGGGCGTCGAGGAGCGCGGACCCAGCGAGCAGCAGCGCACCGATCAGTTCGGGCGGTATGGTCATATCTCGCCCTCGTGACGAAGGGCCTCGATCGCTTCGGCCATCGACTGCGGCGCGTGCGCCGCGGCGTCCTTCATGCGCTGCTCGGCCTCGGCCGCCACCTTGGCGCCGGCGGCGAGGGTCTCGGCGCGGCCGAGCTGCTGGGCTTTGCGCGCGAGCAGCCAGTCGCCGAACATGTCGCGCAGCACGCGCCCGAACGCGGAGGCAAATGCCCCCGCGATCGGACCCGCGAAAAGGGTTCCGAGGAACCCCATTCAGATCACGCCGATAGTGCGCGCCGCGCGAACCGCCTGGGCCGGATCGACATCGACATCGGCGTCGAGGTTGAGACGCGCCGCCAGCTTCTCGGCCACAGCCTTCGGACCGCCGACCCATTTGATCAGGAAGCCCGGTCCGTACTGCAGGGCGAAGACCAGCGCCTGGTTGAGGACGCTCTGGCCCTGTGCGGAATCCACGATCGGCTTGTCCGCGAGGGTGCCAGCGACCCGGTTGATACCGAACCGGATGGCGTTCGCCGCGATCTGCTCCCAGCGCGCGGTCACCAGAATGGCGTAGAGCTGGCCCGGCAGGAGTCGTATGCCGAATGCAATGAACACCAGAACGATTTCCTCGATATAGCCGCCGAGCCAGGTCACGAGATCTCCCCAGCTGCGGATCTCGTCGGGATTCGGGATCGTGCTCTCGGCCTCGACAGGCACGGGCTCGACCAGTGGGCCTTCAGCCTGGGCGAGGCGGAAGGCATCGCCGACACGATCCTGCGTCTTGACGATGGCGGTCGCGCCGCCCTCCCAGCTGACGACGCGAAGGTCTTCGGCGTCCGCCGTCACGGCGGCGGCGGCGGCTACAGTCAGGCACAGCACGGCCGCAGCCGCGCACGCAAGTTTGCGAAGCATCTTGTTCTCCGGAGTGTAGGGACAAATGCGCGGAACCGCCGCGCGGCGGTCTTCAGACCGAAGGCGGATTCCAGTGAGTGCTTCCGGTCAAACTTTCGCGAATGGCCTCGCGCACGGTAATCTGGACAGCGCGGGTGCGCTTCGCGGGTGAATCCCAGGCACGCACGAAGAGATTGTCGACGTGCAGCGCCACGGCGGCGGAAATCTCATTCAGGCCTTCATCCGTCGTCGGCTTTTGCATGGCCGCCACCTGAGACTTCAATTCGCCGACCTGCTGGTACAGGGAGGTGATCTGGTCGCTCGCATCGGCGTCGTTCATGCGGACAATGCGCTCGTGCTCGGCGAGCGATATGGTCTTGCGTTTGAAAATGGACAAATCAGCCTCCGAAAATTGTGCACCGCAAAGCCTCGGCGACGAGCGCGGCGGCGCCGAGGAAACAGAGCAGGGCGAGGGCACGTGTCTGCGTCATTACGCGGCCTTCAGGTGCGGATCCGCGATCAGCATCTCGCGCGTCAGGGCGCCGACCTTGCCGTCCGCGACGAGGCCATGATCGCGCTGGAAGGCCATGACGGCCTTCTCGGTCTGCTCGCCGAACCATCCGTCGATCGTGCCTGGGTCATAGCCGTGACGCGCGAGAATCCGCTGCAGATCGTCGACCGCGTCATCGTAGCTCTTCGACACCTTGAGCAGACGGCCGGGCAGGGCGAAGTCGTCGGAGTCGGCCGCGGCGAATCCGCCGGCCACGAACTTGGGCACGGTCGGCGTCATGGTCGGGGCCGGACGCCCGCGCGCATCGAGCTGCAGAACGTTGCGATAGTCGAACACCGGGCAGGCCTTCGCCGCCACCTCGCAATGGCCGTGATGCGTCACGCCGTTGGTGTAGGCCCGGTCGATCTGCTCGCGCAGATCACGCGCGAAGTTGTACTGCGCGGTCGTGAACTTCGCCTTCTCCAATCCATGCAGCGTGACGGCGATCGCGGCGGCATTGTGCCCGGCCTGCGCGGCAGGCGTCAGCTCCAGGTTACGGCCGTAGGATCCGGAGCCGTCCTTGTGGCCCATGATGTGATAGCCGATGTCCGACCAGCCGCGCTGCCGGTGCATCTCGCGGATGGCCGCGATGTTGTCGTGATGGGCGTGGTCGGTGGCGGTGCAATGCCAGAAGACGCGCGTCACTTTGCGCTTCGGCTTGATGAAGACGAAGGTCATCTCACTCTCCAGAATGTAGGGACGGAAGTTCAGCCTGGACGGCGCCAGGCATAGATGCGGCCGACGCTGTACTGGCCCTTGGCGACCTTGCCGCCGCGGCTGTTGCCGGAGATCAGGACCGCCTTGCCGTTGGGCGCCCATTCGACGAAATAGCCGACATGCCCGCCGCGCTTGCCGCGCCGCATGACGGCGATGTCGCCGCGCCGGACTTCGCTGCGCGCGATCTTGCGGCCGTACCTGTCGTACGATCGTGCGAGGTTGGAGCCGGTGCCTTTGCGGCCGACCTTCTTCTCCATCAGGCCGATGAAGTTCGCGCACCAGAGGCGCCGCATCTTCGTGGGGTTGGTGCCGATATACCGCTCGGCCAGTGCGACGACATCGCCGCCACGGGGAGGGGCGCTGCGCGCCTTGCTGGCCTTGGCGGGCGCGGCGAGGCCGGGCACGAGCGGATGCGCCCCGGCGGGCAGTGCGGCGAAGGAAACGGCACAGGCAAGCGCCAGCGCCGCGACGATGCGGTTCTGCATGGAAGTCCCCCAAAGGATTCAGGACAAAGGAAGAGCCGGATCCGGAACCTCGGATTGCCCGGCGGCGAAGATTCTACGAGCGCACGTTGTTCTTGACCGGCGATTCAACCGCCCGGTAGGGTGCCCCAGAAGGTCAGGGAGATAGGCCGATGTGGGCGCTCAATAAGCACAAGGACTCCGATTATTGGACCCGTAAGGGCGCCGAGATCGAAGAGGCCGCCAGAGCGGCGGCTGCCGGCGCGCAGCTTGTCGTCTCTGAGCAGAACGGCGTCCGAATTGCGCGATATGAACGCGACGGCAGGCCCGATTATGAGGCGTACCGCCGCGTGCAAAGCGAGGGAAATCGCCTGAAGCTGCAGCACGTATTTACGAACGGGCGCATGATCCGGCAGATCGCAAGGCATGCCCGCCGACGTGTGTCAGGTGGGGTCCATTCGGTCCTCTGTCACGGTTCCCGCAACGGCGCCGAGCTGCGCTGGTTTGCCGAGCAGTTTCCGAACGCCGAAGTTCTCGGCACAGATATTGCCGAAACCGCGTCGCAGTTCCCGAACACGATCCAGTGGGACTTCCACGACATACGGGACGATTGGCGCGGCAAGTGGAACGTCGTCTATACGAACTCATGGGACCATGCGATGGAGCCGGAGCGGGCCTTTCGCGCCTGGGCGGAGAGCCTTGCTCCCGGCGGAATTCTCTACCTCGAACACGGCAGTGGTCACGACGTGGATGGCACGAACGCTCTTGATCTCTTCGGAGCAAGCCGCGCCAAACTTCGCGACATGGTGGTTGAAGCCACAGGCCTCAAGCCGCTCATGACCGTGGGCCTTCTGAGCAAAACGCGCAAAGCCCTGCCGTTCCGCCGTGAGGCGTGATCAGATCGACGCCATCTCCGAACAAATGGCTGCGAACGCCTCGGAAAGAGCCTTCGCGCCTTTCGCGTTCAAACGAACGTCCTTTGTGACACTACGCAGATATTGCTTACGCTGGGTCACGGCTTCCATTTTCTCACGATTAGCCTCCTCGGACGCACGCAAGAAGGCAACGTCCAGATCTTGAAGCAGCGGAGCGCGAACCTGACGAAGCCGTTCCACGACGATATTCTTCGCCTTGGCGAGGTCTATCGCCACCGCCCGGCTCCTCAATGTCCATGCGTCTCGAAATTCTCGATCTGCGGGCAGGTCGGCACAGCGCACGAAGACGACGTCAACAGCGCCGGCCGGCACATCCTTCTTGGCGATGCGCGCCAGGAATTCTTGTTCGGTTTCGGCGTACTTCGCACCTCCGTCTGCCACGGCCTTTGCCATGCTGGACGGATGGGTGAACTTGGCGAACGCGGGCATGATCTGTCCATCGACCTCGATCAGGCGCGCGTTGTCGGCGGGATGCAATACAGACAGTGCGCCGCCGCCGTCCGTATATACAATGCAATGGTCCATCACTGTTCTCCGAAGGCTGCGAAGGTGTAACCGTCCTCAGGATCGGTAGGAACCGTTCCGGATCCAGCGGAAATCCGCACCTGCGCATAGTTCGCCGTGAAGTCGCCGTGATCCATGATGGTCCAGTGTCTCACCGCTCCGATCACGCCATGAACAGCCGAGTAGTCTTCCGATGTGAACGGGACAGCGAAGTTCAGCCTGACGATGCCTGATGCCTGATCCCCGACGCTGCTGATGTTGTAGCCCGCCGCCAAGGTCGGCGATCCCGCGCCGAGGACTTTCGCCCATGCCTTCGCCGCACTGGGATGGAATTGCTGAACGGCCGGCGTAACGCCAACAAGATTTGACGAGGCCGCGAGCTGATCGGCCTTTACCGCCGCAACAAATCCACCGCCGCTTCCGCCGCCGCCGCCAATTGCTCGCCACCGCGCGCTGGTGGCGTCGTATTCAAGGATCACGCTCTGGTCCGGCTGAATCAGCAAATCGGCGTTGAGGGCTAGACGGTTTGCTGCGATCGAGGAGGCGCTTTCGTCCTTCAGCGTGATGTTGCTGATGCTGATGTTGTGGAACACGATCTGGCGGCCATCGGTGCCCCCGGCGAGACCCGTCAGCTCGATGTTCGTCGTTGCGTCCTGCCGGATACGAGCAGCCGTAGAGAGCCCCGTCGGATTGTAATCGTTGGTGTTCGCCGAAAGGGCCGTGGGCGAAATATCACCTGTGAGCGCGAGCGCGCCGGACATGGTGAAATTGCGAACGCCCGACGTGTCGCCGCTGTCGTTCACCGTGACCGAAGAGCTCTGCTGACCCCCGGTTGTTCCGTCGTGCCGCACAAGCCGGCTGTCGGTTGTTACGTTCGGGAAGCCGAGCAGCGTCCGCACGGTCGGCGCGTCTGCATAGATTGGATCGAAATACGTCTTCAGGGTCGCCTTGATATTCGCCCAAGTCAGCTTCTTCAGGATCCCGGAATCCGCGCTGTCCCCGAGGCCGACGACATCCGCATCGACTGGCGTGGTTTTCGCTGCACATGCCGCAAGGGCGGCGCCGAGCGTGACGCCGGTCAGCAGGTCGCTGTAATCCGCCTTCAGCCAGTTAGCCGCGTACACGGTGGTTGAGGGTGCGTCGGCCAGCGCGATGAGGCGGTCGTCGACAGAGAACGCAACGCCGCCGACGGTTCCAGCAACCTCAACGATCCAACTGTCGCCAGCGATAACAGCTCCGGCCGTTCCGCCGCCGCCGGTCGACGGAAAGATCCCGGACGACGCGTCCCACGCTCCGCGCAGTACAACTACAGCATCGAGGTCAGCTACCCGGTTTCGGATAAAGTCCAGATCAGTGGCCGCCGAGACCGTGACGTACTGCAACTTGTCTCCGGCCTGATCGAGCGCAGCCTCTACATCCTCCGCGCCAGGAAAGGCGGCATGCCCGGAATAGCTGACCTGATCGGCTTGGCCAGGCCCGGCGGGCGAGAAATGAAGCGCGAGCTGTTCGCCACCGAAAAGATCGCCGCCCTTGTCGATGAGAACGACCGGCACCTTACGGCGGGTTCCAACCGCCTCGACGTCACCAGTGATGATCAGCTCGCGCCAAACCAGCGGGTTGCCATCGATCTGAATTCGCAGATAGCCCTTGCAATTCAGGGCTCCGATGTCGTCCCAGCTATCAATCGTCGGGCCGATGGGATCGCCTTCGACATTCACATTGCTGAGATACAGCCAGCCAGTATCATCGATGTCCACGAGCGATGCGGAGAACCGCAATCCGCCTTCGTCCGGATCGGCATCTTCCGTCTCTGGATCGAACAACATCAACGTTCCGCCGGTGATGCCGTCGAGGAAGTCGAGCTCGGCCGCCGTGCCTATTGGCTCGTATTTCCACTCGACTTCGTAGGTCTCGCCCTCGATCACCTTCCACGCTTTGATGCGGTAAGCCCCTCCCCGAGCGTGGAATCCGGCCAGCGCGTCCGCTCCGACCTGGAACGGGTTGTCCATCCCGTTGAGGCCTTGGCGGTCCGAATAGATGTTCGCAAGCCGCGTCAGGTTATCTTCGCGGCGGACCTCGACGAACGCATCCGGCATGATCTCATTGAGAATGTCCGTAATCGTCCGCTGCCACCGCCCGAGCGTTGCCATGCCTTGCCTCGATTGTTCGTGAATACGTACGTCAGTTGAACGTAGTGCCGACTACGTCGCCGGCCTCGATAACGGTCAGATAGGACCAGCCATCGACCGCAATGCCTGCGGCGGCGCCAATATAAAAATCGTTATCTGTTCTCGTTGTATCGCCGGGCTGGGCTGTTCCGCCGCCGAAGAAACTTGGGTGTCCGGATTGGCCAGGAGCATCACGAGACCCATCATGACCGTCGCTTCCACCGTTTACCCCTGAACCGCCTCTGCCGCCGCGGGAGCCTTGGCCACCGCCGCCGCCGTGATACTTGCCGCCACCGGCATAGACACCGCCTGAACCGCCGCCGGGGGCCCAAATTGCGCCGTCCGCCATGTCAACATCGACCGGGAAACGCGCATAGAGGGATGTGCCGCCGGCGGTCGGCGGCTGGTACTGGTTTGGCGCGGCGCTTGCCCCCAGATGGGACGCACCGTCGCCGCCTAGTCCCTGCACCCGCCCGCGAATAATAAGCGTCAAATCCATATCGACCGGCCATAAGCCGATGTCGAGCGCCGGAATTGACGTGCTTGTCGATCCGACGATGACGTTCGGCTCGATGATCATCGTCGCCGGTTTCGTGATGTCTGGATCGCCGTAGAGCGCCTGATACGCCTCGCGGAAATTCAGGTTGTAGGTATCCGCTTCGATGAAGATGCTGCGCTCGTCGGGGTCAAAATCCCCGTACTCGCGGAAAAGCATCTCCTGCAGATCGAGCGCATAATCGGCGTCGCGCGGCAGAAGACGGGTCAGTTCACCGGGCA
>LNFM01025095.1_pt1 | contig 11460 bp, 9 predicted proteins | sample 596031 | NCBI WGS metagenome assembly LNFM01 (sample SAMN04254537, study PRJNA301005) | activated carbon metagenome | isolation source: dual media filters at the Ann Arbor, Michigan drinking water treatment plant | place: USA: Ann Arbor | reverse complement strand
CCCAGTTCGGCTTGCTTCTTCATGACGCAATTGTTCCTCGGCTCGGCCCTTCAAACCATCGGGGACTGCACGGGGTTTTGAACACCATCCCTAGCCATCTGTTGAAGTGTCGAGTTTTTTTCCACTACTTTGCTGCTTCTGTCACGCCAACGTACTTCACTTCTGATTTGATTGGGGTTTTTGAGGTTGGCATAGTATGTGCATGCCATGGCGTAGACGGACACAAAAGACCGCCTTAACCAACTCACTCTCAAGGAGCTCGACCATGATTTTCAAGAAACTGCTAAGCGCTGCTGTGCTCGCAAGCGCGCTCACCTCTGGCGCGACATTCGCCGCCCCCTTCACCATCAATGCAAACTCACTGCAGACCTTCAACCCTGGCACAGACGGCATCACTGCTCTGATCGACCAGATGATTCTGAACTGGGATGCGACTTCCACTTTTACCGATGACAACGGCATCGCAGGCCTTGACGCCGGTAACGGGGTCAACATTGCTGGTGATTCCGTTTTGGACAGTGGGTTTGGTCGAATCGCCAGTCTTGATCTGCTGAGTGGGAACCCATTCAATGTTGAGGATTCTGAAGGCTACGGCTCATTGTGGGGTCTTGGCTTTCAGTACACGAACTTGATGGGCACAATTGCATTCATCGATGGCGGAAACATTCTGGCGAATTACACTTCCGGGACTATCTCCATCTTTGCTTTTGATACGGTGACGAACCTTCCCGCCTTGGAGTTGATGGAGTTGACAGTTGTGGGCAGTTCTGGCGGTGTGGGTTTGCTGGAGCTCTTCACCAAGGTGTCTGATGTGAATGAAGACATTTTCTTCATGGACGGAATCACTGATTTCAGTGACTTTCCGACCATGACAATCAGCGCTTTGATTGACTTCAACCTGAAAGCTCTTGCCCCTACGCAGGTTGGCAACACCAACGTCTACACTCGCACCTCTGAGTTGGACGGAAGCGCACGCTTCGATGTAAACGAGATCCCTGAGCCAGGCGTGGTCGCCTTGCTTGGTCTTGGGCTGATCGGCCTTGGTGCAGTCCGTCGTAGCAGGAAAGCTGCGTAACTCAGTCTCAGCGAGCCAATAAAAAAGCCGCGCACTGAATGCGCGGCTTTTTTACGTTTAAGTCGGGGAAATCGGTCAACAGGAGTCAGCTGGTGCGGCACCTCTTCCCGCGTATTACCCTACTCACTAAGCAAAAAGTGCTGGTATCAAATGGCTTACACGGCTATCGCTGTGTGTTCCTCTGAACCGAACAGCAGCGTATACAGGCAAGAGTTTCGGTTTGCCATGTCATTGCGCAATGCATTTGCACCAATGATATAAGGCTGTCTTGGGGGTTGAACCTCCATATTGATAGGTCCTGCTTCAAGAAACGGAAATCCAATCTTGTTGAGCATCCGAGACAGAGATGGCTCCATTGCAGCGTAGCAGTGAGTAATTCCATACTCACTGGCCAAGCGAAAGATTTCCCTGTAGAGCCCCAGTGCCACCGTCGGACCATCGCGTTTGACTTCCCTGCTGATGGCGTCGGATGCATCTGCTGGAAGAGCGGGTCCTACCAGCTGGATGTCACGGCGGTAGCGGCGCAGTTTGCTGGAAATCGCAAGCCTGCCAATTTCGCCGGCCACATGGGCTTCTGCGCTCATCTGGCTGTGAAGCTGGTAGCGCGACAGCACGTTGAGACCTTTGGGACTCGGGAGGATGAGGCGGGCACAGCCCACCGCCTCGCCTGTTTCGACCGAACGGCACAAAACATGCACGCTGTGGGCATCAAAATCGTCGGTCTCCAAGGGGCGTTTGCCTGACTGTTCGTCGCAACGCGCCACCCGACCCAGTTCAGCACAAAAAACTTCGTGTCGCAGAGAACAGTACTCGTCGTACTCTGCCGTGCCCGGGTTCACGACCGAGTACTCATATTTTTGCGCCAGCATCGGTGTTCTCCGCAGTGTGCGCAAGGCACCTGTTTGATAAAGTTTGCATGCGTATCCCAACGCACAGACGATACCTTGATGAGGGTGCTTTCCTGGTCCGTGAAATGTAAATGCGACGGCCGAAATGTAAGCGTGGAAATGATGGCCGTTCCCCTGCTATTTGCTCGTATTGCGTTGTGCAGATTCAGCGTACCGCGTTCACCGGATGGCTCTGAGCCATTGCACGACGAGTGACTCAGTTTGGCGACTGGCGGTTGATGATGAGCAGGTGTGATCTGCACCTTTGATGGTCATTTGCGACACGCCTGGCCGTTCAAGCAGGCCGGCCCACCGCGCGTCGCTTTGGGCATGTTCAACGAACTCCTTTGCCACGAGATCCCGCTCGCTGAGCAGCAGCAGGATGGGGCCATTGAAGCGTCTCCACCCCACAGCCATGGTGTCCTGAAAACTGGGCTGCGCACGGTTTCCTGCGCGCAGCGTTCGAAGGTTGTTTCCCAGGTCTTTCAATGCTTGCAAACCGACCCGCCCGCTCAGCAGTTTTTGCCAGAACGCAGGCTCAGCCAGCCTCCAGAGGTAGTAGTGCTTCACGTGCGCGCGTGCAAGGCTCACTTCGGACCGTACCCACGGGTTGACGAGCGCGAGGCCTGCGATGCGCTGATCCTGCGTGTTGTGCACATACAAGAGGCTGGCGGAGGCTCCGTCACACAGACCGAACAGCACGACTTGTTTCACGTTCGGGCAGTGCTGATGGATGGCGGTGACGGCAGCGGCGATGTGAGCCGACGTGTCTTCAAACGCCAGCGGCTGGCCCGGGCTGTCGCCCATGCCTGGAAAGTCGAAGCGCAGTGCGGGGAAGCCTGCGCCAGCCACGTGGCGCGCGATCTGCACAAATTGCCGGTGGCTGCCCGCACGGTATTGCGCGCCGCCAACGACCACCAACAAAGCGGTGGGCTGCAGCGCTGTACCAGCAGGCGGCAAGCTGACGATGCCTAGCATGTCGGCCTGGGGGCCGGGGATGACAACGGCTTGCTCGTGGGCGTTCATGGCACTGGTGGGGTGTCTGCACCGAGGTGGGTGGCTGTCATGGCTGCCAAGGTGGCCTGAATCAATGCCGGAGCGTCTTCGTTGGTCACGGTTTGCCAGAAAGACGGCGCGACGACAGCCCCGGCCTCCGTTTTCCAGCCGGCCTTTTGCCAGACCAGGATTTCTCGCTCAGACGAGGGATTGAGTGCTGCATCCGCGTGTTTGGTGATGTCCATCCAGACCAGTCTGCCGACGGCGCCGGTGTCGGGCGGCTGCAGGCGGGACTGCGCCAGGCCCGCAGCCAGTTCGGGGCTGATGGTGTACCCCGCGATCTCGACCGGCTGGCCCAGCGCGAGTCTTTGGGTGGGTGACTGCTCATCGGCGTTGCCCGCGCCCAACCATTGGCTTGCAGCGTGCAGACGGACGAACTGCTGCAGCATCTGCTGCCCGCTGACCACGGGTTGCCACAGCAGCAGGTGAGCCGGTTCGGCAAGGTTGTCCAGCAACGCCGTGGCCAGCAAGGCGCCTGAGCGCATGCCCCACAACCAGAGCGGCCCGCTGGCGGACTGGCTCAACCAGCGGTGTGCCAGTGCTGCGTCTTCCAGCCAGTGTGTCCAGGTGGCGTCCGCAAAGTCGCCAGTGCTGTCGCCGCAGCCGGTCAAGTCGATCTGCAGGACGGCGTAACCGGCTGCCGCCAGAGCGCGAGCTTGTTGCGCCACCACGCGCCGGGTGGTGTTGAGTTCTTCAGCGAACGGATGGAGATACAGCACACGCCCGAGTGGAGTGCCGCCGCCGGGGGGGTGAAAAAGGCAGAAGCGTTGCCCCGTGCGCTGCGAGTGCGTCTCAAGGGGCAGGAAGAACGCCTGGGGAAGGGCTTCACGCCCTCGCTGCGTCATGTGGCCTGACGGGCCAGTTGCTGTTGAACGAGGGTGCTCAGGCTGCCCACGGACGCGAACACGTCTGCGTGAAGGTCGTCGTCGCTGAAGGTGATGTCAAAGTGACTCTCCAGCTCGGTGATGAGTGCCAGCACGGCCATGGAGTCGAGTTCGGGGAGTGCGCCCAGCAGCGGCGTTGCGGGACCAAATGTGGCGGCACGGCCCTGGAGGTTGAGCGCGCTGTCCAGCACGCGCAAGACCTGTTCGTACACGTTCATGGAATGAAGGCCTTGTATTGGGATGGAGACTGCTCGGCGTTGGGCTGGATTCTAAAGAACTGCAGTGTCGGGTTTGTGAAGGTGGCCGGGCGAACGGGTTCGATGCCTTAACATGCGCCGCATGCCCACAGAGCGCGATGTCAGCGAGAGCTATCCACCGGTTTTGCTGCACGAGTTGCCGCTGAGCGCCGGCGCCCGCTGGCCGGAAAATGAGGCCTTGGTCGCTGGTGAAGTGCGTCGCTCGTACCGCGATTTGCGCTGCGCGGTGTCGGGTTTTGCATGCGGGCTGTTGCAGATGGGGTTGGCTCGCGGTGACCGCGTGGCGGTGTTTCTGGAGAAGCGCGTCGAAGCCGTGGTGACCAGCTTTGGAGCGACGGCTGCCGGTGGCGTGCTGGTGCCGGTGAACCCGTTGCTGAAAGCCGCCCAGGTGGTTCATATCCTGCAAGACGCGGGTGTGCAGGTGCTGGTGACGTCGGCGTCCCGGTTGGGCACCCTGCTGCCCGCCCTCAGCGCGTGCCCCACCCTCCAGCATGTGGTGTGCTGTGACGATCCGACCGGGCTTCAGCCGGGGACATTCGACCTCCATGCATGGTCCCGGGTGCTGGCAGCACCACCTCGGGCATTGCCTCAAGGCCTCGAGACCGACGTCGCCGCCATCTTCTACACCTCAGGCAGCACCGGGCAGCCCAAAGGCGTGGTGCTGTCGCACCGCAACCTGGTGGCGGGAGCAGCCAGTGTGGCCAGCTACTTGCACAACCGGCCTGATGACACGCTGCTGGCGGTGTTGCCGCTCTCGTTCGACGCGGGCTTCAGCCAATTGACCACTGCGTTTCTGGTGGGCGCGCGCGTCGTTTTGCTCAACCACCTGCTGCCTCGCGATGTGTTGCTGGCGATAGTCAAAGAGCGGGTGACGGGCCTGACGGCGGTGCCTGCGCTGTACATGCAGCTCGCAGCGCTGAACTGGCCTGCCGAGGCCACGCAGCACCTGCGTTACTGGGCTTGCACGGGCGGGCGCATGCCCCGCGTCACGCTGGACCGCTTGCGGCAGGTGGCGCCAGCCGCGCAACCGTTTCTGATGTACGGCTTGACCGAGGCTTTTCGCTCGACCTTCCTGCCGCCGTCCGAGGTGGATCGTCGGCCGGACTCGATCGGCAAGGCCATTCCGAACGCCGACATCCGCGTGCTGAGACCCGATGGCACCGAGTGCGAAGTGGACGAACCGGGTGAACTGGTGCACCGGGGGCCGCTGGTGGCGTTGGGGTACTGGCGGCGGCCGGAAGAGACAGCCCTGCGTTTTCGGGCGTTGCCGGGGGGCCTCAGGACGACCGCAGACGAGGGCGGTCGGGCCGAGATCGCCGTCTTCTCGGGTGACACCGTGCGGCGCGACGCCGAGGGATTCCTGTACTTTGTGGCCCGGCGGGACGAAATGATCAAGACCTCGGGCTACCGCGTTAGCCCGACGGAGGTGGAAGAGGCCGTCTACGCCAGCGGCCTGGTGCGTGAGGTGCTGGCCGTGGGCGTGCCGCACGAGGTGCTGGGGCAGGTCATTCTGGTGGCGGCTGGCCCATTGCAAGAGCAGCTTGCCCGCCTACATGGTGCCGGCGGGCGTGCACTGGCATGCGCAGGCCCTGCCACGCAACGCCAACGGCAAGCTCGACCGCGTCCGCTGGAAAGCAGATTGGGAACGAGCCGCAGGAAAGAACAACGATGAGACCCTCTGAGACGATCCGCGGCGAACTGTGCGTGGGCGGCGTTCCGCTGTCGCGCCTGGCCGACCGCGTCGGGCAAACGCCCTTTTACGCCTACGACCGTCAACTGCTGGCCCAGCGCGTGGCATCTGTGAGGGCGGCGCTGCCGGTGGGTGTCGGCCTGCACTACGCCGTGAAGGCCAACCCCATGCCCGCGCTGGTGGGCTTCATGCAGCCGCTGGTGGACGGTCTCGATGTGGCCTCGGCCGGCGAGATGGCTGTGGCGCTGGATGCCGGCGCTGACCCCGCGCATGTGAGCTTCGCAGGCCCCGGCAAACGCGAGGTGGAAATCACCCAGGCCGTGGCAGCCGGTGTGCTGATCAACCTGGAGTCGCCGCGCGAGGTCGGGTTGTTGGCCCGCGCCTCGCAGCGACTGGGGCTGCCCGCCAGGGTCGCCGTGCGCGTGAACCCCGACTTCGACCTGCGCGGCGCCGGCATGCGCATGGGCGGAGGAGCCAAACCGTTTGGCGTGGACGCCGAGCAGGTGCCTTCGGTGCTCAAGGCGGTGGCCGATGCGGCGCTGCAGTTTGAAGGCTTCCACCTCTACCCCGGCTCGCAAAATTTGAACGGTGAATCGATCGCGGAAGCCCTGCGGCAGTGTCATCAGCTCGTGGTGCGCCTGGCCGCCAGTGCGCTTGCGCCGGTGAAGCAGGTGAACTTTGGCGGTGGGTGGGGCATTCCCTATTTCCCGGGCGAGAAGGCGCTTGATCTGGAGCCGGTCACGGCAGCGCTGGCGGACATTCAGAACAGCATGACCCGGGAATTGCCGGGCGCCCGCCTGGTGCTGGAGCTCGGGCGCTATCTGGTCGGCGAAGCCGGGGTGTACGTGGCCCGTGTGCTCGACCGCAAGCTGTCGCGCGGGCAGGTGTTTCTGGTCACCGATGGCGGTCTGCATCACCATCTGGCTGCGTCGGGCAATTTCGGGCAGGTGATCCGGCGCAATTACCCGGTGTCCATCGGCACGCAAATGGATGCCAAGGAGCGCGAAAAGGCCTCCGTTGTCGGGCCTCTGTGCACGCCGCTGGACATGTTGGCCGATCGGGCCGAGCTGGCGCCTGCACACCCTGGCGATCTGGTGGTGGTTTACCAGTCGGGTGCTTACGGACCGAGTGCCAGCCCCCAGGCCTTTCTGGGCCATCCGCGCTGCGCGGAAGTGCTCGTTTGACGCTGGGCGCTGCCGTGCGGCCGACGGGCTGGCGCGTTGCCTTGCCGGCGCTCTTGTTGTTGCTGGGTACGGGCTTGGGGCTTGCATCGCTGGGCGTTGCTGCCCAGCACCCGGTCTTGCCGCTGGCTGCGCCGGTAGCGACTCTGCTGCTCGCGCTCGGCATCGCCGTTCGTCCGCAGAGCTTGTGGTTCCTGCTGCCCGCAGCCTTGCCGGTGATGAGCTTTGCGCCCTGGACCGGGTGGTGGCTTCTGGATGAATCCGATGTGATGGTGCTGGCGTGCCTGGGCGGAGCGTTTGTGCGCTGGGGGCACGACGTCTGGCACCAGGCGCCGCGCGATGGAACACAGTTCCCCACGGTTTTTGCTGCGCTGTGGTGTGCGCTGGCCTTGTCGCTGCTCGTGGGCGTGTCTCGCGGTTTGTCGGACGCGGGGACGGACTGGGCTGCAGTCCCACTGTGGAACGAGGCCATGTACGCAGGGTATGACAGCCCTTGGAACACGTGGCGCGTTGCAAAAAGCATGGTCTGGGCGTTGCTGCTGGGGTCGTTGTTGCATGCCCCGGCCAGCACCGCAGCGGCGGGCATCCCCCGTTGGGTGGCGCGCGGCATGGTGGCGGGTCTGGGGCTGGTTTGCATCGTCGCGTTGTGGGAGCGCGCGGTGTATGCCGGCATCCTGGATTTCAGCCGTGCCTACCGCACCAGTGCCTGGTTCTGGGAAATGCACGTGGGTGGTGGCGCCATCGACGCCTACCTGGCCATGGCTGTTCCGTTTGCCGCGTGGGCCATGTGGACATCACCCACCGCATGGCGCTGGGCTGGCGCCAACGCCTTGATGGTGCTCTCGGTTTACGTGGTGCTCACCACGTACTCGCGTGGCGTTTATCTGGCTGTCTTGTTGGCCTTGCTGTTCATGGGCGCCACCGCCTGGTTCTTCAAGCTGGTGCCCGCCGCTGGACCGACCTGGGGTCGTCGGTCCCTGTTCGCCATGGGGTCGACCCTGTTGCTTGAAAGCGCGCTGGTGTTGGGCGGCGGCTCGTTCATGGCCGATCGCCTGGCGCAATCCGACGCTGACCTTGTCGGGCGCCTGCAGCATTGGCGCTCGGGCATGCATCTGTTGCAGACACCCACGGCTTGGACCGCTGGCTTAGGTCTGGGGCGGTTTCCTTCGCACTACAGCCGTGAGGTCGCCGGCGGGCACTATCCGGGGGCGGTCTTGTGGCGCAAGGACGAGATGCAGCAGCCCCATGTGATGCTCTCTGGTGGGCGGGAAAGCGGGCAGCGCGCTGATTTGTTCGCGCTGACGCAGCGCATCGACCTCACCGATGCCGGCCATGTCCGGGTGCGGCTGCGCGCCAGCGTTGAGCAACCCTCGGCTCTGTTGGTGAGCGTGTGCGAACGCCACCTGCTCTACGAATTTTCGTGCCAGCGGCGCTGGGCGCGGTTGAGGCCTTCGTCGGACACGGGCAGCGGCTGGGTCGAACTGCGCATGGGTCCGAGCATCGTCGAGGGAAGAACGGGTGTTGCCCGCTGGCGGGAGAGCGTGCTGGCACTCTCGCCCGCGCAGTTCGGGCAGACCATTCGGGTGGAGGGCGTTGAACTGTGGGGTTCAAACGGCGCCCAGCGGCTGCTCAACGCCGATTTCTCCCATGGTCTGCAACACTGGTTGCCCGACAATCTCTACCTGGATGTGCTGATCGAACGCGGGCTGCTCGGCTTGTTTGTTCTTGCCTTGTGGGTGCTGTGGGCCTTGAACCGCCTTTGGAGACGGCGGCGACACGGTGACTCCGAAGCTTGGGTGATGGCGGCGTCCTTGATCGGCATCTTGGTTCTTGGGGCCGTGATCAGTGTCACGGAAGTGCCGCGTGTGAGCTTGATACTGATGATTTTGTTGTGGTCAAGCGGCGGATTTCGTGGACAAATAGAGGACGTTTCACGGCGTAACAAGTTGTAGTCCTTTGCATTACGATGTAATGTCTTCGACGCCGTTGTCCGTCCCGCAGCGCCGTCATTCGAAAATACTCAGGGACTTTCGCTTTGATCAAAATTTTTAATCATTACTTCCACCGTAGAACGGTGCTCCAGGTCATGCTCGACATGGGGTTGGTGGTCGGCGCGCTCATGCTGGCGCTGTTCATCCAGTCCAATCCCGCTTTGCTCGGCGCCTCTGTGGTGACCGAGGGCCTCACCCGCGGCGTGTTGATGGCGCTCGGCATGCTGGCCGTGAATTCAGCTCTCGGTTTTTATGAGCGCACCCGCAGCAAGACCACAGGGCAGATGCGTGCCCGGGCGGTGTTGTCTTTCGTATTGTCGGGAGCGATCGCGATCGCCGTGTTGTGGCTGTTGCCGCTGGAGCCCTCCTACGACGCCAAATGGGTTGCCCTGATCGTGCTGGGCACCACCGGTTTCATGCTCACCCACCGCGTGCTCGTGGGCGAGATGCTGCCCAAGTCGATCACACGTCGCAAAGTGTTGGTGTACGGCACGGGCGAGCGTGCACAGATGGTCGGCAAGTCCCTGACGCACTCCAGCGCAAACGTCGAGCTGGTCGGCTACTTTGCCAGTCCCAACGAAACCGAACACAAGGTGACTTCCTGGGCCACGCTGGCTCCCGGCGAGCGCCTCAACGATCTTGTGCAAAGGGCCGGGGTTGACGAGATCGTGGTGGCGTTGAGCGAGCGCCGTGGTGGCAGCATGCCCATGCGCGAATTGCTCGATTGCAAATTGCAAGGGGTGCGGGTGTCCGACATCGCCACCTACTTTGAACAGAATCTGGGGCAAATCCGCCTGGAGTCGGCCTCGGCGGGTTGGCTGATCTTTGGCGAGGGCTTCAACCAGGGTTTCGTCCGCACGACGGTCAAACGGCTGTTCGACATCGCCGGGGCCCTTGTCCTGATCGTGGTGTCGCTGCCGCTGATGGTGCTGACCGCTTTGGCGATCAAGCTGGAGAGCCGTGGCCCGGTCCTGTACCGGCAGGAGCGCGTGGGGCTCAACAGCCAGACGTTCAGTGTCGTGAAGTTCCGCAGCATGCGCACCGACGCTGAAAAAGACGGCGTGCCCAAGTGGGCCACCGCCGCCGACAGCCGGGTGACCCGCATCGGACGCATCATCCGCAAGCTTCGCATCGACGAGTTGCCACAGCTGTTCGGCGTGCTCAAGGGTGACATGAGTCTGGTTGGTCCCCGCCCGGAGCGGCCGTACTTTGTCGATCAGCTCACGCAGGACATTCCATTCTACGCGGTGCGACACAGCGTGAAGCCCGGTGTGACGGGTTGGGCGCAGGTCAGTTACCAATATGGAGCGTCTCGCGAAGACACCATCGAGAAGCTTCAGTACGACCTGTACTACGTCAAGAACCACTCGCTGTTCCTGGATCTCGTGGTGCTCTTCGAGACCATCGGGGTTGTGTTGACGGGCAAAGGTGCCCAGTAACCGTTCCTGGTTCATGTTTGCAGGGCGCGCGGCATGAACGGCGTGGACAACTCCATCGTTGTGTGGGGCTACGCGGCGGCGGGCCTCTCGTACGCGCTGCTTGCTGTGATGGTGGGATTCCAGGGCTACCTGAAGGCGCCGGTCAACAAGCCCGGCGCGGCCGTGCTGCTCGCAGCGGTACTGACCTCCGCCTGGGCTGGTCTGAGCCTGATCGCTCTGTCCGTGCCGGTGTGGTGGGTGTGGTCTGCGGTGGCCGACATCTGTCGCTACGCCGCCTGGTTCGCATTCGTGGTGCACCTGTTCCGTGTCAGCACCGAGCAGGGCCGTACCCCTGAGGCTGCTCCGTGGATGCGGCCTCTGGCGGTGGCGCTGCCGGTGCTCAGCCTGCTGAGCCTGATGTTCACTGCCATCTGGTTCAAGGGGGACACCGATGCCCCCGTCGGACTGTTTCTGACCTTGATGTTGCTCGCCGTGATGGGTCTGGTGCTGGTTGAGCAGCTGTTTCGCAACTTGCCAGAAGACGCGCTCTGGAGCGCCAAGCCCATCTGCCTCGGACTTGCAGGCACCTTCCTCTTTGATCTCTATGTGTTCTCGCAGGCGGTGCTTTTCAACGGTATCGACGAGGATGCATGGAACATCCGCAGCCTCGTGCATGCGGCCTTGATGCCCCTCTTTCTCCTCTCCACAACCCGTCACCGGGACTGGATCTCCAAGATCCGCGTTTCGCGCAAGGTGGTGTTCCATTCGGCGACGCTGTTGATGGCCGGTGGCTACCTGCTGTTCATTGCCGGCGTGGGCTACTACGTGCGCTACTTCGGGAGTGACTGGGGCCGGTCTTTGCAATTGGCGATGGTGTTTCTGGCGCTCGTGCTGCTGGTGGCGCTCGCTTTGTCGCGAACATTTCGGGCCCGCTTGCGCGTGATGCTGGGCAAGCACTTCTTCAGCTACCGCTACGACTACCGGGAAGAGTGGCTCAAGTTCACCCAGACCCTGTCGGCCA
>LNFM01012082.1_pt1 | contig 11460 bp, 8 predicted proteins | sample 596031 | NCBI WGS metagenome assembly LNFM01 (sample SAMN04254537, study PRJNA301005) | activated carbon metagenome | isolation source: dual media filters at the Ann Arbor, Michigan drinking water treatment plant | place: USA: Ann Arbor | reverse complement strand
GTTCGGGTGCGTTCATGGCCATGACGGAGACTGAACCATGCCGATTATCAGGACCGGCCAGCGTAACCGAAGCGGCGAATTGCCTGCAGCGCAGTGGCGATTTCAGCGCTTACACGCGTGACTGTGCCCCGATGGGCTCGGCCGAACGGCTCAGGCCGCCAGCGCGGTCCGCCGACCCGCTATGGAGGAGCGCCGAAACCGCCGCCGCCCGGGGTCTCGATCACGAACACATCGCCCGCCCGCATCTCGACGCTGCCAATGTGCGGCAACTCCTCGCGCGTGCCATCCGTCCGCTCGACCCAGTTGCGGCCAGGCTGCCCCGCCGCCCCATCCGCCAGTCCGAAGGGCGCGCGCGCGCGGCTGTTGGCCAGGATCGACGCCGTCATCGGCTCCAGGAACTGGATCCGCCGCGTGCCGCCGTTGCCGCCGTGCCAGCGACCATGCCCACCCGAACCCGCGCGGATGTCATAGCTTTGCAGCCGCACCGGGTAGCGGAACTCCAGGACTTCGGGGTCGGTGAGGCGGGAGTTGGTCATATGGGTCTGCACCACGTCCGTCCCGTCGAATCCGCTGGCCGACGCACTCCCCGCGGCGAGATCGAACACGCCGGCGCCGGAGCCGCCGGAGATCGTCTCGTAGTACTGGTGGGCGTCGTTGCCGAAGGTGAAGTTGTTCATCGTGCCTTGGCCGGCCGCCAGCACGCCGAGCGCGCCGTACAGCGCATTGGTGATGCAACTGGAGGTTTCCACGTTGCCGGCGACCACCGCCGAGGGCCAGGTCGGGTTGAGCATCGATCCCTCGGGGATGACGATCTTCAGCGGCTTGAGGCAGCCGGCGTTCAGCGGGATCTCGTCGTCGACCAGGGTACGGAACACGTACAGCACGGCCGCCACGCAGATCGAGGCGGGGGCATTGAAGTTGTTCGGCAACTGCGGCGAGGTGCCGGTGAAGTCGATGGTGGCGCCGCGGGCTGCATGATCGACGCTGATCTTCACGCGGATGTGCGCGCCGTTGTCCAGTTCCAGGTCGAAGGCACCGTCCTTCAGCCGTGTGATCACGCGACGCACCGACTCCTCGGCGTTGTCCTGCACATGACGCATGTAGGCCCGTACCACGTCCAGACCGAACTGATCCACCATGCGCAGCAGCTCCTCACGGCCCTTCTCGTTGGCGGCGATCTGCGCCTTCAAGTCCGCGAGGTTCTGCTGCGGATTGCGCGCCGGATGCGAGCCGCCCCGCAGCAGGGCCAGGCACTCGGCTTCGCGCAGCAGCCCGCTCGTGCCTGCGCCCTGCCCTTGCACGAGTTGGAAGTTGGTGAACAGCACGCCTTCCTCGTCCAGGGTGCGGGAGAACGGCGGCATTGAACCGGGCGTGATGCCGCCGATGTCGGCATGGTGTCCCCGCGAACCGACGTAGAACAGCAGATCCCGGCCTGTCGCATCGAAGATCGGCGTGATCACGGTGACATCCGGCAGGTGGGTGCCACCGTGGTACGGATCGTTGACGACATAGGCGTCGCCAGCGGTCATCCGCCCAGCGTTCTCGCGCATCACCGTCTTGATCGATTCGCTCATCGAGCCCAGGTGCACCGGCATGTGCGGCGCGTTGGCGATCAGATTTCCGTCGGTGTCGAACAGCGCGCAGGAGAAGTCGAGCCGCTCCTTGATGTTGACCGAGTACGCAGTGTTCTGCAGCCGCAGGCCCATCTGCTCGGCGATCGACATGAACAGGTTGTTGAAGATCTCGAGCATCACCGGATCGACCTGCGTGCCGATCGCCTGCCGCTGCACGCGCGGTTGCACGCGATCGAGCACCAGGTGATCGAGCGCCGTCACGCTGGCGCGCCAGCCCGGCGCCACCAACGTGGTGGCGTTGGACTCCGCAATAATGGCCGGCCCATCGATTCGATCGCCCGGGCGCGTGTCGATGCGCACGTACAGAGGCGTCTCGTGCCAGGCGCCGTCGAAGTAGCAGAGCACGGTGTCGGCCGCGCCAAGCGCGGCGTCGCGCGGTGGCGGCACCACCGGCGTCTCATCCGCAACATCGCCGGCACCGATCGCCTCGACCGAGATCGCCTCGATGATCAGGCACCGCTCGCTCATCAGAAACGAGAAGCGCTGCCGGTACGCCGCCTCGAACTGCCGCTGCATGTCGGCGGCGGTGCCGTGCAGCACCACCAGCGCGGCGTCGGTGCCCTCGTATTTCAGGTGGACTCGGCGAATCGTGCTGATCCGGTCGTCGGCCACGCCCTGCGCGTGCAGCTCATCGACGGCGGCAGCGCCTAGCGCTTCAAGTTGCATCGCCAGGCCCGCTGCCGAGTCTTCCTGCAGCGGCTGCTCGACCGTGGCTTCGCGCATCGCGGTCTGGTCGGCCAGTCCCATGCCGTAGGCGCTGAGCACGCCAGCCAGCGGGTGGGCGAACACGCGCGTCATCGCCAGCTGATCGGCGACATCGCAGGCGTGCTGCCCGCCGGCGCCACCAAACACCGTCAGCGTATAGCGCGTGACGTCGTGGCCGCGCTGAACCGAGATGCGCTTGATCGCCTCGGCCATGTTGCCGACCGCGATCTCGACGAACCCGGCCGCCACCTCGGCCGCACTCTTCGCCTGGCCGGTTGCGGCCGAGATCGCCTGTGCCAGCAGCTCGAACTTGTGCTGCACGACGTCGCGGTCAAGCGCCTGGTCAGCATGCGGGCCGAACACCTTCGGGAAGTGCGCGGGTTGCACGCGACCGAGCATCACGTTGGCATCGGTCACCGTCAGCGGTCCGCCGCGCCGATAGCAGGCAGGTCCAGGATTGGCGCCTGCCGAGTCAGGCCCGACACGCAGTCGCGCGCCGTCGAAGTGCAGGATGGAACCGCCACCGGCCGCGACCGTGTGGATGCTCATCATCGGTGCCCGCATGCGCACACCCGCCACGCGCGTCTCGAACTCGCGTTCGTACTCGCCCGCATAGTGCGACACGTCAGTCGAGGTACCGCCCATGTCGAAGCCGATGATGCGGTCGAAGCCTGCCATCCGGCTCGAGCGCACCATGCCGACGATGCCGCCGGCCGGCCCGGAGAGGATCGCATCCTTGCCCTGGAAACGATGGGCGTCGGTGAGACCGCCGTTGCTCTGCATGAACAGCAGCCGCGTGTGTGGCACCTCCCCAGCAACCTGCTCCACGTAGCGACGCAAGATGGGCGACAGATAGGCGTCGACCACGGTGGTGTCGCCACGCGCCACGAGTTTCATCAGCGGGCTCACCCGATGTGACACCGAGACCTGCGCAAAGCCGATGTCCGCCGCGATCTGCGCGACGCGTGCCTCGTGCGCCGTATAGCGGTAGCCATGCATCAGCACGATCGCGACCGAGCGCAGGCCAGAGTCGAACGCGGCGCGAAGATCGCGACGCAGCAGCGCTTCATCCAACGGACGGACGACGTCGCCGTGCGCGCCGACTCGCTCGTCAGCCTCGATCACCTGCGCGTAGAGCAACTCGGGCAGCACGATCTGCCGGTCAAACAGACGCGGCCGGTTCTGGTAGGCAATGCGCAGTGCATCGCGAAAGCCGCGCGTGATCACGAGGACGGTCGGCTCACCCTTGCGCTCCAGCAGCGCGTTGGTGGCCACCGTGGTGCCCATCTTGACTGCCGCAATCCGCTCGACCGGGATCGGAGCACCGGCGGCGAGGCCAAGCAAGTGGCGGATGCCGAAGATGGCGGCATCGGAATACTGCTCCGGGTTCTCGCTGAGCAGCTTGTGGGTGGCGAGCGACCCATCCGGGCGCCGCGCCACGATGTCGGTGAAGGTGCCGCCACGATCCACCCAGAACTGCCAGCGGTCGTTTGCCAGATCTGTCATCGGAACACTCAAAGGCTGGTGGCCGCGCGAGCGGCCTGGTCATACATCCCCGACAGGAAGCGCAGGAACCCCGCCATTTCCCCCAGGCGCTGGTTCTCGCTGCCATCCTTGGACATCGCCGCCACGAGGCAAGCTTCGCGCACCTCGCGGTAGCGCACGATGAAATCCTGCCCGGTCTGCGTCGTGGAAAAGAGCACTTCCTTGCCGCGCTTCTCGCTCTTGAGCAGACCGAGGACCACAAGCTTCTTGAGCGAGTACGCGACGACATGGGTGTCTTCGATGTTGATCATGAAGCAGATGTCGGCGAGCTTCTTCTCGCGCGCGCGATGGTTCACGTGGTGCAGCAGCAGGACGTCGAGCGGCGTCAGGTCCTTCAGCCCGGCGGCCGCCATGCAGCGAACGACCCATCGCATGAATGCGTTCGACACGAGGATCAGCCCGAACTCGAACTCCGACAACTCCTGGCTCCGCGGCGAGACCAGATGCGACGAGGAGACGAACAACCGCGGCACCACCGGACCGGTCGCCGCCGACGATGCGATTGGACCGGCTACCCCCTTGGCCGCCTTCGCACGGGGCACGGACGCACGCTTGCGGGGCACGGGGGCCGCAACGGTGCTCGCAGGCTTGCGCACGTCGACTCCTTGAACTCGGTTGAGTCGCCGCAGCGTAACAACGTCTTGATAAGTTATCGACGTTTTCTTGACATGCGCCGATCACCGATTTAGGTTGCGTCACGCGGCACGCACGTCGGGCATCCTTGCCACGATCGCGTTGCGCCCCGCAACCGAACCTTGACGGAGGACTTCGCAATGAGATTCCTTGCATCGGCAGTCGGCGGCGCCCTGCTCGCCACCGCCTTGGCAGCCACGGCCCAGACCAAGTGGGACATGCCCACCGGCTATGCAGTCGGCAACCCCCACACGGTCACGCTCTCGCAGATGGCCAAGGACATCGAATTCGAAACCAAGGGCAAGCTGCGCATCGTCGTCCACGCCAACGGCTCGCTTTTCAAGGCGCCGGAGATCGCCCGTGCAGTCGAGTCCGGCCAGGCGCAGATGGGCGAGATCCTGATGAGCCTGCTCGTCAACCAGAACCCGGTCTTTGGCCTGGACTCGTTGCCGTTCCTCGCCACCGGCTTCGATGACGCCTATCGCCTGTACCAGGCGCAGAAGCCGGTGCTCGAACGCATTCTCGACAAACGCGGCGTCAAGCTGTTGTACGCGGTGGCCTGGCCGCCACAGGGCATCTACGCGAAGAAGGAACTGCGCTCGGCCGCCGACATGAAGGGCCTGAAATGGCGCGCGTACAACCCGGCGACCAGCAAGATCGCTCAAGTGGTCGGCGCCCAGCCGCTGACGATCCAGGCCGCCGAACTGTCGCAGGCCCTGTCCACCGGCGTCGTCGATTCGATGATGACCTCGGGCGCCACCGGCGTCGATTCGAAGATCTGGGAAAGCCTGACCCACTATCACACGGTCAACGCCTGGTTGCCGAAGAACATGTTGGTGGTCAACCGCAAGGAATTCGACAAGCTCGACAAGGACACGCAGGCAGCGGTCGTGCGCGTTGCTGCCGAGGCCGAGAAGAAGGGCTGGGAGCGCATGCGCGCCTTCAACCAGGAGTCGCTGTCCATCCTGGCGAAGAACAAGATGACGATTGTTGCGCCGGCGCCTCAGCTGATGGCCGACATGCGCAAGATCGGTGAGGAGATGACCGCCGACTGGCTCAAGCAGGCCGGCGCCGACGGCAAGGAAATCATCGACGCCTACAAGCGCGCGCCGGCGGCGAAGAAGTAGTCGCCTCGCGATCGATCCCCGCCCCCGCCCGGAACGCTCTGCGCGGGGGCTTTTGTTGTGAGGTCTCATGCGCACGCGTCTGGATCCGCTGTACGACTTCTTCGGTGCCGTGGGTGCGCTGTTCATCGTATTGACGCTGCTCATCCAGGTGATCTCGATCGGCGGTCGCTTCGTCAACTTCGGCATCGACGGCTATGACGCCTACGCCGGCTACTTCTTGGCGGCAGGGTCTTTCTTCGCCCTCGCACATACGCTGCGCCGGGGTGATCACATCCGGGTGACATTGATCATCAGCCGCTTCACCGGCCGCGTGCGGATCGCCATCGAAATCTTCTGCCTCGCCGTCGCGACCTTTCTCACCGGCTACTTCGCCTGGTACGCGGTGAAGCTCGCCTATGGCTCGTGGGCCTACAACGACATCTCGCAGAACATCGACGCCACGCCACTGTGGATTCCGCAAATCTCAATGGCCCTGGGGATGACGGCGCTGTTCATGGCCTTCGCCGAGGAATTGGTGTACGTGCTGCGCAAGCGGCAACTGCCATTGAGCCAGAGCGCTGAACTGGCGCGCACGGAATGATCGGGAGCATGCTGTGGACGTACTGATCGCACTGCTGCTCGTCATCCTGGTCTTCGCCTTCCTGGGTGCCGGCGTGTGGATTGGCGTGGCGATCCTCGGCGTCGCCTGGCTCGCGATGGAGTTGTTCACGGACCGCCTGGCAGGCGACAGCCTCGCGTTGACGGTGTGGGGTTCACTGTCGAGTTGGACGTTGACCGCGCTGCCGCTGTTCATCTGGATGGGCGAGATCCTGCTGAAGACACGGCTCTCGGAGGGCCTGTTTCGCGGACTGGCGCCGTGGCTGCAGCGCTTGCCCGGTCGACTGCTCCACACCAACATCATCGGCTGCACGATCTTCGCGGCCGTCTCGGGTTCATCCGCGGCGACCTGCGCGACGATCGGCAAGATCACGCTGCCCGAACTGGAAAAGCGCGGTTACCCGGATCGAATCGCACTCGGGTCGCTGGCCGGCGCCGGCACCTTAGGACTTCTGATTCCGCCGTCAATCATCATGATCGTCTACGGCGTTGCCGCTGACGTGTCGATCGGCAAGCTGTTCATCGCCGGGGTGTTCCCCGGGCTGCTGCTCGCAGGCTTGTTCATGGGTTACACCGTGATTTGGTCTCTGCGCAATCCCGAAGCCATCCCGGCTGCGGACCTGCATCTCACGCTCCTGCAAAAGCTGCGCGAAGGGCGCCATCTGCTGCCGGTGGTCGGACTGATCTGCGCCGTGTTGGGTTCGATCTACGCGGGGGTGGCAACAGCCACCGAGGCGGCCTCGCTCGGCGTTGTCGGCGCATTGATCCTGGCTGCCGCGCAGCGCGCACTCACCTGGAAGTCGTTTCGCGACTCGCTGATGAGCGCCACGCGCTTGTACTGCATGATCGCGCTGATCCTCGCCGGCTCATCGTTCCTGTCGTTGTCGATGGGCTTCATCGGCCTGCCGCGGCACTTGGCCGAGGCGATCAGCGCACTTGGCCTGTCGCCGTTCTGGCTGATCATGCTGCTGATGGTGTTCTTCATCATCCTCGGATGCTTTCTCGATGGCATCAGCATGGTGGTGCTGACCATGGCCGTGCTGCTGCCGACGTTGCAGGCGGCGGGCATCGATCTGCTCTGGTTCGGGGTGTTCATCGTCATCGTGGTGGAAATGGCGCAGATCACGCCACCAGTCGGCTTCAACCTGTTCGTGCTCCAGGGCATGACAGGCAAGCAGATCAATACGATTGCGATCGCGGCGTTCCCCTACTTCCTGATGATGGTGATCGCCGTCTTCCTGATCTTCTTCTTCCCGCAGATCGTGGTCTGGCTGCCAGGGCAAATGCGGATGTGACGCGACCCGGTCTTCGCTAGAAGGCGGCGCCTGGCGAGTCTCGGCAGACCCGAAAACCGCTCGCATGAATGCGAACTCGTAGAATCGCGCTCGCGGCTGCTCGCCGTTTCCTGGTACGTAATCCTCCATGCATGTTGTTGTCATCGGCGCTGGCGTCATCGGCGTCACCACCGCCTACGCGCTGCGCCAGTATGGCTGCGAGGTCACCGTCCTCGAGCGCGGCAGCGGTGTGGCACAGGGCGCGAGCTTTGCCAACGGCGGCGTCATCTCGCACGGCTATGCCGGTCCCTGGGCCGCGCCTGGCGTGCCGATGTCTCTGTTGCGTGCCTTGTTCCAGCGTGACGTCTCGCTTCGCGTCCGCCCGAGATTCGATCCCGCGTTCTGGCGCTGGCTAAGCCGATTCGTTTCCGAGTGCCGCCTCGAGCGCTTTCGCGTCAACCGGCTTCGCCTGCACCGGCTCGCACGCTACAGCCTTGAACAGACGCAAGCGCTGGTGGCGCACCACGCCATCGACCACGAACGCCAGCCCGGACTGTTGGTGCTGTTCCGCACGGACAAGGCAGTCGCGCGCAACGAGCCCATGAGGTCGGTGCTGGCCGACCAGGGCATCGCCCATCGCCTGCTTTCGGCGCAAGAGTGTCGCGCGATCGAAGCGGCGTTGAACGAACACACGCCGCTCGCCGGCGGGTTGCACCTGCCGGACGACGAGACCGGCAACTGCGCCTACTTCACCCGCCGGGTACGGGAGATCGCCCAGCAACAGGGCGTGCGCTTCATGTTCAATACGCCGGTGACAGCGCTGGCGATCGAGTCCGGCCGGCTGAGCGCCGCGATCACAGCCCAGGGTTCCCAGCGAGCTGATGCGCTGGTCATGGCTACCGGCGTCGAGGCGGGACCCATGCTCGCCGCTGCCGGAATCGCGGTCCCGCTGCTGGCGGTCAAGGGATGCTCGGCAACGGTCCCGATCGCTCGCCACGAGCTTGCGCCGCTCACCGCCGTCATGGACGAGGAGCACAAGGTGGTCGTGACCCGCATGGGCAATCGCTTGAGGATCGCGGGGACTGGCGTGATCGGCGATGAAAGTCCGTACGTTGACCAGCGTGGACTGCGCGCGCTCTTGAAGGTCGCGCACGACTGGTACCCCGGTGCGGCGCGCTACAGCCAGGCCCAGCTGTGGTCAGGCCTGCGCGCGATGTTGCCGGATGGCCCGCCGGTTCTCGGCGAGACGCCGGTTGCGAACCTGTTCGTCAATCTGGGACATGGCGCCAGCGGCTGGGCCCTTGCCTGCGGCAGTGCCCAGGTGGTGGCCGACATCGTCACGGGCCGGGCACCGGCCATCGATCTCGACGGCCTTACGCTGGACCGCTTTTGCCGACCTGCCACACATCAACCACGTCCCGCCCTGGATGCACCCTAGCAGCGCCTGCGGCGCTAAGGTAGCGGGGTGCGACGCTGCGGGGCTGCGCCGCTCAACCCGCCCTCCTCATCGAGTCGTCCGCGCATGACGTTCCATCTGTACACGGTCGCGCAACTGCGCACGATCGAGCAGCAGGTCGCAGCGACGCTGCCCACAGGTTCACTCATGCAGCGCGCCGGGGACGTCGCGGCGGCGTGGATTGCGCGCAGATATCCACAGGCGAAACGCATCCTGGTCGTCTGCGGACCCGGCAACAATGGGGGCGACGGCTACGTGTGCGCGAAGTCGTTGCGCGCGATCGGCCGCGACGTTGTCTGCATTGCGATCGGCGCCCCCTCACCTCAGGATGCGCGCGAGGCGAGCATGCGCTGGCGACAGGCCGGCGGAGTCACGCTGGACAGCTTGCCCCACCGTCTAGACGACTGGAACGTCGTGGTTGATGCGCTGTTCGGCATCGGTCTGGCGCGCCCCCTCGCAGGCCCGTACGTCGCTGCTGCGGCCGCCATGTCCGCCTGTCACGGCCGCGTCGTCGCACTCGATCTGCCGAGCGGCCTGGATGCCGACAGCGGCGCCTGGATCGGCGGGGTCACCGGTGTGCGCGCGGATTCCACGGTGACTTTTCTCGGCGCCAAGCCGGGCCTGTTCACGGCTGCCGGTGTCGATGCCTGCGGCGGCATTGTGATTGACGCACTTGGGGTCACGCTGCCGGCGGGGGGTGGTCGACTGATCGATCCCGCAGACTTCGAGGCGCTAGTATCCCCGCGCCAGCGCAACACTCACAAAGGCAGCTTCGGCAATCTGCTGGTGGTCGGGGGCGCCGCCGGCATGCTGGGCGCGCCGCTGCTGGCCGCGCGCGCCGGCTTGCGTCTGGGCGCGGGTCGTGTGTACGTCGACGTGGTTGGCGGTGGCGTCGGTCTCGATCCGGCAATGCCGGAATTGATGTTCCGGGAAGCGTCGACATTGCGCGAGGTGGATGCCACGGTGATCGGCTGCGGACTCGGAACCGATTCTGCCGCGCACGCTCGACTCAGCGCCGCGCTGCAGGGTCCCGGCGCCTGCGTGATCGATGCCGATGCCTTGAACCTCCTCGCAGATGATGCCGCGCTGCGCACGCTTGCGCGCGCTGCCACGACCGTCTGTGTCTTGACGCCGCATCCACTGGAGGCCGCACGATTGCTGGGCTCGAATGTCGCAGCAGTCCAAGCCGATCGCATCGGTGCGGCGCGCGCGCTTGCCCGCGCGTTCGGCCACTGGGTGGTTTTGAAGGGGGCGGGCTCGGTGGTGGCGCGTCAGGACGCCTTCTGGATCAATCCCACCGGCAGCGCGGCATTGGCCACGGCTGGCACCGGCGACGTGCTGGCCGGCTTCATCGGCGCCCTCCTCGCACAAGGCTACGACCCGCAGACGGCGGTGCTCGGCGCCGTATGGCTGCATGGCCGCGCAGCGGACGACTTCGCGCAGGATGTCGGACTCGTTGCCAGCGATCTCGCAGCGTTGGGTGCCCGTGCCTTGGCCAGGCTGCGCGCAACCGTGGCCTGACTCAGTCCCGCAGCCGGCCTGCCGCCAGTTCAATGCGCCGCCCGCACAGCGCGGCGATCTGCGGATCGTGCGTCACGAGAACCAGGGTCGACCCTCGCTCCTTGTTCAACTCGAACATCAGGTCGATCACGGCCGCACCGGTCTTGGCGTCCAGACTGCCAGTCGGTTCGTCCGCGAGAAGGAGCGGTGGTCGGCTGACAAAGGCGCGCGCCAGCGCGACCCGCTGCTGCTCGCCGCCCGACAGCGTGCGCGGGTAATGCGACAGTCGCTCACCCAATCCGACGCGAGACAACAGCGCGCGGGCTGCATCCTGTGGACTTGCGTCGTCCGGGACCCGGCCGGAAAGTTCCAGCGGCAGCAGGACATTTTCCAGCGCAGTCAGATGCGGCAGCAGTTGAAATGACTGAAACACAAATCCCACCTTGTCCGCACGCAATTGCGCTCGGCCATCCTCGTCGCGCTGGAACAGGTCAACGCCGAAGATCTTCACGCTGCCTTTCGAAGGAACATCAAGGCCGGCGAGCAGTCCGAGCAAGGTGGACTTGCCCGACCCAGACGCACCCACGATTGCCGCGGTTTCGCCGGCATGGATGGTCAAGCTGATATCGTCAAGGATCGTCAGGCTGCCGGTGGCATCCTGCACGACTTTGCTCAATCCCTGCGCTTCGATCGCAGCTACTCCACTCGCGCTCATCGACGCAAAGCCTTTCGTTCAAAAATGATTGCCTGCTGGAATTCAGTGCGACGCGCCTTCATCGGACGCATCATCGGCATGTTGGCCGGCGCCGCCGTCACGGTGGTCGCCGCGGTCATGCCCAACACTTCACACGCGCAGCAGCCTGCAAAGAAGGCGCCTGCTGACACTCGGCCTGTTTTGCTGGTGCTCGGCGACAGCCTGTCGGCCGAATACGGGCTCGCCCGCGACACGGGTTGGGTCAAGCTCCTGGAACAACGGCTCGCACGACAAG
>LNFM01018058.1_pt1 | contig 11461 bp, 14 predicted proteins | sample 596031 | NCBI WGS metagenome assembly LNFM01 (sample SAMN04254537, study PRJNA301005) | activated carbon metagenome | isolation source: dual media filters at the Ann Arbor, Michigan drinking water treatment plant | place: USA: Ann Arbor | reverse complement strand
TCGCGGGATCGCGATGCACCAGCATGTCCCAGGCCTGGTGGGCCAGGATCAGCCCGGTGCGCTGGCTGTTGAAGTACATGTCGATGTTGGGCACGGCATCGGTGAAGTTGATGCGCAGGATATCGGCGCTTTTCTGGGCAAGGGCGGGGCTTGCCAGCGCCAGGGTGGCGGCAGCGGCAAGCGCGGTGCGGCGGATGATTTTCAAGGAAGCCTCCTGTTTGTTCGGTCGAGCCTAGGCTGTCGAGCTGTAATGAGGCAAGCTTCACGCCAACTGAAGGGGACCAACATGACCGCCAAGCTTGCCGGCAAGGCCCGCAGCGACGCCCTCGCCGCGCTCAAGGACTGGAAGGAAGTTCCGGGCCGCGATGCCATCCAGCGCAGCCTGAAGTTCGACGACTTCAACCAGGCCTGGGGCTTCATGACCCGGGTGGCGCTGGCCGCCGAAAAGGCCGACCACCATCCGGAATGGTCCAACGTCTACAACAAGGTCGAGATCGTGCTCTCGACCCACGACGCGGGCGGCCTCTCGGCGAAGGACGTGGCGCTGGCGAAATTCATCGATTCGCTCCTGTAGCGATTTTCCGGACACGGCCCGCGGCCGTGTCACACCCGAAAGTGTCACACCAAGTTGAGACAAATGTTGTGACACAGGCTGAGCGCCCACCTGTGCCTTCGCGATAATTTACCCCTGCGGCCCCGCCCCCTGACAAGCGTTGGGGGCGGCCGGAGATGACCGTCAAATTCAGTCCTCGGACGCGTTGATCGCGCCTCGGTCCGCCCCACCTTCCGGACGGATCGTCGGCGGGGGCAGCCTTTGCTTGCTACTCACGGTTCAGTGGTCGGGTACCGACTACCCGGCAAAGACCGCGGGACCTCCCCTCATCCTCCAGGGATACATACCGGCGGGCGCGCCGGGCGGGGCATGGCCAAATGTGCGGATCGGCGTCGGCTCGGCCTTTGAAGACAGGCCTCGCGCGACGATAGCGGATTTATAGGACGAATCCGGCCAAACTTGCAACTCTCCTATCGCACGCCTGCCTCGCGTTTTTCGCGAGGCTGCCAGCAGTGCTTGCACAGCGACGCGCCCGAGATGGGCGTGGGCCAGCCGCTCGTTGCGCCTGATCCAGCTATTGGTACGCCGCCTTTATCGTCCGGGTGAGCTCTTCGATCGACTCATCGGTTTGCCTCTCCGCCTCGCCGTCACCAGGCGTCGTCGGTGGCGCGACGGGACCGGGGTCGGTCATCGACGTCACGCCGGGCACCGTGATCAGCCGCCTGCCAACTTTCACCCGATCGCCCGCTTTTGGCAGCCGTTTTCTTCCGATCATGCGCAATCCCCGGCGTCAGCCAACCCGAACGTCTTGATCGTCCAGTATTTCCAGAATTTCCAGATCGCGGATCGGCACCCAGGTGACGCCGCTTGGCCAGTTCGGCGGACATTGCATCATTGCCTGCCGTCCGGCGGAGGACATATCGGCCTCGCCCACATGTCGAAAGAAGTCCTCCCGACCGATGAAGCGCTCGAGGCCCGGCGCCAGCCTGTCGGTACTCGTCGGGCGGAAGATGGCCCGCACGCGGTCGAGATGCTGGACCATGTGGCGGTCGATCGCCGGCTGTCGATCGGAGTGGCCGGCCGGCCTTCTGACCTGTGGGGGCTGGTCCGGATCCGTCATCGAGGGCACGCTCGGCGTGCTGATCCTGCGCTGTCCAACCCGCACGCGGTGCCCGGCCTTCAGAAAGCGTCCCTTCAAACTCATCAGTCGATCCTGACACGTGGCGCCGAGGGGGGACAGCGACTCCCCCACCCGCCGAGGCTATCCGGTTCGTCGGCGATGGCAATCGACCATCCCCGTCGTGAGGCCGCCCCCTGCCATGTGCGGCGAAGGGCGCACGATCGAAGAGCTCGCGCCAGCGTCGCCACGGCCTCGTCGGGGCGGCTCGTCGCCAACGGGAAAGGGCCAACGCGAACGCCGCGTCGGGCGATTGCGGCGCACGCGCCGCCGCGTGTTCGAGTTGCGCTTCGGCGCCGGGCCCATCCCATTCATGGAGCATCTTCAGGCGGCCGACCACGGCCGCTCTCCATATCCACGCCCGTCACGCCTCCCGCCTCGGCCGGTTCATGAAGCAGGCCAGCGGGGTCGCCGCGAGGGCGACGAAGGCCATCAGATAGAAGGCGTTCAGGTAGCCGATCATGGTGGCCTGCCGCAGGATTTCGTTCGACAGGCTCTGCAGGCTGCCGGCGCTGTCCAGGCTCCATTGCGGCGGCAGGCCGCTCGGCATTGACAGGCTCTTGTTGTAGGGCGTGATGAATTCCGTCATCCGCGAATAGTTGGACGCGGTCGCGCGGCTGACGGTCAGCACGGCGATGGAGATGAACAGGCTGGAGCCGAAGTTGCGCATCAGGGTGAAGACGGCGGAGCCCTCGGTGACCTGGCGCGGCGGCAGGGTCGAGAAGGCCATGACCGTCATCGGCGTGAAGGCGATCGACTGGCCGAGGCCGAGCAGGAAGTTGGCCCACAGCACGTCCGAATCGGTGAGGTTGATGTCGAACTGGGCCATCCAGAAGCCGGCACCTGCCTGCAGCGCCATACCGACGACGATGGCGAAGCGTGGGGCCACGCGCGTGAGCTGGGCGATGAACAGGAAGGCCGCCCAATTGCCCACGCCACGCGCGGCGATCAGCATGGCGATGGCATTGTCGGGATAGCCGCGCAGGTCGTGGAAGAGGGTCGGGAACAGCACGATGCTGACGAAAGTCAGCATGCCCATGACGAACGCCAGCAGCACGCCGATGGAGAAATTGCGGTCGAGCAGCAGGCGCGGATCGAGGAACGGTTCCGGCACCGTCAGGCAGTGCACGACGAAGACCCAGAGCGCCAAGGCGCCCACGAAGGCGAACAGCAGCATCTCGGTGGAGTCGAACCAGTCGAGCCGGTGGCCGCGGTCGAGGATGAGCTGCGCCGCCGCCATCGCGACGGAGAGTGCGAAGAAGCCGATCCAGTCGAACCTGGCGCGCGTCTTCGCCGTGTGGTCGCCGAGCGCAAACCAGATGCAGACCAGCGTGCAGATGCCGGGCGGGACGATCATGAAGAAGGCGGCGCGCCAGTCGTAGGCCTCCGTCACGATGCTGCCCAGGATGGGCCCGGCCACGGGACCGAACACCGCGCCGATGCCCCACATCACCAGCGCGATGGGCTGAAGATGCTTGGGGAAGGTGGCCAGCAGGATGGCCTGGCCGAGCGGCATGATGGGCGCGCCGAATGCGCCCTGCGCCACGCGGGCCAGGATCAGGCTCTCCAGGCTGTTGGCGAGGCCGCACAGCAGCGAGGTGACGGTGAAGCCCAGCACCGTGAAGAACATCAGGTTGCGCCAGCCCAGCCGCCCCGACAGCCAGCCCGTCATCGGCGTCGCGACGGCGGTGGCGACCAGGTTGAGCGTGATGACCCAGGAGATTTCCTCCTGCGTGGCCGACAGGTTGCCGCGCATCTGCGGCAGCACGAGGTTGGCCAAGGTGATGGTCATGCCGAACAGCATGTTGGCGAGCTGGACCATCAGCAGGATGAGCCACTGCCGCCCACTGATCGTGAAGAGGCCGCCCTTCTCAGCGCTGGCGTTCATCCCGGGGTGTCATTTTCTTCTTTGTTGTCGACCGCACGCTAAAGGCGACGCTGCGGTCCCCGATCATTCGGCAGGACGGCGGCGATTGACAGGGAAAAGGCGGTCTAGGGCAACGGGCGTGTTGCGCTGCAAAAATTGTCGCCGGAACGGTCAGCTCAGCGACGGCACCCGGAACTTGCGGCGATAGTCTCCCGGCGTCATGCCGGCGAGACGCCGGAACAGGCGCCGGAACGAGGCGGCATCCTCATAGCCCACTTCGTGCGCGACGCTGTCGACCGGCGAATCGCCGGTCTCCAGCATCTGCTTGGCCTCCTCGATGCGCATCTGCTGAATATAGGCGAGCGGCGAGTAGCCCGTGGCGGACCGGAAGCGACGGTCGAAGGTGCGCTTGGGCAATCCCGATTCCACCACCAGCTCCGTGACGATGTCGGCGCGTTGATAATTGTCGGCGATCCAGGTCTGGCTGCGCAGGATGACGGCATCGTCGTGACTGGTGTTCTCGATCATCGAGGCATAGGGAAGCTGGCCGTCGCGATGCCATTGGTAGAGGAAGATCTTGGAGATGCGGATCGCCTCCTGCGTCCCAGCATGCTTGGCGATCAACAGCAGCGCAAGATCCTGCCACGACGAGGCGCCGCCGGAGCACATCACGCTGTGGCCGGCGCCGGCCTGCACCAGGATGCGATCCTCGTGCAGCGTCACGCCGGGAAAGCGCTCGCGGAAAAGCTGAGCATATCCCCAATGGGTCGTGGCGGCCTGGCCCTGCAGCAGTCCCGCCTCGGCGAGCACCAGCGAACCGCCGCAGGCGGCGTAGAGCTGCGCGCCGGCCCCGTGCATGCGCGCGATCCACCGGAGCATCCCGCGGTCGAGCGCCTCGATGTCGAGCATCTTCTCGACCATGACGTTGGGCACGAACACGATATCGGTGTGGGCAACCTCGGCGATGGTGGCCTGCGGAATGATGCTGACCCCGGTGCAGAGAGCGAGCGGACCGGCTGCCGCCGCCACCAGCCGGGGTTCGAAGAACGGCGTGCGGTCGCCGCCCGACCGCCCCTTCATGCTGTCCCAGAAGCGGCCGGCCGCCCACAGCGTGTCGTAGATCCCGTAGATGATCGACGGATCGCACTCGGGAAAGACCACGATGCTGACGTGGACAGGCTTCCGCGGGGCAACTGGCTCTATCGGCTCCATCCTGGCCATTCTGCCTCTCTCGCTCGGCTCTCGCCAAGCCTATGTCCCCGATCCGCGCGGCCCCCGGCCGCACGGGCCCTTTTGAGGACAGAACGATGACCGTCGACAGCGCGAAGCTCGGCGGGCCGCGGCCACGCCGTTCAACATGGTGCTCGAGGCGAAGGCCTAGAGACGAACAGGAGATGGACATGTTCACGCGACGCTTCTTCCTCGCCGCAACAGCGGTCTGTGCCGCCGGCGGACCTGCCCTGGCGCAGTCGATCGCCTCGAATGCGGGGAGCCCGAACACGCCGCAGCTTGCCCTGAAAGGCTACGATCCCGTCGCCTACTTCACCGCCGGAGCGGCCACGCCCGGCCTGCCGGAGTTCGAGTATCTCTGGGACGGTCTCCGCTATCGCTTCGCCAGCGCGGAGCACCTCCGCCTGTTCCGCAGCCACCCCGACAGCTACGCGCCGCACTTCGGCGGTTCCTGCGCGATGAACATGGCGAATGGCGTCCGGCGCGAGTCCGATCCGCTGATCTGGATCATTTCCGACGGCCGGCTCTATGTCTTTGCCGGGCAGGCCGGCTCGGAGCGGTTTCGTCTCGATGTCGAGGCGAATGTCCGCAAGGCTGCCTCCAATTGGGAGCGTCTCAAAGCACCTTTGAGCTGGCAGGAGTAAGCTCCTCGGTGCGCTTCAACTATTTGCAGTCCGCCCTGTTTCCTCTAGGTTCCCACCCGGGGAGTCGAAGGGTGTGGTCGTCATGTTTCGGGGGGTCGGGCGTCGGGGCACCGCGACCTTCGGCGCGTCGAACAGAACGACCATCGATATCTCGAGCGGGCTGGCGATCAACAGCCTCGTGTTCAATGCCGGCGCCTCGGCCTACACCTTCAGCAACGCCACTTTCTCCCTGAGCGGCGCCGGCATCGTCAACAATTCGTCGCAGACCCAGACGATCAACATCGGCACCGGCGCGACGCTGAACTTCTTCGCCGACTCCACGGCCGGCAACGCTCGCATCACCAATGCCAACGGCGCCACTCTCAGCTTCCAGAACTCGGGGTCGGCCGGCGCCGCCACCATCACCAACACCGCCATCGCCGACGCCTGGGGCCTCTATCTCCGCTATGACGGCGAAGTCGGCACCGGCATCGACAATCATGTTTTCAAGCGCCGGCCTGCGCATGAGCTGGTAGGCGTTGCAACGGCGGGCCGCCCGGCGCGTTGATTCCGTCATGCGTCCAGTCCGTGCGGCCCTCGCCCTGCTCCTCGCTGCGCTCGTTGCCGCCTGCACGGGCGGACTCGCGCCCGCCAACGTTTCCGGGGTGACGCTGGGCGGCGACAACTACGCGCCGCAGTACGATTTCAGCGAATTCTGGGCGGCAACGGACAACAGACCCTTCCGCGTGGTCTTCGCCGGCAATCCCTTCCCATCGCTCCCGGTCGAGGAAGTGAAGCAGCGCCTGCTGCCGGTGATGCAGGCCAACAAGCCGCGGCCCAACCTCACCTTCACCTATGCGCAGCCGGCGATGGAACAGCACCCCGACTATCGCCTGGTGCTGGTCTTCGACCCGGCCAACGACCTCGGCTCCGGCCCGGTGTGCAACGGCGTGACGCGCTTCAAGCCGGGAACGCCCGGCCGCGTCTATATCTACGGCGTCTATTGCCGCAACGATCTCGCCTTGTCGGAAACCATGGGCTGGACGCAGGCGACCGGCCCGGACGATCCCCGGGTCGGCGCGCTGTTCTCGCAGCTCTTCCTCGTGCTGTTCACCGACCGGCCGATGCGCCGGCGCTTCGTGCCCTTCGGCTTCTGGTAAGCGTCACTTCGGACGGCCGGCCTTGCCCCGTGCCTTGCCTTCGGCTTCGGCGGCCTTCAACGCGTCCGCCTCGGGCGAATCGAGTGCGCGTTTGGCTTCCTGGGCGGCCTTGTCGACCTTGCCGTCCTTGATGAACTTCGCCGTCCGCTCGTTGTAGGCCTTGGTGCCGCTGTAGCTGCCCTCGCCCTCGAGGCGGCTCTTCTCATTCTGCTTGGTCATGGCATGCTCCTTTGTTGACGCTGGAGCAACGCGCGAGGGGGCGGCAGGTTACGGGCAAATAACAACGAAACAGGTCAACGTCCGCGGTCGCCCACCAGCTCGCGTGGCCGCATGACAAGGAAGGCGCCCAGCGCCAGTGCCATCAGCACCGCCACGACAAGGAAGGCGAGGCCCCAGGCCACGGGCGACATGCCGCCGGCGAGATCGAGCGTAAAGCCGACGACCAGCGGGCCGACGAAGCCGCCGGCGTAACCGAGCGTCGAATGGACCGCGAGGGTGGCGCCGCGACGCGACGGTTCGGCATTGCCCGCCGCGCCCGCCGTCACCGACGACGAGTCGAGCCACACCACCATGCCGTAGGCGATCAGCAGGACGACGGCGAGCCAGTAGCTGGTCGATCCGAGGAAGCCCACGACCGCTGCGAACAGGATCGACAGGACCATGGCCGTCACCACGAGACGGCGGCGGCCGAAGCGGATCGAGGCTTCGTTGCCCACGATGCTGGTGGCGGTGCCGAGCAGCGCCAACACGGTGACGACCAGCGCCGGCGACAGCGTCTCGTCCGAAAAGCCGGTGGTGCCCGCCACGAAGGCAAGGAAGGCCACGCCCCATCCGCGCAGCGCACTCATTTCCAGCGTGTGGACGCAGTAGACGACGGAATAGGCGAAAGCCGAGGTGTTGCGCACGACGGGGCGAAAGTCGAACAGGGCGGCGGCGCCCTTCGCGCGCGGCGGCGGCGCCGGACGCCACGGCACGACGAACGCCACCATCGCCCAGGCGGCGAAGGCCGTGCCGGCCGAGATGGTGAAGGCCGCGCGCCAACCGAAGTGGTCGGCCAGCACGTCGCCCAGCAGGAAGGAGACGGCGCCCGAGATGCCGATGCTGGCGGCGTGTCCGGTGACGGCGCGCGACATCATCTTCGCATCGACCTGGTCGGCCAGCAGTTTCAGCCCGGTCATATAGGTGCCGGCCCAGCCCACGCCGGCCAGCGCCCGCGTGGCGAAGGCCGACCAGAAGCCGTCGCGACGCCGAACAGATAGACGCGCTTGGCGTCGATGCGGTCGGTGAGGGTGACCAGCACCGGCACCGAGACCATGTAGGCGCCGAAGAAGATGGCCGTGATCCAGCCGGCCTCGCTGTTGGAAAGCTGCCAGAGCTGCATCATCTGCGGCAGCAGGGCCGGCCAGAAGCCGGCGCCGATCTGCACGAAGATCTGCGCCGCGCAGACGACGGCGACGAGACGCGCCCCGGTCGTGCCTGACATCAATGGACCGAAGTCATCCGCAACAGGCGCCGGCCTTCGGCGCAGCCTTGGGCACGCAGCAGCCCGATGCCGTGGATTCGGCAGACGGCGCGGGACCGTTGCACACGCCGGTCTCGGGCAGCACCAGCTCGACACGGCGTGACGCTTCGCGGTCGCCCGCGAGTTCGGCGGCGATCGAACGCACCTGCTCGTAGCCCGTCATCATCAGGAAGGTCGGCGCACGGCCGTAGGACTTCATGCCGGCGATGTAGAAGCCCGCCTCGGGGTGGGCGAGCTCGCGCGCGCCATGCGGCCGCACCGTGCCGCAGCTGTGCAGGTTGGGATCGATCATCGGCGCCAGCACCGGCGTGCTCTCGACCGCGGGATCGAACGACAGCCGCAGCTCGCGCAGGAAGTCGAGGTCGGGCCGGAAGCCGGCGGCGACGATCAGCTCGTTCACCTTGACGAAGCGGCCGCAGCCGGCCGAGCCCGCGCCGATGCGCAGGTGATCGCCGTCGCGGGCGATGTGGCTGACGCCGAAAGACGTCTCGCTGCAGATCTTGCCGCCCGCGAGGAGGGCCGCGAACGCGGAGCCCAACGCGCCGCGGGCCGCAAGCTGGTCGGCCGAGCCGCCGCCGAACGACTTCGACGGATCGTTGCCGCGCAGCAGCCAGACGATCTCCGTGGTCGGGGCCTGATCCTTGAGCTTCGCGAGGTCGATCAGCGTGCCGATGGCGGAGTGCCCTCCTCCCAGCACGGCGACGCTGCGGCCGGCATAGCGCGCACGGTCGCGGCCCAGCACGTCGGGCATGCCGTAGGCGATGCGGTCCTGCACCTCGCGTTCGCCGACCGCCGGCAGGCCGTTGGCGCCGGCGGGGTTGGGCGAGAACCAGGTGCCGGTCGAGTCGATCACCGCATCGGCGCGCATCACGTCGGGACCCTTGCCGTTCTGGTAGCGGATCTCGAACGGCGCGGCCTCGCGGCCCTTGGACTTCACCTTGTCGAAGCCGACCTTGCCGACACTCGTCACCATGCTGCTGGTGCGGATGCGGTCCTTCAGTCGGGTCCGCGTCGCGAGAGGCTCCAGATACTGTTCCAGCAATTCGGCGCCGGTCGGATAGAGGTCGGGCTGCGGCTTGTTCCAGCCGGTCTCGGCGAGCAGGCGCTCGGCCGCCTTGTCGATGTTGTACTCCCACGGCGAAAAGACCTGGACATGGCTCCACTGGCGCACGGCATGGCCCACCGTCGGCCCCGCTTCGAGCACGACCGGCTCCATGCCGCGGTCGAGCACGTGCGCGGCGGCGGCGAGGCCGACGGGGCCGGCACCCAGGATGGCGACGGTCTTGGTCCTGGTGATCGAGTCGGGCATTTGATTACTCCAGTCTTCCTAGAATCATAGAAATAGTCGGTCAAAAAAACTCAGGCGACCTTCGGCAATACGACGGGCGCGCAGCTTCCCTCGGCGCAGCATTCCTCGACCATGTAGCCCAGCAACTCGCGCATGACGTCATAGTTGGCATGGCACACCAGCGTGGTGCCCTCGCGCGTCTGTGTCACCAGTCCCACGACCACCAGCGCCTTGAGATGATGGGAGAGAGTCGAGGCAGCGGCGTCGAGCTTGCTTTGCAGGCGCCCGACCGGAAGGCCCTCGGCACCGGCACGCACCAGCGTGCGGTAGATCTTCAGGCGCGTGGGATTGCCAAGCGCTTCGAGGCGGGCGGCAACATCGTCGAGTTTCATGGCTGGCAATGTAGTGCCGTCGACACGGGAGTCAATCTATATTTCTAGAATTTTAGAAATATGTCCTGGCAACAGGAAGGTGATGATCCAGCAGGCCAGCAGCATTGCCGCCGAGCCGGCGAGGCAGGCCGTCATGCCGCCCCACTGATAGAGAAGCCCCGACAGCAGCGTGCCGCCGAGTCGGCCGCAGGCGTTCGCGGCGTAGTAGAAGCCGACATCCTCCGCCGCCTTCTCCGAGCCGGCATACGCCAGGATCAGGTAGGAGTGCAGCGAGGAATTCACGGCGAACGGCAAGGCGAAGATCGCAAGCCCGGCCGCCACCACGAGATCGAGGCGCAGGTCGAGCTGGCTGTGCATCGCGATCGCAATGGCAAGCGGAACGGCCAGCAGGATACCGGCCCAGATCCTGGCTCCCGGCACTTCGCGGCTGAGGCCGTCGGGACTGCGCGGCACGAGCGCGGGTGCGATGGCCTGGATGCCGCCATAGGCGATCGTCCAGGCGGCAAGGAAGGCGCCGACCTCGACGAACCGCCAGCCCGCGGCGTAGAGGAACACGGGCAGGCCAACGACGAACCAGACGTCGCGCGCGCCGAACATGAAGATCCGCGCCGCGGCGAGCAGGTTGACGCCGGCCGATTTGGCGAACAGCTCGCGCATCGTCTTCGACGGCTTTGCCTTGCCGAGCTGGCGCGGCAGCAGAAGCAGCCCGGCCAGCAGGATGACACCCAGCAACGCGGCCATGAGCCCGAGTGCCACCCTGAAGCCCACGGCCTCGAGCAGAAGCCCGCCCACGAAGAAGCCCGCGCCCTTCATGGCGTTCTTCGAGCCGGTGAAGTACGCCACCCACTTGAAGAGACGCCCGGCGCCCTCGCCCGCCGTCGCCTTGATGGCCGACTTCGACGCGGTCTTGGTGAAGTCCTTGGCCAGGCCCGCGATGCCCTGCGCCGCCACGACCCAGGCGACAGAGGCAACAGCCGTCCACGACGGATCGAGGGCCGACAGCATGAGCAGTCCCGCGATCTGCAGCGCCTGGCCGGCCATCAACATGCGCGGGATGCCGAAGCGAGTCGCCAGCCAGCCCCCGGCCAGGTTCGCCGCGATGCCGGCGAACTCGTAGAGCAGGAACAGGAACGCCAGCACGAACGGCGAGTAGCCGAGCTTGAAGAAATGCAGCAGCACGAGCATGCGCAGCGCGCCATCGACCAGGGTGAAACCCCAGTAAGAGGCGGTGACGACCAGATAGTCGCGTGTCGAGGGGCTCATCACGCGCCCGCTTCGATCACCGTGTTGGCGAGGTCGACCATGCGGCAGACATAGCCCATCTCGTTGTCGTACCAAGCATAGACTTTCAGCAGCGTGCCGTCGGTCACCATCGTGCTCTGGGCGTCGATAATCGAGCTGCGCGTGTCGTTGCAATAGTCGGCCGACACCAGCGGACGCGTCTCGTAGCCCAGGATCCCGGCCAACGGTCCCTTTGCCGCGATCTCGAACAGTCCGTTGACCTCGGCTTCCGTCGTCGGCCGCTTCAGCTCGAACACGCAGTCCGTGAGGCTGGCATTGAGCACCGGTGCGCGGACGGCGTGGCCGTTCAGCTTGCCCTTGAGTTCGGGGTAGATGACCGCGATCGCCGTGGCGCTGCCCGTCGTCGT
>LNFM01012080.1_pt1 | contig 11461 bp, 12 predicted proteins | sample 596031 | NCBI WGS metagenome assembly LNFM01 (sample SAMN04254537, study PRJNA301005) | activated carbon metagenome | isolation source: dual media filters at the Ann Arbor, Michigan drinking water treatment plant | place: USA: Ann Arbor | reverse complement strand
ATCCTCACTCAGGGCTCAAAATGCGCTCCCCTCGGGAGTTCATCCGGGCACAAACTCAATAGCCGACTGTCCGGTCAAATAGGGGCAACTCCAGGGACCATCTCGCGGTCGTAGGCGCGGGCGTTCAAGTTGCGCTTTTCGCGGTTGGTGAGCTCCTGGTTGAAAAGTGTGTGGACCGCGTTTGCGATGCCGTAGGCGTCGTCTGCAAAGGACTTCGAGATGAAGTTCTTGTTGTCCTCGTGCGTCGCCCACGAGTCCCACGGGTCAATTTCGGCTGAGAATATGCTCTTCAGCTTATCGAAGCGCACCCACGTCCGGTACCACGGGGAAAAGACGATGTAGTAAGGCGTGCCACGCACCGTGACACGCATCTCGACGAGCTTCAGGAGGTGCTCGCCGACGTAATCGGCGCTCTGCGGGTCGAGGCTCATTGCGCGGAACTTCGCCAGCGCATTCTTCGAGTCTTCGTCGTCGAAGGGCATGAAGTCGGTCTTGGCGGCGTTCTGGAGAAGCTTTCTGACTTGCTCTTTGTCGTAGTTGCCGGTCTCGAGCTGATGGGCGGAGCGCACGATGTTGGCGCGTCCGGCGTAGAGGTGGTTCTGCCAGATGCTGCCGCCGGTCGGCTGGAAGATGGCGTCCTCAAGCTCGAAGACTTCGAAGCAGTTGCGGTACTCGGGGTCCGAGATCGCGTAGTTCATCATGAAGCCGCGGCCCGAGAAGAGCGCATTGAAGCGATCGGTGCGGGTCTTGTGGGAGAATTGGGCGTTCGGCGCGACGGACTGCACTTCCATGTCCCAGAGGCGGTTGATTTTGCGCACCGCGATGTAGTCGGCGGGCTCCTGCTCCGTGAGATCTACCGAGAGGTCGTCGTTGAAGCCGGCGGCAAACGTATCCATCGTACCGGCGAAGACCGGCAGGGTGACGTTGAACGGCTGGCGGAACCGCTTCGGGACTTTGCCGGCGTAGAGGTCGCGGTACTTCGCGATCTGCTCAAGGCGGCCCTGCTTGTACTTCTGGACCTGGGCCGTGATGTGGATGCAGCGCTGCAGGACTTCGTCGGCCAGGCGCTGCTCGCCGTGCGCCTTGTCGTCGAGAGAATTGACGACCTCCGTATCGGGAGTTTTATCCATGAGGCAATGCTAGGCTGTGCGAGCCTTTTGTAACGCCAGAGAGCGCCGGTAGCGCCAGATTGAAATGTTGCACGAAGTGCAGAGCCCGTGACTGTGGTGCTGGACGTACCCCCATGGAAAGCGGCACGACGCGCAGACGTCTGCGAGGGCTTCCGGATCGCAGTGGTGACACGGCAGATGTGGAAGCACTTTGACGAGGAGCGTCTCGTGGGGTCGGCGGAAGGTGTTGACCACTCCGCAGTCCTGACATTTTACGAGGAGAATGTGGAAGGCCATATCAGTCGAGCGTGGGTGACTCGTAGTTAGGCTGATTATAGGTCACCGGGACCGAGTGGCTGTGTTTGCAGGCTGGGCATATCTCCAAGACTTTCCAATTGTAGTAGTAGCCACAAGCTGGGCAATTCTTCCATCCTTCGACGCGTAAGTCTTCGAGAGTCTTCATAGCGTGTTGGGCTCAAATTCGGGCTGCTGGTAGGTATCGGCTGTCTCCTTCTTGCGTGCGTGCTTGCGCATCGCCCAGGCTATTGCCGTGGCAATCAAGAGATCGAAGTGGTTAGTGCTGTGGCCTTGGCGGGCGCTCCCGAGATCGTCTGCGGCGGTGTGGGTGAAGCTGCGCATCTCCTTGAGGATGCGCGCGTCGTAGATCACGAGGTTGCCGTCTTCGACCGCGGAGCGGAGGTCGTTGAGGATGGTGTACTTGGTGGCGTGCTTGGTTTCCCAGCCGAGCTCCCCTGAGCCGAGTGGCTTGTCAGTGAGGCGGTCGTGGGGAATTTGGCGGTAGATCTGATCGACCGGGTAAATCATTTTCAGCGTTGTCAGGCAGCTGCCACCGCTCTCGGTATTCTTTTCCGGGCCTATGAGGCAGGTGCCGAAGAGATCGCCATGGCGCTTGAGTTCGTGCGCGAAGAGGTCGGCGGGGATCATGTTGTTCGCATATGATGCAACCTGCCTCGCAGGCGTCGTCGAGAAGTCGATGACGACCGACGTTGAGTGGTCGCCCCCATTGCCTTTGGCCGTATCCGCTCCTACCGCGTAGCGGTGTGCAGGATTGTAGGGGAGCCATATAAGAAATCCGGCGCGGTCTTCGGCGGCAGGCTTCGTGCGCGCAAGTAACTCGTCAATAATTGTGCGGTTGAAAAACGGCGAACCTGCAGCAACAGGGTCAAGCATCATTTCGACCTCGTACACGCGTCGCCCACCTGCATTGAGCTCGCGCTTCTTGCTCTCCAGTGAAATCTTGCGCTTTATTGGGTCGGAGATGGCTCTGTTCACATCGAGGGCCTCGGCGTCTGTCCGTACATATTTGTCAGGCCAGCTGATCTCTCCTGTAGGGTAGACGATGGGTATGAAGCGCACGCGCCCGGTCTTTTCGACCGAGCGGCGGATGTAGCCCATGGTTCCGTCCTCGATGATGAAGTTGCCCAAGGTGAGGGATACGCCGTGCGCAGCCATTCCGCCCTTGGCCTCATCGAGGAGCTTGATGATCTTCTCGGTGACTGCGGGGCTCTCGGCCGTGATCGCGTTCTCGAGATCGTCGCGTAGCACGAAGTCAGGGCGGAAGTTCTGATAGAGGCGTCCGCGCATAGGCGTGAGTGCGGTGTGAGCCTCGACGCGGATGCCATTGGTCGTCACGAAGTTCGATACGCGCTTGAGCGTGGCCTCGTCTTTGGAGCGGGCTTGATTGTAGAGGTGTCCGAAGTCTTCGATGAGGAGCTGGTTGGTCTGGAGCTCGGTCACGATGTCAAAGAGGATGCTCTCGGCGTTCGATTTGTCATACGAGTCCACGTTGATGTAGTGCCGCTCTCCCCATGAGGAGACGTCCTCACCATTGGCACGCAGGGCGTCAATGACCTGCTGGCGCGCGATGATCCAGGCGAGCGCCATCTTGGCGATCGAGGTCTTGGCGGACTCGCGGTACGTGATCCAGGCTGCGTCGCGGAGTTTACCGGCCACGAGGTCCTGCACGTCGTCATCAAAGTCGTAGTGAAAGGGTGCGGGCTTGAAGCTGAAGTAGCGGGTGAAGTAGTACACCCGGAAGAGGAAAAAGGACTTCGCGCATGCGTAGACCCGCTCGTCGCGGGTGCCGTTGAGAAGCAGGTCAACCTTTTCCTTGGTGAGTTTCATTCGCCGTCAATGAGCTGATCAAGTTCCGCCCTGCGCTCGATGCCGATAGCCAGGTTCTGGGTAGATTTGCCGCTGAGCAGCCGGATGTTTCGTGTCGTGATGTCGACCGAGCGCACGAGCTGCCCGTAGTCGGCGTCGTCTACCTTCGCTTCCATCCGGTCGAGCACGCGCTCGCGGTGGCGCTCGAGGCGCTCGACGATGGGATCGATGTGAGGGCGGATACCCTCCATGACATTGGTCATCTGCCGAGCACTCTCAGGGGCATATCCGGCTTCGAGAAGCGTCTCCTCGATGGGCTTGTACTGCCCGGTGAGTGCCTGCTGCGTGAAGAGGGCGATGGCCTTCTTCTGCTGATGGCGCATGCGGTTCATTACCGTGCCAGGTTTCGGGCCAGTCTTCTTCCTTGGAGCTTTCGTTTGCTCCGCCATACCTGGTTAGAGCTGGGCCGTCAGATCGGCGATGCGGCCTTCGAGGAAGGTAATCTTGTGACCCTGGAGCTTGATCTTGCTAGTGAGATCCATGAGGTGACTCGAGAGCTCTTCGTACTTGCCCTTGTTGGCCTTCATGTTGAGGCCGTCGCGCTCGTTCTGCATCGTGAAGGAGGCAATCTCCTGCTGGAGCTTTGCGGCCTTCGCGCTCTCGAGGAGCTGCTGGAGTTCAACGAGCTCGTAGGCCTTCGACGGGGTGAAGTCCTCGTAGAAGACGAACATGAAATTCTCGGCGAAATTGATGCCCTGATCTGCCGGCTTATGTGAGGCGAGGAACGCGTTCGCCTCCGCTTCTTGCTGGGGTAATGTAAAGGTCTTCACTTGCAACATAGTGTGAAAAATGAACCGCTAATGAAAGCAGTATAGCCCGGGTTTTGTAACGGGTGGCGGAATGGGTGGGGATATTGTATAATCGGGCTATGAAATTCATTGGAGGAGCGGCGCTCGCGTTTGTATTGTACCAGGCGAGCGCCCTCTATGGAGTTATGGGAGCCGTGATTATGGTTGCACTGTTGGTGCTGGTTGAGAGGGCGAAGACGGCTTGAGGATGAGCTGCACGATCCGATCCACTAAACGATCAGTAGCCATGGGCTTTTCCACCTTCTCAGCGAGGGCGCACGCTCCTTCGATCTTTTCGTAGCCCGAATGTATGAGATATGGCGTGCCGCGCCTTTCGAGTTCTTCGCAGAGCTCGGTGCTGAACCCATCGGGAAGGCGGTAGTCGAGGACGGCCGCGTCGTAGGGGTGCGCGGTCAACAGTTTCAACGCATCAGCCAAGGTGGAGACGCAGTGGCAGGTGGCGCCGACCATTTCCAGCTCGTGGCCGACGTCTAGTGAAATAATCACCTCGTCTTCAACGACGAGGACTCTGCGGCCTGCAAGTACGTTCGACACTGCGAACCCCCTACGCCAACTGCTATTGTCTCTTTTTCCTGATCCACTGACCGAGCTTGTCACGAGGTTGTTCTGTCGTGGCACCGAGCTCCCTTCTGAGCGTCTCGATGGCTTCGGGCTTCCCCTGCAGGCGAAGGAGCTCCATGGCCCGGTGCACGTCGGTCACGGTGATCCGTTTGATCTCTTTTAGGTATTTGAGGAACTCGGTCGCCTCTTGTTCGGCAACCAAGTGGAGGGTGCGCCCCGCTTTGTCAAGCTCTTGGATCAGGTAGTCTTTCAGGTCGTCGAGCTTGTCCTGCGTGATGTCTTTCGTTGAGAGCCCGGGTTGAACGTCTTTCAGGTACTCGCCCATCTTCTTGGCAGCGCCATCGGTTCGCGATTTGCCTACTTTCAGTGCGATATTGCCGAGGAGTTTTGGGCTGGTGGCGGCTACGGCTGCCACCGTTCCAACAGGCCCGAGGGCCACCGTGCCCAAACCGGTCGCCACGATGGAGCGGACCACGTCCTGGGTACGACTGCCGGTTGTCGGAAAGGTGTTGCTGAACTTCTGAGCCACCTTCACGGCCCGGACCTCATTGTTGATGTCGATGCCGGTCAGCGCCCGGATCTGATCGGCGTTTAGGCGAACATTGCCTTTGTTCGTATTGCCCACATTCGAGAGGAATTGCTCAGCGGTGTCTTTGAGGTTGCCCTGTCCGTCGATGAGCTTGTTGCCGATCTCGCTCTTCATGTCCTGGACGACGCGGTACTGATTGAATGCGGCCTTGAGGTTCTGCGGCAGGATGTTGTCGATGAAGCCCTCGGTCGGCTGCTTGATGGCCATGACGAGCGCATGGTACGGGCGCGGCGTGCCGTTTACCCCGAGTGGGATCTCGTCGTAGGCGGCATTGAGGGACTTGCTGAGCGCGAGCAGGTTGTCGATATCCACCTGGCCCGATGCGTTGATTTTGCCGAGGAGTCCGTTGAGTGCAGCGAGTTCGCGGTCGGTGAAGGGAGATTGGGCCGTCTTCTTCAGCTTGAAGTTCTTCTCGCCGGCAAGCTCGAGCCCGTACTCCTTGAAGGTCTGCAGCTGGGCGGCAAGCTCGGTCTTGTAGGGGCGGACATCGAAGGTGGCTGTGGGCTCTGCTGACTTGAAGGCGAGCTTTGCCTGCTGGAGCTGCTGGGCGGCTGTTTCATCGGCCTTGTTGATGCCCATCGCGGTGCGATTGGCGAGCTCGAAGAAAGGCTGCTTCTCGTTTTCGGCAACGTGTTTTACGGCCTTTTCGACCATCGGTGTGTACTTGGGGTCGGCGGCGAACTTGAAGTCATCGGCCGGCACGTTAGAGAGTACCTCGCCGAGCTTTGCTGGGGTGTTCTTGATGGCTTTGCCAGTTGCAATGGTTGCTTTCGATGCCGCTTCAGTGCCCTCGAGAACCGCCTTGCCGGCGACCTTGCCGGCCACCTGCCCGCCCTTGGCAATGGGGATGACACTTGCGATGTTGCCCACGGCTTCGATGTTGGCTGCGGCGCGCGGGTTGTTTTCCTTGAAGCCTTCGTATGCGCCCATGACGGCTTGCGCCGGCTTGCTCTGCAGGGCCGCTCCCAGTGTGTTCTTTACGGCAGGAATAGCGGACGGTGCGATGGAGCGGACAGTCTCTTTGGCAGCGTTGAAAGTCGTGTCGCCGATGAGACCTGCAACTTGACCGGTTGACTGGAGGACTCCCTCGGCATGCGTCTGCTGGCCCGCATCCGCTTTAGAACGAGCGGTGGCGATGTTTTGTGTGCGGTCCTGATAGCTTTGCTGAGTTGCCGATTTAATGCGCGAGAAGAGGCCGTTTTGAGCGGCTGGCGGGGTGGTGGAGGCGGTCGGTGGCGCGCCGTACTTGGCTTCGTACTGGGCACGGGTCATCTGGACCGGCGTGCTCGTGGCGACCGGCGGCTTCACTCCGTACTTGGCTTCGTATTCTGCCCTGGTCATCTGAATAACCATAGCTAGTCGATGATTTGAACCTCTTGGCCATCGGGGGCGGTGATGACATTAGAAGCAGGGGCACTGAGGCCCTTAGTCACCGTATCCATAGCAGCGTTGATGCGATCGAGTTCTGCCGTGAAGCCGCCCGCGGTGCGGTTGACGTCGAGGGCAGATGCTGCGGCGGATGCGGTGCCAAATTCGCGCTCGGACATTGGGCCGAGTCCCTTGAAGTCTTTGATGGCGTCGATGGCGAGGAGTGACTTGAGGCGCTCGAGGGTGGCGAGCGTGTCTTGATTGGCACCAGGGAGGCCGCGGCGAAGTTCCCACTTGCCGGTGATCTTATTGATCGTGCCGGAGTCCTTGATTTGTTTGACGAGCGACTGGACCTCGAGTGCACGTTTCACGGCTACTTCCTGCGCCTGTGCCTTGCCGGCTTCCTTTTCGCGCTGTTCGTAGGTGAGCTGCGGGCCTTCGTTGAGGCCCTTCTCTTTGATCTGGATGTCGAGGTCCATTGAGCGGCGCAGGAGTTCCTTCATAGGGTCGGCACCGGTCACGGTCTTGATCTTCGTTGGGTCGCCATCCCAGTTGTCTGGGAAGGCAATGAGGGAGCCATCAGGCGCCTGCTGGAAGTTCTTGTACTCAACCGGGAAATCAAACGGCAGGTCGATGTTCTCGTACGCAATCTTGCCCGTCTGCGGGTTCTGGTAGGCCTGCACGTACTTGTTGCCGATGCGCTGCGGTGTGCCCACGATCTGATCCTTAGGGCGGTTCATCATGAACATGGCGCGGAGCACGTTTTCGTCACCGCCAACACTATCGAGTGCGTACTGGAAGACCTTCTGGCCCTGGGGGTTACTCGAGAATGCGTCGTAGTCGACGACACCCGAGGAGGCCATGAGCTTGAGGTTTTCAATTGCGCCGGCCTGGGCTTCCTTGCGGCGCGCAAGAACCTGCTCGGCTGACTTGGTTGCGTCTTCGAGCTGGGCGCGAGCCTCAAGGTCGGCCGACTCGTTGAGCTTGCCGTACACCGTCTGAATGGCGAGGGCGCGCTGGTTGTTGACGGCCTGGATCTCCTTTTCATTGCCGTCGAGGACATTCTTGCGGGTGCGCACGGATTCCGTGCCGCCCGCGTTTCCGGTAAGCACCGAGATCGCGTTGTCCATGTTGACGCGCTCCTGCCCTATCGTCTGCTTGCGCGCCACCTCGTCGTCGAAGGTCTTGTTGATGCTGTCGATGAGGCCCTGGGATTCACGGCGTTTGCGCTCGATGATCTGCTCGCGGGTCTCAGGTGCCTTGAATTGGCTGTCGAGGAAGTTCTGTGCGGCGTCGGCCGGGCCGGTGGGTGCGTACTGCGGAGCGCCCTCGACGATAGTGCGCTTGATGGGGGCTGTCGTCTCTGAAACAGAGTTCTGCGACGTGTAGCTCTGCGCGTATGACTCATCACCCGTCCCGACGCGCTGCCCGTTCTGGAGGACTTCGTAGAGGCCCTGTGCGTTCTTTTGGGCGGTGTAGGGCATATTACTGGGTGAGGACTTCGATCGTCGCGCCTTGGAAGGAGCAGACACCGCTTGCCGAGGCACTCCCGCGGAAGGATAGGTAGGCCTGGTTCGCGAGATTGTGGGTGCCGTTGACGAAGCCGGTCGTCACGGAGCTTGCAAAGGCAGTGTCATTGCCCCCATGGAAGGTCGAGACGATTTTCTGCGTCGCGCTTGTGGGCGCATAGATGGTTGTTTCGAATTTCCCCACGGAGTTGACGCTGTCCTGGGTGGCGTAGATGAGCGAACTCGATGCTGAGCCCGTGCCGAGCTGGACATCGAAGCGGCAAACGCCGGATGAGCCCGCGCCGGTGAACATAGCGGTGACCCGCATGGACTTGTGCGTCCCGACCAAGGTACCCGCGGGGATGGTGTACGTGTAGTACGTCGATGTCGCCGATGCAGTCGTGGAGCCGCCGATGTTGGTGTTCTGCAGTAGGACCTTGTTCATAGGGTCAACCCATGAGAGGCGGCCGGAGCCATTCTCCGAGAGAACGGTTGAGCTTGCGGCGCGGACACTCGGGGCGCTGTATTCCAAGGTATTAAGGATGAGCGGGAAGGCGGCGGTGCCGGCAATTGAGGTCGTCGCGCTGAAGGTCTGGATTTTCGTCCAGACGTAGGGAAATGCCTGATCGATACAGGGTGGGTTCACTTTGCCGGTTGTCGATGATGCGACGAGGACCGAGAAGGCTGCGGAGTTGCAGGTTGAGGTCGCAATGCTCGCGGGAAGCACGAGGCGCGCTGCACTGCTTCCGGTTTGTGTTCCTGCGCCGGCTTCCGCGGCCGTGGCGAGCTCGGCGATGCCCTTGGTGGTCTCGTTGGCATCGGACGCACCCGCGTTGGCGGTCGCGTCGATGTAACTTTTTTCACAGATAGTGAAGTTCGAGCTGCCGACGTGGCAGGGGGTGGTCGTCGTCGCGTATTGCAAGAGGTTTGGGAAGTGCTCTACAGCATTGAGTAGATTGCGCAGGATTTGAATGAGCGGGTAGTCGGTGACCTTCACGTTGGCACCGACGCGGTGGGCGAATCTGAGGGTGCTGTTGGTCGTCGTGCCGGTGAGAGGGTCAATGCCGCGGGTGAGGTTCGACACCGTGGTGCCGGAAATCGTCCCACAAACGTACTCCATATCGGTGCGGCCTTCATCGATCGTGAAGCAGTTGTAGCCGGAGAGGGCGGAGCCGCCGCGGACAGAGTTCGCGACGAGCGTCATCGAGGTATCGGTCGATGAGATGCGGCTCTGGAGCGAGGTCTCGAAGACGGCGGGGCCCTGCGGGAGGGTGACAGCGCCGGTGAGATGGGCAAAGCTGAGGCTCAGGATGGCAGCGGCGATGAGCAGACCACCAGCGAACGAGAAGGCATAGAGTTTAGTCATGCCCTGACTGTAGAGGGTCATCGGCTTTTGTAACGGCAACTGCGGACTTGATGACCCCCTTGAGTTGCCTGCGTATGGCAAGCCCGCTGAAGTGGTTGCCGACAACGTAGCCTTCAGTGCTCAACTGCTTGCGGATGTCGCTGACTGTCTGGTACTGACCTGACCGAGCAAGTGTGAAGGCGCGCTCAATAATATCCGAATGTCCAGGCATCAGCGTCCTCCTCGACGCTAGCTTTGCTTGGTCGGTAGCGGCCGCGTTCCTTTGTCGCGATTGTCAATATAGGCATACGCGTTGATCTGCGCAAAGCCGATGCCCTGTGCCTCGAAGCGCGTTGAGATGTGCTTGTATTTGTCGGTATGGATGGGGAAGGTCACCTCGAATGGGTGCGCGTTCTCCTCACCTCCGCCACCAATCACCTTCGAGCCGAGCGTGTAGGAGCCAATGGGCGTGTTGATGCCCTGGTCGACGTAGTCGGCGTCGCCCTCAATCGTGAAGACCTCCACCGGCGAACCGTCGTCCAGGACGATGGATACTTTGACGCTCTGGTCCTTTTGGATAAGGCCCTTCACCCTCATGTAGTGCGTGCGCTTGAGGCGCTCGGTGCCGAGGTTCTGCGGCGCGTCCTGCCAGTGGTTGGCAATAGGACTCTCGTCGTCGTCATAGCCTGAGAAGAGCACAAATACATTGTTCGAGATGGGATCGCCGGCAATGAGTGAGCCCTCGTACTCCGCGAGGCACGAGGCGCGGTAGTCGAGCTTGTCCCAGGCACCCGAGAAGACGTTTCGGACGTACATGGTCGAGTTGAAGCTGTTCTCTACGGCTTGCGTATAGTTTTGGCAGCAGAGGATCTCGTAGTCACCCCAGCGGAAGACCACGGCGTAGGTGTAGGCGTGAACTGATAGGTCGAGCGCGTCTGAGATGGGCGTCGGCACGATGGTGAGGTTGTTCGTGTTGCGGCCGATCTCGAGGCGACGGATCTTTGGATCGGACGGGTTTGCATTGTCGAGAAGCAAGATGCCGTCGGGGGTTTCAATAGCGGCGCGCGTGTAGGGGATGCCGATGGCGCGGTAGGGCAGGTTTGTGCTCTCGGTGTCATCGAGTGAAATTGTGAGTGCCCACGTTTTGAACTCGTGCAGCCAGTAGGTCACGTCCATGAAGCTCATGCTCGCCATGAGGCGGCCGCCGTCGTCCTGGCGGTAGACCTTGGGTTTCCCTGAGCCGCTCGCACTTGTATCGAAATCGAGCGGTCCTTGTGAGTAAGCATCCGGTGAGCACCGCAGGGTCGGCGCTTTCAAGCGGCCTGGTTAATCGCGTTTGCTGGCCGCCAGTTCCACGGCAGCAACTCGTCGAGCCGCGAGGCCGGGTGCTCGGCGATGCGGGCGAGGACGTCGGCGAGCCATGCTTGCGGGTCGATGTCGTTCATCTTGGCCGTGACGATCAGGCTGTACATGGCGGCCGTGCGCTGACCGCCGCGATCGGAGCCGGCGAAGAGCCACGACTTCCTTCCCAAAGCGATACCCCTCAGCCCGCGCTCGGCGGCATTGTTCGTCAGGCAGATGCGGCCGTCGTCGAGGAACCGCATGAAGCCCGGCCAGCGCTTCAGCATGTAGTCCATGGCCTTCGCGACGTCGCTGCCACGCGGCAGCTTCGGTCGCTCGGTGCGCATCCAAGCTTCAAGCTCTTCGACAATCGGCCTGCTCAGCTCCTGGCGGACGGCGCGGCGCTCCTCGGCACTTCTGCCGTTAATGCCGCGCTCGATCTCGAACAGCCGATCCATGCGCTGCACGATCTCCAGCGCCAGCGGTGAGATCGGCGCTGGCCCTTTCCCTTCGGCCTTGCGCCGCGCGCTGGCCTCGATGTCTGCGAGCGCAAAGAACGGCCGACGCGCGTGCGCCCAGCAGGCGGCCTCCAGGATCGGTCCCGGCGTGCGGCCGGCTTCGTAGAGCTTGTTGTACCCGCCGTAGGC
>LNFM01012079.1_pt1 | contig 11462 bp, 14 predicted proteins | sample 596031 | NCBI WGS metagenome assembly LNFM01 (sample SAMN04254537, study PRJNA301005) | activated carbon metagenome | isolation source: dual media filters at the Ann Arbor, Michigan drinking water treatment plant | place: USA: Ann Arbor | reverse complement strand
CAATGAAACTCTTACCGGTAGGCCTGTGGAAAGTGCCGGGGCTATGGAAAAATGCTTAGGCATTTTCCCACAGCCCCTTGGATAACTAGCTCGTTGAAACTCGCTAGTTACCCACACTTCCCACAGGCCCGGCGGCGACGACCCCGAGATATAAAATCTCTTTCATGCGGGGGGCTGCCGCCCCCCACACCCCCCGCCCAGGCAAGGAAGACGGGCGATGGGCGGAGAGGCTGGGTGCCTTAAACAAAGCCAATCCGTACGCGAAAAAGGTAGAAGATCACGGTAAAACACGGGTGTTCCGTACAGGAAAGAGCGCCATTCGTCACGAAGACTAGGGTTCACCTAAAGATCTTCTGGAGGCTTCTCACCATGCGCATTCCCGGTCCCTTTGACACCCGCCGCCTGCTGGCCGTCATCCCCGCGCGCTCGCCTTTCGGTGCTCGCGACCATGCGCTCATCCGCCTCTTCGCCCAGACCGGCTTGCGTGTCGGTGAGATCACCGGCCTCGACCTGGTGCATGTCTACGACCACCAGGCCGGTCCCCGCCAGTGGCTCGACCTGCCTGCCGCCATCTGCAAGGGCCGTCACTCTCGGCGCATTCCCCTTAACGACGCCGCTCGTCAGGCCGTCCTCGACCTGGTCGACTTTCTAAAAATGCGCGGGTTTCAGACTCTGCCCCACAGCCCGCTGCTTCAAGACCGCCGGCACCGCCGGCTGCCGGTTCGTGAGGTGCAGCGCTTGGTGCAGTCCTACCGCCAGGTCGCCGGTCTCGACCTTCGCGTTACTCCTCACAGCTTCCGTCACGGCTGGGCTTCTCAGCTGGCGCGTCGCACCTCGCTGCGGGTTGTCCAGCAGCTGCTTGGCCACCGCTTCCTCGGCTCCACTGAGGTCTACTTGCACACTCAGCCCGACGATATGGTCCAGGCCGTGGCTTCTCTTCCCGCTTTTTAGCCAGGGGTTCGCCTTACTCGAGACCAAGGAGCGCAGCATGAGCAGTTACAAAGGTCGCGTCTTCCTCGCCCCGTCGGGCGAGTGGGGGTTCAAGTATTACATCGACGACGTGGAAGCGGGCGGCGGCGCCGGCTTTGCCACCGAAAAAGAAGCCAAGGTTGGCTGCCGCGAAGTTCTCGAGGACTACGGCGATTCGTCGGACATCGAGGTGGTGGCCTACACCGCCCTTCCGCCCACCGCTTGAAAAATTCTCGGCCTGTTCACCTGGACGGGGACCCACCGCCTGGCGTAAATATAGAATATGGATGTCTACTTTGTTGTTTGTGTAGCGGCCGCTGGCTGCGGACCTACGAGTCCCGATAAGCCCATCTCGGCCAACACGATGGAAGAGGCTTTGAGCCGCTGGGTTGCTGGCAATGGCTGGGTCCAACTACGGAACAACCCGTTGCAATCTACTTATCTCGCACCCATCACGGGCCGCCCTCCCCAGATTTTCCCAGCTGCGCCTGGTCGTTGGTATGCCGGCGCCGTCCAGCTGACCGGCCCCGCCCACCGCACGCGCGAAGATTGGGAAGCCGCTATCGGCCTGGTCGTGGCCGCGGCCCAGGAACACCACCGGCTCAATCCGCCCAAGTTGCCAGAGTATTCCAGTCACCGCCAGCGTTACCGCAAGAACCGGTGAAAGACGACTACATCGGGAGATCGACCCATCTCAGCTTTAGAAGGGCATTACGCACGGGGCTTTCAGCACGTAACCGCGCGTGGTGGTCTCGAACAAAACCGCCAATTCCGTCGAGTGGATTGGCCCTTCGCCCAAGTACTTGAGAATCCACAGGCAGCGAATCGTCTTCGAGGTTTTCGCTTCCTCGGGTATCCGATTCGGCATCTACCGCTTGAGCAGCCGCTCGGCCGCCCGAATTGCCTCACTGGAATGGTCTTTCCATGGCCGGCAGCACCAGCAATAACCAGGCGCAAAGAGCGCGGCTCGGTATTGGCTGCATTCCGGTCCCGGCTGGTGGCCGTTCTCGCCCTCCCGCGGCTCGGCCACCGCCTGGCCCTCCTCAGCGCAGTGCAGCTGCGTTCGCCAGTTGCTCACGCCGGCGCCGGTCCAGGTCGTTTTCCAGACGTCGTCGACGCAGACCACCAAGCCGAGCGCTTCCAGCTCCGCCAGACGGGCCGGCACCTGGTCGATGTTGGCGCGCGTGAGCTCCGCCTTCATCTCTTGCAGACGGGCTCCGCGAGTATCGTGCACCAGCTGGAGCACCCAGCCCGCGTCGTCGCTGACTCGCTCAAGCAGCAGTTGGAACATATTGCCGTAAGCCATTCAGAGCGCTTCGTCGCCCGGTCACTCTCCCTCTTGGCCATGCAAAATCGTGACGCGCATACCGGCGCTGCTGGACAAGAATCCATTCAGCCCCGCTCGACCAGGCGCTAAGATGAGCACATCGAGGACGACACCTCCGGTGAAAAAAATCCGGTAACTCGCGGCCTCGCAAAGCTTCATACGTAAGACGAAGACAAGGGCGAAACTGATTTATTCAGAGTTCGTCTCCGGCCTGAACCCCGGAGCAGCTCCCAGGCCGAGAGGCCACCTCGCGCGATGTTCTCTCGGTCTTATCGTAAGAGTTTGTCAAAGCCTCGCATTCGTGCGGGGCTTTGTCTTTGTATGGTCCACTTGCGTCGGCCAGGTCGACGTGCCGGCCTCCGCCCGAGCGAGACGCAACGGACACTTGGTCGACCGCGAATTATTAGCCAAGTGGTCAGACTTTGCTGTCAGCCAGCCACCTCTAAGCTGTCACGCAGAAGACTCAAAGGGTCTCAGACCAATACCAGCAGTGTCGACTGAACGTCAGGGACTCCTGTTTTCATCGCGTTTGCAGCACACTGTCCATGATCACCAAAGATATATTTGACGAAGAAGGCCTAAATTAGGCCTTGTCGCACAGGCGCTAAATGTTTGAAAAAGAGTATTTGGGCGCGAGTGCCAGCGGAGATCTCACTGAAGCCTTGCAGGATGCAATTGCGCAAGCCAAAAATGATATGAAGACAGATCTGATCAGTTGGAGAATGGCGGATGTGTGGGGCGAAAACGGTGGTTTTATGCTGTCAAACTCAGTTTTCATCAGGATTATGGCCAGGGTTGGTCCACTAGCTAGTAACGCTCAAAGAGGATAGAAGCTAACCTCGGGCGATTTGAAGCTGACTTCGCTCGATGCACCTTGCTCGAAGCATAGAGGGCCGCCCAAGTAGGCGGCCCCCTATAAATGACCAATACTAGAGCGACTACTTTTTAGGCTTAGTCGAAGCCTCTTCAATGGGGAGCTCTTTTGCGTCGAGCGTGTCCGACAGCTCATCCGAAACACTGTTAGCTATGCTGGCTATGAGCTTAGGATGATCTTGGACGATTTTCTTGGCTACTGAACTGGCAATTTTTCCAGCTACCGCGCTAGCAACTTTTCTGTCCAGCCCTTCTAGCTTATCTCCACACTTACTAGTGTGATGATGGTGATGGTGGCCGCAGGCCTTTTGGCTGGCAACACGTGAAGCGAGTTTTGCCGCCACAGCACTTACTAGCTTGCTAGAATTTACTCTATGGGCACGTTTGCTAGCAACTCGGGAAGCAAGCTTCGCAGCTACAGCACTGGCCAGTTTGCTTGTGTGAAAAGGCTGCCCTCGCTTGCTTGCTAAACGTGCAGATAGCTTCGAAGCAACCGCACTAGCGAGCTTGCTGGCGTGTAGACTCGGAACGCGTTTGCTAGCGGCGCGAGAAGCGAGTCTCGCTGCCACAGCACTAGCGAGTTTACTCGTGTGTAGGCGACCCGTCCGACCGCTTGAGGATCGAGACGCAAGCTTTGCGGCTACGGCGCTAGCAATCCTATCAATAAAATGGCTCATACAAACACCCCTCTTACCGTTAATAAATGCAACTGCCCGCATTCGTCTCTTGAGGCGCCGAACCTCCATAGAACCGATTAAGCGCCTCAATTACATACTCTTTAACTCGGCCACTTGGAACTTTCGCGATTCTTAAGTCGTCGGGAAGCCACATGTCTTTAGCCTCGGCCTTGTAGCGAGACCGTCCTTGAAGGCTCTGGTCTTTGAGTCTCAGATATGCCAAGGAATCACGTAAGTAGGGTTTCTGACGAAGCAGATTCTCATACAGCTCTGTTCCAGGGTAAGGCTTGAATTGGAAAGCTGAGATTTCTGTCAGACCGGCCTCTTGCAGCTCAAAGATGAAGTTGAAAGTCTTACGTATTTGTTCCTCGGTTTCATCAGGAAACCCGAGAATAAAGAACGCCTTGACCTTAATCCCAAATCGGTGCAACTTGGCAACTGCAGTCCTGATCTGATCGGTCGTTACACCCTTCTTTATGCTCCGAAGCAAGTCGTCGCATCCGCTTTCTACACCAAGCGCAATCTTCCAGGCGCCAGTCTCTCTCATCAAGCCCATAACCCGGTCGTCAAAGTTGTCCTTAAGGAGCACTTGTGCCCGTGTTAGCCCGCGCCAGACAAATTCTCCGATCAACCCCTTAGATGTAAGCCCGGAATGTAGATCGACAATATTCTGGGCAGAAATAAAGGCCATGTCGTCCAGGAAGTGGACCGCATTACAGCCCAATACCTCACACGCCAAGCCGATCTCGGCAACGATCTTATCGATACCAGGACGACTATATGGCCTAGCGACACCCCGGTTCACCATTACAGGGCTTGAGCAAAACGTGCACTCGAAGGGGCATCCATAAGTGACGAACATCGTTGACTCGCTCAACTCTAGATGTTTACCGTGAACATCTGCGAAATATCTGTTTACGGGGTTAACAACGTAGCGCAACTGATTAATGATTGGCTGCTCGCCAGGCTCGATCCGGGCCGCGTACCCCAGATCTTTTATAGGGTCATCGCGAAACGCAACACCGGGGATCTGAATCCGCTCGCCTTTAAGTCTTTTGAGAAGCAAGGGGATAATCGCTTCTCCGTTTCCTCTTACTATTGCAAAGGCGGTAGGAAAGTCTTCTCTTGCTTCCTCGGGGGAAAGTGTTGAGTGTATTCCTCCTAAAGCGAAGGGAATAGATAAAGAGTCGCATATCTTGGCTAGGTCTTGTCCTTCACGGACGTTTACCGAAGTGGGATTGAGTCCCACTAACTGTGGTCGCACCTTTCTCAAAGTCTCTTTGATCGTTGCCAAATCAAGTTTCTGCCGATGAGCATCTAACAGCCCAGAAGAGCATCCGTATAGCTCTCGAGAGCAGCATACGACACGCAGCAGTCCCCAGGGTGGCTCTTCGCCGTCAGGAATCACACCTTGTTGAAAGGTTGAGGGCACATTGATAGCCAGAAAATCGTAACTCTGGTCATACGGTTTGATCTCGGCTTTAACTCTGGGCGCTCTCACAGTGCTTCTCCCCCAACTGGCCCACGACCATCGATACAATTTCGTCCACAGATTGGTGATTCACCGGAACTCGATGCCAAGTTCCGTCTTGCAACTGACTAATTTGTGATCTCACTTGGTCTTGATAGCGGATAAACCCTTCAGCAGAGGGAGTGCTTCCCCCATCGTATACACCTGATTCTGCCGGAGTAAATACCTTCTTCCTCTCAGCAGCCGCGTGGGGGGAGAGGTCTAGCCAAAAAACACGATCTGGCTTTGATAGTTCAGTAAAGCACTGCCTCCATTGAGAAGAGTCGTATTCCGCCTTTAGGGTTAGGCGAGCAAGGAACTTGTAATACCAATTGTCGAGAACGACCGTGGCACCCTTGGCAATAGCAGGTCGTATAACAAGGTTGTCTAAGGCGTGAAACCAAGAAATCATAAGGTATAGCCAGTGCTTTTCCCCGAAGTTTGAAAGTAGGCTGGGATCATTGGCCGAATGCTTCCACAAGCTCGAGTGTAAGAATTCCATATGAGATGCTGCATATGATGGGAGGGGAGGATGCTTCTTCTCTACATAGAGGCAGTTTAAGTCGAGGCGCAGCTTTTGAAACACTGCTTTAGATGTCGTGGTTTTCCCGCTTCCATCAATTCCTTCGAAAGTTATGAACACTACCGCTCGCCCCAAATCTTGGCCCACATGTCGCCGTAATCATTCAGTTGCTTCGGCTGAGGACCGCCCGACGGAGTTCTGTGTTCGTCTATGAATTGGATAATATATTCGGGGATCTCGGTGTCAAAATAGAGAAGGGCGCGGAGGACATAGAAGCCGGGAACTTCTAGATTATAATGGACTAGTAATTTCCGGAGATCGGAAAAATCGCTTTGGTCAGATATTCTAACCAAGTTGATCAAGTCGGAATATTGATAGGAACCGACCCCGTACTCGTGAACACCCTCCCAGTAAATTTTAAATATCAAATGAAGAGCGATCCAAGCCTTCGACGGCCCATCCCAACCGCTTTTAAGGGTTACCCTCTGATTGAAAACCTGCTTTGCGCCTATATCTAAGCTTAATGCGTGATGAACATCGAGTATGATATAGCAGGCGACTTCCCCCCGGTCTATATGCCAGTGGAGACGCTTTAGGCGCTTATTTTGAATTGATCTGCGGATCGCGGAATTTTCAACTGCGGTTAGGTCAGTGGGGCGGATTCTTTTCACGTAAAACCCCAGCTCGTAGTGAGAACTCTCTACTACAGACCGTGCATTCTCGTCCGCTCTTTCAAAGGCACATGTCTTATCATTCCACTGAGATGGAGTAAAGCCAGTTGACTCCACGATGTCTCTTGCTAATGCGATGTCCCTCGGAGAAACTAATACATCAATATCATTACTAAGGCGATCCCAGGGATCACGGTAAAGGAGGTGTCGGGCCATGCATCCCTTAAGTAGCAAGGCCGCACAGCCGCGCGAAGTTACTGCGTCATGGACTCTCTTGACTTGTTGCTCCTGGAGTTCAACCATCATTCTCAAGCTAACTTCAAAAGCTATCGCGTCTTGCCACTCGGGTTGAAGCTTGACCCCCTCCTCTACGGAACAATGCTTAAGTATGAGCGGCGCGACCTGCCAGTTGTTGTAAAAAAAGTTAAGGAAAGAGGGTAGGTTGTGCAGATCTACTGATATTAGCTTTCCTGCTAAGGATTTCCCAAAGGCAACAAACTGTTCAGGCATTTGCAAGTGCATAGCCGCAACCTTACGACCCTCCTGGCAAAGCGCCTTCTACCTGCGAAGGTCGGCGTAGAGGTTGTTTTAGGACAAACTAATCCATTTGGATGAGTTTGTCCTCGTCCATTTGGACGAGGTGGCTTAGAAAAGAGTTGCAGAATAGGGCCAAAAGGCATTCCAGCGGCGCTGAGGGGTCCCAGTGGGTTTAAAGTGGTGCCTGCACGATGGTTGTGAGAAATAATCCAGCCTTTTGCTCTACTTCAGCACGTGAGAGTAAACCGTCTGGCGGCTGATACCCATCTCGCGAGCAACCCGAGCTACCTTTTCACCGGCATTCAAGCGTTGCCTAACTTGCTCGACTTGGTCCTCCGTCAAGGCTCGTCTTCGACCCGCGTAGGCGCCGCGCTGTTTGGCCAGCGCAATTCCCTCGCGTTGCCGTTCCAAGATCAACGATCGCTCGAATTCCGCCACCGCACCCAACATAGACAGCATCAACTTGGCCATCGGGTCCGTGCCAGCGCCAGGCTCAAAGTTCAAATTCTCGCTTACAAAGCGCACCTCGACCCCCCGCTCATTCAACCCATGCACGGTGGCCAGCAAATCGGCCAGGTTGCGCGCCAACCGGTCCATCGAGTGGACGAAGAGCACATCGCCGCGGCGCAAATACTTGGCGGCCGCCTCCCAGTGCGGCCGTTTCAAGTCCTTGCCGCTGGCCCGGTCCTCAAACACCTCGTCCAGCTCCACGCCCTCTAACTGCCTATCGCTGCGCTGCTCCCAGCTGCTCACCCGCCGATAACCGACTCTTGCCATCTCGTCCTCCAAAGTGTCCAACAAGTTCTAAGACTTAGTACGACACCTGTCCAAAAACTCATGCAAGGACTTCAGGTGGACAGAAAAAGCCTCCATGCGGGGTGTCCAACTAGGGTGTAATCCAACTGGACGCGACCGGAGAGGTGGAGGAAGTAGAAGCTGACCGACCAGCCAGGCATACTAGTTGGACTGCTCCAGCCAGGCTTGCACACCAGTAGGGATCCGGCTCGGGTCATTCTTGCCCAGTCCCACCAGTATGCCTGGCTGGTCGGTCAGCGAAGTGGCAGTCTCCACTTGCACTGGCTGAACGGTGACCAGGCCTTCAGGGCCATCGAACTTCAGAGCAAACTTCCCGTGTTTGAAGAACGCCGTCACCTGCTCCCAGGTGTAGCTCGGGTCTGGCACATACTCAACATCCAAGAGCGGCCCGGCCTTTGAGTGATCGGCAATCACACTCTTGGTTTTGCAGAAGACCTTCTCCATTTTAGCTCCTAAGGTTCATGAATCCAAAGTTCAGCTTTGACGTCCCTGATGCGGATCCCGTGCTCGGATAGACGAACGATTGCATCTCGAAGCAACGTGAAGCGCTCAGGCTTGGTCAGGTTATGGCCATAACGAGCGGCGCGAATGCTCGCCTGCGCTTCTTCCAAAATCGGATTTGGATGAGTCTTCCCTGCAAGAGCGGCGGCGCGGTGCCCCTTAAGCTCATGGGCAAGACACCCTTTCATTCCGATGCGCGAGTTCGCGCCCAGCGTGCCCACGGGGGGATTTCTGTGGGGCAACAGGTCTGGGGCGATGCGAAGTGTATCCCAACCAGGGAAATACGACGTGTTTCCATCGGGTGTGAAGGCGACTTTTTCGGGCATCGATCCACTCTCCCGGATATAGTTCATCGCCTGCTTGCGCGCGCTGGGACGGAGCTTCTCCACGTTGCGGCCGAGCTCGTTGGAAATTTTGTAGCACTTTCCAGGCAATGAGAGCACCCGATCGGCCAGGGCCCCTTTGGGCATGGCCCGAACCAGCCCTTTCCAACTCACCGATACGACAGCCGTCGCCTTCGGAAAGGGCGCCAAAGTCAGGCCCACATTCATCAAACCCGAGCCAGTCATATGACCGCGTTCGCGATTGCTGGCGTTCAAAAAGTGATTCCACTTCCGATCGACTGCGCCGCCAACGATATCCTCGGAATGCCTGGAAAATTCTAGGAGCGCCGGGCCTGAGGACTTGACCGCCTGGACGACCTTACTCCCGCTTTGAATCGGATGACGAATGAGCGTCGCAGTTCCTTTGACCGTGTCTTGAAGAGTCTGGGCGCCACCCTCAACTTCGCCCAAAGCAAAGTCGGCGATATCCTGGGCAGATTCGCCGCTGCGCACATAGCGCTCCATCTCGGAAGCCGTCTCCAGCCAGGCGGAAGAAGCAGGCCGAGCGACCTGGCCGTGCTGTCGCGGACGCCAATGAACTTCCCCTGAAGAGCCGGAAGTGAAGGAATCCGCCTGATTCTGGATTTGTGGGAGAGAGGTCGGCGTAAAAAGCCGGACCGGCGGATGAAGGGGCACGGTCACCGTGCGCTGTTCAATCTTTGGAGGTGCCATGCCCTAACCGTAGAGGTTCGATTTCTACCAAAGTACTCCCGAGGGGACTTTCTTGTTAACTTTTACGATCAGCCCGTCCTCAGATGGTCTGTTTAACATTGCCGGGCAACACTGTCCATGGATCGGAAACATCTGACTGTTTTGGTAGAGATTTGGTAGAAATCCGAGGGGCACACTGCGCCCATGTTCAAAGCCTACCTCGTAGAACACTTCCACCATCCCGAGACGGGCCGGGTGCTCCTCCTCAAAATGACGGTCCTCCCCGAACTCAACCAATTCATCACGCGCGCGCTCGCTCGTGGAGATTGGGGCGAGTGCGAATTTGCCGTCACCAGCTGCCGCTGGCCTGACCAGCCGAACTCTTCCTGGGACATCGCCCTGACCACCCAAACGCAGTTGGACTGGACCCGTTGCCTGGACTTGATTCTCTACTTCGACGAACCCCTGGGGGCAGGCTAACCTGCTTCCCTGAGAAAAGGACCCTTTATGAACTCGTTGCAAGCCGCAGAGTTAATGCCGGTCTGCTGGGTGATCGGCCCCAACGTGCCGACTTCAGCGGTGGACCATCTTCGCTCTCTGGGACTTCAAGTTGAAGTCGCGGACGAAGTCCCCGACCACGCCCAATGGTTCGTCCCTTCAACCCTTCTCTGCTCGAGCGACTTCGAGCCCTCAGTTTTCCGTCGTTGGCGGCCGACAGCGAGCTTTGAATGGACCACTTGGCCCAGCGGTCGCTTGTCGCACAATTGCAATAGCAGCTGGAGCGATGAAGCCGCCGGACGAAGCGTGTCCGCCTTCAACCAGTCTGTTCTCGCGATAAAATCGGGGTTTCTCTGTGCTGATCCTTTTGAGCAGCCACTTGAAGAGCTGCCTGAGGTGGCCCCTCCACCCGCCGTCTTGCTGCTGACAACGGACTGGGCGGAAGCAGACCACCTCCTAGAAATGGCCGCAAAATCTAACCTCTCCGAGGTCATTCTGGCTTCGCCGAACGTCCAGGAACTGGCCGAGCTGGCCGGACAGTATGGCCAACTCGCAACCCTGGTCACCCCTTCTCGAGTGGTTGACCGGCCGTTGCCCTGGGTCAAATCCGATCACCAAGTTCTGACTCTAGCCGCAATTGATTTTCAAAATCCTCAAGCTTTCAGCAACGCGGTGGGTCATTCCATCTGGCTTCTGGCAAACGAGCTGGCGCAACACAGACGACGGATGCCTTCCAAACGAAGAGCTTGGGGACACATCCAGAACTTTCATCCGCTTCAGGACCAAACCAGAGTGGGTCTGTTCTTTGCTCACCCCAAGGATGCGCAGCTCGGGCAAGAACTCGCAGCCCTCCGCTCCGAAATGGTCGTATTCTCCTGGGACCCCGAAGCGTTCAGCAAGTTCACCATCTTGATGAACCCTGCCGCCATTTTTTTCGACTCTCAGCTGGTTCACTTTCCCGAACAACCCGAGATATCTCTTCAAGAGAATTCAGAGCTCTGCGCTCGAATCAACATCAGCCTCCTCTTCTCAAAGACCCGACTTGGACTTCTCCCATCCCAATGGAAAGCAGCCGGCCTGGACCCCATCTTCCAAGAGCTGAAACCCCAATCTGATGAAGACTCGTCACAAGTTCAACGGACTTTTGCCGTATTCCAACAAGCTCTCAGAACGACGGAGAAGTGTCGCTTCCAATTCCATATGGATGGTGGATGGACAGCAGAAGCCGACGACGCAACCCTTCAATGGTCTCCGTCCCGTCAACTCCTGCGCCTCTACACTCAAGGCGAGACCACCTGTGTGCCCTGGAACAGCCGAATCTCGTCTGACATCACCCCCAGCGGGCTGTATTTTTGCACCTACTTCCCGCAGGGACCAGAGAAAGGCGACCTGGTCATCTCTGTACATCAAACATTCGAGAACCAGACTGCTACGCCCAATCTTCTTACCTACGGCAAACCGGTGACCTGATGGAATCCATTCTGGTCCTGGAAGACGACGAAAACTTCCGCTCTCTGCTTGCAGAC